>Ga0209415_10013267_pt1 | contig 13604 bp, 9 predicted proteins | sample PeaSoiSIISIP2007_FD_187696 | JGI IMG/M metagenome (GOLD analysis project Ga0209415, IMG submission 187696) | Peat soil microbial communities from Weissenstadt, Germany - SII-SIP-2007 (SPAdes) (version 2) | ecosystem: Environmental > Terrestrial > Soil > Wetlands > Peat | place: Germany... | reverse complement strand
GGCACCGTCCAACCCTCCTGGACGTCCCCGGGCGGCTAAAAGCGCCGTCGCCGCTTCGCTCTGCCGGCGCACTCCAGAAGACGACTTGGCCACCAGCCCCGCCGGGCGCAAAACTTTTTCGAGAAAAGACTGGAAATTGAGCCGCACTTGCGCTACAAATGGGTAGCGGTAAATTTTTTTGGTTTGGGCAGTTTTTAGCGGTGATTGGCACGACTCAATTCTCGGTTCCTCACCCATTAGTTGTGCTGGACTAACCGGCATATCCATTATATTGTGGTTTTTGCTTTACTAAAAGGCAATAATTTGGTTGTCTGAGATGCATCATGTATCTGAAGAATTTAACGGTCTTGGGATTCAAGTCCTTTGCAGATAAAACGACCCTCTCCTTCCAGCCGGGCGTCACCGCCATCGTCGGCCCCAATGGGTGCGGCAAGTCCAATGTCTCCGACGCCGTCCGTTGGGTGCTCGGCGAGCAATCGGCCAAGGCCCTGCGCGGCGAGGAGATGGCCGATGTCATCTTTAACGGAGCCGACGGGCGCAAGCCGCTGGGGATGGCCGAGGTGTCGCTGACCATCGGCGGGGTGGATGAGGAGCACCTTTGCGCCGCGGGGGTGGAAGTGGCCTACCACGAGGTGACCCTCACCCGGCGCGTGTTCCGCGACGGGGGCAGCGAGTATTTCGTCAACAAGACGCCTTGCCGGCTCAAGGACATCCAGCAGCTCTTTATGGGCACCGGCGTAGGACGCGCCAGCTACAGCATCATGGCCCAGGGCAACATCACCCAACTCCTCTCGAGCAAGCCCGAGGATCGGCGCATGATCTTCGAGGAGGCGGCCGGCATCACGAAATACAAGGCGCAACGCAAAGAGGCCCTGCGCAAACTCGAATACACCGACCAGAACCTCTTGCGTGTCGCTGACCTCGTCCGGGAGGTCAAGCGCCAAATCGGCTCCTTGCAGCGCCAAGCCGGCAAGGCCCGCCGTTACAAACAACTTTCCTTCGAACTCCAACATTTGGATACCCAGCTCGCGCGCCACCAGTTCGACGCGCTCGAGGCCGAGATCCGGGAGCGCCAGGCCGCGGCCGGGGCGCTGCGCAACCAACTCGAGGCCGCCTCCGCCAACGTCCTCCGCCACGAGGATGAAATGGCCCAACTCCGCAGCCGCCTTTCGGAATTGGAACATGAGATCGGGCTTCGGCAGCAGCAAGGCCTCGAGCTCAAAAGCGAAAGTGACCGCCACGAAAGCCGAATCGTTTTCAACCAGGAGCGCCTGCGCGAATTCGCCGCGCAAAATGCCAAGGCCACGGCTGACCTGACCCAGGCCCAGGAGCGGCGACGAGCCGCCGAGGAAGAACTCACCGCCGTGAGCGGGCGCCTAGCCGCCTCGCAAGCCGCCCTGGAACAACATGGCCAGGCCCTGAGCGCCAAACAACAATGCCTGCGGAGCCTCGAGCAAGACCTCTCCGCGTGCCAGGATAGCGTGCGCCAGGCCCAGGCCCAGGCCTTTGCGGCCGCCCAGGACTTGAGCCGCTTGCGAAATGAAATCAACGCTTTGGACCTGCAAAAACAGGGCAACCTCGTCCGCCTCGAGAAGCTGTCGTCGGAGAAAATCCAGCTCGAGGAGGAGCGCGCGCGGCTCGAGACCCGCCTCCAGGAGTTCGCTGCCAATATGCAGGCCGAGAAACTCGGCGCCCAAGCCCAGCGCGCCACCGTTGAAGAGCGCCAACAGCGCCTGGGCCAGCTTCAGCAAGAGTTGAACGCCGCCGCCCAGGACCTTGACCGGGTATTCCAGCAGCAGGCCGAAAAACGGTCGCGACTCGACGTCCTCGAACAGCTCCAGGCCGGCCACGAAGGCTTCAGCGCCGGCTCGCTGGCTGCCCTCCAGCAGTCCCAGCTTGTCCTGGGCTCACTCGCCGACAAAATCCACGTGCCCGATCCCTACGTCACGGCCATCGAAATCGCCCTGGGCCATCACCTGCAACTCGTGCTCACCGAACAACCCGACTCCGCCCAGCAGATCCTGGCCGACCTGGCCGCCAACCGGAAAGGCCGGGCCAGCATTGCGCCTCTCGCACTCGCGCCCCAGCCCTCCACAGCCGACGCCCCGGAACGCCGGCTTCAGTCGGCAGCCCCCCCGTTCAGTCCAGAGTCTCCAGTCCACCTCGCGGCGGCGCCCCCGGCTTGCGGCCAGGAGTTCGAGGCAAGGCAGGAGGCTGGCCCTCCCGCGCCAGAGGCGCGCGGCGATTCCGCAGCCGAGCCTGTTCCGCAACTCAATGGCGTCCCTCTGGCTGCGATTGAAGTCGTGCGCGGCGACACCTCCGTACGCCGCCTCCTCGAGCGCCTGCTCGGCACGACGCGGATCGTGCGGGACCTCAAGGCCGCCACTGCCGCTTGGATCCAGAGCGGAGGCACCTTCCATTACGTGACGCTGAACGGGGAAATCCTTAGCGCGCATGGCGTGTATACCGGCGGTTCCAACGGCGCCAACGGCGACGGCAAGGCCGCCGCTTCCATTCTCGGCCGGAGAAACCAGATCGCGGACCTGCAGGGCGCGGTGGTCGAGATCGGGCGCCAGACCGACCAAATCAGCCGGCGCAAGGGCGCCCTTCAAGGCGAGCAAACCGAACTGCAGGCGGGCTGGCAGCGAGCGCAAACCGACCTTCGCGCCCAGGAAGTGGCCATCGCCACGCATGAAGGCGAAGCCAACGCCCTGCGCAATTCACAACGGCTCCTCCTTCAGAAGATCGAAACCGTAGTCTATGAGATTGAGAGCCTGGCCGCCCAGGAACAAGAGGGTCTCGAGCAGCGCGCCGCCTTGGCGGCCCAAGCCGGCGAACTCGAAGGCCGGGAGCAGGCCCAACAGGGGCGCCTGGCCGAGGCCGGCGCGCGGCTCGAGAGCTTGCGCCAACAACGAGACACCGCCAATGCGGGGCTGACCGAGAGCCGGGTTGCCCTGGCGACCGAGCAACAGATGTGCGCCGCCTTTCAGCAACAGCAGCGCTCGCTCGAACAGCGTCTCCTGGAACTCACTCAGCTCATCGAGCAGCGCCGCGGCGAACTCGGCTCTTTCGGCGCCCGGCGAGAACAGGCCGAATCCGAGATTGAGGACTCACGCAGGCAAGTCGAGCGGCTCAAGCAGGACCGCGAGCAGGTCAACGCCCAGGCGGCCGAGCTGTCCGCCCAAAAACAGGCGCAGGAGGCGGAAATAGCCGGGCGCGAGGAAGCCCTCCGGGAACAGCGCCGCCAACTCGCCGAGATACAACAGCAGCGCACCTCCCTCGAAGTCGACCTGACCCGGAACACCATGGCCGCGCAGAACCTGCGCGACCGCGTGCAGGAAAAATACCATGTCCGGCTCGAGGACGTCCGCAGCGAGTGCATCACCATTACCTTGGCCGAAGAGGGTCCGCCGAAGGTCATGGTGATGACCCCGGATGAAATGGCCGCCGCCGGAGTGGCGACCAATTGGACCACGGTGGCGGAGCAGGTCGAAGCCCTGCAAAAGCGCCTCGAAGAACTCGGCCCCGTCAACCTCGTGGCCATCGAGGAATACGAGGAAACGGAGGAGCGCTACCAGTTCCTGAGCAAACAGCACGACGACCTGGTCCAGGCCAAAGCCCAACTGCTCGACGTCATCAACCGCATCAACCTCCAGACCCGCGAGATGTTCAAGCAGACCTTCGACCAGATCCGCGAAAACTTCTGCGCCATGTTCACCGAGGTCTTCGGCGGCGGCAAGGCCGACCTCGTGTTGACCGACGAGCGCGACCTGCTCGAAAGCGGCATCGAGATCGTCGCCCGCCCGCCCGGCAAACAGTTGGAGACCATCTCCCTCTTGTCCGGCGGCGAGCAAACCATGGTGGCTGTCGCCCTCCTCTTCTCCATCTACCAGGTCAAACCGAGCCCCTTCTGCCTCCTGGACGAACTGGACGCGGCCCTCGACGAGGCGAACATCAACCGGTTCACCCGGATCCTGCAGCGCTTCCTCGCTCACTCCCAATTCATCATCATTACGCATAACAAGCGCACCATCGGCATGGCCGACGTCCTCTATGGCGTCACCATGCAGGAGCGCGGCGTAAGCAAGCTCGTCAGCGTCAAGTTCCATAAATCCGGCGAGAGCGCCGCCGCCCCAGCGCCGGCCGAAGAGAGCGATGCTGAGGTCGTAATGGCAAAATAGCCAAATGAGAGAGGGAGCGGGCCAGCTCGAGACGACCGCGGCGGCGCTGAGCTCAATCGCCGCGGCGGTCCTCCTGACCGCCCTCATCATCGTCGTTGGCTTGTGGAGCCGCAGTCTCGGGATTCTTGCCGAAGCCGCCCACTCGGCGATGGACCTCCTCGCCGCGCTGGTCACCTACATTGCCGTCCGCGCCTCCGGCAAGCCCCCGGACACCGCCCATCCTTACGGTCATGGGAAAATCGAGCACCTCTCCGCACTCTTCGAGACGCTCCTGCTGCTGCTGACCTGCGTGTGGATCGTCACCGAATCGCTTCATCGCTTGACCGCCCAGCAACTTCTCGTCCAGGCCTCCGTCTGGACCTTTCTCGTCATGGCCGTTTCCATAGCGGTGGATGTCTCACGCTCCCGCATGCTCTATCGCGTAGCCGCCAAGCATCGCAGCCAGGCCCTCGAAGCCGACGCCCTCCACTTCCAGACGCATATCTGGAGCTCCGCCGTCGTCATCCTCGGCCTGGCCGGCGTCCGCCTCGCAACCTGGGTCCCCAGCCTCGGCTTCCTCCGCAACGCCGACGCCGTAGCCGCCCTGGTCGTCGCCGGCATTGTTGTCTGGGTGAGCCTCCGGCTTGGCATCCGCACGATCCAGGGCTTGATGGACAGTTCCCCCTCCGGCATAGCCGAGCTAATCAAGGCGAAAGTCGAGACCATCCCCGAAGTCATCGACTGCCATGCCGTCCGGGTCCGGCATTCGGGCCCCGACTACTTTGTGGATTTGCACATCACTTTGGATGGCGGGCAACCGCTCCGGGACGCCCACGCCGTGACGGAGCGAGTCGAGCAACTCGTGGGCGAAGTCCTCCCCGGGGCCGACGTCACGGTCCATCCCGAGCCCACGCCCGCGCCTGACTCGCGCGGCCAAGGGCCGGCGTGAGCGGAGGGCGGCGTAGCGCAGACTTCCAGTCTGCCGTATCGCGGATTTCCAATCCGCCAATTGTCCCTCCGCCGCGAGCCCCGGACTCGTCGCGCGGCCTGCCGACTGGAAGTCGGCGATACGGCAGACTGGAAGTCTGCGCTACGGGAATGGGGGGCGGCCCGGCCGCCGTTAGGGAAACAATCCCCGGACGCGTTTGGCTTCCTGCACCCGTCTAATGCCCAGGCTCAACGCGGCCAGACGCATCGGGATTTTCTGCTTCTTGCCCAGCGCCACCGTTTGCGTGAAGGCGGTCTCGAGGATGCGGAACAGCTTGTCCACCACTTCGGTCTCGCTCCAGAAAAAACTCTGCAGGTCCTGCACCCACTCGAAATAGGACACCACCACACCCCCGGCGTTGCAGAGCACGTCCGGGATGATAAAAATCTCCGGGCGCTGGTTCAGGATTGCATCCGCCTCGGGGGTGGTCGGGCCGTTGGCTGCCTCCGCCAGGATGCGGCAGCGGACCCGGCCGGCATTGGCCTCGGTAAGCTGGCGTTCCAAGGCGGCGGGCACCAGGATGTCGCACGGAAGCACCAGCAATTGTTCGTTGGTCATCGGTTCGCCTTCGGGGAATCCCGCGACGGTCTGGTGCTCGAGGACATGCTTTTCCAACGCCCACAGGTCCAGGCCCTCCGCATTGAAGACCCCTCCCAGGGCGTCGGTCACGGCAATGACCTTTACCCCGTAGCGCGCCAGCGAGAGCGCGGTAATCGAGCCGACGTTGCCGTAACCCTGGATGGCCGCCGTGGCTTTGCTGACGTCCAGGCCGATTAGGTCCGCCGCGCGGTTGATCAGATATCCTACACCCCGTCCGGTCGCCTCGCGCCGGCCCAGCGAGCCGCCCAATCCGACCGGCTTGCCGGTCACGATGCTGGGCACCGTGTAACCGGTATGGACCGAATAGGTGTCCATCACCCAGGCCATCACCTGTTCGTTCGTCCCGAGGTCCGGGGCCATAACGTCCACCTGCGGGCCGATGAACGGGATCATCTCCTGCGTGTAACGCCGCGTCAGGCGCTCCAGTTCACCTCGCGACAGCTTCCCCGGGTCGCAAGCAACGCCCCCCTTGGCCCCGCCGTAAGGCAGGCCCGTCAAGGCGCATTTCCAACTCATCCACATCGCCAGGGCCGCCACCTCCCCCAGCCTCACCTCCGGATGGTAACGCAACCCGCCCTTCGTCGGTCCCAGCGTCAGGTGGTGCTGGACACGATAGCCCGCAAAGACCTCGGTCGAGCCATCGTCCCGATGAATCGGCAAGGCCACCGTCATCGAGCGCTTGGGAAACTTGAGCCGGCCCCGTTCCGACTCGGGAATCTGCAAGTGGTCCGCCGCCAGGTCAAACTGCTGACAGGCCATGCGGAATATGGGGTGATCGTAAATGTCCATGACTCGACGATAGCCGGTCAGCTCGCCGGAGAGTCTTCGGCCCTCGCGCCGTCCGACTGGTAAATCAGGCCCGTCATGGTGAGGAGCGGCAGGAAAAACGCGTGCTCCAGATCGTCATAAACTATTACGAAGGCCCCTACGGGAGGCAAGGAGATGTAGTCGCGGTGCGGTACGTGGTACTCCTCGCCATCAGCCATACGCAAGGTAAACGGCAAATTCCGCTTGATCGCCGCCTCAATTTGGCTTCGGTTCATATCGATAAGAGTGCTTCGCCAGTTCAGCCTCGCTCGCGGCGAGCACCTCTTTATGCAGCGAGTTGCCGTGAGCGTCCATGGTCACGACTGCCGGGAACCGGACCACCTCGAACTCCCAGATCGCCTCCGGCGCGCCGAACTCCTCCATGAAATAGACGTGGGGCACTTGGTGGATGCACTCGGCCAGCACCTGAGCCGCGCCGCCGACCGCGTGCAGATACGCGCAGCCGTAATCCTTGCAAGCCGCCAGGGTCCGCTCGCCCATGCCGCCTTTGCCGATGATGCCGCGCAGGCCGAAATCACGGATGATCTGCCATTGATAAGGCTCTTCACGAATCGAGGTTGTCGGGCCGGCGGCCACACATCTCCAGTTGCCCTGTCCGTCCTTGATGATCACCGGACCGCAATGGTAAAGCAAGCCCCCTTGGAGGCTTACGCCCGCCGGCAGTTGGCCGCCGTCGTGGAGATACTTGTGAACGGCATCGCGTCCGGTGAATAAGGTGCCGGTGATGGCGACCTCGTCGCCGACCTTCAAGGCGCGGACCGCAGCCTCGCTGACCGGGGTGGTGAGTGTAATCATGGGGAGGGGAGCGGTTATGTTTAGTAAAGCCATTTCTGGATCTCGCCCTGCGGACCCAGCACCAGGCCTTGGCGCCGGTAGGCCCAGCACATATAACTGACGCTCACGAAATAGGAGGCCGGCAGGCGATTGAGCACCCCGATCTTGGCTCCAAGCAAGGTCGTTTGGCCGCCGAAGCCCATCGGCCCAATGCCCAACTTGTTGGCCGTCGAAACGATGTCCTGCTCGAGCCGCTCGAGCTCCGGGTTCGGGTTGTGATCGTCCAGCGGCCGCAAGAATTGCTCCTTCGAGAATTCATAGCTGGTGGCCCGGTCCCCGCCGATGCAGACCCCGAGGATACCAGGCCCGCAACCCTTGCCCTGGGCTTGCAGCACCGCATCGAGAATGGCTCGGCGGCACCCATCCAGGTCGCGATTTGCCTTGAGCTTCTCGTTGGGCAGCGAGTACTGCGCCCCGACGTTCTCGCACCCACCGCCTTTGAGGATTAGTCGCACCGTCGCTTCCGTCGAGCGATGTTGATGAAAGTGAACCACCGGCGAACCTGGCCCAACGTTCGTGCCGTCGTTCCGTCCGGTAATCGAATCAACTGAATTCTGCCGCAGGTAACCCTTGGCCGTGGCGAGCTTGACCGCCCCGCGCGCGGCCTCCTCGAAGCGGATTTGGTCGAAGCCCGCCGGACATTCGACATAGAAGAGGATCGTCCCGGTATCCTGGCAGATCGGCTGGGACTTGGTTCTGGCCAGGGCGATGTTCTGGTCGATTATTTTCATCGCGCCCTGGGCAATGGTCCCCGGCTTCTCCCGTTCGAGCGCGGCGAGGATGGCCCGGTGAACATCGTCCGGAATCTCAGCGGAGGCGCGGCGAATGAGTTCGAGCAGCGAATCAGGCAACACGTTCATCGAGGGCAGGCTACGCGCGCGGCGGCAGCGTGTCAACGCGCTGAAGGGCCAGGGCGAATTCATGAAAGGGGCGGGGACGGCTTCGTCCCCGCTTCCTCCTCCCGGCGGCCACAAGGAAGCGGGGACGAAGCCGTCCCCGCCCCTGGCCTTGCGCCTTCATGAATTGGCCCTGCTGAAGGGCTTGGCCGCTTCGGAGTTCACTCCCGGGATTGCCCTTGCCCTTCGGCCTCCGCGCTACGCGTCGCGCGCCGCGCCCCTTCCATAGCCTCCAGGAGGCGGCAGAGCGCCGTCAGCCGCGGGACGGAGACCTTGGCCTTCTGGGCCTGGCGCAGCGGTTCGAGAAAAAGACTCTCGAGTTCCAGCGGCAAGCCGCGCTCGAAATCGAGGAGCGTGGAGGCCTGGTAGGCGCCCATGGCGACGGTGCGTTGGAGGTGTTGTTCGGCCACGGTTTCGGGCAGTTCGAAGCCCAGCGCGCGCGCCACCTCGAGGAGTTCGAGCATGAGCTCGCGCAGGAGGTGGCGCCATTTCGGATCGGCCAGAAGCTGGTTGGTCGGCAGGCAAGGGCCGAGGGCGCGGTTGGCGTAGAGTTCGCCGCGGGTGGCGGCCTCGCATCCGGCGGCGCCGGCCACGCCCAGGCCGTTGAACGGGATGTTCCAGATCAGCTTCTCCCAATGGGTGCGGGCGAGGTTGTCAGTGACCGAGCAGGGGACGCCGGCGTTGCAGAACAGAGAAGCCAGGGCGTGGGTGCGCGGCGCGGGCCGGCGCTGAAACTCGCCCAGCACGATTTGTCCATGAGCGATATGCTGGATGAGGCCCGGCGCCAGGCGATTGAGACAGACGAAGCAGAGGCCGCCCAGGATTTGTTCGCTGGGAAAAAGCCGGGCGAGTTGCTCTTCATTGCCGAGTCCGTTTTGGAGCGTGAGCACAACGCTGGCCGGCCCGACCAGCGGCGGGAGCAGCCGGGGAAGCTGGTCGTTGGCGGTGGTTTTGAGCCCAATGAGCACGAGCTCGCTTGGGCCGATCTCCTCGGGCAGCCGCGCGCAAGCCGGCTGCACCTGGAAATCGCCCTGGAAGCTGCGCACCCGCAGGCCGTGGTGCCGCACCCTCTCATAGTCCGAGCGCAGAAGGAAATGAACCTCCTGGCCGGCGCGGGCCAGTCTGCCGCCATAATAGCTGCCCACAGCTCCGCAACCCACAACGGCGACCTTCATGGAGAGAAAGCGCCAGCACCCTGAGCTGGGCGGCCGGGCGTCTTTCCAGCAAAACGCGGGCTACCCGGCGCTGAGGATGGCCTGTTGGGCGGCCTTGGCGACGCGAAACTTGACGACTCGCTTGGCGGGGATGGTGATGCTCTTGCCCTTGTCCGGACCGAACTGCATGACCATCTCACGGGCGGGACGGCTGACGAGCACCAACTTGCCCAAACCAGGCAGGGTGAAGGTATTCCTGGCCTCTTTGTAAGCGAGGTTAGCGATGCTATCGAGGACCTGCGCGGCCTGTTTCTTGGTGATCCCGTTCTCCTCGGCGATCGTGGCGGCGATTTGTGATTTGGAGAGTGCGTTAGCCATAATTCTCAATGATGCGCTTTGTTGTTAACGGTCGCTTGCTTGCCAACTCGAGTCGAAAGGCTCGGGCTCACCTCGAATTAAACTCTTTTAGCCCGCCGGCGCAAGCTTTTTCGGCAGCCTTTCCCAGGGCCTGGCCCGGTTTTTTATCTGTGTCATCCGTGTCATCCGTGGTTATCATCCGTTTGCGCGTTGTGCTCTTTGCGCTCGTTGGGGTTATAGTTGTTTTGTGTTTATGACCAGTGCCAAAATACGACAATCGTTCCTGGACTTTTTCAAGTCCAAGGGACACACGCTCGTGCCGTCCTCGAGCCTGATGCCCGATTCGCCGAACCTGCTGTTCACGAACGCGGGGATGAACCAGTTCGTGCCGATTTTCCTTGGCCAGCGCGCGCCGGACGTCTCGAAGTGGGCCGGGGCGGTCCCGGGCCTGGACACGCGCGCGGCGGACACGCAAAAGTGCATTCGCGCCGGGGGCAAACACAACGACCTGGAAGACGTCGGCCTGGACACTTACCACCACACTCTTTTCGAGATGCTGGGCAACTGGTCTTTCGGCGATTATTTCAAGAAGCAGGCCATCGCCTGGGCCTGGGAGCTCCTGACGGAAGTCTGGGGATTCCCCAAGAACCGGCTTTATGCCACGGTGTATTGCCCCGACAAAGGCAAGGGCGAGCCGAGCGAGTTCGACCAGGAGGCCTACGACTTCTGGGTTCAGGAGTTCCGCGCCGCCGGCCTCGATCCGAGAATCCATGTCGTCAATGGCGGCAAGAAAGACAACTTCTGGATGATGGGCGACACGGGCCCGTGCGGCCCGTGCAGCGAAATCCACGTGGACCTCACCCCCCAGGGCGACACCCAGGGCCGGCTGGTGAACCAGGGGAGCGCCGAATGCATCGAGATCTGGAATCTGGTCTTCATTCAGTTCAACGCCAACTCCGACGGCTCCTTTTCGCCGCTGCCCGCCCGGCACGTCGATACGGGCATGGGTTTCGAACGGGTAGCCAGCTTCATCCAAAACACGAAGAACTTCACCGACTTCAACCGCCCCATCTCGAACTATGAGACGGACATCTTCCGGCCGCTCTTCGACAAAATCGAGAAGCTGAGCGGGAAGAAGTACGGCTCGACTTTGCCCGCCCGGGACACGCACCGCATGACCAACGAGGAGAAGGGCGATATTGCTTTCCGCGTCATCGCCGACCACGTCCGCACGCTGGGCTTGGCGATTGCCGATGGCATCCTTCCATCGAACGAAGGCCGGGGCTATGTGTTGCGCCGGATTCTGCGGCGGGCGGTGCGCTATGGGCGCTCGCTGGGCTTTCACGAGCCGTTCTTTTACAAACTGGTGGAGGTGCTGGCGGAGACGCTTGGCGGCGTGTTTCCTGAAATCCGCGCCCGGAGGGACCACGTGGAGCAAGTCATCCAGCGGGAGGAGGAGGCCTTTAACAAGACGCTGGACCGGGGACTGGCGATTTTCGAGCAGCGCATGAAGGTGCAGCCAGAGATAGACGCGTTATTCACGCGACTGGGGAAGAGCGCGTTTGTGCGGGAGTCGCGAGAGGACCTCGGGAACCTGCCGAAGGCCTACGAGGCAGGCAATCCGATTCTCCAAAGACTCAATGATCGGATTTACAAGACTCTCGTGGCGGGTCGCGGACCCTCGGTTGGCGCGTCCAACGAGCCACCGTCGGCGGCAGGCGATTCTTTGACGGCCGAGGACTGGGAGTTAGTGCAGGCGGTGCCGGCCATGTGGAGGGAGATCCGCAGGCTGGCTGAGGGCGCAATCACCCCCGAGGACTACGGTCGTTTCCTGGCCGAATCACAACGTCAATTGCTCCTGATCGAGAGGGAGTTGGAGGATAAACGTTTGAGCGTTGGCGCGGGCGTGATTCCAGGGTCCTTTGCCTTTGCGCTTTGCGACACCTACGGCTTCCCGCTCGACCTTACCGAGTTGATGGCCCGAGAGCGCGGCCTGACGGTAGATGTCGCTGGGTTCAACAAACTGATGGCGGCGCAGAAGGCTCGCGGACGCGCAGCCCAAAAGAAGCAAGTCGTCGAACTCTCGCAAGTCGAGACGGCGGCAGCCACCGAATTCGTCGGCTACGACAAACTGGAAACCCAGGCGAAGGTGCTGGAGGTGGTTGGCATCAAGGACCGGACGGCGGTCATTCTCGACACTTCGCCGCTCTACGCCGAGATGGGCGGCCAGGTTGGGGACACCGGTGAGTTGAGCGCGGGCGGCCAACTCTGGCGCATCGCCAACACACAAAAGGTGGGCGAGGTCTGGCTGCACTTCGTGGAAGTCCACAGTCCAGAGTCCGCGGTCGGAAGGGGCCTGCCGGCTGAAGCCGGCGCTCCGAGTCCACAGTCCGCGGTTCAGAGCCAGGTGGTGGAGCTGCCGGCGGTGGGGGACGAGGTGAAATTGGCGGTGGAGCGTCCGCGCCGCATGGCCATTCAGCGGCACCATACGGCGACGCACTTGCTCCATTGGGCCTTGCACGAAGTCGTCAGCCAGGATGCCACGCAAAAGGGCTCGTACGTCGGCCCGGACAAGCTGACGTTCGATTTCGCGAGCGCGCCGCTCACGCCCGGGCAGGTGGCGGACGTAGAACGGTTGGTGAACGAACGCGTTCTGGAGAACGCCCCGGTCAGTTGGGCGGGGACCCAGTACCACCAGATCAAGGACCGGAAAGACATCATGCAGTTCTTCGGGGAGAAATACGGGGATTGGGTGCGGGTGGTGCAGATTGGGGGCGAGCGCGGCGGGTTGAACGGGTATTGGATGGAGCTGTGCGGTGGCACGCATGTGCGGGCCACCGGGGAGATCGGGTTGTTCCGCATCGCCGGCGAATCGGCCATCGCGGCCGGGATTCGGCGCATCGAGGCGCTTTGCGGGCTGGAGGCCTATCGGCGGGCGAGCGAGGAACTGCACCTCATCCGGAGTCTCTCGGCGAAGGTCAATTCACCGGTGGGTGAACTCGAGCGGAAGCTCGAGTCGCTGCTGGCGCAGCAGAAAGAGCTTGAAAAGCAACTCAGAGCGGTGCAGCAGAAGCAGGCCGCCGAGGTAGCGCGCGGCCTTGCGGGCAAAGCACAGACGCTCGGCACGACCCTGGCCATCATCGAGAATATGGGCGCGGCGGACGGCGATTTCCTGCAAGCCGTTGCCGACGGCCTTAGGGGCCAGTTCAAGGGGGTGGTCGTCCTTGGCGGAGCGGCCAACGGCGCCGTCGCGCTCGTGGCCACCGTTTCCCCCGAGCTGACCCGGCAATTCCAGGCAGGGAAAATCATCCAGGCGATCGCGCCGCTGGTTGGCGGCAAGGGCGGAGGGCGCCCGGATAACGCGCGAGGCGGAGGCAAGGACGCGGCGAAGCTGGGAGAGGCGCTGAGCCGGGCTGCGGAGTTGATCAGGGGCTAGCCCGCCAGACTTTTGGAGTGCGCCGGCAGAGCGAAGCGGCGACGGCGCTTTCGGCCGCCGGGGACGTCCAGGAAAGCCAAACGATGCCCGAGCCATAGCGGTGTCGCGCTTCGCTTGCCACCGCACTCCATACGCTTCGCGACTTTGCGGGCCGGTCCGCACGGCGTGCCCGGGAGCGCTCGACAGACTCTGTCACTCGCCCTGAAGGAAACTCCCTCTCCACGGGGGAGAGGGCCGGGGTGAGGGCGAGCTCGGTCGGCTTTGTCACTGGCCCTAGCCCGGATATTTCACAGCCTAAGGGCGGCACCGGGCTCCCGAGGCTGCGTAGCGCAGGTTTCCAACCTGCTGTAT
>Ga0209415_10013264_pt1 | contig 13607 bp, 8 predicted proteins | sample PeaSoiSIISIP2007_FD_187696 | JGI IMG/M metagenome (GOLD analysis project Ga0209415, IMG submission 187696) | Peat soil microbial communities from Weissenstadt, Germany - SII-SIP-2007 (SPAdes) (version 2) | ecosystem: Environmental > Terrestrial > Soil > Wetlands > Peat | place: Germany... | reverse complement strand
CCCGATCCAACCGCGCCAAACGTCGGAGGTGTTCCCCAGTCCCACAATTTCTTCCATCCCCACTTCTCAAACCACGCAACCGTGCTGGCGATGTCGGACACGTTCAATATCGGAGTCAAACTTTTGGCTTCCATGATCGAAGAAGAATAACATCGGGCGAACCGCACATGCCGCGGCTTAGGGCTGGAAAGTAGATTCGCGGCTATTTCGCGCGGCGGGCTTTGCGGCGGTTGGGAGGAATCTTGCCGCGCTCCGGCACTTCGCGTTGCAGTTTATCGGAGAGCGTGTTTACCGCGCGATCGTTGGCCGACGACAGTTGGCGTGCCGCCGCCTTCACCGTCAGGCCTTGCCCCGTGTAAATTGCCTCATCGAACGCGGCCCCGGACTTGGCAATGGCCACCGCGAAGACGCCGTGCGGCACGCCGTTGGTGAAGGCTGTGGCAATGTAGTCGGCGACCATCAATCCATTCTGCGAATTGGGCAGCGAGGCGAGCTGCATTGGCCCGGCAATCACCGTGGGCGGATTCCAGGTGGTGCCGCCGTTGGCCGACGAAATGAAACCGACGTCGAGCTGGCAGGTGGCGACCGTGCAATTGCTCTGCGGGAAATAGTAGTAATGAATCGCGACATGCGCGCCGGCGCCGGAAGTCGCCGGATCAATCCCAATGCCGGGAATGAAATGATCCACTGGGCTGGTAACGTCGTCAATCGGAATGCGGGCGATCGCGCTCCAGGTCACGCCGTCGGTGGAAGTAGTGTAGACGAGGTCGTTGCTCGGGCAGCCGGCGCGGAAGCGGCAATCTTCCCAAACCACCCAGACCGTTCCGGCGCCGTCAACCGCCGCCGAAGGCAGGGGGCCGCTGCGGAAGCCCATCAGGTCCTCATGAGCCTTGATCTTGGTGCCGGCTGTGATGGAAACCGGCGCCGACCAGCTATTGCCGCCGTCGGCTGAAGTAAATGCGCTCATATCGCCGGTGTCGAGCCAGAGCGGCACCACCACTGTTCCGTTCGGTTGCACCAGCGGCTGTCCGCCGATGCCTCCGGCTGGACCGGCGGTGAGGATTCCGCTGCTCCAGGTTTGCCCGCCGTCCGAGGAAGTGCTCATGTAGATCAGGCCGTTGTTGGTGCTGGGATCATCCCACTCCATGTAGCAATTGCCGTAGAACGCACTGGCCGGCTGCCAGCTATCACAGACAATCCAGTTCTTATCGGAGCTGACCGACCCGTTGACCGATACAGGATTCTGCCAGGTCATACCACCGTCGGTGGAGCGACTGACGATGACGGCGGGCGTTGACTGGGTGGCCGATATGGGCAGCGACGCAATCATCCACACGCCATGCTTGGCGTCATAGGCGACGGCAGGATCGCTGACCGCGTCGTAGGGACCGGGAGTGGATACATCTCCAGTCGTAAGGCCGGGAAGAAAACCCTGGTTCCAGGTGGTGCCGCCGTCGGTGGAAGTGGCCCATCCGATGTCGGTCGAGCCGCCGGGTGCGATGCGTCCGGTCTGAAAGGCGGCGACCAGGGTTGATCCGTTGGCCAGCATGTGCGGCTCGACTTCGGTGGCGTGCTGTCCCGGAGCCACCGTGTACGGATCGGAACTGATTTTGGTCAGATTGGGGCCAACCGGATTCTCCGGCGGAGTCTGCGTTGACATGCCTGATGAACCGGAACACGCCGCCAAACCTAAGGTCAGCAGGCTAAGCCCGACCGCCTGAACCGCCCGCCACCGCGCTGATTCCCTTGAGTGCATCGGCTTTCACGATACCGTCTGCGGATTCCGCGGGCAAGTAACCGTTTCGACACGAAAGGCCAACGCGGACCGCCGGGCGGCCGGACCTCAGGGATTCGGGCGAGTGGCCGATTCAGTAGGCGTCGCGGGGATCGCCGCCGCGCACGAACACCAGCGCAACCTCGTCCAGGTAAACCTCTTTCCATTCCCCGGTACGGACCAGCAGGCTGCTCAGGGGCGCATCGTGCGGCAGGATCAGGCACTCGACATCGTGGGCCCGCAGAAATTGCTCCCATCCGGGCTCAACGTGGACCAACTTCAAGTAAGACTTGAAGAATTCCTCGCCGTAGAAGTCATGGCGGTCATCTACCGCGACCTTCATTTTCGGATAGAGCCGGTAGATCAGATACCCGCCCCAGTAGTCGGGAGCGAATACCGGCCCGCTGATCTGGTTGGCAGTCACGTAGTTTACGGCAGCGACCGGCATGCGCACCGGATCGAAGTGGGCATGCATCAGGCGGGGTGAGCCTGGATTGCCGCCACTGGCCGCGATGGCGAAGGTCAGCACGGCTGCCAGGACCGGCCACACATGGCCGCGCATCCGCGCTTCGAACTCGTTCATGCGCGAAAACGGCGAGGATTCGCCGAGAGACAGGCTCGGCCGGCGAGGCTGGAATCCTCGTGACACCACAGGCCCCACGATGATCACCAGCAGCACCGACGACACCGGAAGATTGCGCGAAGCGTATAGCCCGGAATAAACCGCAAACAGCACAGTCAGGATCTGGCTCATGCGCAGTTCCCGCCCGCGGGCGGCCAGCGCCGCCACGGTAATCAGCAGCAGAATCAGAAAGCAGCGCTGGGCAATACCGTGGAAATCCGGCGACCGGAATTCATCAATATGCTCCATCAGAAAACGGCTGGTCAGGTAGGAATAGACGTGCTGGTGCAGCTTCCATCCATAAGGATTGATCAGGCTCGCAATTGCTGACAGCAGCCCGGTCAGCGCCAGATCGCGCGCCCGCTTCCCTGCCGAGATACGTTGCAGCGCCTCTTCGATGCGGTCCCCGGAAGATCGAAACCATTCCCAGACCGCTGCCAGCCAGAAGATGGCGAGTAGAACAAAACCGAGCACGAATCCGCCGTGGACATTCACCCAGACCAGCATCAGCAGCGGAAGGAACCATAGCCTGCGGTCGTGCGGGTTAGACGCGTCGCGCTCGCGCGAATCCAGCACCCAGAACCAGGCCAGGGCGAACAGCCAGCTCCAGACGTGCGGACGCGCCAGAATGTGAATCATCGAGGCCGACAACGAAAGCAACATCAACAGCAGCGCCACCAGCAGATTCGTTCCTTCGAGGATCAGCAGGCGGAACGTCCAGGCAAATACGGCGGCGATCGCGACTGCGGCGAACCACACCACGCCATTGATCCCGAGGTGAGTTTCGAGCAGTCCGACCGCAACGTCATACAGCCATTCCCAGGCAAACCAGGGCTGGCCGCCCATGGTGGAGGAAAACGGATCAACGTGGGGAACGTTGTGAGTGGTCAGAATCTGCTGCCCGGCGCGAATATGCCAGCCGATGCTGGCATCGCCGAGCAGCCGCTCGGCCAGCGGCGTAAAGACCAAAGCCGCCAGCAGGGCGATAAAGATCAGATCCGCCCCCGACGGCATGGCAATGCGCACCCAGCCCGGCATCGCGTTTCTCGAAGAACTTTCGGAGCCGTCAGCCATCGGGGTGAATCTTATAGATGGAAGCGATGAACGGCAAGAGATGAAGAGCAAGACAATACCGAGAGTCGTGATTGTCGGCGCCGGCTTCGGCGGCCTGAACGCAGCCCAGGTGCTGGCCAAAGCCCCGGCGCGGATTACGGTCATTGACCGCAAGAACCACCACACCTTTCAGCCGCTGCTCTACCAGGTGGCCACCGCGGGACTGTCTCCGGGAGAGATCGCCGCGCCGATCCGCTCGATTCTTCGCGGCCACAACAACGTCGAAGTGCTCATGGCCGAAGTCACCGGATTTGACCTGGAGCGGCGCGTGGTGGAAACGCCGGAGTCGGCGATCGGCTATGACTACCTGATTGTCGCGGCCGGCGCCAGCCATGCCTACTTCGGCCACGACGACTGGGAAGCGCTGGCTCCCGGCCTGAAGACGATCGAGGATGCGCTCGAAATCCGCCGCCGGGTGCTGCTGGCATTTGAGCTGGCGGAGCGCGAAACCGCCGCCGGCGAAACTGCGAAGCCGCTGAATTTCGTCGTCGTCGGCGCGGGCCCTACGGGAGTGGAACTGGCGGGAACGCTGGCGGAAATCTGCCGGCACGCTCTGACCCACGAGTTCCGCGCCATTGATCCGGGGCGCGCGCACATTCTGCTGATCGAAGGCGGCCCACGGGTGCTGGCGACCTATCCGGAGGATCTGTCGCGCAGTGCTCTAGAGCAACTGCAGCGGCTGGGCGTGGAAGTGCGCACTTCGACGACCGTCACCCAGATCGAGCCCGGCCTGGTTCATTTCGGAGGCGCCAGCCAGGAAGCCGCCGTCGTGCTGTGGGCGGCTGGAGTGGCGGCCTCGCCCCTGGGCAAGAAACTGGGAGCACCGGTAGACCGCGCCGGCCGCGTGCTGGTGCAGCCCGATCTAAGCCTGCCCGGCCATCCGGAAGTATTCGTCATCGGCGATCTGGCTACGCTGAACGACGAACACGGCAAGATGCTGCCGGGAGTGGCACCGACGGCGATCCAGGAGGGGCGGTTTGTGGCCAAGGTCATTCGGCGGGAAGTGGAATCGGCTTCGGACAGTCCACCGCTGACGCGGCCCGCCTTTCATTACTGGGATAAAGGCAGCCTCGCCACCATCGGCCGCGCCGCCGCCGTCGCCGACTTCGGCAAGATTCACATTTCCGGATTCATGGCCTGGTTGTCATGGCTGTTTGTGCACATTTTCTTCCTGATCGGCTTCCGTAACCGCCTTCTCGTTTTCATTCAGTGGGCCTGGTCATACGTCACCTACGAGCGGGGAGCGCGGCTGATCACCGGCAGCACCTATCTGCCGGGCTGGACTCCAGCCGTGCCTCCGCCGCATGCGAGCCCGTCCCCCAAGGAAGAAATTCCCGCCGCCGCCAGGAAATAGAGCGACAATAGTGGTGATGAAGGCTTCCGGACCAAAGAAACTCTCGTGGGCCGCTCTGGCTCTTCTGCTGTGCGCCGCAACGGTGGTCGTCTGCTCGCGCCCCGCCACGGGTGAAGTTCTGAAGATCGTGGTGAACGACACCATTCAGCCCATCAGCCAGGAATACATCGCCCGGGCCATTGATGAGGCGGGCCGCCGCCACGCGCAGGCGGTAATGATCGAGATGAATACGCCCGGCGGGCTGGTGGATTCGACCCGCAAAATCATCGAAAAGATCACCGGGTCGGCCGTGCCGGTGATCGTGTATGTCACCCCGACCGGCAGCCATGCCGGGTCCGCCGGGATTTTTATTCTCGAATCGGCCGACGTTGCCGCCATGTCCCCGGGAACCGCGGCGGGCGCGGCGCATCCGGTCGCGTTTATCGGGCCGATGCAGATTAAAGAAGATGACGAGATGAAGCGCAAGGTGGAAAACGACACCGCCGCGCTCATGCGATCGGTCACATCGAAACGAGGACGCAACGTCGAAGCCGCGGAAAGCGCAGTGCGCGAATCAAAGTCGTTCACCGATCAGGAAGCGCTGGCGCAGCACCTGATTGATTATGTTGCGTCGAGCACGGAAGATCTTTTTCGCCAGATGCAGGGCAAGAGTTTCAAGCGCTTCAACGGCGAGCCGGCGGCGCTGAATCTTGAGGGCCAGCCCATCGTCGGCTTTGATATGACGGTCAAAGAACACGTCCTCGACACGCTCATGGACCCCAACCTTGCTTTTCTGCTTCTCGCCATCGGCGCGCTGGCTCTTTACATCGAGTTCAATCATCCCGGGGCTGTGATTCCGGGCACCGTGGGCGTGGTGTTCATCCTGCTGGCGGTCTTTGCGCTCAATCTTCTGCCCACGCGTTTTGCCGCAGTGGTGTTGGTCCTGGGAGCCTTTGCGCTCTTTGCCGCTGAGGCTAAGTTCGCCACTCACGGAGTGATGACGGTCGGCGGGATTGCGCTGATCACCATCGGCGGACTGCTGCTGGTGGATTCCCCGATTCCCGAAATGCGCGTGCATCTGGTGACCGCGCTGTCGGTGAGCATCCCGCTCGGCATCATCACGGCTTTCCTCATGACGATTGCGGTGCGCGCGCGGCGCAACAAAGTTGTCACCGGAGCCCAAGGCCTGGTGGGAGAAACCGGAGTGGTACAGACCGCGCTGTCGCCGCAGGGGAAAGTCTTCGTGCACGGAGAACTGTGGGATGCGGTGGCTTCGAACTCGCTTCCTGCCGGGCAACTGGTGGTGGTGCGAAAGGTGGACGGCCTGATGCTGGAGGTGGATCCCTCGGCGGCAACGCCGCCATCCGACGCCGTGCCGGCGACTCTTTAGAACCTCGCTTCACAGCAAATCCTATTTCAGATTGAACAGCGCGTTGACGTGCGCAGTCACGGTCACATTCTGCGGGCTGAACTCCTGAGTCGGCGCCGGCGGGGCGGCGGTGGCCATGGCCGCCATCGGACGCGCCATGCGCGGTACGAAGCGCGGGGACTCGAAGGTATCCACCGAAGCGTAGGAGAGATCGCCCAAAGCGCGTCCGCTGGCCCGGGCCAGCGTGTCGGCCGAGTTACGCGCCCGGCGGTAGGCATCTTCGACGGCCTTGTTCTTGGCGTCGTCCATGTTTTCCAGGGTGTAGGTAAGGGTCTGGCTCTCGCTTACGTTGGCGTCGGCAAGTTGCTGCGTGATGGCGCCAATCTTCGTGAAATCTTTCAGCTTCAGCGTGACGTCGGTAGTCACGCGATAGCCGACAACCTTCTGCTTCGGATTCTTCCAGTCGTACATCGGCTGCACGGAGAAAAATCCGACGGTTGCCGCCTTGGGATCAATGCCGTTGGCGCGCAGCACCTGCCGCACTTCTTCCGCGTCTTTCGAGGCATGCTGAAAAGCCGCCTGCGAGGTGTCGTCCTGCACCGACACGTTGAATTGAATCTGCGCCGTGTCCGGAACGGCTTCAAACTTGCCGTCCGCGCCAACGTAGACGGTGTTGGCCTGCGCGGTCACGGCAGGATGTTCCTGGCAAAAGGCCGCAGCCGGTGCCAACACGAACAGTGCGAAAAACAGGCGAGCCGATTTCATGATTGCCTCCGAGGCGATTATCAGACAGGAAGCGGCGTTTTCCCAAGGAAAGAGTCTCTCTCGGGAAGAACGCCGCGGGAACGGTGGTGCATCAGGTTTGAATCTCACCTCTCGGAGGGAGTCATCCCGAAGCCCCGCGCTTTCACCAGCGGGGCGAGGGATCTCCCATGGCGCATGGTCTCGTAGAGCCCGAGATCCTTCGCTCCGCCTGAAAAGCGGCTCCGCTCAGGATGATGCTTGCGCAAGGGAAGGATGCGCTCTGCCGGAGTAACAGTTATTGCGAGGCCAGCGTCAAATTGCGGTCGAGCCGGATTTCGAGCGCCGTGCCTTTGTCCAGGATCAGATCGTGCCCGGATTCGAACGCGGAGAATGCGCCGTCCATAGCGCCGGAACCAGCGCCAGCGGCTGCTCCCTTCTTTCCGCCAGACTTCGCGCCCGCGGCCGCGCCTTCCCCGGCTCCGACGACGACGGCCTCGGCAATCTCTTCCCTGGTCATACCCTTGCGGCCAATTTCTCCTTCCTCTCCGACCTGCCGCAACCCGTGCTCGCCGGGAACTCCGGTAACCGTGGCGATCAACGGAACCCATCCACCCGGGGACTCAATCTCATCGAAACTGAGCAGCAACCGCCGCCGCAGGCCGGGCTCGACCGCGCTGATGTGTCCCTTGACCTTTCTTCCGGCTTCGAGCGTCTGGCCCTTGGGCGCGACCAGTGCTTCCGCCAGGCGCGCGTGAAACGGATCCCCCGCGCGCACGCTGTGGGTGTCGAGGCGATCGGTCAATTGGATCAGCGCCATCGTGCCTTGCGGAACCACATTGGCGGGAGAGGAAGGCACGTCCTGCGCATGCATAAGAACACCGGCAAGGGCCGGCAAGAGGGCGAGCAGAATCGTGTTTCGAACCGAGCGGATCGGCATAGAGGGACCTCCTGTCAGGTCAGATTGCTTTGCGATTGGATGGCAGGAGAGGAAAAAACGCTGCCTCGGGGTTATTCCTTGGCGGCGGTGTAGTAGGCGAGAGGATCCTGCTGCGGGGCGTTGATGGCGCGCCGCAGTTCTTCAAAGATTTCGTCGGGCATCTGCAGAAAAACCTTGACCACTTCCGGATCGAACTGGCGGCCGGCCCAATCCTGGATTTCCTTGCGCGCGACTTCCAGCGACCGGGCGGCGCGGTAGGGACGGTCCGAGGTGATGGCATCGAGCGTATCCGCGACCGAAAAGATGCGCGCTCCAAGGGGAATCTCTTTGCCCCGCAGTCCGCGAGGATAGCCGGTACCGTCGAAGCGCTCCTGATGCGAGTAGATAATTTCGCAGGCCTCGGTGAGAAACGGGATTTTCTTGACGATCTGGTAGCCCTTGTAACAGTGCTCCTGCATGGTGGCGATTTCGTCGGGAGTGAGCTTGCCCGGCTTGCGCAGAATCGCGTCGGGAATGGCCATCTTGCCGATGTCGTGCAGAAACGCCCCGCGGGCAATCGTGGCCACCGCCTCCGCGGACAGGCCCATGGCGCGGGCAATCGCCATGGTAAAAGCGGTCACCCGTCGCGAGTGTCCTTCGGTTTCACGATCTTTAAGGTCCAGCGCGTCGCCCAGAGCCTGCAGCGTAATGTCGTAGGAACGCTCCAGATCGCGGAGCGCAACCTGCAATTGGTCGGTGCGCGCCTTGACCAGCGACTCCAGATTGGTCTGGTAGTTGCGGTTTTCAACTTTGAGCCGCCGGTTTTCGAGCGCCCGGCTGGTGGTGTTGAGCAACTGCTCGCGTTCGAACGGCTTGAGCAGGTAATCGTAGGCTCCGTTACGGATAGCCGCCAGCGCCACGGAAATATCGTGGACCGCAGTCACCATCACCACCGGCATGTCGGGATATCTTTCCTTAGTGCGCTCTAACAGACCGATGCCGTCGAGGTCGGCCATCATGAGGTCGGTGAGCATCAACTCAAACTGCTCGCCGGAAGTAAGCACGGCCAGAGCCTCGGTGCCCGAGCCCGCCTGTTTGCAGGCATATCCCGCCGCCGTCAGCATAGACGCGACTATTTCGCGGATCGCCTCTTCGTCGTCAACCACCAGAATACGGTCAGGCATGAGGGTTACACGGAAGTCTATCGGCGATTGTAACCCAGTCGCGAGATGCCGAAAGTAATCAGTAAGGTCCGGAATCTCGGCCGGGAAAGCGCCGGACCGTGATATTCAGAAACAAGGAATCCGTGCGTCCTGACTGACGTTTTGAATGACGATGAGCGCCTCCCTGTGGCCAATCTGGAAGACCGCAGCCGGCCTTGCTGCCGCGCTGACGGGTGAGGAATGGGCTTTGCTCGTCCTGCTGGGCGCCTCCCTGTGCGCGCTGCTGGCCGTGCGCGAAGGCTACCTCAAGATCTGGGCAACGGGCTGGACGGCGCTGGCCGCATCCAGCCTGGCCGGGCACGCGCTTTCTACGAAAATTCCAACCCCGTTCGATTCGGTCGTCGTGCAGGCAAGTTTTGCCACGGCAGCCGGACTCTTGTCCGTGGGCGTACTGGTGTATTCCCGCAGCCGCGAACTGATTCTGCCCGTGGCCCTGGTCACTCCGGTTCTGGCGGGCTTTGCCGGAGCCAGAGTCCTGTTGTGGCCCGATTCCCTGCCCTTGCGCATGGCGATGGAAGTGGGCTGCCGCATCGTTCTGCTCACTGCGGCCCTGGCGTTATTGCGGGCTCGTCGCGGACGGGCGGAACCTTCCGCCTGGCTGCTGGCGTTGAGCCTTCCCTGCCTGCATTTGTCTTCGTCTTTGTCTTTGCCAACCTTGACGGACCGCGTCCCGGGATCCGTTCTCGCGGGCGAGATCGTTCTCGGCACCAGCATGTTGATGGTGGCCCTGAACCACGCCCGGACGCGCACCCGCCGCCTCGAGAGCCTGCAGGCTCTCACCAGCGCGATGAGCGGCGTGCAGCCGTATGGCAGCCTGATCCAATGCGCCCTCGACGAACTGCGCCGCGTCCACGGCGTTCGTGGCGCGTGGTTCCGTCAACTCGAAGGCGACCGGATGGCCATGACTCATGCGTCAGGGGTCTCCGCGGATTTCCTGCGCAACGCCCTCCCGGCACCGGTCACGGAAGAGCTTTCGAAGCTGCTGGAAGCGGGGGCGCCGCATATGGCGAAACGAAATGACGCCCAGCCCGAAGATGCGGCCCTGCTTGCAGCCGAAAAGATTCGCCAGCTGGTGCTGGTGCCCGTCGCCGGCAACAAGGCCACGATCGGCCTGCTGGTCCTCGGCCATTCCCACTCGCGGCAGTGGACTTCCGAAGAGCGGGCTTTCCTGAAAACCTGTGCCCGGCAATTCGCCGTAGCCCTTGAGAACTCCCGCCTGCTGGAGCAGGTCCTGCGCTCGCAGAGCCAGTGGATGAACACGTTTGACTCGATCTACGACCTGATTCTGGCGCATGACGCCGACTTCCGCATCATCAAGGCCAACCAGGGCCTGCTCGAACAACTGGGCAAGCCGGCCGCCGAAGTTATAGGCAGCGCCTGCGAATCGGTTCTGCCTCGCAATTTCTCAGACTGGACCGGATGCCCTTACTGCGCCAAGCGCGGCTCGGCGGAGATCAGCGAGGGCGCGGACCCCTGTTTCGGCGGCTACTCGGCCGTCTCGACCAGTTCTTATGCCGAACAGGAGACATCGCAAAAAGGCATCATCCACGTTATCCGCGACATCTCCGAGCGGCGCTCTGCGGAAGAAAAATATCGGCTGCTGTTCGAGCAGGTTCAGGAAGGCGTCTATGTGGGCACACCCGCCGGCCGTCTGCTCGACTGCAATGATGCCTTCGTGCAGATGCTGGGCTACGGCAGCCGCGAAGAACTGCTGGCGCTGAACCTGCATTCTGAACTCGGTGCCGACCAGCAACAGCGGCAAAATTTCGTCCGCGAGCTGGAGACGCACAACCTGGTTCGCGACTTCCAAATCACGCTGCGGCGCAAGGACGGCACCCTCCTGCTGGCCTCGGAGAGCGGTTTCGCCAAGCGCAATGCGCAGGGAGAGATTGAGCGTTACCAGGGCTTCGTCCTCGACACCACCGAGAAACGCCGCGCCGAAGACGAGATGCGCCGCCGCAACCGCGAACTGAACGCGCTCAATGCCATGGCGGTGGTCGCGGCCCAGTCGTTCGATCTGGACGAGATTCTGAACCTCACCTTGCGCCAGGTCGTAACCCTGTTTGCCGGCGAAAGCGGCACGGTCTACCTTTCCGATCCTGACAGCCAGACGTACCGCCGTCGTGCCGCCTGGGGTCCGCGCAGCCGCGACAAGGCCCAGCCGCCGGAAATCAGCTTTGACGAAGGCTTCGGCAACCTGGTGATGCGTTCACGCACGGAAGTCCTCACCGCCGAATATCTGCCGCACCTGCCGGAGAAAGTGGCTGAGTTTCTGCGCTCCGATGCCAACCGTTCCTGGATTTGGGTGCTGTTCTGGGGCAAGGACGCCCCGGTCGGCATCATGGGCCTGTGCAACCACGAAGGCTACGAATGGTCCAGCAACGAAGAGAATCTGCTGGTCGCCATCAGCCGGCAACTGGCCACCACCATCGAGAAAGTCCGCCTGTACGAAGAAACTTGCCGCGCCTACGAAGATCTCCGCAGGACCCAGGAACAGCTCTTGCAGAGCGAAAAGATGTCAGCCGTCGGCCAGCTCATTGCCGGGGTGGCTCACGAACTCAATAATCCGCTGACCGCCATTCTCGGCTACGCGCAGTTGCTCGAAAGTGAAGGCCTCAATGTCCGGGCGCAGGATTTCGTTACCAAGCTCTTCAAGCAGGCGCAGCGCACCCACCGCGTGGTGCAGAACCTACTCTCCTTCGCCCGACAGCGCAAGCCGCAGCGCGAGGAAATAGACATCTGCAAGGTGCTCGACGAGACTCTGCTGCTGCGCGACTACGACCTGAAGACCAACAGCATTCGAGTCGAACGCGAAGCGCCCGCGGAGCCGCTGGTGGTGGTCGCCGATCCGCACCAGTTAGAGCAGGTGTTCCTCAACATCATCAACAACGCCGTAGATGCGATCCTCGAAACCGGGCGCACCGGACGGCTGCGCATCCGCCTCTTTTCGCAGAATGGCCAGGTCTGTGCCCAGCTCGCAGACGACGGCCCCGGCATCAAAGATCCCAAGCGCATCTTCGATCCTTTCTACACCACGAAGGGCGTCGGCAAGGGCACCGGCCTCGGCCTGAGCATCTGCTACGGCATCGTCAAGGAGCACGGCGGCGACATCACCGCTCGCAACGCTCCCGAAGGCGGCGCTGTGATTGAGGTCAAGCTGCCGGCCGTAGCCGCGCCCAAGGTTGAGCCTGCGCCGGTCGCGTCGTCGCCGCGTTCGCACGAGGGAGCCCTTCACGGCCGCATCCTGCTGGTCGAAGAAGAAGAAGCGGTCCTCGAATTCGAGCGCGACGTGCTGGCCGGCGCCGGAGCCACCGTAGTCACCGCCCGCACCAGCCAGGATGTGAAGACTCGCCTGCTCTCGGAACAATTCGACGGCCTGATCATGGCCGGCAAAATGCCGGGCGACTGGAATGCCAAGGAATCTTATGCCTGGATCAAAGAAAACTCCCCGGCCGTGACCGGGCACCTGCTGTTCACGTTCTCCAGTGGAGTGGACCAGGCCGATGGACGCACCTTCCTGCAGGAAAACAATATTCCCTACCTGGTAAAGCCCTTCGAAGTCGCCGAACTCATCTCGCAGGCGCGCCGCCTGCTGCAGAAAAACCAGGCCGCAGCCGCCGGGGCCAACTAGCCAAAACTTCGGTGGAGGCTGCGTTCCACCTAGCCCAACCCTCTCTCGCGATTTAGACTGATGTCTGCATGCCTGCGCTGAAGACACTTTGCTGGCTTGGCCCGGCCCTGGTTGGGACGCTCGTCGTGGGTCCGCTTGCCGGCCAAGACCCGTCTTCGAGGACCCAGCCCCCGGCGGCACAGTCTCCTGCAACAGCACCAGCTTCGCCGGCCCAGCCTGCGGCTCAGGTGCCGGTCGCGGCCCCTGCCCGCGCTTCCGTCAACTTCGACGGCTTTGTGGACTCGACCATCCGCCAGGAACGCCGCCTCACCGACTTGCTGCGCAACTTCAAGCCGATTGTCGAGACTTACATCCAGGAAGAACATGCCGAATCGGCCCACAGCACATCTCCCAAGCGCGACGATTATTTTCTGACCCGCCTGGATCTCAGCGGAAAGAATCCAGTCAGCCGCGAATTCTCCACCCCGGAACATTCCAAGCCGGGCTGGAGAGCGAGGCTGCTTCCCAGCCATCCGCAGACCTTCGCCCCGGAGGATTTCGAGCCTGCCCTGTTCCCCGACCTCGACCACTTCGACCGCGAGAACTACAACTTCGAATTTGTCCGCTGGGAGGCGCTCGGTGAAGTGCGCTGCGGCGTTATGGATGTCGGCCCGCGCGAAAACACGAAAAACCGCGGCTTTCAGGGCCGCATCTGGGTCGAGGATCAGGACTACAGCATCGTCCGCTTCAACGGAGCCTACACCGCAAAAGCCTTTGCCAGGCGCAGCTTCCACTTCGACAGCTGGAGGCTCAATACCGAGAGCATCATGTGGATGCCGGCCTATGTGTACACCGAAGAGTCGGACCCGCACGATCCCGCCAGCCACGGACACTGGTTTAAGG
>Ga0209415_10013263_pt1 | contig 13608 bp, 14 predicted proteins | sample PeaSoiSIISIP2007_FD_187696 | JGI IMG/M metagenome (GOLD analysis project Ga0209415, IMG submission 187696) | Peat soil microbial communities from Weissenstadt, Germany - SII-SIP-2007 (SPAdes) (version 2) | ecosystem: Environmental > Terrestrial > Soil > Wetlands > Peat | place: Germany... | reverse complement strand
CGGGAGCGGATGGTGCCCAGAACCCGGGAGCGGATGGTGCCCAGAACCCGGGAGCGGATGGTGCCCGGAACCCGGGAGCTGCCGGCAAACGCCGTGCCAGTCCTGTTAGATGAGACACGCACCCGCCCCCCACCCTACGGTGTGGCAGTCGAACACGACGCATACCGGCCCCCGCGGACCCCCTTGTGGGGTCCTCTTCCATACCGACCCGCCGCCCGCACCCACCCCACCGCCGAGCCACAGACACGAGAGGTAGAGACATGGACTTCCAGGCCAGCCCCCGCTGCGAGGACTTCAAGCAGCGGCTCACCAGCTTCATGGACGAGCACGTCTATCCCGCCGAGGCCGTGTACGAGCGCCAGCTGCGCGAGTCGGGCGACCCCCACCACCAGCCGGCCGTGATGGAGGAGCTGAAGGCCCGCGCGCGCGAGGCGGGGCTGTGGAACATGTTCCTGCCTCCCTGCCTGCCCCCCGGTTCGGGGGGTACCCGCGAGGGTGACCACGACGCCGGCGCGGGGCTGTCGGTCAGCGACTACGCGCCGCTGGCGGAGGTGCTTGGGCGCAGCCACATCGCCTCGGAGGCGTGCAACTGCTCGGCTCCGGACACCGGCAACATGGAGGTGCTGCACCTGTTTGCCACACCGGAGCAGCGCGAGCGCTGGCTTATACCTCTACTTGAGGGTGAGATTAGGTCTGCTTTTGCCATGACAGAGCCGGATGTGGCCTCCTCGGACGCCACCAACATCGCGCTGCGGATCGAGCGCGACGGCGATCACTACGTGCTCAACGGGCGCAAGTGGTGGACCTCTGGAGCGCTGCACCCGCACTGCCGCATCATGATCGTGATGGGCAAGACATCGGGGTGGGCGGGAGGACCCGAATCCCCGCGCCACCGCCAGCAGAGCATGGTGCTCGTGCCGCTCGACACCCCCGGCGTGGAAATCCTGCGGGCGCTGCCGGTGTTCGGCTACCAGGACCAGGAGGGCCACGCCGAAATCGCCTTCGCCGATGTGCGCGTGCCGGCCACCAACCTGATCGCCGGCGAGGGCGACGGCTTCATGATCGCCCAGGCCCGCCTCGGCCCCGGCCGCATCCACCACTGCATGCGCTCGCTCGGCGCCGCCGAGCGCGCCCTGGAGGCGATGTGCCGCCGCGCGGTCGCGCGCGTCACCTTCGGCGAGCCGCTCGCCGCGCGCGCCAACATCCAGGACTGGATCGCCGAGTCGCGCATCGAGATCGAGATGGCCCGCCTGCTCACGCTGAAGGCCGCCTGGCTGATGGACACGGTCGGCAACCGCCACGCCCGCACCGAGATCTCGGCGATCAAGGTCGCCGCGCCCTCGATCGCGCTGAAGGTGATCGACCGCGCGATCCAGGTCCACGGCGGCGGCGGCGTGTCCGACGACTTCACCCTCGCCTGGGCCTACGCGCACCTGCGCACGCTGCGCCTAGCCGACGGGCCCGACGAGGTGCACAAGCTGTCGATCGCGCGCCGCGAGCTGGCTCCGTACATGCCCGCTGCGGAGGGGTCCGCGACGGGATGACGCCCCCAGCGAAGTGGCGGACCTCACAAAAGGCGCTCCCGGCCCGTTGTAGATTCTGCGCATGACGAGAGCACGCCGCATCACGAGAGCACGCCTGCTTGCGCTGGGAGCGGTGCTGGCGCTTGCGGTGCTCCTGAGCGTCAACGCGCTCATGGTGAGCGCCGAAACGAAGCCCGCCCGCGCCGACGGCGGTCAGCTCGTGGCGCTGCCCGGGGGAGACGCGTTGCAGGTGCGCCAGGCCGGGCCGCCCGCCGCGCCGGCGATCGTGCTGCTGCACGGCTTCGCCGGATCGCTGCACTGGTGGGAACGCGAGGTGCCGCTGCTCGACGCCCGCTACCACGTGCTGAGCTTCGACCTGCTCGGCCACGGCGGCTCCTCCAAGCCCTCGGGGGGCTACTCGATGGAACACCAGGCCCAGCTGGTGGATGAAGCGCTTCACCGCCTCGGCGTGCGGCGCGCCCTGATCGTGGGCCACTCGATGGGCGGGCTCGTCGCCACCGCGCTCGCCACCCGCGACCGCGCGCTGGCCGCGGGCGTGGCGCTGGTGGACTCTCCCCCCGTCGCGAGCGCCGGAAAGCTGCCCTTCACCGCGCGCATGGGCTTCGTGCCCGTGCTCGGCCAGGCGCTGCGCTCGGCGGTGATCACCAACGGCATGGTCTCCCAGGCGCTGCAGTCGGCCTTCGCGCCGGGCTACCCCGTGCCCCACCAGTTCGTGAGCGACTTCTGGAGGATGACCTACACCTCCTACACCGACTCCCACCGCGAAGACGGCGCCTATCTCGACCGCCGCTCGCTGCCCGCGAGGCTCGCCGCGCTGGGTCTGCCGCTGCTCGTCGTCTACGGGTTGCAGGACCGCATCGTCTCCCCCACCGCCATCCGCGAGGACTTCGCGTCGGTGCCGGGCGTGCGCATCGTGCCGGTCGCGAGGGCCGGACACTCGCCGATGGTGGAGAAGCCCGTCGCCACCGCCGCCGCGCTGCTGCCCTTCGCCGCGCGCACGCTGGGGCGCTGAGGGGCCCGCCGCGTCGCGCGGCGAGCCCCCTGACAATGAATTGCCGGCTGCTGCTCGATCAAGCGCGCCCGGCTAGTGCTTGGTCTTGCAGGCGGCGATCGCCTGTTCCTTGGCCGACCCCGCGGGCAGCGGCGAGGCGTTGATGAGTTCCACGCACAGTTCGCGCGCCGCTTCGGCCGCCGCAGTCACGTCGCCGCTGCCCGCCTTGTCGCAGATCCCTTCGATCTTGGACTTCGCGCTCGAGGAGAGCGTCGAGGCGGACTGCACGCCGTGCTTGCACGCCGCCACGGCCTGCTGCACCGAGGGGTTGTTGGCCACAGCCGGAACAGTGGTCGCGCCACCCGCCGTCGTTGCCGCGGCGGTCGTCGTGCTCTGGCTCGTGGACGTCGAGCTGCTCGTGCTGCTGCTGCTTCCGCAGCCCGCGACGAGCACTCCGCCCAGCAGTGCGACGACCAGCCATGTGGTCAGCCTTGAAACCATGTTTCCTCCTCCGATGGGTTGGAGCGAGCGTTCGTCCGCCGACCATCTGGGCCATCTGAACGACCGCCTGAGCGCGCAACGCTACTCCCCTCGATGGACGTCCAGCACTACGACCTCATCGAGCAGCTCCAGCCCCTCCGGCCGGTGCGTGCAGCACCGCCTTCGCCTTTGGACGGGTCGGGCTCATGCGGCGATCCACGGTCCGTGCCAGGCTCCGAACCCGGCGACCAGCGCGTCGCCGGCCGCCGGGCCCCACGTCCCCGGCGTGTAGGGGTGCACCGGCGGCGGCGCGTCGAGCAGCGGCTGGAAGATGCGCCACGTCTCTTCGATCGAGTCCTGCCGGGTGAAGCGCGTGCTGTCGCCGCGCATCGCGTCGAGCAGCAGCACCTCATAGGGGGTCGGGGCCTCGCCGCCCTCCTCGGCGAACTCCATGTCGAGCGTGATCTCCTGGGGGCCCGTGGTGTCAGCGCGGTGGGCGTCGAGGATCAGCTGCGTGCCGGTCGAGGGGTCGAGCTTGATCACGAGCTGGTCGGGCACCGGGCGGCGGTGCCCCTGCTCCATGAAGCCCAGGCGCGGAGGGTGGCGGAACACGGCGCGCAGCTCTGTCTGCGTGATGGGGAGCTTCTTGCCGGTGCGGATGAACCACGGCACGCCCGCCCAGCGCCAGTTGTCGATGTCGAGGCGCATCGCGGCGTAGGTCTCCGTGGTGGAGTCCCTGGCGACGCCGTCGATGTCCAGATAGCCGTCGTACTGGCCGCGCACGTAGTGCTTTGGATCGGCCGCCGAGGTGGAGCGGAAGACCGCGAACTTGGCGTCCTTCAGCGTCTTGGCGTCGTTCGCCGCGGGAGCCTCCATCGCGGCCGCGGCGAGAACCTGCATGAGGTGGTTCACGACAACGTCGCGCACGGCTCCCACGGGGTCGTAGAAGTGGCCGCGATCCTCGACCCCGAAGCTCTCGGCCATCGTGATCTGCACGCACGCGATGTGGCTGCGGTTCCAGATCGGCTCGATCATCGTGTTGGCGAAGCGCAGGTAGAGGAACTCGTCGGTGCCCATCTTGCCCAGGAAGTGGTCGATCCTGTACAGCTGGGCCTCGTCGAGGTACTGGTGGATTTCAGCCGCCAGCGCGCGCGCGGAGGCGAGGTCGTGACCGAAGGGCTTCTCCACCACCACGCGGCCGTGCTCGGTGAGGTCGGCGCCGGCCAGCCCCCTGATGACCATGCCGAACAGCGACGGCGGGATCTCCAGGTAGAAGACGGGGCTGTGCGCGTACTTCAGCGCGTCGGCGACGCGCTGGTAGGTGGCATCGTCGGCGAAGTCGCCAGACAGGTAGGAGAGCCGAGCCGCGAAGCGCTCGAAGACCTGCTCGTCGATCGTCTCCCCGCACGCTTCGATCGAGCTGCGCGCGCGCCCCCGCAGGTCGTCGACCGTCCAGTCGTCGGCCGCGACGCCCACGATCGGGCAGTCCAGCAGTCCCCTGGCCTCCAGGCGGTAGAGCGAGTGGAAGGTCATCACCTTGGCGAGGTCGCCGGTGATGCCGAAGATCACCAGCACGTCGGCGGGCTGGGGCGTGGCCTGGCCGACGGTGGGGACCTGGGGCCGAGGGGGTGCCGCTGGGCTCACAGAGGGAGCGTCTCCTCGAGCGACGCAATCACATAGTCGGCGCCCGCCTCACGCAGCTGCTCGACGCTGAAGTGGTGGCTGCCGACACCGACGCACGCGACCCCGGCGGCGTGCGCTCCATCGACATCGTGAGGCGTATCCCCCACCACGATCGCCTGCGCTGGGGACACCGGCTCGCCGTAGACCAGCGACGCCCGGCTGAGCGCGGTGCGCACGATCTCCCCGCGGTCCACCGCGTCGGAGCCGTAGCCGCCGAAGGAGAAGAAGCGGTTGAGTCCCGCCCGATGGAGCTTGACGTGGGCCGCGGCCTCGACGTTGCCCGTCACCAGCCCCAGCAGATATCCCTCGTCGAGCAGACGCGGAAGCAGCTCCTGCACGCCTGGCAGCACCCGGTAGTCATCGGACTCCGCGACCGCTCGATGCAGGTAGTGCAGCCGGCGCTCGAGCAGCCGCGCGAACTCGTGGCGCTCGGGCTCGCGGTGCAGCACCGCCTGGAAGGTCCTGCGTCCGACGTCGGGGTCGGTCATGCCGGTGTCGGTGAACTCGCCGATGTCGGCGGGGATCCCGTAGAGCTCGTCGAAGGCCAGCCGCCACGAGGCCGCCCCCGCGCCGCCGGTGACGATGAGCGTGCCGTCGATGTCGAACAGGACGGCGATGCGGTCGGCGGCCATCTGCCGCTTCAGGTTAGCGTCGCCGGCAGCTCACGCGAGCGCGCCCGGGACCTCGTCCTTCAGCGCCTGCCTGACCTGCTCGCGCAGCTCCGGGGTGTCCTCGTGGCCGTGTGCCGTCACCGCGTGCGTCACGGCAGCGTCGAGGACATGCTCCTCGCTGCCGGCCATCGCCACGTCGCAGTTGTTTTCGCTCGGCATCTCACGGCAGTCGATGTACTTGCGAGGCATTGCTCCTCCATTCGTTTGGTCGTGGTTCGAAGTCGGTCCAGGCAGCGTACTCCTTCGCTCGAGAGCGCGGGGGAGGCGCCATCACGTCCCGCGTGTCGCGCACGACGTGACGATATTGTCACTCCTAACACATCTGCGTTAGAGTGACGATATTGTCACAACGGATAGAAAGGTGTCGGTGCGACAGATATGTCACAACACTCGAGGCAACATCTCACTACATGGACGATCCACTCCGGCGCGGACTTCGGCCGCGCAATCGCTGAGATCCGAGCGCGTCGGCACCTGACCCAGGTACAGCTCGCCGAGGAGGCTGGCCTGAGGCGCGACTACCTCGCCCAGCTCGAGTCCGGTCGCACCGTGACGCTGCTGGAGCACCTGCTGCGGATTCTCCGCCGCTGCGGCGCAACGGTGACCGTCAGCTACCCCGGCGACGATGGCGAAGCCTGAGCCCCTCGGCGTCTGGCTTCACGGCCTGCGGGTCGCCGAGCTTACCGCCCGGCGACCCTGGGAGCTGCACTGCACCTACACCGAGGCGGCGCTCGAACGTTGGCCGGGCCTCTCCCCCGTCCTGTCCTGCTCGCTTCCCCTTCAGCGCCGCAGGATGAACGCGAGCATCTTCGCCGGCGGGCTGCTCCCGGAGGGACAGCATCGCCAGGCGCTCGCCCGCGAGCTGAAGGTCGCGGTCAACGACATACACGCGCTGCTCGCGCGCTTCGGACGCGACGTCGCAGGCGCGCTCACGATCGCCGCCGAGGAGCCTCCCGAGCGAACCCCCGCCGTCATCCCCTACAGCGTCGACTCGCTCGAGGAGGAGGTGCTGGAGCTGCCGGAGCGCCCGCTCGCAATCCACGACGACAGCGAGCTCTCGATCGCCGGGCTGCAGGACAAGCTGCTGCTCGTCCGCCTGGCCGACGGCGGCTGGGGACGACCCATCCACGGCTACCCCTCCAGCCATATCCTCAAGGTCGACGACCCGCTGCGCCCAGGCCTGGTGGCGGCCGAGGCGGAATGCCTTGCGCTCGCGGCACGCGCCGGACTCACGAACATCGAGGTGGCGATCGAGACGATCGCCGAGAAGCCATGCCTGATCGTCTCGCGCTTTGACCGGCGAGTGGCACCGGACGGGACGGTCGATCGCATCCACCAGGAGGACCTGTGCCAGGCGCTCGCACGCGACCCCGAAGCAGCCAGGCGCCGCGGCAAGTACCAGATCGCCGGCGGGCCGTCGCTGAAGGAGGCCGCCGATCTGCTGGACCGCTACGCAGCGAACCCGGCCGAGCAGCTCGACCAGCTGCTGGCGGCGAGCACCTTTACGGTGCTGATCGGAAACGCCGACGCCCACGGCAAGAATCTTGCACTGCTGCACCCGACGGCCGAAACCATCGAGCTCGCCCCGCTCTATGACACCGTGCCGACCGTGCTGTGGCCGAAGTTACGCAGGCAGGGCGCGATGAGCGTGAACGGCCGCTGGGAGCTCGACTCGATCACGGGTGCCGACCTCGTCGCCGAGGCCGCCGGCTGGCGTCAGGCGCAGAGGCGAGCGAGACGAGTCGTCAGGGATATCGCAGCCGCGCTGCTGGACGCCGCACGCGAGCTTGGCGAGGACTCGGCGGTCGGCAGCCATGTCGCGGAGCGTGCCGAGCGCCTGCTCGCTGGCACGCACGACGGATGAAGGGCGCGCGCGGGTCCCGCGCGCTCCGCAGCGCGGCGACGCGGCGCCAGCAACCGCACGAGGCGGCGGCCAGCGGCTGCGGGTGCACGCACGCGTCGAGTGCGCGATGCCGCAACCGAGCTGCCGCTTGTGCGACATCTCGTTGTCTCACTACGGCTGGTCGGCGATCTTGGGCTGAAAGTGCGGACATAATACGGGCTGACCAAACTTGGTCATGCAAGTGCGGCGAGGAGACCTTACTCTTCCCCGGCCCGCTTGTCGCGGGACGCAAGATGGGCCGGCAAGGCCGCCGACGGCATGTGGCGCAGCACGCGCGTCTGGGTTGACGAGTATCTGGCCGGACGCTACGAGCGCGAGCAGATCTCCGAGCGAGGCATGCGCGACGACTATTTTGCGACGTAATCGCGATTGTTTGCTATGCTGCGGAGCCATGAGCCCCCTGCTCGAAGAGGCCCAACGCGTTCACGATGTCGCTGGACTATCGGATCGGACGATTGCCGCCGCGACTGGGGCGAAGCCCAGCACCGTGCGGGGGTGGCTTGCGGGTCGTAGCGAGCCGACGGGCGCACGCGCCGAGCGGCTGATCGAGTTCGGCGAGATGATCAGGCGCCTCGCGCGTGTCGTGCGGCCCGAGTCGATCGCGGTCTGGCTGAACCGGCCGATCCTCGCGTTGGACGACGAGAAGCCGATCGAGTTGATCGCCCGCGGCGAGTACCGGCGGGTCGCCAAGCTGATCGCTGAGATCGAGTACCCCGGCGTCTCCTGACGGTGAGCCTTCTCCCCGTTCGTTCTCGCGTCATCGAGGGCACGTGGATCAGACACGTACCGCACCGAGCCAACCTGCTCGGACGCTCCAGCACACCGGCGGATGGTCGCTGGCAGCGCGGTGAGATCATACCCGCGCTCTACCTGGCGGACGCAGTGGCCACCGCGACCGCGGAGTGGTATCGCTCGCTGGCCGAGTGGGGGTTCTCGCCGCAGGATCATGTGCCCTACGACCACCATCGCTGGCGTGTGGAGCTCGAACTCGCCGACCTCAGCGATACCGAACGACTGCAGGCCGTCATGCTGCAGGCGCCTCGACCGACCGACACACCTGGCCGGCCTATCAGCGCGTCGGTGAGCAACTGTGGCGCGACGGGTGGGCCGGTCTGATAGCTCCCAGTGCCGCACGTCCCGGGTCGCTGATCGTGTGCGTATTCGCGAGCGCCTGGCCGCCGGCCGGATGCACCCCACTGGACGCCAGCACCGTCGAGATGATCCCACACCACCGCGCGGCATGACAACGTGAACACAAACCCGCCGCAAGCAGGGCTCTCTCAGTGGTGAAAAATGGAGCCAACCGAAGTCAATGCGAACCGTTCTGTGCGGGGATCTCACTCAGTCAGAGCCGGACGGCAGCGATTGCGTCAAGTGCGGCCTGGCGGCGGGAATGTGCATCCACAGCAGCGAGAAATGTAGCATGACGTGGGTCCCACGCAGTAGCTCTTTATTATCGCCAGGCGCATGGCATTTCGCACCTTTCGCAGCGTTCTGTCTGAGATGGACAGGACCGTACGTTGCGCAAACCCCGTGGTCGTGCGGGCAGAGCCGCTGAGCTTGCCGTAGCCGCGAGCCACAACGGGGGCGATGGGTACGCTCCATGCCGCCATGAGTATCCCGGACCCGACACCCCCTCGCGCGACGTGCTGGAGCGCGCCCGTGCGTACGTACGCACGCGTAAGCCCGGACACCGGCCCATGTCGGGTGCGATGGCGAAGAGACTCGGTAGTCTGTAGCATCGTGCCACGATGCTCGAAACGGCTGACAGCACAGCGGTCGTCAGCGCTCAGCCCCAGCCGGACCGTGCGGGTGCGATCCGTGCGGCCGCAGTGCTCGAGGAGCCCAAACACCGCCGGCTGATCACCTCCCCCAAGCACGGTCAGATTCTCAGCGGGCTGATGCAGCCCGGCTACACCTTCGGCTCGGTGCCCTCCGGCCATGCGGTGTTGACGACCACCGGTCGCAAGACCGGCAAGCCGCGGCGCAAGGTGATCCGCGCGATCCCGCAGGGCGACCGTGTGTACATCGTGCAGCTGCGCCCACCCGCGGTGGCGGTCGACACACCGCTGGCGGTCGCCGCCTGGGTCTTGAACATCCGTGCCGACCCGCACGTGCAGCTCAAGCTCGGCCGCCGCACCTGCGCCGCAACGATGCGCGAGATCGAGGACCCCGCCGAGCTGGCCCGCGCGCGGGAGATCTTCTGCGAGCCGGTTCACCTGGTCGATTACCCCGAGTGCGTGATCCACCTGAAGGGCCGACCGTCTGCCCGCAAGATCCGCGACCTGCACCGCTACTGGTTCGACACCGGCGTGCCGCTTGTCGCAGAGCTGCAGCGGTAGAGCGACCTGGCGCGGCGCAAGGTACGCCAGCTCGCGAGCATCGCCGATGAGCGAGACACGCTCAACGTCGTGCTGCGCTCGGCAACCGAGCCATTCGACACCGGCTCCCTAGGGGTTTGCGCAACGTCCGAAAAAGTGGAGACAGTGGGTTCGAGAGGTGCGAAATGCAGCTCAAAAATGGCTCTGGAATGCGAGATCCGACCTCATGATACCTTGCGGCTGCGTACGTCCTGCGTACGCTGGGAGCCTGTCTTGGTCATCTTCAGCCGGTCGCGGATCGCGTCTTCGCCGGAAGGTCCATCTTCGAGGGCGCTCGCGGAGCGATCGCGGACATGAGCATTTCGCCGAGGTACGTATTGTGGCGGGGCGTGAGCCACCGCTCTGAGCTGCCGCCCGAGCATCTGGTCGCCGAGCTCGTCGGCTTGCTCGATGACGGCTGCGAGATCGACGACCCCGCCGACGTTGAGCTGCTCACGGGCACGCTGCTGCTGGCGCTCTCGATCCCCGAGGTCCCAGAGGCGGCGCGCCGCGTCGTCGTCGACGCGATCGCGGCGCGCGCCGATCCGATCGCCGCCGCCACGCTCACCGCTTGCCGTGCTTGCGCCCGCGCCGCTGGCTGCCCATGCGCGCGAGGCCGCCGTCCTGCTTGCGGGCCGCGGGGTCACGCACCCGGCGCTCGCGCACATCGGCACGCTGTCGGTGGACTCGGCCGCCGCGGGCGTCGACGAGGGCACGGAGATGATCGTCGCCGTGCTCGCGCGACCCGGCAGCCGCGACCGGCAGGTGCTCGCGGTCGGCATCCACATGGCGACCGGTGCCCTGGTCGAGTGCATGCTTACACCACCGCTCCCGCGACGTGAGGCCGAGCGGCTGCTGCGCAAGCCCCCGAACGACGCGAGCGCCCCGCTGCTGGCTGCGCTGGCTGCGGACGAGCTGGCCGCGCGCGTGACCGCTGCCGCCGCTTGCGCTCGCGATCTCGGCATCGCGCTCGGCTCGGACGCCGCGCCGGTCCTGCCGATCGTCGCCCGCGCCCTCACCGGCGCCGGCGACGTGATCGCCTGGCCCGAGACGCTCGATCCGTGGGAGGAGGAGGACGACGAGCTGTCGATCTTTGACGGCGAGCTTCACCCCGCGGCTCGCCGCGCGCCCGGCGACACCACCGGCCGGCGCCGCGCCAAGCGCAAGGCACAACGCTCTGCGCGCAAGCAGAGTCGCCGTCGCTGAGCGGGCTCACGCAGCTGCGCTACGCGGCGCGCGCCCCGCGGCGCCACGAGCGCCGCGATGCGCGCCGCAGCCCCGGCATCAGCATCCGCGTGACCTCAAGCGCCGCCGATGCCATCGCTACGCCGAGCACGCCATCGGCGTACGGGTCGAGTCCGAGCAGCGCGATGCGCTCCTCCAGCAGGTGATCAGCTCACGTCCACCACGACGGTCCAGCATCGCCATCGGTCCCCACAACGACGCCGACGGCGGCCCCAGCATCAGATGACCGACGAACATGTCGTTCCTCTGAACGTAGGAGGAGACCTCGTGGCTGACCACGCGCACCCGCGCGCAGCCGCGCGTCACGTCCTCGATCTCGATCGCCCGGCCCGGCTCAGTGCTGCGCACCCGCAGCAGCGCCAGGCGCGCGGACGCGATCCGAGAAGCGGTCGCGCGCTCGGAATCGGTGAGCCCCGCCAGCCGCGCGTAGCGCTGCGCCGGCGTGCCGCCACCGGGAAGCTCACGGTCGTTGAGCTGCCACGATGCCACCAGCTGCGCGTCGGTGTCGCCGAAGACCACGCCACGCGGATCGCCGACCAGCTCCCCAAGCGCCACATCCATCTCGTCGCGGTGGTTCGCGTATGCCCACTCCTGGATCCGGTCGCCGACCGCCATGTCGCCGCGCGAGAGCGCACGCGGATCGATCTCGGTCCGCGCGGCGCCGCAGCAGCGCTTGTACTTACGCCCGCTCTCGCACGGACACGGCGCGTTACGAGCGATCCGGCTCACGCGCCGGCCGCGAGGTCGGGAATCAGCCCGCGCCGCCGGCACTCGTCCTGCAGCGCGACCGGCAGCATGCGCGCGTCGACGATCAAGCCGTCGACCTGGACATACCACGCAGATGGGTGGCGCTCGATCATGTCACGGCGGCAGAACTCGAGGTCCAGGCGACCGAGGCCAAGCAGGTCGCGGATCTGCTTGGCCTTGTTGGCCATCGTGCTCTTGGGCACGCCGGTCAGGTCGCTGAGCTCATCGCCGGTGAGGTGCAGCGGCTGGGATCGGTCGAACAGGAAGTTCACGCTGCCGACGGTGTAGATCGTCGCCGCCGCCCAGATCCGCAGATCGCCGCGCAGCAGCGGCGAGGGGCGCTTACGCGAGAGCTTGGCGAGGGCTGCGCACAGCCGCGAGTACTCCGCATCGAGATGCTCAGCACAGAGCTCATCGGTCAACGCGACAATCTCCTCGACGTCGCGCCGCAACGCGCGCGGGACGTCGAGGCCGTCGATGCCCGACAGAGCCGAACGATCATCCACCACTCATCACCCCAGGCATCATGCCCGCGGCGCAGGACGGAACGCGAGCGGCGAGCGCCCCCGTCGCGTTTCTGCTCGAACTGCGGCACCCGGAGATGGCGCCATCGCCGACGGTCGAGTGGGCGAAGGCGTCGGGCGTGGTCCGAGTTGCGCGCGGACGGATCGTCGCGGTGCGCAAGCACGCCAAGCTGCTCGAGCGGCCGGCTGAGCTCGTCTGTCGCATGCTCGCAGCGATCCCACAGCTCGGGGCCGCAATGGGCTGGCAGGACTCCCACCTGCACGTGTTTGAGCACGGGTCAGATCGCTACGGGTTCCCGCATCCTGACCTAGACATCCTCGACGACCGCGAGGTGACGCTCGGCGCGCTGCTCGTCCACCCAGGCGACCTGCTGGGTTACGAATACGACTTCGGCGACAGCTGGCAACACGCCATCGTGCTATCCCCGTAGGGCAGCTCAGGTCGCGAGTCTGTAGCGTACCCCCCGTCCGCGGGCCGCACCGACGGGCTCGATGACACCTCGGTCGTTGTACAGGTCGCTGAGGACGTTCGAAGCGCGGCCTTCGCCGACACCGAGCAGCGTCGCCGCGTCGCCGCGTCCGATCTCGTCGTTGACGTCGAGGAACGCGCGTACCAGGTCCCATCGCTGGTCGGCTGTTGTTGGCTGTCGGTAGGCGATCCGGGCGTGGAGAACCGTCCGCGACTCTTGCGTCAGGCGAAACGATCGGCTTCCGTCGAGCAGCCGCTCGACCGCTCCGGCCGCGGCGAGGCGCACAAGCACCTCGAGGGCCTCGTCCTCGCTGCACTGCGCCAGGCGTGCTAGACCCTCGGCGCGCAGGGGCGTTCTGCGGAGCAGCTCTGTGATGGCGATGTGCGATCGGACGTCCTCCGCAAAGCGATAGTCGGCAGCTGCCAGGTCGTCGAAGAAGCCCCGGACGTTGGGGTCCACGCGCCCTCCGGGCAGCCGGCATACGACATCGCCTCCCTCTGGGAAGATGTCCGGCGCGGCGTGACCGTCGCGGAGCATCGTGCGGTACATCGCCCCGATGCCGACACCCTCGCGCTCGGCGAGACCAAGGACACGCATCGCCTCGGCGAGCGACCGGTTACGCGGTTGAGAGCGCGTGGCGAGCAGGCGGTCCTTGTCAACTCCGTCCGGGAAGTCTCCGGGAGAGATGACCTTGAAGGTGTCCGCGGGTCGGCCGAGCGCCATCGCGATGATCGACGCTCGCGGCATCCGGTAGTCGCGGTGCATGATGGCGTTGCCCAATGCCTCCCGCAGCGCGCGCTCGGGGATCGGACGCTCCGGTCTGCGCTGCGCGCCGATGATCACCGGGTGAGGCGGGAACGCCTGGTCGATCACGTCCCAGGCGGCGTCGAACGCCGTGAGGACTGGAGCCTTGAGGATCTCGCGCCTGGCGGAGGCAGCTCCCTCCACGTCGAGAACGCGGACGTCGAGCCGCTCAACGTCCGCCTCATA
>Ga0209415_10013260_pt1 | contig 13611 bp, 15 predicted proteins | sample PeaSoiSIISIP2007_FD_187696 | JGI IMG/M metagenome (GOLD analysis project Ga0209415, IMG submission 187696) | Peat soil microbial communities from Weissenstadt, Germany - SII-SIP-2007 (SPAdes) (version 2) | ecosystem: Environmental > Terrestrial > Soil > Wetlands > Peat | place: Germany... | reverse complement strand
CCGCTGCCCGCCGACGACCGGCGCCATCCCTACCGGATTACCGCGCCGGGGGCGGCGGCGCTTCGCGTGCACCTCGATTCGCTCGAGCGGGTCAGCGCGGCCGGGCGGCTGCGGCTGCGGCTGGGCGGCATCTGATGGACGAGCCCCGGGCGACCCGGCTGGTCGAGGCCGTGCTGCGGTGCTACCCGGCTCGCTGGCGGCGGCGGCACGGGGACGAGGCGGCCGAGTTGGCCGCGCTGCTCATCAGGGACGGCATCCCGGCGGGCTCGGTCGCCTGGAGTTACCTGGCCGGCGCGGCACGCGCATGGCTTACGCCGCGCCCCGGCCGGCGTCTGAGCACGGTGGCCTGCGCGCTGCTGGTCGCGGCCGGTTCGCTGGGCGTCTCGGCGGGGCTGCTGGCCTCGACGGTGCCGGCCAGGGCGGCCGTCACCGGCCAGGCGCACGGACCCGCGCAGTGCCGGCCCGGCCCGCCTGAGCCCGTTCCGGGCGTGATCCCGGCCATGGGCCGCCCGCGGGTGATCGGCTGGGAAGCCGGGCATGGCCGATCCTGCTGACGCCGACCCGGCCGGGGCGGAGCCGGCCGAGGCGGAACTGGCCGGGGCGGAGCCGGCCGAGGCGGAACTGGCCGGGGCGGAACTGGCCGGGGCGGGGCCGCGGCGGCGCCGGCGGCGGCGGGCGCTGGCTGAGACGGGCGTCATCATCGTGGTGGCGGTGCTGCTGGCCAGCCTGATCCGGGCGTTCGCGTTCCAGACCTTCTGGATCCCCTCGGCGTCCATGGTGCCGACGCTGGGGGTGTACGACCGGGTCCTGGTGCAGAAGGCGTTCTTCTCCTGGCGTGACGTACGCGAGGGCGACATCGTGGTGTTCAGCCACCCGCCGCTCGACCAATGCGGCGGGCCGCAGGAGGGCGGCGACCTGGTCAAGCGCGTCATCGCGCTGCCCGGGCAGACGATCTATTCGTCGGGCAACAGCATCTACGTAGACGGGCGGCGGCTGGCCGAACCCTACCTGCCGCACTACGACCCGATCGGGCCGCCGATCCCGGACGCGAGCCGCCAGCATCCCTACCGGGTACCGCCCGGCGAGTTCTACGTGCTGGGCGACAACCGGGCGGACTCGTGCGACAGCCGGTACTGGGGGCCGATCAAGGGCTCGAGCATCATCGGCAAGGTAGTGCTGACGTTCTGGCACGACGGCCACCCCGACTTCCACAGCTTCTGATCCTGACCGGGCCCGGGCCACCGGTACTCTCTGAGCTGTCCGCATGAGGCCATCCCGGCCGCGACGCCGCCGGCCGAGGAACTGGGCCAGGCGTACCGTCCCATAGTGACTAGCAACTGAGGAGAGGGCCCGTGATCAGAGTCGTCACCGGATACGACGAAAAAGGCAACCCAGCCATTATTCGACAAGGCGCTTCCGGAACTGTCATTCATGCGGGCAGGTACACGACGACTGAACTATGGGTCCGCGATCCGGCCAAACCAGTGGCGGCTGGCATGGACACGTCCGTGGATGAATGGACTCTTGAGCCGCCTCAAGGAGGTGCGTGCTTCCGGATCGTCGAGATAGCTCCCGAAGCGGGTGGCGCCGCTGGCGGCGCCACGGACACTGAGCACGACGCCTTCCAGGAAACTCACCACACCGACACGCTTGACTTCGTAACCGTTCTGCGGGGTGAAGTGACAATGATCGTCGACGGCTCTGAGGTTACCCTCCACCGGGGTGACTCGGTCATACAGCAGCCGGGAGTGCCGCACAATTGGCAGAATCGCTCAGCCGAGCCGAGCGTACTCGTGGGCGTACTCCTCAGCCCGCGATAGGCGAACTGCTCTCACCGTCACCGGCGGGCCGCCCACTCGTGGTCGAGGACGGACATCAGCACCTCGTCATACCAGCCCCCGTCGTGCAGCACCGACTCGTGCTGGCGGCCCTCCCCGAAGTCATGTATCACATATGATACAATATGGTCGCTGGCAGGAGGAACTGCCGCTCGCTGGCTGTGGAGATGGTGCAATGACCACCGGCCTGAAGTTCCGCAACATTGACGCGTCTCCGGATGACCCGGTGGAGACGTGGCCCTTCGAAGGCATCCTCGCGGCAGTGGAACGGGGCACCCTCCCGGACTGGCGCCGGCTCGCAGCCGCGATCCAGGCCGATCCCTGGGGCCCGGTGGCCCATCAGGTCCTCGAAGCCATCCGCTTGTCCCACCCTTACGGCACCGCCGAGCTGCTGGAGGGGGTAGTGGCCCGCGCCCGCAAGCTGGCCGCCGACTCAGAACGGGCGGACGTGGCATCCGAGGTGCAGGCTCTCGTGGCCAGATCCGGGCTCTCTAAGCAGGACTTCGCGGAGCGGATAGGAACCTCGCGGTCCCGCCTGTCGACCTACATGTCCGGCAAGGTCGTGCCCTCAGCAACCTTGATGGTACGGATGCGGCGGGTCGCGCTTCACGCTTCCGAGATCACTGCTCATGGTGCGAGCTAGCGCGCCGTTGAAGGACTCCGGTTCGGGGTGCGCGTGGACGACGAGGACGTTCATGACGGCAGTGGCTTGGTCTGCCGGCACATCCACACCACGCCGGCCTGGCCCAGGGTGTCGAAATAGGCGAACCCGGTTCCGTTGTCACGGCGGCCGGACATGATCAGGTCAAGGCCGGACTCTTGCGCCTGCGGGATCGCCGTGTCGAGGTCGGCCTCGAATCCGACGTGGAAGACGCCTTCCCCGCGAGTGTCGAGGAAGCGGCGCTGCGGGCAGTCGAGCTCCGGGGGCTCACACAGCTGGATCTGGACGTTCTCCAGGTCGACGTAGCGGTATTTCATCTGACTGAACGCTCCGGGGTTGGGCACGTCGAGGTCGGTGTACTGGCTGAGCGGGGGGTAATCCTGCCAGGGCCCGATGCCGATGCCCTCGTAGTACGCGATGGCGGCGTCGATGTCGTGCACGACGAGGCAGATGTGGTGCAGATGCCGGAACGGGCTGGTCATGGGGACTCCTCAATCACAGTGGGCTGTGCTGCTCAGGGCAGGAGCAGGCCGCTGGTCTGCGTGGTCATGATCGCGGCCGCGGCGACGGAGCCGACCCGGCTCTCCAGGCCGTGCAGCCACGGCGGGACCGCGGCGGACGGCGGCGCATGGTGCGCGTGCCCGAGGTCACTGCCGAACACCAGCAGCGAGGTTGGGTAGGTCGCGGTCAGCAGGAGGCTGGCGTGGTCCTGGTCGCCGAGAAGGTCCGGCAGGATCCCGAGTTCCAGGTGGGCCCCGAGCTCCTGGAGCACCTGCGCCGCGCCGGCGTTCCAGCGCAGGAACGCCATCATCGGGTGGTTGACCATCAGCCGGTTCACGCCGTGACGGCGTGCCTGGCGGAACAGCACAACGGTCTCGGCGGCCGACAGATGGCCGCTGGCCAGCACCAGGTCGTGGGCGGCCACGACGTCGAGGACGTCGTGCCATTCAGGGCGGAGCACGCCGTCGTCGACGACGTCGACCGGCCGAAGCTCGAAGCCGCGGTGCACCGAGAGCTCCGGTGACGAGGCGCCCGCCTTATGGGTGCGCGAGGAGACGGTCGGCATCCACACGATGCGTCCGCCCAGACGGGCGGCGACCTCGACGGCGTCGGGATTGGCGCCGCCGATCGCGCTGTTGAGGACGATGCCGCCGTACACGCCCGGGCCGGCCAGGGCGGCGCGCTCGACGGTGCTGCCCTCGTGTGACTTCAGGACGACCGTGCTGAAACCCAGCTCGCGTTCGGCCGCGACGGTCTGCGCGTCGTCGCCGTGCCGCGGCAGCAGGCTCGGCGAGGCGTGGGTGTGCAGGTCGGCCAGCCCGGCCGCCCAGGAGGGCAGCCCGGCGACGGCGGTCTCCGGCGTGTCGAGGCTGGACGGGCCGGCCATGGTCAGTTCACGCCTTCGTGGCCTGAGTCCTTGAGGATCCGCCGGGCGATGTAGTTGCGCATGATCTCCGAGGACCCGCCGGCCACCTTGAGCACCTTGATGTCGTTGTCGATGTCGGTGTAGGGCTGGTCAAAGTAGAGGCTGTGGCCGCCGGTCATGCTGTAGGCGGTCCGGGACGCGCTCTCCGCGGCGGTGATGGCCAGCTGCTTGGCCGCCGTGGTGTGCAGCGCGGCGTCCTGGCCCTGGTCGTAGACCACCGCGGCGAGGTCGCGGGCCAGCGACGCGGCGTGCAGCGCCGTCCAGGCGTCGGCGACCATCCACTGGATGCCCTGGAAGTCGGTGACCATGTTGTCGCCCACCTGGCGCTGCTGCGCGTAGCGCAGCGCCAGCTCCAGGGCCCGGCGTCCGAAGCCGATGAGCTCGGACGCGTTGCCCAGACGGCTCACGTTGAAGGTCGACAGGAACGTCTGCATGCCGCCGCCGGCCGGGCCGAGCAGGTCGGCGTCGCGGACGCGGACGCGGTCGAAGTGCACGTCGGCGGTGCGGATGAGCCGGGAGCCGATCGCGTCGGTGACCTTGGCGGTGACGCCGGGCAGGGACGTATCGACCAGGACGCTGGTCAGGCCCTCGGGCGCGTAGCCGTAGAACAGGGTGACGTCGCAGTCGGCGCCCATGTTCACGTGGGTCTTGTGGCCGTCGAGGATCCAGTCCGCGCCGTCGCGGGTGGCGGTGGCCTGCATGGTCTTGAACGAGGAGCCGGCGTTCTTCTCGCTGATCGACTCGGAGAACACCAGCTCGCCGGCCGCGATGCCGCGCAGCCAGCGCTCCTTCTGCTCGTCGGTACCCCAGTCCAGCAGCCAGCGCTGGCCCTGGATCGCGACCTGACCGGTCACCATGCCGTGGCGGCCGATCTCCTCGCTGATCACGACGTATTCCGCCACGCCGCCGCCCAGGCCGCCCCACTGCTTCGGGACCAGCGGGCTGAGGTAGCCGCGGCGGCCGAGCTCGGCGTAGATCTCGCGCGGGAAACGGTTCTCGCGGTTGGCCGCGTCCAGTTCGGCGCGGCTGTTCTCGGCCAGGGTGCCGATGTCGGCCGCGACCCGGTCGATCCAGGCGGCGCGCTCGGGGTCGGTGCGTAGCAGGGGGAACATCAGGACTCCTTCGGGTCGCGTGCGAGTGACCACATCTGCCGGGCCCGTTCGATCTCGACGGCCCGGTCCCATGCCCCCGGGTCGTGGACCGTGCGGTGCAGGTCGGCGGCCAGCGCGCGGGCCAGGGCGGGGTCGGCGGCCAGGTGCGCCACCATCGAGCGGACGGTGCCGGGCAGCTCGGCGCCGTCGACGACGGCTGACACCAGGCCGGCGGCGAAGGCCCGGTCGGCGTCCATCCGCTGGCCGAACACACCCAGGTACGCGGCGGCGCCGGCGCCTGCCGCCCGGGCGATCAGGTGCAGGTGGCCGCCCCCCGGGTGGATGCCGAGCGGGGCGAAGCCGGAGACGAAGACCGCGCCGGTGCTCGCGACGCGCAGGTCGGCGGCGAGGGCGAGGTTGAGCCCGGCGCCGACCGCCGCGCCGTTGACCGCGGCCACGGTGGGAACCGTCAGCGCGGCGAAGCGGCGGAAGCCGGCGTACAGCTCGTCGAGCCCGTCGTAGGCCTGGTCCGGGGATGCGGTGCGGATGCGGTTCAGGATGGCGGTGTCGGCGCCTGAGCAGAAGGCGCGGCCGGTGCCGGTGATGACGGCGACCCCGGCGGCGGGGTCCGCGTCGATGGTGTCGCAGATCGCGGCCAGGTCTCGTGCGGCCTGGGCGTCCAGGGCGTTGCGCCGTTCCGGGCCGTCCAGGGTGATCCAGGCGGTGCCCGCCTCGAGGGTGAGGCTGACCTTGGTGCCGGTCATCACACCACCATCCCGACGGGAGTGCCCTGGGCCGCCTGGGCGAACCGCTGGATGCGCAGCGGTGTCACGTCCATGCTGCTGACCTGGCCGGTGACCACTTCCTCGGCCACCAGCCGCCCGATCTCGGGGGACTGCATGAAGCCGTGGCCGGAGAAGCCGCAGGCGTTGAACCAGGCCGGGGCGTCCGGATGCGGGCCGAGGATGCCCTGGCTGTCCGGGGACATCTCGTAGGTGCCGGCCCACGAGGCGGCGCGGTCCAGGGGCAGCTCGGCCAGCCAGCCGAAGCGCGGCACCCCGCGGCGCAGCACCTCCTCCATCCAGGCCCAGTCGACCTGGGTGGAGTAGCCGGGCGACCGGGGCGACGGCGGCCCGCCGAACAGCAGCCGGTCCCCCTCGCTGCGCAGGTAGACGCCGCTGGCCAGGTCGATGGTCATCGGCAGCCGCCGGCGATAAGCCCCCGGCGCGCACGCGTAGATGTTCCGGCGGGAGTGGACCACGGGCACCCCGAGCCCGGCCAGCGCGGCGACTTGCCCGGCCCAGCCGCCGGCCGCGTTGACGATCAGGCCCGCGGCGAACACCTCCGGCCCGGCGCGCACGACCCATCCGGGCGCGGCCGGGTGCAGGGACGTGACCGCGTGCCGGAACCTGATGTCGGCTCCGTGCGCCCGGGCCAGCTCCAGGTAGGCCACGGTCACCCCGTGCGGGTCGACCACGCCGTCGGCGGGCCCCCAGGTGGCCCCGGCCACGCCGTCCGGCTCGAACGGGGTGATCTCGGTCGCCGCGGCAACGTCCAGGATGTCGACCGGGACGCCGTGCGCCCGCTGCCGCTCGACGGCCGCCAGGTGCGCGGGCCAGGCCTGCGGCGGGACGGCGAACAGGTAGCCGCTCGCCGTGTATCCGACATCGGCGCCGTGCTCCTCGGGGAAGGAACGGAACGCCTGGATGCTGCGCCAGGACAGCTCGATGTTCAGGTCGTCGGCCCACTGGGCGCGCACCGAGGCGAAGCACCGGCCGGTGCTGCCCTCCGCCGGGCCGCCGAACTGGTCGACGACCACGGTGCGCAGGCCAGCGCGCGCGAGGTGGAAAGCGCAGCTCGCGCCGACGGCGCCCGCCCCGATCACCAGGGCATCTGCGGACGTAACCATGGGACCTCCTTGGTCAGGTGACCTCACGGTAGGCCGCGCGCGGCCGGCGGCGGATCGGCGCCAGAGCGGAACTTCGGCGGGTTCTTCCGACAGATGTCGAAGCCTGGGGCCGGGGTCAGGCGCCGGCCCGGCGGTAGGCCGCCAGCCACAGGGCGAGCTGAAGGCCGGTCCGGCCGGCCCCGGCGCGCAGGTCGACGCCGGTCAGCTCCTGGATCCGGTCGAGCCGGTAGTACAGCGTGGTGCGGTGGACGCGCAGCGCCTCGGCGGCCGCGGTCACATCGCCGCCCAGGTCCAGGACGACGCGGGCCGTGGTCACCAGGTCGGTGCGCGGAGCCGAGGCGAGCACCTCGGCGCCCGGGTGGATCTCCGCGACGCTGAGCGATTCCGGTGCCTCGACGACGAGCCGCCACCCGCCGAGCGCGTCCCACGACGGACGTTCGAGCAGCGCGCCGGCCACCAGCGCCCGCCGGGTGCAGGCCGCGCGGCGGACTGCCTCGCGCAGCTCTACCAGGGGCAGCGCCCGGCCGCTGGCCGCCGGCGCCGCCCGCGGCCGCCACACGTGCGCGCTCATCCCTCCCGGCAGCTTCCACCCGCCGGCCTGCGCCGGCACCCGCACCACCACCGTCACGTCATGCGCCAGGTGCTCCAGCGCCGCCAGCTCACGCGCCGCCTGCTCATCGGCGCCGCGGAGCAGCCGGTCGATCAGCGCCGAGCGCTGGCGGGCCAGATCCTCATACGTCGACCTGCCGCGGGCCAGCACATCGGCGGCGAGATCGGCGCACTCGGCCAGCCTCGGCAGCTGGTCCTCGCCGACGTGGCCGTCGCCGTCTTCGACCCACAGGTAGCCAAGGTGCAGGCCGCCCGAGCGGATCGGCACGCACCAGCGTTCGCGCATGCCGATCTCGGCGATCCCGGGCGTCCGCACCGGCTGGGTGGCCCGGGCCAGCTGCAGGCGGCGGACCATCGCCTTGGCCTCGGGCGCCACCATGCGATGCAGGATGGTGCGCATCCGGACCTGGTCGACCGACTCCTGGGCGCTCCACCACAGCGGCTGGTGCTGGGTGTCCTCGACCAGCACGGGACAGCCCAGATCGGCGGCGAGCGCGTCGACCACAGCCTGGAGGCCAGACGGGTCGGTCATTCGACAAGTGTAGGAAATCGGTGGCCAAGTTCCGCGCCGCGGCCGAAGCCTCCCGGACGGTGCCTGGCTACGGTCGAGATGTTCGACCGACTCTGCCAAGGAGTGACGCCATGACCGTACCCGCCGGGCGCACCGCGCTCTTTCCCATCGGCCCCACGGCCCCGTACCAGTTCGCGCCCGGCTCGCCCGAACGAGCGGCGACCGCGGCGGCCCTCGCCGAGGTGCGCACCGCGGGCTACGACGTGCCGAACCTGATCGGCTCCGGGGAGGCGCGCACCGGCCGCACGGCGCCGGTCAGCATCCCGCACGACCACGCCACCCACATCGGCCAGGTGCACTACGCGGCGGCGGCGCAGGTCACCGCCGCGATCGACGCGGCGCTGGCGGCATCCCGCTGGTGGTCGCGCCTGCCGTGGGAGGAGCGGGTCGCGCCGTTCCTGCGGGCGGCCGACATGCTGCAGTACGGCCCGTGGCGCGAGCGGCTCAACGCCGCCACGATGCTCGAGCTGTCCAAGACCACCTACCAGGCCGACATCGACGCGGCCTGCGAGACGATCGACTTCATCCGGGCCAACGCCAAGAACATGCTGGACATGTACGACGTGCAGCCGGGGTCGCTGCCGGGCGCGTGGAACCAGGTCGAGTACCGGCCGCTGGAAGGCTTCGTCTTCGCCGTCACCCCGTTCAACTTCACCTGCATGAACAACCTCGCGTTCGGCCCCGCGATCCTCGGCAACACCGTCGTGTGGAAGCCAGCCGAGAGCGCCTCGCTCGTGGCGCACCTGTCGATGCAGCTGCTTCGGGAGGCCGGCCTCCCCGACGGCGTCATCAACGTGGTCTACGGGACCGGCCCCGAGATCGGGAAGGTAGCCCTCACGGACCCCAACCTCGCCGCCGTCCACTTCACCGGGTCGACCGCCACGTTCCAGCACATCTGGCGGACGATCGGCGAGAACGTCGCCAGCTACAAGAACTACCCGCGGCTAGTCGGCGAGACCGGCGGCAAGGACTTCATCCTCGCTCACCCCAGCGCCGACCTCGAGGCGCTGCCCGTCGCGTGCGTCCGCGGCTCGTACGAGTTCCAGGGCCAGAAGTGCTCGGCGGCTTCCCGCCTGTACGCGCCGCGCAGCATGTGGCCCGCACTCCGGGACCGGCTCGTGGACCTCACCAAGTCGGTGGCCGTCGGCGACCCGACCGAGCCGGAGACGTTCGTCGGCGCGGTCATCAACGAGCGGCAGCACGCCAAGCACGCCGAGGCGCTCGCCCGCGCCCGGGCCGAGGGACTGGTGGTCGTCGGCGGCACCACCGACGCGTCGAAGGGCTGGTTCGTCGACCCGACCGTGCTCGAGGTCTCCGATCCGCACTCGCCGTTCATCACCGAGGAGCTGTTCGCGCCGGTGCTGACCGCCTACGTCTACGACGACCGCGACTGGGAGGGGACGCTGCGGCTGGTGGACGAGAGCACGCGGTACGGCCTGACCGGCGCGGTGTTCGCCGCCGACTCCCGCGCCGTCACCGAGGCGAACGAGACCCTGCGGTATGCGGCGGGCAACTTCTACGTCAACGACAAGCCGACCGGCTCGGTCGTCGGCCAGCAGCCGTTCGGCGGCGCCCGCGCGTCGGGCACCAACGACAAGGCCGGCACAGTGTGGAACCTGATCCGCTTCGCCAGCCCCCGGGCGGTCAAGCGCAACCACCTGCCCGTGCACGACTACCGCTACCCGCACCTGGAGCCCTAGGCAGCCGAAGCGGATTCGAGCCACTTGAGAGCGGCACTAATATTCGTCGTCGCGGCGCCCGGGGGCGGGTTCCGAGCCGCGGACCTGGTGGTTCGCGCGAACACCTCTTGGCTGGCCGACAGCATCGTGGCTGGCAGGCCCAGTGAGGTCAGCTGAGCCTCGGCGCGCTGTACTTCGTGCCATCGCCGTTCGCTGTGCTGGACATGGGTGCGCACCAGCATGTCGAGGAAGCTGGTAAAGCCGGCCGTATCGACGTCGTTCATGGCCTCGTAGAGCTCTGTCCTGATCCCTTGCTTCTCGGCCGCCACCAGGCACTCGACGGCCAGTGCCTCGAGGCCCTTGGTAAGAATGGTCCGAAGGAGCTTGAGCGCAGCGGCATCGCCGGGCCTGGCTTGCGGGAGTACGCGGACCGGCGCGCCGAGGCCGGCGAAATCGCGCATTGCTTCCTCACCGGCCGGCCCGGCCGCCAGGAGCGGAGTGGTCGCGCCGGTGAGCGCGATCGCGCCGAGGATGACGGCGTCGACATACCGGATGTGCTGCTCGGCGGCGAGGTGGAAGGCGGTTTGCTTGTCTGCGGGCGCCGCGGTCGTCAGGTCGACAATGACGGTCGCCGGTCTCAGGTGGGAGAGGAGCTCGCGGCAGGCCGAGAGCGCCACGTCGCCCGTCACGCAAAGCCACACCCGGTCGGTGCCCGCGAGCCATGTTCCGGCCTGGCGATGCAGCTCCAGTCCGGCTTCGCGGACGAACCGCAGCGTCTGGTCGCCCGGATACGGATCGCACAAGATCGCGGTGTGCACCGACTGCTCCGCCACGGCCTCCGCGTACGTCCGGCCCACTTCTCCGGCACCAATGATGGCGATGTTCATGTACTTGTCCTTTTGTGTGCTACATGCGCGGTGGCGGGTGATCACGTGGGGATCGGGGCCGGCCGCACGGGCGCGGAGTCATGGGGACGGCGCTCCGGTGGTCGTGGCATATCGAACCTGAGCAGCGTAGGCACGGCGCCGCGCAAAATACTTCGACGGCATCGAGAAAATCGGCGGGGCGCATCTCTACAAATGTCGAAATAGCCAGTTCGGGGCCCTCCGCCGCAGAAAGAACGTAACGGCGGCGTCCCCGCCGGTTTCGACATCTGTAGAAACGTGGCGCGGCATTTTGCTCGGCGCAGCCGAAGCGTCACCGCACGTCTTGCTCCTACGCTGTGCTCGTCGGATTCACCGCGTACTCATTGGAGCAACACACCTCAGAAAAGGTTCTCGAAAATGCCGTCACCCGCATCGCGCCCGCCGTCGCCGACCTCCGCTGAGCACCCCGCGAACCTGGCCCGCGCGATCGTCGCGCAGGCCGTGGCCCGGCCCGGGCTGCGGCTGGGTACGACCGACGACCAGCTCACCTTGCGTGAGGCGCTCGGCTTCGCCGCCCGCCGGGCCCGCGATCTGCTCGAGGGCGGGCTGCCGCCCGGCCAGCAGGTGGCCATGGTCGACTCGACCTCAACGGACTACCTGCTCACCTGGCTGGCGTGCGTGCTGGCCGGCACGCCGGTCGCGCTGGTCAACCCGACGTATCCCGCGGACCTGATCGAGCGGATGCTGGCCCCGCTGGATGCGGAGCGCATCCTCGGGCCGGACGTGATCGCCCGGGCGCGCGCCGGCGGCAGGGCCCCACTGGACGGGCTGCCCGGGCTCGACGCCGACCCGTTCGGTGCCGTGTCCTACATGCACACCTCCGGAACTACCGGACTGCCGAAGTTCTGCATCCAGACCCACGACTACTTCCGCCGGATGGCCGCAGCCATGGCGGCCGCGCTCGACCTGACCCCGGACGACCGGGTGCTCGCGCCGCTGCCGCTGTTCCACATCAACCCGATGGGCTACGGCATCGTCACCGCGCTGCTCACCGGCGCCGACGCCCTCACGGTGCCGAAGTTCTCCGCCAGCCGGTTCTGGCCATCAGTGGTATCCGAGCAGGTCACCGTGCTGATCCTGCACGCGCCGCCGGTGGAGATCCTCAAGCGGGCCACCACCGGCGCCGACGCGGCCGGCCACCGGGTGCGCACCATGTTCTACGCCGACGCGGAGTTCCTGCGGCGGTTCGCGGTCCCGGCCGCGGTGTCCGGCTACGGCTCGACCGAGGCCGGCGGGGTCTCGCACCTGCGCCGCTGGTCGGCAGCCGAGGACATCCCCGCCGACGCCAGCCGGCACGGCGGCCCGGGCCGCGCCGACATCGAGTGGCGGGTCGACCCGGACGGCACCATCTTGGTGCGGGAACGCGAGCACGCGGCGCTGTTCGGCGGCTACGTCACCGCCGGCGGGCACAACTCCGCCCGCGACGCCGGCGGCTGGTTCGACACCGGCGACATCGGCCGCGCCGACGGACTGGACTACCTGGTCTTCCTGGAGCGCCGCGCCGAGTCGATCCGGGTGAAGGGCGAGTTCGTGCCGATCCCGTTCGTGGAGAATCACCTGGCCGGCATCCCGGGCATCGCCGACCACGCGCTGTGGAAGCGGCGCGGCGAGCTGGCTGACGAAGAGGTCGTGCTCTACGTCGTCGCCGGCCGCCTCCCGCTGGACGATCTCAAGCAGCGCATCGCCGAGCTTCCGCCGTTCATGCGGCCCGCCGCGGTGGCCCGGGTCGCGGCGCTTCCCCGCGACGCCGCCGCCGGCAAGGTACAGCGCCGGCTGCTCACCGAGCAGCCCGTCCTGAGCTGGAGCGAACTCGGATGACCGGTGCCATGGCGGGATTCGGCCGCGCCGCACTCAGTCGGCTGAGTGGGCCAGCCGCTGCACCCGCCGGGTGATGTGCGGGGCTTCCCTGCTTTGAGGCTGTTGGTCACGCCTGGTCATGACCGGCCGCGCCGTGTTGCCAGGGGTCGATCACGGTGATCCCGGTTTCCCGGAAGTCCTTGGCGTTGCGCGTGGCCAGGGCGGCGTCGCGGGTCCGGCAGATGGCGGCGATCTGGGCGTCGAAGCCATCGATAGGCAAGCCGAGGTGATCGCGGTGGGCCACGATCCTGGCGTATCGGATGGCGGCCTCGGCGTCGAAAGGCTGGATGTAGTCGCTGAACGCGGCGAATACGTCTGTGGCCGCAGTCAGCAGACTGTCCTTGCGGCGACCGTCGGGCAGTCGCTCCAGGCCGTAACGGATCTCGGCCACGGTGATGGCCGTGGTGCAGAGGTCGCCCGGCGCCTGCGCGCTGACCCATGCCCGGACCTGCGGCGAGGGTGAGGGCCGCATCAGTTCCGATACGACGTTTGTGTCGACGACGATCACGAGCCGAACTCTGCGGCCCGGGCCGGGGTCGCGCGCGGGGGAAGGTCGAGTTCCACGCCGCCCAGCTCGGCGAAGCGGTCCGTGAGCGCCTGCAGCAGGCCGGGCGCTTCGCCCGGCTCAGCGACTGCGTCGGTGAGGATGACGCGGATTTCCGCCTCCATCGACCTGCCGTGGCGGGCGGCCCGGATGCGGAGCCGTTCCTTCACCCGGTCATCGAGGTTGCGGATACTCAGTGCCGACATTGCTATCAATCCCTCCGGCTGATGCTATCAATGCTAGCATCTCCGTCGGCGTGCACCGCGTCTGATGGCAGGATTGATCGGTGTGGCGGTGAACCGGATGCCGGCCGCCGATGTGGAGGTGTCGGCGGATCTGGTGCGGCGGCTGCTGGCCGATCAGCACCCTGACCTCGCGCGCCTGCCCGTGGAGTTCCTCGCGAACGGCTGGGACAACGAGCTGTACCGGGTCGGGGATGGGCTCCTCGCGCGGCTGCCGCGCCGCGCCCTTGGCGCGGAGATCATCAAGAATGAGCAGCG
>Ga0209415_10013259_pt1 | contig 13612 bp, 10 predicted proteins | sample PeaSoiSIISIP2007_FD_187696 | JGI IMG/M metagenome (GOLD analysis project Ga0209415, IMG submission 187696) | Peat soil microbial communities from Weissenstadt, Germany - SII-SIP-2007 (SPAdes) (version 2) | ecosystem: Environmental > Terrestrial > Soil > Wetlands > Peat | place: Germany... | reverse complement strand
ATTTGGGTGACGAACACGGAAGCCAATGCCCGCGCCGTCGGGGGATCGCACAACATCCTTTCGAAGATTGATTTATCTGGACTGGAAGGCCCGGTTTCGTTGATTCCGTACGTCGAAAAGACACTCACCCTCGCACCCGAATAACTCGCAGAGGTCTCCATTTTCGGTAACGGCGCGGAGTTGTTCACGGGGCAGAGTTTGTCGCTGGAAGATCCGTTTGGGAAGAGAATGCGGGCTGGGCTCCGCTTAGGATGACAATTCGGGAATCATAACCCGACGGTGGCGCCTCTCAGCGACGTTCTCGATGAGTGCTATGGCCTGATTTCAACAGTCACCAAGCGCGTCGATTGTTTTCAAGCCGCCGGAGTATGATTGATCAGTGAACTACCTCCAACGGAGTCTCTTCAAAACACGGCTCGTACTCATAGCTGTGTTCCTCGTTGTCATTGGCATAGCCCTGGGTTTGCACACCCTGTTCAATCAGTGAAATCGTGATTTTGCGCCCAGCAAGTCTTCCATTCCTGACTGGCGCTCTATCGGACAACGCGGGGGGCTGGGGTTTTGAGTGAAATGGCTGATTACTGTAACTATCATGCGGACTCCCATTCCCAAGGGCAATGCACCTTTTCCAGATTTTGCTTTGTGTATTCAACCCCGTGTCGGTGAAATGATTCCGCCGCGAGGCCCAAGTAGAGCTATCCTCATTTCATGACCATTACGAGGTCTGCTTTTTGTATAGCCGCAGTGGCGTTAACGATTCATGGTCCGTTTACTCTTACGGCGCAGACTTCCTCTCCTACATGGACCGGCGCGACTCTCCAACAACTGCAGCAGATTGAGCAAACGGCACTACACGACGACTACGCGTACCGCCAAGCAGCCCATCTAACCGACAACATTGGTCCGCGCTTAGCTGGTTCGCCGCAGGCCGCCGGCGCGGTAGCATACGTCGCCGAGGAATTGCGCAAGGTGGGGCTGGAGGTTCGACTGGAGAAGGTGACGGTTCCGCATTGGGTTCGAGGTGAGGAACTTGCCGAACTGGTCAGCTATCCAGGCCAAGTTCCGGATACTCGACAGAAGATTGTCGTCACAGCGCTGGCATCGATCGATGCTGCCACTCCGCCGGGGGGCATTACGGCCGAAGTCGTGGTGGTGAACAACTTCAGTGAACTCACGGCGATGCCGCGCGAGAAGGTGCAGGGGAAGATTGTTGTTTTCAACGAGCGCTTCGACCAGAGCATGGCTGCTGCCGGATTGGCACTCGAAGCCTACGGGCAGGCGGTTGCCTATCGCGAGGATGGGCGCACAGCGGCTGCGCGCCAAGGCGCGGTAGCTGCCTTGGTGCGCTCGGCCGGTGGCGCGGAGTTTCGTTTGCCGCATACCGGCGAGACAGGATACGACCCCAAACTACCCGGCATTCCCGCGGGCGCCATCACGGCGGAAGACGCGGAGTTGCTAGCACGGCTTTTGGAGCAAGGACCGGTGCGCGTGCACCTGATACTAACGCCGAAGCTACTGCCCGAAGTCGAATCCTATAACGTCATTGCCGATCTCAGGGGCAGCCTGCATCCTGAGCAAGTTATCGTCGTTTCCGGACATCTGGACTCATGGGATCTTGGCACCGGTGCCCTCGACGATGCTGCAGGAGTCGCGGTGGCAATGGAGACCGCCCAAATTTTGAAGCAACTAAAGCTGCAACCGGACCGCACGATTCGGGTGGTTGCCTGGATGGCAGAAGAGATCGGAATTTTCGGAGGCAGGGCATATGCGAAACAACATGCGGCGGAGATGGGCAATCATTTCGCCGCCATTGAGACAGATCTTGGTGCCATCCGCTCGGCATCAATGTGTGTTGCGATGCAGCCTCGTTGAAGATGCTGCAGGCGGTGAGCGATGTGCTGGGAACTTCCGGCGCGGGTGTCTTGCGCTCCTCGGAGGAAACCGGAGCAGACATTATCCCCCTTAAGGTCGCAGGAGTGCCAACCTTCGCTCCGACACAGGACGTGCGAAAGTATTTCGACTACCACCATAGCGCCGCCGACACGCTGGACAAGATCGATCCGCGCGAATTACAGGAGAATGCTGCCGTGGTTGCCGTGCTGGCCTACGCCTTGGCCACGATGCGCCCAGAATTGCCTCGCAAGCCACAATCGATCCCAGAGTGGCTGAAGTGACTTCATCCCGCACTGTCCGGCAACGCGAAAGACCCGTAATTGAAGCAAAATCTCCATGACGCTCAAAACCCCTCAATGAGCGAAATGGCTTGGTCACGCCAGTCTTCGGGAACGTTAACATCCACGGGCGTGTCTACAACTTTTTGTGGGCCTGCCTCAGAGCCGCCTTCGGGCGAGCCTTGGTGGTGCCCCCACTGTTCGCGCCTGGCCTGCATTTCGTCCCACTTCTTTTGCTGCGTTGCGTCGAGCAGGCCGCGAATCTGCGCGTCTGTGCCCTTGCGAATGTCCATCATTTTGGCATGGCGATCTTCCCGGGATAGGGAACTGTCCTGGTGGAGGCTCTCCATCTGGGAGTGTTCCGACTCGAGCGCATCCTTCACCTTCGCTTGCTGATCGGAGGTGAGTTTGAGGTGCTTGGTGAGCTCCTCGGTGCGCTGCGCGGGGTCGGGACCGCCACGGCGGTGACCATGCTCCGGTGCGGACTGGTCGTTGTTGGGGCTATCCTGGGCGGCCGCGAAAGGCACGGTGAGCGAGATGAGGCTGGCCGCGACAAGTGCGAGCAGGTATGGCTTGAGCATTAGGGATCTCCTTTTCAAAGCGGTTGGTTTCATAGCGATTGCTCCAGTGCAATCATTCAAAACAAGGTGGCTACATGTATGAATGGAATTATGCGCCGGAAGTTGGGGAGCAGACAGGATTCGACCAATCTTTGCATAACTTTACGCAGTGACGGTCTCATCTGGAACGGTAGGAGATCTACGGTGGCGAGGTTTGCTGAGCCGACAGGCGCTGCTTCAACTGGGCGGCGAATTGTTTTGTCTGCTCTTCGGAGAGCTGCAACTGGCCTTCGAGCACGAGCCTCAACTGGCCGGCGCCGGCATCCTGAAACTGCGCTTTGCGGATGGTGGCGGATTGCGCGGCGGAAGGAAGCGCGGCTTTGAGGTCTGCGCCTTTTTGCAGCGCGGACAGGAACGATGCAGCAATTTGCTCGCGCAAGGTCTCGCCGAAAGACCCCGAGAGCAGCGACTCGCGCAGCAATCCCTGGGCATCCACGCGGCCGAATTCGGAGCTGAGCTGCAATGTGGTTCGCGGCGAGGCCGAATTTTGCTGCGCGGAATTCTGCCCAGCCGAATTTTGCTCGGGCGATTTTGGCGAGGCCGAATCTTGTTCGGTTGAATCTGGTTCGATGCGCGGCGTGAGCTTGATCTCGACCGTACCATCGCCGGAAGCCAGCTCCATGGGGCTGGCGCCGCCGGGACATATCCAGCGCTCGAAGTGCAGGTGAGTGACTACCAGGCTGGCGGGAGCCTGAGGGGTTAGGAAAGCATGTTGAATCTCAACCCGCTCGCCGCAGCGAGGAGAGCTGGTGAGCAGCGAGCGCAGGATGCCGGTAATGTTTTGCTGCAGGTCCGAGAGGTCGGCGACCACCCTGAGACTGAACTGGTCGTGGCTGTCGGCCGCAGAGGACCGCGACGCTGCGCCCGAGGCGGCGATGGAGATGGGCTGCCCGGCAAGGTCGATCAGGGTTTTCACCGGAGGAAGAATGAAGACGAGTTCCTGATCGTCGGTAGGCAGGACAATGCTCATTTCCCGGCCGAGCGCGAGTTGCTCATTCTGGAAGCTGGCGAGAGCGTTATCGAGATTCGCAGCCGACGTGGCGACCGGTGCGGTGTCTGGCTTGGGAGACTGGAGAGTTCGAGCGAACGTCGTCCTCTGCTTGTCGAGATCGGCATCGGCGCTTGCCAGTTTCCGCGCGATGTCCTTCAAACCGGATTTCTGAGCTGGAGTGAACGACGCGAGAAAGGTTTGCGTATGGTTGCGAGCTTTTTCGATTGCTTGGTCGAGAGTCGCCGGGGGATCGGACGACCGCGAAGAACCTGGATCGTTCTTCAGCAGCGTAAGCAACGACTGCAACTGAGTTCGGGTGGCCTGTGTCTCTTGCAGGAGCGCGGTGAAGGAGGCGTTCTGCTCAGTCGTGGCCTGTACGGCCATCAGGTGCTCGAGGTAGCGATCATCCTCGGGACCTAGCCCGGAGTGAGGTTCAACGCAGTCATGCACGCAGATGACGGGCCGCGAGTTGGCCCCCGGCTGGCTGCGTCCGCCGCCGCGCTGGGCAAACGTTTTGCCCGGGCTGGCTAACAGGGCTACGGCTGCGATCAACGTAGCTACGCCGGCCCGAGAGATAAGACTTCGTAACACAGGAAGGAGAGTCTCTTGCTGAAACATAAGCCAGATATTCCCACAGTATATACGGTTGAGAGACCGCAGGGTGACCACACGAACGCTCAAATTAGATGCGGGTCGAACGAGATTGGTGACCTGCGACGGTTAGCGCGGCAAGTCTACCGGGGAAGAAACAAACTTAGAAGAAAGCGCACAAAATGAGATCGGCGTAAGAAAGACTCCGGAGCGCGAACCCCTCGATTCGCGCCCCGGCACCATCGGCCAGGAGACCAGCCGCCGGTGAATCTGGCAAGCGGAGCAGCATGGCCCGTACCGTGCAGAGGGGATAGGCCATGCTTGCTTGCCGCAATCCGCTTACTTGCGCGTGCCGCTGAGCTGAACGGTTTGCGTGCCCACCGCGTCTTTGATGCTCAAAGACGCGGTGGCGCGCATATCGCGAATGCCCCGCAGAAACGGGCAGTTTCCCTTGATCTAGTTCACGGTAAAGCTGGTCGAACTGGTCGCGCTTCCACCCTTTGTCGTTACCACAATCTTCCCGGTGGATGCTCCCGTGGGAACCGTGGCGGTAATTTCCGAGTCCGAAACGACCGTGAACGAGGCTGAGATCTTATCAACAGTAACCTTTGTGGTTTGCGTCAGGCCGGTGCCGGCAATGGTCACCGGAGTGCCCACTGGCCCGCTGGGTGGCGTGAAGCTCGTGAACTTTGGCTTCACTTTGTACGTCTGCGGACTGGTGAGCTTGGTTGCGCCCGTCGTCACCGTGACCGTGCCAGTATGCGCACCGGCGGGGACTGTGGCGGTAAGGTAGGTTGTTCCCGTCACCGTTACTGCCGTAGCCGCCACTCCGCCGAACTGCACTGTCGAGGCACTGCTAAAGCCCTGCCCAAACATGCCCACGCTTGCACCCACAAAACCTGTCTTCTGTGTCGGCTCCAGATTCACAAACGGCACATCGCCGGTTGCTACGCTGAAGAAGACGCCTTGGCAAGGGTTGCAAGAGGCCGGGCCGCCCGAGGGGGTGGCTCCATACAACACCCCGTTCGTATTCTGAAGCAGCGTGGTCAAGGGCATGTCTCCGTCAACGGTTGGGTTCGGGAACAGGAATGCCGTGAACACGCCGGTTGAAGTCAGTTTGTAGATGCTGCCGGTGCCGTTAGTCCCGTAGGCTCCGTTAACCCCGTAGAAGCTTCCGTCGGTCACTTGCGTCAGATTCACCCATGTCCTGCCGACGTTGTCGACACAGGAGGCATCGGTCGCCTGGTCGAACTCGTGCAAGCTGGTATAGGCTCCCGCGGTGGTTATCTTGTAGATATTGCCAACGTTGTTCGTCCCGCCTGCGTTCGTGGCTCCATAGAGTCTCCCATCCTTACCCTGAATCACACCCGTACATGGACCGTCGCCGGTTGCGAATGCGAAGGCATAAATTTCTTTGAAAACGCCTGTCGTGCTGATCTTGAACACGCAGCCCGACGCGGTCGTATTGAGTGTGCAGCTGATCAGCGTGCCATAGAGGTTGCCGTCGCTGGCCTGGAACAAACCCGAAGCTCCGCAGTCGTTGCCAGTAAAAGTGTGGAGATTTTTGTACACTCCCGCGGCGGTCAGCTGGTAAACATTTCCGCAGCTATACGGGTCATATCCCGTCACGCCGTAGAAGTTGCCATCTGTGCCCTGGATCGGAGCGTATACAGGCTCAGTGTCGCCGTACGCCCCAGTGAAGTCATGCTTATCGGTGAACCCTCCGGCGGGCGTCAGCTGAAAAATGCTGCCGTTGCCGGTAGGAGTCGTGAAGCAGGTTCCGTAGAAATTCCCGTCATTTCCAATCGTCAGCCCCGAGAAGCAGCTGCTCCAAGTCGACGGAAAGCTGAAGACGACGCTCTCCGTTCCGGTCGGCGAAATCTTATACATCGCGCCGGTGCCGTTGCCCCCACAGCCATCCCCAATGCCATACATATAGCCGTCGCGGCCCTGCACGATGTTGTCTTCGGGTAAGCAGGCGTCAGTCGCACCCAGTTGGAAGGCATGCAGAATGGTGGGAGTTTGGGCGTGCGCCGGGACTGCTAATCCGGCGCTCATAACCACAACAGCGGCGAGCAGGGTGAGCGCCACGGCCATCATGCCCGAGCGCCTATCTTGCCGATGATTCAATTGCATGGTGTTGTCTCCTGAGAGGAATGGGTGGAGGGCAGTTCTACTTTCGAGGGGGACCCTGCCTTCCAACTCTGCTGGCGACTCTCGCTTTGAAAAGGGCTTGCGGTCAATGGTCTGGAGATAGCGGGAGACTGGTGCCTATCTGGCCCGATAAGTTGCTTTTATACAGATGGTTAAGGGAACTTCTTGTTTAGATAAAGTGTGCGCTTCGGGATGGCACAAGAGTGTGGTTCCCTGCGGATTGGGTCCGGTGTTAGACTACTGACTCCCCCGCTGGCGCATTCTCCTATGGGTTCTGTACCGCCGCCTCCGGCACTCATTCGCTTTGGTGTGTTCGAAGCCGACCTCCGCGCTGGCGAGCTCCGCCGGAACGGCGTCAGGGTCCGTCTTCAGGATCTGCCTTTCCGCGCTTTGACCCTTCTGCTCTCCCGACCCGGGGAAGTGATCACGCGCGAGGAGTTTCGTCAGGCGCTCTGGCCTCCCGACATCTTCGTGGATTTTGAGCAAGGACTCAGTAGCGCCGTCATGCGCCTCCGGGACGCCCTAAGAGACTCGGCGGACAATCCAATCTTTATTGAGACCATCGAGCGCCGCGGCTACCGCTGGATCGGACCGATCATCAGCTCAAGCGTCGAAGCAGCAGGACAAGACCGAGCATTGGCCCCAAGGGCGGACCAGCCGGCAGAGCGCGCCCCGGGTGACATCGAAAAAGCCACAACGACCGAACCGGAAAGCCGGGATTTTACAGCGCGTTACGAGATCGGACTGACGGCGAACGCCCGCAAGCCAAGCTCACGCGTGGGCCTCTGGCTGGCCGTGGCAGTGTGCGCGGTATTAGGCCTGGCGGCAATTCTTCTCTGGCGTTGGTCGCGACCCGCTCCGATTTCATCGATTGCGGTCCTTCCCTTTGACAACCTCAGCGCTCCAGCTTTCAACGACGCTTTCAGTGACGGGTTGACGGACGAAATCGCAGCTTCCATTTCCCATCTGGACGGCGTCCGCGTGGCCGGGCGCCGCTCCGCGTATGTGTTCAAAGGCAAGCACGACGACTTGCGCGAGATCGGTTCCCGCTTGAACGTCGAAACCGTGGTGGAAGGCAGTGTGCAACGATCGGGAGACCGCACCCACGTCACCGTGGAACTGAATCGTACTCGCGACGGCTTCACCGTTTGGAGCCAGACCTACGACGGCACCACCGCCGACTGGATTCAGATCGAATCGCAAATCGCCAGCTCGATTGCGCGCGCACTGGCTCGCAGGATCTCTCCCAATGATTCCCCGGCCACTCACGACCCCGAAGCCCACGCGTTGTACCTGGAGGCCCGCTACCTCTGGAATCAGCGGAACTTTCCATCCGAACTCAAGAGTGTAGACCTGCTGCAGCAGGCGATCGCGCGCGACCCCAACTATGCGCTGGCCTGGGCTGGCTTAGCCGATTCTTTGATTGCCATCGGCGACGTTGAAGAAGTGGATCCGGCGGCGTATCTGCCGCGCGCCCGCGACGCCGCGCTCAAGGCCCTGCAACTGGACCCGTCACTCGCCGAGCCCCACGCCGCGCTGGGCATGGTGGCCTGCCATTACGACTATGATTGGCCCACGGCTGAGCGCGAGTACAAGAAGGCGTTCGAGTTGAACCCCAACTACGCCAGCGCGCATCAGTACTACGCTCTGGGCCTGATGGCGCACCGCCGCTTTGCGGAAGCCGAGGCGCAACTGAACACTGCCCGCCGCCTCGACCCGCTGGCGCTCATTGTGGACGTTGATCTTGCTCTGCTGCGCAAGTTTCAGCGCAATTTCGACGGCGTGATTTCCGTTTCGAAAAGCATCCTCGAACGCGACCCCAACTACCTTCTTGGTTACAGCATGCTCACCACGGGCTACTTATGTGAGCGGCGCTGGGATGAATGGCGGGCGGCGGACGCGAAATGCCATCAGGACGACTTCCTCAATGCCCTGGCCAACCGGCACCCTGACGAAATCGACCGTGCTCTCCGCAAAGTAGTGGACCAAGCCAAGGCCGGCGCTCGCCGGCCCTATGACGCCGCATCCTTCGCCATACTGAAGGGAGACGGTTCCCTTTCGCTCGACTGGCTGGAGAAGTCTTACCAGCATCACGACTACTGGATGCTATTCATCAACGTCGACCCCCAGTATGACCCAATCCGTTCTGATCCGCGCTTCCAGACGATCATTCACCGCCTCGGCGTCGATTGAACTGGCCCTCGGCAGGCTTGGGTGGCCCGAGAGCGCGAGCCCCGAGCGCTGAAGACAACCCATCCGTTGCGATCTTGCCCGTTTGCGGGGAGTTCATGGCTGAACGCCTCCTGAAGGCCGGCGATCAGGTCTTCGGCGTCCCCTCGCTGGCTGCCCCAGTCCAGCAGGCGCAGAAGAGAAGAGACGGCCGATATGGGGGTGCCGGAAAGTTGGCGAGGTTACCTCCGGATTGGCCGTTTTCCAGCCACGCCGACGCACATTAGGCCCCCCCAGGGGGTCACTTCCGTGACTTGTTGGGGTGTATCCCGACTGCTAGCCTGCGAGCTGAGGAATCTTCTCTTATGGGCCATCTCCGGGCACTAAAAGTCCTTTGTTTCGTTTGGGTTATGGTTAGCTTATGTTCGGCTCAGAAGGCCATTCCGGCCTCCGACATGAGCTTGGAAGGTGGCCCGAATTCGCGGCCGGCAATCTTTCAGCGGACGATGCCAGTTTCCCTGGATGGCCCCCAGTTGTCGAGGGTGAACCTTCGTCTGGCCTCAGACGTTGAAGTGGGCGGGATGGAGCAGACGCTGGAGAAGTATGCGGCTGCCTTTGAAAGCCTGAATCTAGCCGAGATGAAGCAGGTATGGCCCGATCTGGACCGCCAGCATGCCACCGCATTCAAGGAAGTTTTTGCCGGTTTTAAGGGAGTCTCGTCAACGCCTCGTTTAGGGTTGCAGTGCGCGGTCCCGGAAGTGACGGCGGGCACGGCGAACGTGGAATGCCGCGAGACCATCAAATACCGGGTTGGCAAAGGAAAAGGGAAGGATCGAGAACTGGGGCCGGTCAGAGTTCTCATCCAATTGAAAGATCAGTCCGGACGCTGGGTAGTTTCGGACATGAAGGGCTCCAGCTAGGCCGATTAGCCTGCCCCGAGTGTAGAAGTTTCCGGGTGCCCCAATTCTCGCGTCTCTTGCGAGAAGTGGGGTCTCAGCAGGACCACTGCTCATCGAGAACTTAAGAAATTTCTTCAGAAACTATATTCCCCGCGGTGATCCAGGATTCTCCGAATCACCAACCAGCCTGAGGTTCAAGAATCAACCAAAACATCTAGAGTCAAAGGCGACGGACAAGAGTGTCCGTCCTACACGCGCAAGTGCCGGTTGACCGCACGACTGCGTCAACCATGAAATTCAATGCTGGGCACAGCTTTGGTAACGCTCTTCGCGATTACTGGTGTGACGTTTACCGAGGACCTGCATGGCCTTAGTTTCAGTGCATGTCACGATTCGCTGCCGTGTTCTGCCACGACGCCCTGTCCCTTCGGATGCTGAAGACAGCGCTCAAACAGGCTGAAATCGACCCTGTCATGTGCCGCACCAAACAACAGGCTCTGGAACTCGCGCTGGGAGGGCATTGCTCGCTGCTACTGGCGGATTTCGCCCTGCCGGAAGCGGTGGAAGTGGCGCGCGTAGCGGCGCTGCTGGAGCCGTGGCAGAAGCCGGCGATCTTAGCGATTGAGAGCGAATGGCCGGGGAATGGCGAGGCCTTTCAATCGGGCGCCAACCGGATTCTCTACCGTCCGCTGGCCGGCGGCCAGGTGAGGGATGCGTTGCAGGAAATCCTGGAGGACAGCCGCAAGCGAGACCGACGGGGTGCCCGCAGGTCCAGCCAGGCGAACCGTCGTGCGTCTGCGCGTACAGGGATCAGGACTCTGGTCTACTTCGAAGTGGGGGCGGTGACCCTGCCGGCGATTGGCATCGACGTCAGCGAGCAGGGACTGGCGGTGCGAGCCGCGGACCCCATTCCCGCGGGCGCGAAGATGAGCTTCCGCTGCGTGCTGCCCGGTACCGGGGACACGCTGCGCGGCAAAGCCGACGTGATCTGGACCGACGCTCAGGGCCGTGCCGGGATGTTCTTTTCGCACCTGCCGCCCACGTCCAAGAAAATGCTGAAGCATTGGCTGTCGCGCGGGCACGTCAAGAGCGCCAACGCGGTTAGCGTGCTGATGCCCCCGATGGCGGTGGGCGCAGGCACATAGCCTCGCCCCAACTAATGCGTTTCCCGATTGTGGTGGCTCAGGCTCTGTCGTATAGTCGCCCATGAAATCCCACCCTCTTCATGCGGCGGAACCGCTCCAACCTTCCCAAGCTGCTGGTCGCGAGTTGCCTCACACTATTCGCCGAACTGGCGCTGATTCGGTTTCTTTCCACGGAAGTCCGGATTTTTGCGTATGCCAAGAACCTGGCCCTGCTGCTTTGCTTTCTTGGCTTCGGAGTAGGTTGCGCGCTGGCGTCGAAGCCGGTCTGGTGGAGGCGAGGCATCCAGGCCCTGCTGGCTTTGATTTTGCTGATTGACAATCCCTGGACGCCGCGGATGTTCGAAGGGCTCTCCCAGACCCTGGGCGCTGGGCAGGACACTGCCATTTGGTTCGTTGGAACCGAGCGAAACTGGCCTAACTTTATTTTGGCGGCCGCCATCGCAGGGATTCTGTTTTTCCTGCTGAGCGCGGCCTTTATCCCGCTCGGGCAGGTGGTAAGCGGGGAGATCGACTCTGCCCCAGACCGGTTGAGGGCCTACTCGTGGAATCTGGCTGCAAGCCTGCTGGGGATCGTCCTGTTTTCCCTGGTGAGCGTGGCGGAGTTGCCTCCGGCTTTCTGGTTCGGCTCCGTCTTAGCAGGATTCGCGTTTCTGCAGGAGGGATGGAAGCGGCGCTTGATCGTGGCTGTGCTGATCGTGCCCGCTGTGTTCCTGCTCTATGAAAAGGCCAGTCCAGATCACTTCAGCATCTGGACTCCGTACCAGCAGGTCGAAGTCTGGCGCGACTATTTTAAAAACGGCGAGTGGAAGTGGACCACCATCGATGTAAATCACGTTGGCCACCAGACCATCGTGAATCTTTCTCCGGAATTTCTCAGCCGGCATCCGGGTCTTCTGCAACAGCCGGTGGAAGACAACCCTTACAATCTGCCGTTCCGCTTCACCGTCGCGAATCCCAGCGTGCTGGTGGTGGGAGCGGGAAGCGGCAACGATGTGGCGGGGGCGGTTCGGGGCCACAGCAGTTCTGTGGACGCGGTAGAAATCGATCCCGCGATTCTCGAACTCGGCCGCGGGCATCCCGAGCGGCCTTACGATTCTGCGCTCGTCACCACGCATCTGGCGGACGCGCGCGCGTTCATGAAGCGTGCGGACAAACGCTATGACCTGGTTCTTTTTGGGTTGCTCGACTCGCACACGCAGCCGTCTGAGTATGCCAACATGCGCATCGACAACTACGTTTATACGGAGCAGTCGCTGCGCAAGGCTCGCGATCTTCTTTCCCCGAATGGAGTGCTGTTCCTGAAGTTTCAGGTGGATCGCGATTGGCTCGGCCAAAGATTTTATGAGCTGCTGAGTCGTGTGTTCGGAAAGCCGCCTCTGGTCTTCGTGGCGGAACCCGGCTATGGGGCCGGAGGCGTTTGCTTTGTGATTTCACAAGGGGATCAGGTTGAGAAAAGGATTGCGGAAGATTCTCAGCTAAGGACCTTCGTGGCGCGGCAGGGCCGAACTTACCTGGGGCCGGCGGCGGTTGCGCTGACTACCGACGATTGGCCTTACTTGTACCAGCGGAACAGGAGCATTCCCGTTGTATTTCTGACCCTGAGTTTGCTGGTGGTGGGGCTGGCCTTCGGCTACCGCCGGCTGATTTTGCCGCGAACCGTCGCATCCGGAACCGCGGGGCAGTCTGCTCTGTTCTTCTTTGCTATGGGAGCGGGGTTCCTGCTATTGGAGACGCAGACGGTAAGCCGGTTGGCTTTATTCTTCGGGACCACGTGGCAAGTGAATGGAGTGGCGATCGGCTCGGTGCTGACCGCACTGGTGTTGGCGAATTTAGTTGCGGAAACGTTCCACGAGCGACTTGATCGGTGGTGGACGCTGGCTGGACTACTGGGCGCGCTGATCTCGATTTACTTCCTGCCTTTCGATCGTCTTCCGGGCTCGGTTGTGGTGGTTGGCTCGGTGGGAGCGGCGCTGTTTGGGATTCCAGTTTTCTTCGCGGGCCTGCTTTTCGCGCGGGAGTTCCGCTGCGCAGAATCGCCGAGCGCGGCCCTGGCCGCGAACATGCTCGGAGCGGTAGTCGGCGGGCTGATGGAAAACCTGTCCTTAGTCGTCGGCCTGAGAGCGCTGCTGCTGGTAGCGGCGCTGTTCTATGTGCTTGCGGCGCTAGGGCTGTGGGCGGCGGATCGGACGCTTAACCGGACGCCGGACCCGCGCCCGCTTGCTGAAGCTCAAAGCCGCGCGGAGGGTGCGCTGCTATAATCAGAGATTGCGCTCATGCCTGGGAAACGACTGATTCGCTCGACTACAGTTTTGTCGGTACGCCGCAACGGCAGCGTGGTGCTGGCGGGGGATGGCCAGGTCACGCTTGGCGAATCGGTGATCAAGCACACTGCCAAGAAGATCCGCCGCCTCTATAACGACAAGATTCTGGCGGGGTTCGCCGGGTCGACCGCCGACGCTTTTACGCTTTTCAGCCGCTTTGAGGCCAAGCTGGAGCAGTATCACGGCAACCTGGGACGCGCCGCCGTGGAACTGGCCAAGGATTGGCGGACCGATAAGTTCTTGCGTCATCTGGAAGCGTTGCTGCTGGTTTGCGATAAGGAACAGACGTATCTGTTGAGCGGGCAGGGGGACGTGATCGAGCCCGACGGCGCGGTGGCGGCGATCGGCAGCGGCGGTCCGTATGCGCAGGCTGCGGCCACGGCGCTCTCGCAGCACACGCAACTCACCGCGCGGCAGATTGCGGAAGAAGCAATGAAGATTGCGGGCAGGATGTGCATCTATACGAATGATGCGGTAACGATCGAAGAGTTGTGATGTTCATGTGGGGACAGCCGCCCTCGGCTGTCCGGTCGAGCGGAGCTCGACTGCTT
>Ga0209415_10013258_pt1 | contig 13613 bp, 8 predicted proteins | sample PeaSoiSIISIP2007_FD_187696 | JGI IMG/M metagenome (GOLD analysis project Ga0209415, IMG submission 187696) | Peat soil microbial communities from Weissenstadt, Germany - SII-SIP-2007 (SPAdes) (version 2) | ecosystem: Environmental > Terrestrial > Soil > Wetlands > Peat | place: Germany... | reverse complement strand
GGCGTTGTCCACCCCCTTGGTGTGGACCGATTTGATCTTCGGCCGGCCGGTGCACCACATCCTCGTGCTCTTTTTCCTCTATGCCACGTTTCTGGCCTGGATCCTCCTGGCCCTGGTGAGGAATCTCAAGCGCGACCCCGTCGACTTTGAACTCTACTCCCCGCTGCAATCGGTGGGATTGCTGTGCTATTTGAACCTGGTGACGCTGGCCTTCTACCCTGCGCGCGAGTGGGGGCTACAGCAGAGTTACGTGCCCGCGCAGCGAGCCACCGTCTTTCTTTTCTTCCTCGGAATGAATCTTGTCCTGCTCTTTCTGCTCGGGATGAGCCTGCTCCATAACCGCGAGCAGAGCCGCAGGCGCCTTTACGACCGGGGCGGGGGCAATCCGGACTGGATCGAGGCTCTCTGGCCGGGAGGCTATGTGCTGCTCGCCGCCGTCGCGGTGGCCCTGATCGTGATCACCAGATTCGAGTTGGCGCCGCCACTGGCCGGCGCTCTCGACAAAGGAATGGCAGCCTTCCAGGCGCTGTTCCTGCTGGTGGCACTCCTGCGCGACCTTTTCTATTTCCAGTGGATGAAGCTGCGCCGCTCGCGCTATCCCTTCGTGTCGGCAGTCATGTTTCTGGCGGTTTTCTACACCTGCAGCGGCGTGTTGCTCTCTACTTTGAGCGGGCTGGGAGCGCACAAGATGGTTCTACTCTCGGCGGTGCCCATCCCCTGGGCTGTCCTGGGAATGGAGCAGCAGATTTGGACGGAAGGAGCAGTCGTTTGGTTTGCGATACTCGCGGCGCAACTCGGACTCTGCGCCGTGTTCGTGGTGCTCCACCACCGCAAACTAGCGGAGATGGCCCCTTCCGCCCACCCGGTGCCCGCCCAGGCTCAGGCTGCCTGAACGGACGCTGCACCTCCCGCGCTCGGCAAGATCAATGACACGAAGCCTCATCCACAAACTGGCCGCTTACGGCCATCAGGGTGAGGGAGCGAGCGCAGGTAATGATGTTCTGGTTCAAGGGATCGTCATTGAGATCGTCGGCGGAAACGACGTGTAGGATTTTGCGCGCGGCCAGCAGCTTTTCGCTCAGCGCTGCAATGTTGTCGAACTGGTGGTTCAGCAATTGAAGGCCGTTCCGATCCGACTCGGTAGAGACGGCTGAGGAGGCCAGTACCAGGCTCGTGGCCGCCTGCCCGCGGAAACTCTCCACCCAGTCTTCCTGCACCGGGTAATTGTTCTCGATGCAGTTCGACAGTGCGCTTCGCCATTCCCGGATTACGGCCATCTCTTCGATGGCGGCCTGCAGGAAGTCCTTAGAGAATCCGGGATGGGCCGGCGGACTGGGTGGGGGTGCGGCCGCAGTGCCGGCAGCGGAGCCGGGCAAAGTTAGCGTAATCTGGTCGCCACGAAAGCCCAGCGTGGCATTCACGATGCGCGCGAGCGATTCCAGGTCCACGTAGGAGCGGCCGTCGATCTGTATCATTTTTACCTGTCCCGATTGGCCATTGACGATGAGCGTGCGGCCCTGCTGCTCGGCCTGCGAGAGCGCGAGTCCGGGAACGATCAAGAGCACGAGCAGGATCAGCCAGCCACGCCACAATGTTTTTCTCATACGTCGACTCCTACACCCGCCTGATATCCGCTACCGTCCGAAACTCGAGACCCTTCCGGCCAGCCCGCGTCCCGGTGCGAGAGGGCAAAGAAGAGTCTACCCCAGAGCCGCATGCGGGGAGCAATTTCGCGCGCGAGCTCCGGTGCTACGGAACACTCCCTCAAGTATGTGCCTGAGGCCAGCTCGGATGGTGATGGGTTGCCTGGAGCGATCGCGCCCGCATAAGGCAAATTGGAGAAGGCCCCCACGGTCTATCGAGAGCGGAGCCGCGGGGCCGATTCCGGACGCTAGTAAATGTCGTACTGCTCCCAGTGGAGCGAGGGATCGCCGTTGATGATCACGCTCTTCTTGGTCCAGCGCTCGAGCTCCTCGACGAGCGCGGACTCACGGGTCTTGAGCGCCTTGGCGATTTCCGGATGGACGCGTAGGGTGAGGCTCTGGCTGTCGAGTTCCGGCGCCATCTTGCGTGCCTCGGCCTGGGCCTCGTAGCAGATCGTGTGGATGCTCTTCACCATCCCGGAGCCGCTGCAATAGATGCACGGCTGGCAGAGCACGCGCTCGAGCGCCTGCTTCGTGCGTTTCCGGGTGATGTTCACCAGCCCGAATTCGTTGAACCCCAGCACTTTGGAGGGCGCGCGGTCGTCCCTCAGCGCCTCCTCGAGCGCCTGCATCACCTTGATGCGGTTTTTGCGCTCCTCCATGTCGATAAAGTCCACCACGATGATGCCGCCCAGGTCGCGCAGGCGGATTTGGCGCACGATTTCCTTGCAGGCTTCCGTGTTGGTCTTGACGATGGTGTCTTCCAGGCGGTTCGAGCCGCGGCCCACGAACTTGCCCGTGTTCACGTCGATGGCCACCAGCGCTTCCGTGTGGTTGATCACGATGTAGCCGCCGGACTTGAGCCACACCTTCGGGCGCAGGGCCTTGTCGATCTCCTGCTGGATGCCGAACTCCTCGAAGATGGGCGCTTCCTTGGTGTAGAGCTTGACGCGGCTCACCAGTTCGGGCTGGAACCGGCCGATGAATTCGGCCACGCGCGCGTACTCCTCCTGGTTGTCCACCCAGATGGCGGAAAACTCCGGGCTGAAGTAGTCGCGGAGCACGCGCTCCACTAGGTTCAGGTCGCGGTGCAACAGCGACGGCGCGCGCCGCTGCTCCGACCGCGAGCGGATTTCCTGCCAGGTCTTCCCCAGGTATTCGATGTCCGCGCGCACTTCCGCCTCGCCCGCGGTTTCCGCGGCCGTGCGCACGATGAATCCACCGGGAAACTTCGTGTTGTACTCCGTCACCAGATGGCGCAGGCGCGAACGCGCCTCGGCGGAGCTGATCTTCCGGGACACGCCCGTGTGCTGCAGCGTGGGCATGTACACCAGGAAACGTCCCGGCAGGGCCACATGACTGGTGATCCGCGCGCCTTTTTTTCCCAACGGCTCCTTGGCGATCTGGATGATGATTTCCTGTCCCGCCTTCAGCAGTTCGGAAATGGATTGCTGCCGCCGCGGCGCCTGATACTCCCGCCGGCCCTGATGCGGCCGCCCGCCGCCACTCCGTGGCGGGCGCCCGCGCTGGCCGGCGTCGCGCCGGTAGGGCTGGGGGCGACTGAAACGCTGCTGCCGCGGGTCGCTCTGCACGCGTGCGGTCCGCTCCTCGAATCCCGAAGCTTCGGGATCCGGCGTCTCCGGCTCGTGCGTCTCACCCTGCGCGGCCTGCTCCAGAATTCCCTCGCGGATCTCGCGGTCGGTTTCGTCTTCCGGTCCCGCCGCAGCATAAGCTTCCGTGCCGTGTGCTTCGTGGTCTTCGTGGAGCGTGGCGTCCTGAGCGTCCTCCTCGGCTGCTTCCAGAACCGCGGCGGTTTCAGCCTCGGAGAGCGCGCCTTCGTCGTGTCCGGCCCCCGCGTGTTCGTCATGCGGCTCTGTGGCGTTTCGCGCTTCCACAGGAGGCGCGACGGCGCGTTCGGGAATACTTTCCGCGTGCTCCTCGGGCGGGTGCTCCTCCGGCATCACCGGAGCGGCAAACGACTGTCTTGGAGTTTCCTGGACACTCTCCTGGACGGGCGGCGCTGCGAAGATTTCCGCACGTTCCTCCGCGATATGCTCTTGGGCGGCATGCTCCTCGCGCGGCGCGTTTGGAATTGTCTCGGCCCCTGCGCGAATTTCTTCCGCAGCCGGCGCATCCGCCATCGGAGCCGGCTCAGCACTGGCTGGAATTGCTCCTGCGGCTAGAGGTCCGGCCAGGCTGGCGCCGCCGGGCATCCGGTTCTTGTATTTTGCCAGCGACTCGCCCGGCAGAATGATCGGCTCGAAGTTGCTGGGTGCTTCAGATGAATCGAGCGGCGCCTCGGGACGCGACGCGCCTCCCCCGAACCCTCGCGGCGGTGCGCCGGGCTGGCGATCGTAGCCGCCGCTGGGGCTGACATACTTCGAGCTGGGCAGTGACCGGTCGTCCCGCCCGCCGCCTGGACCACGCCCGCGGAACCTCCCGCGATTTCCTCCACGTCCCTGCCGGGGTCCGCGGCCATAGCCACCGCCTCCGCCTTCGCGCGGCCGGCCGTACCCGCCGCTCTGGCCTCCGCCCTCGCGTGGCCGGTCGAATCCGCCGCCCTGACCTCCGCCCTCGCGCGGCCGGTCGAGTCCGCCGCCCTGACCTCCGCCCTCGCGCGGCCGGTCGAGTCCGCCGCCCTGACCTCCGCGCCCGCCCTGATAAGATCCCTGCCCGCCGCCGCGCCGGTATCCCCCGTCGCGCGGTCCCGTGTTGCCGAAATTATCCTGGCGGTACCCGCCTGCCAGCGGGCTGGGCGGTGCGCTGGGTGGAGCGTCATCCGTTGACGGAGTGGACGGCGCAGGCTCTTCTTCCCCGGTCACTTCGGGCGGCTCCGCGCTGCCCTGCTCCGGCGAGGCGGAGAACACGTGTCCGCCCTGTTCCTCCATCTTGGCGACTTTTTCCTCGACCGTGGAGACGATCTGGTCGTACTCCTCGATTTCTTCCAGGACGTCGCTGACGTAGAGAAACGCGTCGGAATCGAGGCCGATGTCCACAAAGGCCGACTGCATGCCGGGGAGCACGCGGGTCACCCGGCCTTTGTAGATGCTGCCGACTAAGGCGTATTCTTTTTCGCGCTCGACGTAGATTTCAACGAGGTTGCCCTTCTCGAGGATGGCCACCCGTGTCTCGTGGGGGCTTGTGGAGATAACCAGTTCCTTCGACATGAAAACTCCTTGGCGGGCGCGCCGGCCGCCCCGTGCCCGCTGTGGCGGGTCCCAGGGCTGCGGGCGGGCGTCCCGGTTCGCGCCCGATTGGGCGGGCGCTCAGTCGCCACGGCGTTAGGGGCAGGGTGCGGGACACGCTGCGCCCTGCTCGGGCCGGCGTGCTCTTCGCGTTGTGCCATTCGGTCAATTTAGCCTGCCTGCGCCGGGCCTTTTGGGCGCCGGGCTCGCTGTTCACTCGGATTCATTTCGGCCCAGGCTCAATTGACGAAGCGCCGGAGGCGCACATTCATCACCAGGCCCAGTGCCAGAAACACGAAAACGATCGAAGACCCTCCATGACTCATGAGCGGGAGCGGAATGCCGGTGACGGGCATGTACCCGATCACCATGGCCGCGTTCACCAGCACGTGCACACCGATCACCGCCGTGACTCCCATCACCAGAAACATCCCGGCACGGTCGCCGGCAAGCTGTGCGGTCCCTACCAATCGCAGCAGGAGACCCAGGTACAGAAGCAAGACGACGAGTACACCGACAAACCCTTGTTCTTCCGCCAATCCGGCCAGAATGAAGTCCGCCCACCGTACGGGAACAAAGCCCAATTGGTTCTGGCTTCCCTGGCCAAAGCCCTTGCCGCGGATCCCTCCCGAACCCACGGCGATTTTCGACTGCTGCGTCTGATACCCGGAGGTTTGCGAGGTCTCCTCCGGCCGGAAAAATGCCGTCAGACGCTGCTTCTGGTACGGCTTCAAAACGTGCCACGCGGCGGGCAGCAACAGCGCGGCGAGCGCGAAAATCGCCATCGCGTGTTTCCATTCCAGCCCGGCCAGGAACATCCCAACGGCCACAAGCGCCACGATCACCAGGGCCGTCCCCAGGTCCGGCTGCAAGAGAATGAGCAGCGTGGGGAAACCGGTGAACACGCCGATCTTCACCAGGTCCGCCAGCGTCAACCGCTCCGTCCGCAGTTCGCTCAGGTAACGAGCCAACGTCACTATTATAATCAACTTCGCCAGTTCCGACACCTGCAGATGCAGAAATCCCAGGTTCAGCCACCGCCGGGCCCCGAACTTCGTCTGCCCCAGCAGCAGCACCCCCAACAGCAGCGCCAGCGCCACCAGATAGAGCAGCGGCGCCTGTTCCAGCACGGCGTGGTAGTCAATCCGGGAGAGGATCAACATGCCTACCAGTCCCAGGGCGATCCACTCGAGCTGCTTCCACTGCAGGCCGTCCAGGTTGCTGCCCCGTGTGGCGGAGGCAATCTGCACCACGCCGATGGCGCACAGCCCCAGCACTGGCACCAGCAGCGCCCAGTCGAAATCTCGTATGCGATTCTCAGTGCGCATCATGGGGTGGCACAGCCACTCTTAGCTGTGGTCTTTCTTTTCCTTCTCTCTTTGATTTCTCTTCTTCCTCTGTTTCCTCTACTTCACTTCTCCCATCCCCTGGAGCGCAGCCCCTTCATTCTTCAGGGCAGCCAGGAGTGGCTTGGCCACTTACTCCTTCTTGGCGGCAGTCCCTTCCACCAGCGCTGCGATGGCCTTCGGGCTATCCGCGCCGTCCACATCGTAGTGCTTCAGCTCCACCACGTACTGCTTCTTCTCCTGATTCGATTTCTTTTCGTAATACGCTTTGATCACGTCGCGCGCCACCGGCGCGGCGGCCGAGGCCCCGTGCAGCCCGTGGTCCACCAGGACCGCGACCACGATCTCCGGGTTCCGCCGGGGCGCGAATCCCACAAACCAGGCGTTGTCGGCCAATTCCTTCCCCACGTGCCCTCCGGCGCGCGCCTTGCCTTCGTTGCTGATCATCTGCGCCGAACCTGTCTTGCCGCAGAACTCGATTCCGTCCAAATGAACCATGTGGGCCGTACCGCCCGCCTCGTTCACCACCCCGAACATCGCCTGCGTCACCTTGTCCGTGGTCTCCTCGCCGATGGGGAAGCTTGCCTCTTCCGTGTCCTTCGCGCCCAGCAGCAGGTGCGGCCGGTGGAACACGCCGCCCATGACCACCCCCGCAACCGTATGCGCAAGCTGGATCGGCGTTACTGTGATGGCTCCCTGTCCGATGGCCACCGAGATCGTCTCGCCGGGATACCACTTCTGTTTGAACACCCGCTCCTTCCAAGCCTCCGACGGCACCAGCCCCTCCTGCTCGCCGGGCAGATCGATGCCGGTGCGCTTGCCCATGCCCAGTTGAGAGGCGTAATAGGAGATGCGGTCGATCCCCAGCCGCTTGCCCAGGTTATAAAAGAAAATATCGCAGGACTTGACCATGGCTTCGTGCAGATCCACCCGGCCGTGTGAGCCCTTGCCGAAAATATGGCACTTGAACTGCCGCCCGTAAAAATCCTCAGCGCCATTGCAGACCACGGAGAAATCCTCGGGCACGGCCTTGGACTCCAGCATCGCAGTGGCCATCACCACCTTAAAGACGGAGCCGGGCGCGAGCTGCGCCTGGATCGCGCGGTTCAGCAGCGGCCGCGATTCGTCTTCGTTGAGCTGCTGCCACTCGTCCTTGGAAATCCGCACCGCAAACTCTTTGGGATCGAAGGCCGGGTGGCTGGTCATCGCCAGCACCTCGCCCGTCCGCGGGTCGAGCGCCACCACCGCTCCCTGCTGCGGCCCCATGGAGTTCTCCGCCGCCAGTTGCAGGTCGTAATCAATCGTCAGTTGGATCGGCTTGCCGGGGATCGCTTCCTTTTGCTCCAGCTTGCCCACTTCCTTCCCAAGGCTGTTCACGATCACGCGCCGCATCCCGTCGGTGCCCATCAGCGTGTCGTTGTACGTCCTTTCGAGGCCGAATTTCCCCGCGATATCGCCCGGCCGCAGCTTCCCGTCGCTGGCCTCAATCTGTTTTTCATTTACCTCGCCCACATAGCCGATCGCGTGCGCCATAAAGCCTTCGCTGGGGTATTTCCTCCGGTGCACCATCAGTAGCTCCAGCAGGGGCAGGTCGGCGCGATGCGACTCGATAAAAGCAATGTCGGCGGGCGAGGCTTCCGGCTTAACCACAATGGGATTGAACCGCGGCAGCCCGCGCGCCGCCTCAATCTGCTGCTTCAGGTCGTCGGGCTGCATCTCCAGCCCGTCGGCGATTTCGCCCAGGTGCTGTTCGAGCAGGGGCTCGTCCTCACGCAGCAGCAGCACGCTGAACGAAGGGTAGTTGTCCACCAGCACGCGCCCATCGCGGTCCAGCATGCGCCCACGCGGCGCGATGACGGGAATCGACCGGATGCGGTTGCGCTCGGCGAGTTGGCCGTAGTAGCCGGAATCGAGGACTTGCAGCTTCCAGAATCCGAACAGCAGCAGGCAGACAATTCCCACGACCGCGTAGGTACAAAACGTCAGCCGTCCCTGCGGGAGCTTGCTATCTCTGCCTTGCCAGTCGGACACGTTCGTTCTCAGTAGCACAGTCCCGAAGCTTCGGGATCAGTCTGTGCACGGTAGCGCGGGCTTCGACCCTGCGCGGTAGGAAGTGCCGTGACCACTCTCACGTTTGCCTGCCGTGACGAATGACCCGAAGCACTCCGGAGCCAGGTGGCACAGGCTTTAGCCTGTGCGCCCTTGGCACTGCTAAGCCTCGCTGCGGGGCTGGGGCCGCCGAAGCGGCATCGCGGAGGCCAGTTTTTAGTGTTTCCCAGTCTGCCAGAATTCCCCGCCCCGGGGAATCCTGTGAAAATCTTTGCAACCCGCTGGAAACCTACCATTTACACCCCACCGGCGCAAGTCGGTTTAGCCTGGAGGTAACCCCCCCTGCGGCCAGTCGCTCGAAAGGACAGTACGTCGGGCAGCCCACGAGCCGCAGGTCGCAAAACAGCCGAGGACTAACTCTGGAAGTGCTACAGAAATAGGGGACCGGGCAGCCCGCAGCATATCGGCTGATCGCGTGCGCGGAGCCAGGGGGCAGATCAACATCACACTCAGGGGGAGGAATCACTCACGTTTCTACGCCATAGCAAGCCCAGGAACAGCAGGAGTTCGAGCGCCACGAAAGGCAACCCTATGGCCCAGTTCAAGCGGATTGAGTGGGAGTCGAGAAGATTGACAAGGGGTAGAACCAGCGCAACGTGGAGAACGAACAAGACTGCAATATCGCCCCACAGTCGCAGTCGACGCCACGCCGCTCGAAGGGCCGCAACGAGCAATGCAAAGATCCCGACGGTATAAGCGGCTGCGCGCGCGATATTCTCACTCACACCATAGTGATCGGACACCCACGCGGCTAACAAACCCATTCCGATGCCACAAACGATCGTCACCCAAGTAGCGTAGTCCGGAGAGCGTGACATAGGTCAATTCCCAGGCGGGCGGCCGACCCTCTCCTGCTCGGCTCGCTTCCCTTGTTCCGTGTGCATCGCCTCTGCCAGCAAGCCATGATATCACTCTTGGAACTTCATCGCGGAGTATTCGCAGTGGCCCTGGGTTGCGCTGGGGAGTGCCCCATCCTTCCCGGGCCGTATCCGGGAAGGGTGGGGTCTTTGAGTTGCAGGGCCTTTTCCAGTTTCCTGTCTGCCGCTTTTCGATTTTCGAATTTCGCGTTTCGGCCCCGCAAACACGAGGCTAATTCTCGTCCTTACGCAGTTTATCCAGCAGCGCGAACAGCGGCCAGGCCAGCAGCGCCGCGACCAGCGATGCCACCAGCACGCGCACGCTCATCAGCGGAGCCATTTGCGCCAGCAGCCACCGGCGCGTGACCACGTAAACCAGATGGTGGAGATGAAAGAAAGCAAACGCCAGCACCATGCGGCTCACCGGATGCTCTACGTCCAGCCTGGCCCCGATGGTGGACGCCAGATAGCCGACCAGCGTCTTGGCAATGCCGAAGAGGCCGATGGGATTCGCTCCGCTCAGCCCGTCCTGCGCCATGCCGATCACCATGCCCAGCAGCAAACCGCGCGAAGGATTGCGGCGGCTCAGCCCGAAATAGAGCGTGACGAGCAGGGGCAATTCCATCAAATCGCCGACAATGCTGCCCTTCCACACGTGTGCGGGCACAAACGCCTGAAGCACCAGCGCGAGAAAACTGGCTCCCACCACGGCCCCGGTGTGGAACTTGTGAACCTCGAGCCGTGGCTCGCTAACGCCGCGGATCAGAAGCGGCGGGGCGCTGGCGTTTTCGGCCATCTCGGTGGGGTTCACGGCCGATCCTTCTGCACGGGCTTTCCGGGCGTCGCGGGCTGAGCGGGTGGTGGCTCTTTCGGCTTCACGCCAGGAGCCGGCGAGCGGCCCGCAGGGTTCGAAGCCGCGCTGCGCGTGGCTGCATTCGCCGTTGCGGCGTCCGCAGCCGACTGTTCCCACTCCCATTGCCGGCGCGAAAGCAGGATGAGCACTTCCTCGAGTTGATCGAGCCTGGCTGCGGGACGGAGCTGGATCTGCTTGAACGGATTCCCGGGACGCGATTCGGTGACGGTCCCGAGCGGCAAGTCCTTCGGGAAAATGTGGTCCATGCCGGAAGTCAGAACGTTTTCGCCCACAGCCACGTCCTGCTCGTTGCTCACGTAATCGAGTTCCAGCATGGGCCCGCCCGTACCCTTGGCCGCGCCCTGCGTGCGGGAATTCGCCAGCAGCGCGCCTGCGCCGCCGTTCTTGTCGGTGAGCAGGAGCACCTGCGAGGTGGTCGAATAGACCTCCAACACCTTTCCCACCGCGCCCTGGGGAGTGATCACGCCCATGTTCGGCTGCACCCCGTCGCGCTCTCCGCGGTCCAGGTAGAACGCACGGGCCGCGCCCGCGTCGCCGCCGATCACGCGCGCGGCCAGCAGCGGCGCGTCCGGATGCGCATCGCGAAACTGGAGCAGGGCGGCGAGCCGTTGCGCCTCCGCCGCGCTGCTTTCCAGTTTGCTGTTCCGCAGCGCGAGTTCGCCCACCTGCGCGCGCAACCGCTGGTTCTCCCGGTTCGCGCGGAACAATCCGATGTAGCCCGTCCACGCGCCACTCATGCTGTCGAGCGCCCAGGAGCCCGCGCGCTCCGCGGGAGTGAGCAACTCGACGGCCCACACGCGGATCAACCGCGCTCCATCCGGGCGCTTCACCTGAACGGCCAGCAGCAGGATTTGGAATACCAGGGCGAAAGCGAGCAGAACGTAGGGCCGGCGGCGAGTGGCGATTTCAAACATGTCGTTCCGGTGGCACAGCCTCCCGAAGCCTCGGGACCTGGCTGTGGCCCCTCGCTAGTCTATGCACACTTGCCGCAGCAGGTGGAAATCGCTCAGCATTTTCCCCGTGCCCAGCACCACCGATGCCAGCGGGTCGTCCGCGATGGCCACGGGCAGCCCGGTCTCTTCCCGGATGCGCTTGTCCAGGTTCTTCAGCAGTGCGCCGCCGCCCGTCAGCACGATGCCGCGGTCGCTGATGTCGGCGGAGAGTTCGGGCGGTGTGCGTTCCAGCGCCACGCGCACGGCGTTCAGGATGGTGGCGACGCAGTCGGAGAGCGCCTCGCGCATCTCGCTGTCGTCCACGGTCACCGTGCGCGGCACGCCCTCGATCAGGTTTCGGCCCTTCACTTCCATAGTCAGCGGCTTTTCCAGCGGGTAGGCGGAGCCGATCTCCATCTTGATCTGCTCGGCCGTGCGCTCGCCCACCAGCAGGTTGTACTTCCGCTTCAGGAAGTGCATCACCGCCTCGTCCATTTCGTTTCCGGCCACGCGCACGGAACGAGAATAGACGATGCCGCTCATGGAAATCACGGCGATGTCCGTGGTGCCGCCGCCGATGTCCACCACCATGTTGCCACTGGGCTCCTCGATGGGCAGCCCCGCTCCGATGGCTGCGGCCATGGCCTGCTCCACCAGAAAGACTTCACTGGCGCGGGCGCGGTAAGCGGAGTCCTGCACCGCGCGTTTTTCCACCGGCGTGATTTCGCTGGGCACGCCGATGACGATGCGCGGGTGGACCAGCAGCCGCCGGTTGTGCGCCTTCTGGATGAAATAGGTGAGCATCTTCTCGGTGACCTTGAAGTCGGCAATCACGCCGTCCTTCATGGGCTTGATGGCCACCACGTTGCCGGGAGTGCGCCCCAGCATTTCTTTCGCTTCGCGCCCCACGGCCACCACTTCCCCCGTGTTCTTGTTGATGGCGACGATCGAGGGCTCGTTCACCACGATGCCCTTGCCGCGGGCGTACACCAGCGTGTTCGCCGTCCCCAGATCGATCGCCAGATCCGAGGAAAACAAGCTGAACAACGACCGCATTCCATATCCGTTCTTGCTCATCCCCCCTCACTCGCCGGGCCGGTACGTGACACAGACTCTATTCTGTGTTTGTTCCTTCTGTTCTTCCACTACCCGTTCTCAGGCAACCGCGGAAAACTCACTCCTATGGCACGACAATTGAAATCGACTTCGTCGTCGTTCCACCGCGCCGGTTCTGTCCCACGATCACCAGCGTCTGGCTTCCCCGCGCCATGGGCGGCGTGAAGTATACAAAGTGGCCGTCCTTGTCGATTTGCGCGACGGGTTGGCCGTTCACCATCAGCGCCGCGCCCGGCTCCGTCTGTCCCCGGATTTCCACCACCGCGCCGTGCAATTGCGTGGTCTCCACTTCGAGCATCATGTCCTGCGTCTTGCCCTGTTCCACCAGCACGAATTTGAAGATGTCGCTCGGCTCGCTGGCGCGGTTCTGCGCGTCGGTGGCCACCACGCCCCAGAAGTAGTCGCCCGGCGGCAGTCCGGTCACTTCCGCCGAGGTTCCCTTGGCCTGCTTTTCCGCCACGATCTTCGTGAACATCGAGGTCGCGCTCACCCGCAGGGTGTAATGCACCGCCTCGGCCACCGGTTTCCATTCAAACCGTACCGGGGTGCGCGCCGGGTCCGCCACGGTAATCGGCTGCAGGTTTCCGGGAGACACCAGGTCGGGAGGCGAAAGCACCTGGGATTTCGCCACAGGTCCTCCGGGGGTAAACGTGGCGCGCTCGTAGCGTCCCAGTTCTACGCGCTCCTCGCCCCGCTGCAATTCCGCCCCGCCGGTCGACACCGTGATCTCGTTCTGCTTGCTCTGCGGATCGCTGCGCACAGACGCACGGCTGTTCTGCTGGATGCTGGCCACGGATTGGTCCGCGGGGAAGCGCACTTCCGCGTGCGAGCCGTTTTGCTCCCAGCCCGCCGTGGAGAGATCCAGCGCGCCGCTAGTGATTGCCACGCCCACGCGCGTGGGGCGGTCAGGACCCACTGTATTTTCCTCCACCATGATCAGCGTGTCGTTTTTCACCGTGTAGGTAGTGCCGTCCGCAAAGGTGACCCGCGCGACGCCGTCCGCTCCCGTCTGGATCAGGTCGCCCTTGTCCAGCGACATCCGGTAATCGGCGCTGGCCCATTGCGTGGTGTTCACCTTCTTCACCTGGACTTTGCCGTCCAGGTTCACGAATCGCGCCTGCGTCAGCAGCGGCGATGTCGAGCCGTCGGCGCTGCCGCTCATCGCCTTTGTGGCCTTGGCCACCAGCGAGTTCATGCGCTCGGGAATGGCGATCCAAAGCCCGGCGAGAACAATGGCCAGTCCCGACGCCAGCATGATGGCCACGGACTTGTAAGTCACCGTGGTCCAATAGATTTCAACCTTCGGAACCTTCTTCTGCGGCTCGGATTGTTTCTGTTCAGTCACAGCACGCCGGTGGAAAATCGCACTCTATACCATAGCCCGTCGAAACCCGGCAATCAAACCGGGCCGTGCCCAAACCGCCAGCCGTGGAATCATCCTTGCGCGGCCCGGATCCCGCGCGATCCGTGGCCGGGCCTCCCCGTAAGCTCTCACGGACTGCGGCGTAACTCCGGCCAGTTGCAGTGGGGAATTTATGCTAGATTCGAACG
>Ga0209415_10013256_pt1 | contig 13614 bp, 10 predicted proteins | sample PeaSoiSIISIP2007_FD_187696 | JGI IMG/M metagenome (GOLD analysis project Ga0209415, IMG submission 187696) | Peat soil microbial communities from Weissenstadt, Germany - SII-SIP-2007 (SPAdes) (version 2) | ecosystem: Environmental > Terrestrial > Soil > Wetlands > Peat | place: Germany... | reverse complement strand
GGAACAAGAGAGAACGTTTTCGCATCGTTAAATCTCCGTGATCGATCATGTTACGCTACTTTCTCCCGCGAGGATCGGAGGACGTGTAGCACGGGACAATTATACCTGATCACGAAGGTTCGCGCGGCGGAGCCGTATTACGGTTGTGGAGGGCGGGCGGCGTCAGTGAGAAGCGGAGCAAAGCATTCCGCGGGGTACAAGTAGTCCTCGCCGCTCTCGTCGACGATGCGAAGGTACGCAGTCGCCGGGGCGAACGCAGAGGAGAAACTTCGAACGCGATGTGGGTTTGGCTATGGTCTTGACGAGCTCTCGATAATTTAGCAGGTTGCGGAATAATATGAATGGACACCGCTCCATCCTGAAGGCCGAGCTTACGGCCATCCGAAAAGGCGAAGCCGAATCTGCCCGCGGCGAGTACGTGGGAAAATCCTACCGGAGGCTTCCGCGCACGGTAAGTGGAGGAAGCGTCAAGCAAGCACTCCCTGTGGTCGTGGCTCGGAAACGGGTCGTGTGGACGGAAACAAATAGAAAAGTGTCGAGACGAGTCTCGACACGGCACGCACGAGTGCGTGCGCGACATCAATTCTTGCGTGCGGCACATCACTTCTTGAAGGAGCGGAGGGTGCGGGCGTAGAGCATGAGGTCGGCGGCGGGGGCGGTGCCCATGGCGCGGAGGCGCTCGAGCAGACGGATGATGAAGAAGATCAGGGATTCGTCCTTCTGGCTGATGCGGAGGGTGCGTTGGTATTCGAAGGCTCCGTGGTCGAGGGAGCAGCCGAGGTCGAGAGGGTAGTCGAGAGAGGCGAGGGCTCGGCGGAGGTTGGGGCCGAAGGTGTCTGGGGTCCAGACGGAGCCGGTGGCGAGCAGGCCGGCGAGGATCGGCTTGGGGCGAATGGCGGAACGCTTGGTTCCTCCGGCGATGACCGGGACGGAGGTGCGGTGGAGGTCGCGGACAGAGCCGGCTTTGTCGGCGGCATCCTGAATCCACTGGCGCGAAAAGGTGGGCTTGACCTCGAAAACCGCGTAGACGCTCTCGGCGGGGATGTGAAGGCCGGAGGCGTGCGGGAACAGCAGCGGCGAGTAGAGATTATCGAAGATGGCGATATCGACTTGGCGGGAGCGGCTGCCGAGCGAGTCGATGACGAAGGCGGGCGTGGCTCGGTAACGCTTGGGGAGATAGCGATCGAACAATGCGAGCCAATGATTTTCGGTGGCGGCTCCGGCGGAGGAGGGATGCTCGAAGAGGCGGCCGACAGCGAGTTGGGCGAGCATCTCCTGCTGGACGCGGTGGAACACTTCGGTGAGGTCGATTTGGCCGGAGTCGGGTCTGCGAGACATCGTTGCGGGTTCTTTCCCCACATTAAAATGGGCGGGTATCGAGACGTGTCGGCGCGAAATGGGAAGTGATTGAATAAGCGCAAGATTGCTTTCAAATACTCTGAGTTTTCGCCGAACTTTCTCCCTGGTGAGGGGGCCCACGCGTTATGTGGGGATGAGTACCCGATCCGTGGGGAGCTCGGCTCACTAGTCCCCGCGCGGGATTGCAACCTAACAGGCGAACGTGATATTGGTGCTGAGGAGCGAATTGCGCTTGCTCGCGATGTGGGCGATATCGAAGGAGGAACCAAATGGACCAGGACAAAATGGCTTGGTTGCGCTCTCCCTGGTTTTTCGGCGTTGCCGGGGTAGTGGCGCTGGTGCTTGCAGCGGCGATTCTGCTGAAGATATTTCAGCAGGAGCCCCCGAAGCCGGTTGCGGTTCAGGTGGCTCCGCAACCCCAGCCTGAACCCGTGGCCGCGCCAGCACCCGTGACGCAGAGGCTTCTCATCCTCGGCAATGGGAAACTCGACCTGGACGGCGCCCCGCCCCAAGACGTCGTAGAGGTGTTCACCAAGGAGTTCCCGCTCGGCGGCGAGCATAGCGTGAAGGTGTTCACCGGCTTGAGCGGATACCTCTCGTTCACCTTTACGAGTGAGGAGGGCCAGCCCGCGGCCCTGAAATTCACGGGAGACCAGGATGTGCTCGCGCTGCTGGTCAGTGCCTCGAAGGACAAGAACGTGATCTACAGCAACCGCCATCTCGACGATTTCAAGATCGACGGAAGCGCTCTCGGCAACCTTGGCCCGCAGGGTCTCACGCTGCCGCCTGGCCTGGACGATAAAAATCACAAGGTGGAATGGAAGGAAGGGCAAGAGGTTAAGAACCGTGAAATCGCGTTTGACTTGTCGCAGGCGCTGACAGTGAGCCTGGGGACGGATCCGAACGTCGGCAACCTGGTTGTGAAAGTGAACGTGACTTCGCCGGTGGAAATAGTGGCGAAGGTTTCCGGCGGGAAAGACGTGCATGGAACGACCGAGAATGGACAATGGAAGGCCACGTTGCGATCCGGCTCTTACACCCTTGAAGGGGCACCCCCGCAAGGATACGAAAGGGCCACCGCGCAGGTGACCATTAACAAGGGCGCCAATCAGGTGGTCGCGATGGATTTTCGGAAGGCGTCGGTGCCCGCCACAATGCTGATCGTTACGGTGCCGCGCGCCACCTGCCTGGTCAATGGATCGCCGAGGCAGCAAGCGGACGCCAGCGGCAAGTGTGCGTTCAATACTCTTGCGCCGGGACATTACAAGTTCACGGCGCATCTGGACGGCTATCGCGACGCCGAAGCCGAGCGCGACTTGGCCGACAACCAAAACCAAACCGTGCAGCTCACGCCAGTGCGTCTCGCGGGAACGGTGGCGCTGCAGAAAGATCCGCCCAACAGCGCCGCGTCCTGGGCTCAGCAGGCGAGCGATCCCAAGTGGGAACCTTTTGAAGGGGCCTCGAAGGAGTTTCCCGAAGGCAATTATGTGTTTCGCGCGCAACTGGACGGATACAACGATTTCATTTCGGATCCAGTGCGGGTTCAAGCGGGGCGATCCATTTCTGTTCCACTTCATCTGACGATCAAGGCGAAGGCTGCTGCGCCCGAGCCCAAAGCGCCTGCCCCCACTTCTTACTGCGCAGGTTGGAACGGCGGAGAGGAAGACAAAGTCAGTTGCTTATTCAAGACGCCGGAGGTTCACTCATACTCCAAGGATATTGGTCCGGGAACGATCACATTTAACGAGTGGTCGAATGACGATCGCCTGCAGTGGCAGATGGGATATCGCGACGACCAGAACTTCTGGGATTTCGAAATGAACGGAAAATCGCTGAAGTGCTACGCGACCGTTGCAAAACACAAGTCTTCGGACCAGTGCAATTTCAAGATCGACACGGATCTCAAGAAGTGGCAGCACATGACCCTCACGGTGAAGCGAGGTGAGCTTCGATTGCGAATTGCGGAGGCGAACTTGGACAAAACCCTGACCGATCCGCAGTACGACTTCAGCGGTAAGTTTCGAGTCGAAGTCAGGAAACAGGCCGTCGCCTACGTGCAATTCCTGGTGGTTGGAGGACAATGAGTCGATTACCAAACACAACGTCAGAAGTAGCTGCGCATCCGCTCCCTCACGGCCGCGGTTCTGTTTTGCGGGCGTAGTTGCGATCGCCTTCCACCCAGGATTCGATCATTGCAACGACTGCGCCTTTTGAATCCTTGACGAACTCCACGAAGGTTCCTTCCATGGTGAACGTGTTTTCCGAGTGCGCGATGAGCGGGATTTTTCCCGCTCCACCCGAATCAATCATCAGGCGGCTCCCTTCCAAGGAGACGATTGCCACGGGCAGTGCAGGCGCCTGGTAAGTACCGGCGTATTGCGCCAGGACCTCGGCGGGAACACGAAACTCTTCCCCGCTGGTACCGATCAGGTGTGGCTTGTCGCGCTCGTTTTCACAGACGTACTCAATCAGTTGCCCGTCGGGGATCAGCGCGAACTCCAGAGGAAGCGTCCACGGCCGCGTATACGCCTTGGGGTCGTCGAGCGTCACTTGAACTTCGAGATGGCCAACATCGCGGCGGTGATAGCGCTCAGTCATTCGCAAGGCTTCCGTGTGGGGATGCCCTGCCAAATCGATGGTTGTCCGGTCATTGTAACCGGCAGTGGCGACTACTAAGGTGTCTCCGTCCCAGCGTCCAACCGAATAGCCCATCCAGGTCGGGTTGGGATCTTCCGGGAGCGCACGGCCGTCGGTAAAAAACTGGCGGAAAACAGTCTGATACTCGTAGAGGACCACAACGAGGTCCGCCGTTTGAACGATTTTCATCGGAAAATTGCCGACGCCAATGCCGGCTTTCGGACCCGGCGGGAGGCACTGGATGCCGTCCGTATCCCTGCGAAAATTATCCTCGCGCTGTTTGTACAGGGCCGCGGCCCACGGCAGGACCTCCTCCGGCTTGAGGTCCGAGGTGAGATAGAAACTTCCATTCGTGACCAGCCAGACCCCGGATAGGTCTGGCTTGCCATCCGCGGATCGCGGGGCAGGGGCCGAGAGGTTGGGCTTGCCGTCGGGTGTTCGGGCCATTCCGGGGGCCGGGCGATTCGGCCATTGCGCTGTCAGAGAAACGCTGGTCATGCACAGGATCATCGCTAACTTCTGCATTTGCCCTCCCTGCGCCCCGGTCGTCAAATTCGACGGGCGTCTCACGGATCTTCTACTTCTTGACGTATTTTGTCACGCCTCTCAGTTGCGCTTCCGCTGTATAGATGTTGCCTGCGGCGTCGACGGCGATGCCTTCGCCCATGGCGCCGTCAGCGGAATCCGGCGTCATGTGGGGCGGGATGAACATCGTCACTTTCCCGTCTTTCAGACTCCCGATACGGATTCCCCTCTGCCAGCCTGGGTGAACCCTTTCGGTCGACTCCGAGTCGGTCGTGTAGATCACGTCGTTCTTGTCGATGGCCAGCCCGCTGGAGCGGCCGAAGTCGTCGTATTCAAGGATAAATTTCCCTTTCTTCGTCAGGACTTGAATGCGATGGTTGTGGCGATCGGCAACCACCAACCGGCCCTTGGAATCGAACGCCAGTGCGTGCGGCGTCCGGAACTCACCAGGTCCAGTTCCTGCTTTGCCGATAACTCTGAGAAACTTCCCGGTCTTGTCGAACACCGAGATTCGCCCAACCAGATTGGGGTCGGCCACGTCCGTGTGGCTCTCGGCAACGTAGACGTCACCATTGGCTGGGTCGGTCACCACGGCCGTCGGGTCGGTGAGGGCTTCGGGAGGGTTTCCCCTCACGCCCGGCTTGCCCAGCGTCATCAGGACCTTGCCTTCGGGACTGAACTTGACGACAACGCTTCCCTTGTTGGCTTCTGCGGGAAAGTTCTTGAGGTCTTCGGCGCTCGGGGCTCGCGCGTCGGTCACCCACACGTTGCCCTCTCGATCGACATGGATGCCATGCGGCCACACGAACATCCCGCCGCCAAAGCTCCTGATCTCCTTGCCTGAATCGTCAAAGTGGTGCACCGGGTTCGCTTTTGTGCCGAGGCAGCCTGGGGTTGTCCCGGGCGAGCATCGGTCCGTCGCCCACACCGACTTGCCATCCCGGTCGATGGCCACGCCGTTGGAACCGCCCCATGGTCTTCCCTCTATACTCAAACGGGCCCAATCCCTGATGACGCGATAGGGGTTGGCGCCGCTGTTCACGGGCAGCACCTTGTCGGTCTGAACGGTGCCGCCTCGCTGCTGCGCCTGAACGCCGGTTCCTTGCATGACGACAAGAATCAACGCCGTGGACCCGAATCTCGCAACAGCCGATCTGGACATCTCGATCCTCCCGAAATGGATTGATCAATGGGCCAACCCATTCTGCAACAGGTAGAAAGTCAAAACAAGTAAGGGGAGTGGGTAGAGCTTGGGGACCGGGGCAAAACTGAGCGTGAATCGACTACCGGATCGGCGATGCACTCTCTGCCCGAACCACCAGAAATCCGCTCACGCGACGTCCTTGCAACAGCTGAGTCCAGACCACACGCGCTTCACCAGATGCGCCAACCCGTTTATAACGCACCGCGAGTCCCGGCTCGATCGCCTTGGAATCGTGCGAAGCCCGAAACCCAGTGGCGCTGGTCTCGACCAGGCTAGCCTGAATCGTCATCGGGACCGGAGTATCGAAGGAGATCTCGACCATGCCGCGTCCAACCTCGCGCGGTGTGCCTCTTCGGTCACGAGATTTCCGTCGATCGCCGATAAATTGTGGTTCCATAAGTGTTAGCTCGCGAATCTTAGCTTGCGATCGGGGCGTGCGGCGACCGGTAAAGCTTGATCCTTCGTTGCAGCGTGCGGCGGGAAATCCCGAGCATCGCCGCCGCGCGCTCCTGATGCCCGCTGCTTTCCTGGAGCGCCTTGAGAATCGCATTTCTTTCGAGGCCGGGGAGCAATGCGAGCTCGTGCAGTTTGTCCGCAAAGGCATCGTGCAGAAACTCCTCCGGCAGATCCTGAAGCGTGATCTCCGGCCCGTTGGCAAAGACGGCCGCGCGGATGATCACATTTTTTAGTTCCCGCACATTTCCGGGCCAGGAATAATGGCGAAGTCTTTCGGCAGCTTCCGGAGAGAAGCTCAACTTCGGATTCTGCTCGGCGAGAAGGTGCTCAGCCAGGGGCATCACATCATCCGGCCGTTCCCGCAATGGCGGAACAAAGAGGCGGATCTGCGAGAGCCGGTGATAGAGATCGGAACGGAAACGCCCGTCCTGAACCGCGGCCTTGAGATCTTGATTGGTGGCGGCGACCAGGCGCACGTCCACCGTGACCTTTCGCACACCGCCGACGCGGTAATAACTGGAGCCATCCAGAACCCGCAGCAGCTTCACCTGCATGCGCGGTTCGAGGTCGCCGATTTCATCCAGGAAGAGCGTTCCGCGGTCGGCCATCTCGAACAGGCCGGGCTTGGACGAATCCGCGCCGCTGAATGCGCCCTTTTCATAGCCGAACAGCTCGCTTTCGAGGAGGTTTTCGGGAAGCGCCGCACAGTTAACGTCGATCCAGGCTTTCGGGGCGCGCGGAGAATAATGATGAATCGCGCGCGCGATCACTTCTTTGCCCGATCCGCTGGCGCCCGTGATCAGCACCGTAGCGTCGATGGCCGCGACCTTCTCCACCTGTCCGAGCAGGCGACGCATCACCTCGCTGCCGAAGATCGCAGCGGATCCCAGAAACTCACGCTTTTCGCAGGGATGGTTCATCCAATGGCTCTGACTTCGCTATTTACCAGTATTTCCCGACATCGCCGTTTTGGGCATCGGTGATTTGCAGGAGCGGTTTCAAGGGGAACGCCTGAAGGCGGTATAGGCGTTTGGTACCGGGATCAGGCGAGCCGCAATCGCTCCTCAGTCTGGGCGGAAGTTACCTCGATCGCTCGAGCGAGCGCGGCCGCAGCGGAAAGCAATAACGTCAGATGGTCCTGCCCGAACGCGTCCCGATCCTGGCGGTACAGCGAGAGGACGCCCAGAATCCCGTTCCTGCTCTCGATGGGAACGGCGAGGGCGGAACGCAACAGGCTGAACTTGGTGGGATCGTTCAGGTAGCCTGGTTCCACCGAAGGATTTCCGTTCACGATGGCCTTGCCGTTTTCAGCCACCCATCCCGACAAGCCCATTCCGAGCGGAATTTCGAGCGAGGCAAACAATCGGTAGTCCTCGCCGTCGAGAAACGCTGGAACCAGACGCTCCTCCTTCCGCAGATACACGACCATGGCGTCGTAAGCGACCAATTCACGTAGCGAGCTTCGAAGGGAAGAGAACGCCGATTCGCGGTCCTCGGCGCCCTCCAATTCTTGAGTGAACGAGGCCACGGAGCCGACTGAATTGCGGAAGTTGATCAAGTCCTGGTTGGCCGAGGCCGCCGCGGTCGCTTCAAAACCGGCCGCGGGAGCGTCGCCACGGGCGATCTTGACTTCCGTGGAGAGTTTGGTTTTGCCTACGCCGCCCTTGCCTCGGGCCATTCTCTCGAGCTCGACATAACGTCGAGCCAGCACATCCGCGACTCTGGGATCGAAGCTCTTTCCCGCTTCGGATTGAATCACCTGGATGGCTTCATTCAATGGGAGCGCTCGCCGGTATTGGCGGTCCGATGCAAGAGCATCGAGGCAATCCACCGCCGAGAGGATCCGCGCGCCTATGGGAATCTGCTCTCCCGCGAGGCCGTCCGGATATCCGGTTCCGTTCCACTTCTCGTGGTGCGAACGCACGATCGGTGCGACAGGGTAAGGGAAACGAATCTGCTCCACGAGTTCGGCGCCCACAATGGTATGGGTTTTCATTTTCTCGAACTCTTCCGGGGTCAGTTTACCGGGCTTGGAGATGATGTATTCGGGCACGGCCAGTTTGCCGACATCGTGCAGCAACGCGGCCGCGCGCAACGCGTCGAGCTCAACCTCGGTCAGGCCGAGCTCTTTGCCGACCTCGATGGCGTAGACTTCGACCCGCTCCAGATGATCATGGGTGGTCTGGTCCTTGGCTTCGATGGCCAGCGCCAGCGTCTCAATGGCGCGGCGATGCAGCGCCGCCACCTCCTCTGCGTGGGCGCGCAGGGCCTCGGCCTGCTGCTTCTCACTTTCAAGGCGATGGATATACAAGCTGTGCGTACGATAGACCAGATAGAGGACCGGCAGGATCAGCAGCGAGGTTTGCCATCCCAGCGTCTTGCTCACCGCACCCACGGCCCAAGAGACCGCCGCGCCCACCAGGTAATTCGGGAAGGTCCAGAAGTAGGATTCGCGCCACACCTCCCATGCGCGTTTGCCTTCGGTGAGGGCGATGACGACGGCCACCGAGAACGTGTTGGTGACGAAAAATGCGGAGGCCGCGAACAGCAAACGCAGGGGAGCCTCGAGCGCTCCGGTTTCCGACACCAGGTGGTAAACGTAGTAGCAGGCTTCGATAGAGCAGGCCATGCTGGCGACACTGAACACTACTTGCACCGGCTTCGGCCGCACCTTGGCGTGAAAGAGGCACTGCACCAGCATGCCGAGGCAACCCATCACCAGCGTTCGAGGAAGGCCGAGTTCGGATATGCCGATGAGCACGAACAGAAAACTCATCGACATCGTCCCGGTTATACCCGGGAGCTTCACCTTCATGCCTGAGGCGATTAGCGCAATGGCGCAATATACGAGATAGCGAGTCCAGTCCTGGGGGTCCCAGACTCTCAGGCCGTGGATCAGAATCGCAAGGCCGGCCGCAACCACCAGGCCGATGTAAGCCGCCGCTCCACGAGATGACGTTTTCGATTGCGGCATTTTGACGCCTGTGCTGGGGCGAGTCTCAGCACACCGCTGGGTATGCTGATCCGCCCTTCTCTCCAATCGGTTCCCGGGCGCGGCGACTTTAGCGCCATCGTGACGCTGGGGGCGTCATTGTGACGCCCCCATCGCCAGAGCGGTGAAATCCCTTTTGGGTATTTTTGCCCGTAAATCAAGCCTTTTAGCCGGGCGGACTAGTATGGCTACGGGCATGCACTAGAACGTCGGTCATGAAACGTATATTCCGTCACATCGCGCTTTGGTCCTGTCTGCTGGCTAGTACTGCTCTGTCCTTTGCGCAGAACCCCAAGATCTCGCCCGACCTGCAAAGTCAGTTGGGCGCAGCGAGCGGTTCCATCAACGTTGTCGTCCAGTACAACCAGAACACCAATTCCGGTGGTCTTCTCGGCGGTCTGCTTGGCATTGTCGACAATGTTCTCGACGGAGTGCTGAACCTGATCTCGAGCCTGGGAGGGACGGTCACCCACCAGTACGTCAACGTTCCCGCGCTGACCGCGACGATGCCAGCATCGCAGATCGCGACACTGGCGAACAATTCCTCGGTCGCCTACGTTTCATTGGATCGCGCGGTGCAGGGAATGCTCGATCTGAGCGCAGCGGCATCCGGCGCCGATATCGCCTATCAAGCTGGATATACGGGGCAGGGCATCGGCATCGCGATTGTCGATAGCGGCATCTATCCCCATCCCGATTTAGCCTCGCGGATCGTGTACCGCCAGAGTTTCGTGCCCTATACCAATCCAGACGACTACGGCCATGGCACGCACGTAGCGGGTATCGTCGCCAGCAGCGGCGCCTCTTCCACCGGTCCGCAATTCACGCGCACATTCCGAGGCATAGCGCCCGGAGCGAATCTGATCGACCTGCGAGTCCTCGACGCGAACGGGATGTCGAGCGACAGCGTCGTGATCGCGGCCATCGATCGCGCCATCAGCCTGAAGTCGCAGTACAACATTCGGGTGATGAACCTGTCGATCGGACGCCCCATTTTCGAGAGCTACAAGTTCGATCCCGTTTGCGCCGCGGTGACGGCAGCGTGGAAACAGGGAATCGTGGTGGTGGTGGCCGCGGGCAACCTCGGGCGCAATGGTTACGCCACCGTCACCTCCCCGGGCAACGATCCTTACGCGATCACCGTGGGCGCGATGAAGACGGAGGGAACGCCGTGGACCAGCGACGACCTCATCGCGAGTTACAGCTCGCGAGGGCCGACCTGGATCGATCTGGAAGTTAAGCCGGACATCGTGGCGCCGGGGAATCTGGTTCGATCGCTGCTGGCGCCGGGGTCCACGCTTTCGCAGGAATATCCGCAGAATGTCGTGCCGGCATCATATTACATGCAGCCAGGGGATTCGGCGCCCTCCGAGTACTTCGAGCTGAGCGGCACCAGCATGGCGACGCCGGTGGTGAGCGGAGCCGCGGCGATTCTGCTCGAAAATCAGCCCAGCCTGTCTCCCGACAACGTCAAAGCGCGGCTGATGAAGACCGCTTCAAAGACCTTCCCGTTGACCAGTACAGCCACCGATCCTACCACTGGCGCTGTCTATGTCGATACGTATGACATCTTCACTGTCGGCGCCGGATATCTTAATATCGCGGCGGCGCTGAACAATCGCGACGCTACCGTGGGCGTGGCGCTCTCACCGAGTTTGTACTGGAATCAGCTGCTTTCCTTGGCCGTTCTGGTCAACCCACCCTCGTCCACCTGGAACAACGGCACGTGGAGTCTCACAAATGTTTGGGGACCGCAGGTGGTGCAATCCACGATGAGCGGCACTTCCGCGGCGTGGGGTACGTCGGCGGCATGGGGGAGCTCCGCGGCGTGGGGCACATCGGCGGCATGGGGCACGTCGGCAGCATGGGGAACCTCGGCAGCGTGGGGTACGTCGGCGGCATGGGGAACGTCAGCAGCGTGGGGCACCAGCACGAACGGCGAAGGCGAGCAGTAACCGACGTAGCGTGGCGCGGCAGGGAACCTGGGGGATGCGTTTCGGTTTCTGGCGGGATAAAGTATCTACATGCATGCACCCCGATATCGAAACCCCATGAAGCTACTTCTGGCGGCCGTCACGATTGCCGTAACAGCCAGTGCGCAATCGAAGCTGCAGTTGAAGGTTCACACCGGCGCTGGTGTGAACGGATACGACGTAAACTCCACTATGATTTCCGGCGAGAAGGACATGCTGGTGATCGATCCGCAATTCTCGCTCAGCGAAGCCCACCGTCTGGCTGCGGAGATTCTGGAATCCAAGAAGAACCTGGCGCTGATCTACGTCACGCACCCCCACCCGGATCATCTGTTCGGCCTCGCGGTGCTGCATCAGGCGTTCCCGTCCGCTAAGATTGTGGCGCTTCCGGCCACGGTCAACGCCGCCAAGACCGGCTGGCCCGCGCGGCAGAAGTTCTGGTTCCCAACCTACGGCAACAATATTCCTGGGCCCGACCCGGTCCTCCCCGAGGAACTTTCGAGTCCCATGCTCACGCTGGAAGGCGAGCAATTCCCGATTACGGGCGGTGTGCAAGGCGATGCTCCGGGAAACAGCTTCGTCTACATTCCATCCCTGAAAGCCGTGGTGGCGGGCGATACCGTGTTCGATCGGGTTTACTTCGGAGTTCCCAAGGACAAGGCTCGGGAAGACTGGATGAAGACGCTCGATCAGATTAGCGCTCTGAAGCCGGTCATTCTGATTCCCGGCCATGAGGGTCCGGGTGCGAAACACGACCTCTCGGCGATCGCATTCATGAAAAAGTACATCGCGGATTGGGACGCCAATGTAAAGACATCGAAAAACGCGGCTGAAATGAAGGCCAAAGTGCTTAAGCAGTATCCGGGACTGGGAATGGAATTCACACTCAACGATCGCGTCGCCGCGTTCTTCCCTGATGCGAATAAAGCAAAATGAAGTCGCGGTGAGGGTGGATCCGCCCGCTCGGCCGCTGCCGGCCAGCTGTTCGACCGCTTTGCCCGATTGCTCGGTTTGAAGGTCGCAACCTCAGACGGCGGCATCTCAAGGACATTCTCAATGGCTGGGCGGCGAGGCTTCCGCTAACAGTGATCGGAGCCGAGCTAATGAGGAAGGCATTTGCGCCGAACTCTGGGGCTTTGGCCGACGCGTCCCTTGTCATTGCCGAGCGCCGGTCTGGTCGCAGTGGGCCAGTATCAATTCAACGTCGTGGCGCCATCGAACCTCGCAAACGGCGACCAATCCATCACTGCCGCCTATAGCGGCCAGTCCACGCAAGCTGCACAACACCGCGTTCCCAGAAGGCTTAGCTGATACGACGAAAAGACACCGAGGGGTGAGAGCTACGCGCGTCGGCAGTGCTACTCACCAGAGCAGCCTTCCCCAGCGGAACGACATCATAGTCGTAGACGCCCTGTCGAGGCGATTCAGTCCGCGTGCGCAATGTTGGTTCGACAATAACGCGCTTGGTGGTGATCGTCCACTTGGTTTCAAGGGTGTCGCCTATGGACTTGTTTGACCGAGATCGAATCGTCGTGGGCATAAGCATGCCATCATTCTCTCACATCCCAGAAGTTCGAAATGGCCACAAACGAGACCATTTGCCGCTACTGTGCTTCCCGGAAATTGCAACGGGGCTCGAATGAGGCAATATGCGAAACGTCTGCAATGACAATAACATTCACATCGGCAGCGAGGGCGTTTAGGTGCACGGCTTGAAACTTAGGCGGTACTTCGCACATCTGTAGCCTGTGTGGCGGCGCCAACGCCCTTTATGGATTCCACCGACCTTTCCCGCCTCTTGCTTCCGATTCGCCCCATGGACCACGTACGCGGTCGAGAGGATGCGCCCTACGCGCTCGTCGAGTATGGGGATTACGAGTGCCCGGATTGCGGGCGCCTATACGTGATCCTTCGTGATCTGCAGCGGGATATTGCCACCCGATTGAGGATTGTGTTCCGGCACTATCCTCTTTCCGGTATTCATCACCTCGCACAGCAGGCTGCCGAAGCGGCGGAGGCAGCGGGAGCACAGGGCAAATTCTGGGAAATGCACACAATGCTTTTCGAGCGGCAACAGGCTCTTCGGACGAAGGATTTGATTCGCTATGCGGAAGAGCTAGTCTTGGATGTCGAACGGTTCCGCGATGAGTTGAAGAACAAAACGTACGGCGAGAGAGTCCGCGCCGATTTTCTTGCAGGGGTTCAGAACGGGGTGCATGGTACCCCGGGCTTGTTTCTGAATGGCGTTCGTTACGATGGTGAGTGGGGCCAAGAATCGCTACTGAGTCTTCTGATGCGTGGGGATGATTCGTAGGTTTGGCCGCATGGTCAAGAAACTCGAACCATCCGTCGCGAGGGTAAGATAGACGGTCGGCATGAGGAACAACAAGTGGGTGCGGCTGCTGGCGTACGTGACCGGTGGGGTGAACCAGGAGCTTCTGCTACAGAATGAATATCTCGCCGAGGAG
>Ga0209415_10013255_pt1 | contig 13614 bp, 11 predicted proteins | sample PeaSoiSIISIP2007_FD_187696 | JGI IMG/M metagenome (GOLD analysis project Ga0209415, IMG submission 187696) | Peat soil microbial communities from Weissenstadt, Germany - SII-SIP-2007 (SPAdes) (version 2) | ecosystem: Environmental > Terrestrial > Soil > Wetlands > Peat | place: Germany... | reverse complement strand
AGGTCGGAGAATACGCCGCCCGCCGTGACCTCGCTCACCGGCAGCAACGGTTCGACCGCGGGCGGGACGACAGTGATCATCCACGGGACCAATCTCTCCGACGCGAGCTACATCTCGTTCGGGACCTTGGAGGTCAGCTACTCCACTGATACCGCCACGTCGATCACCGTGCTTTCGCCTGCCCAGCCAGCCGGAGTCGTGGATGTCACCGTGACCACACTCGCCGGCGGTACGAGTGCAACGGTGCCGGCAGATCGCTTCACGTACAACCCGACGGCGCCGACGTTGACGAATGTGACGAACAATTCGACCGGTACCACCGAAGGCTCGACTCTCGGGGGCACGGAAGTGTCCCTTCTGGGGTCGAGCTTCTTCGGCGTCACCGCGGTCGATTTCGGTACAAGCCCCGGAACGATCACCTACGTCAGCTCGGATGGTACGACCATGAACGTGACGGCCCCGGCGCACGCTGCCGGCGCCGTGAACGTCACGGTGACCAACGCGACCGGCACCAGCCCCCCGGTCACGTTCACCTACCTCGTACCGCCGGCCGTGACGGCAACGCTGAGCCCGACATCTGGCTCGACCGCTGGTGGGACCACGGTCACCATCACGGGGACCAACTTGTCCGACCCCGAGACGTCGTTCGCAACTGTCCAGTTCGGGACCGTGGAGGGCAGCGTTCTCACCGTCAGCAACACGCAGATAACGGTGCAGTCGCCTTCCGAGGCGCCCGGGGTCGTGGACGTGACCGTCACCACCTCGGGGGGTACCAGCGCAATAACGCCGAAGGACGAGTTCACCTTCAACCTCGGGGCGCCGGCCGTCACCGGGCTGTCTCAGTCCAGTGGACCGGTCGCCGGAGGCACCAGCCTGTACGTCTTCGGCTCGAGCTTCTTTGATGTCACCGCGGTCGACTTCGGCTCGACTGCTGGCACGATCACGTCTGTAGACCCGGGCGGTACCTACATTGAAGTGACGTCACCGCCGCACGCTGGGGGAGTCGTCGATGTGAGAGTCGTCAACTCGGCTGGCAAGAGCCCGGCGAACCCGCCCGGCGACCAGTTCACCTATAGCTGAGGGGGAGTGCCTCTCGTAGCTGGCGCGCCGCCGATGGGGCGGGCCCAGGGGGTCTTGCACGGGGTCAAGGTCTTGCACTGGGCTTGCGAGCAAGAAGCTGATCAAGAGCGGCATCGGGCACCTCGAGGTCACCCGTTCCGCTTCCGACCTCAAGGTCGGGCTTGAACGTCCCGTGAAAGTCTGAGCCCCCTGTCGGGACGAGGTCGTGCCGTCTTGCCATCTGCGAGAGCCCCGTGCGGTCCTCCGGCGAGTAGCGGCCGTAGTAGCACTCCAGCCCTCCGAGCCCAGTGGCCGAGAGCTCCCCGAGAGCGCGGTCAAGGCCGGGCGAGTCGAGGCCGAGCGAAAGCGGATGTGCCAGTACGGCCACGGCGCCCGAGCCATTTGCCGCTCGGATCGCGGTCGGGGCATCGATGCGAGCCTTCGAGACGTAGCCCGGTCTTCCCTTGCCGAGCACGCGGTCAAAGGCGTCCTGAATGCTCGCCGCGGCGCCGTTCGCGACGAGCACGGATGCAAAGTGCGGTCTGCCGATGACCGAACCTCCAGCGGCTGCGCCGACCTCGTCCAAGGTGATCGGCAACCCGAGCTCCTGCAGCCGCTGAACCAGTCGCTGGTTGCGATTCGCCCGGTCCAGCCGGAGCCGTTCGAGCTCGGCTTGCAGCGGCCCGTCGCCGGGCTCGACGAAGTAGCAGAGGACGTGCATCGTCCCTGGTGAGAACGCGCACGAGACTTCGCAGCCGGGCACGAAACCGATGCCGAGATCCTGGGCGCGAGCCCTTGCTCGGCTCACACCGTCCAGGCCGTCGTGATCGGTCAAGGCCATCGCCGTGCAACCTGCGGCCGCCGCTAGCTCCACGACCCGCTCGGGCGTCTCCGAGCCGTCGGAGCAGGTGGAGTGCAGGTGCAGGTCGATCACGGCGCCGAGCGTATCCGAAGGTCCTTTCGGGCCAACGGAAGCCGAGCCGGCTGTTCGATGTGATGATCGAGGCTCTTCGGCAGCCGACCGGCGGAACGCAGCATGGCAGAATGGCCGCGTGCGAGAAGCCTGTGGCGTCTTCGGGGTGTACGCCCCAGGACTTCCCGTCGCTCAACTCGTCTACGACGGCCTGTTCGCCCTCCAGCATCGCGGGCAGGAGTCCGCTGGGATGGCCGTCAGTGATCGCACATCCATCACCGTCGTGAAGGACATGGGCCTTGTCACGGCCGTTTTCGACGAGCGGACCCTTTCCTCGCTCCAAGGCGATCTCGCCCTTGGCCATGTTCGCTACTCCACGACCGGGCCGAGCACTTGGCACAACGCCCAGCCGGTCTACCGGTCGGTGGGCACCGCCGGGTTTGCCCTCGGTCACAACGGCAACCTGACGAACACCGAAGCTCTTGTGCTGGAAGCCGGCATGCTGCCGGGCGTCACGACCTCTGACAGCGATCTCATCGCCGAGCTGCTCGCACGTGAGCAGCCGGCTGACACAGAGTCACCATCCACAGCTGGGGCGGGTGAGGACCCGTCAGACGAGCGGCTCGAGGCAGCGCTGAACGCCGTGCTGCCCAGGCTCGAAGGCGCGTTCTCCCTTGGAATCATGGATGATGCCCACCTCGTGGCGGTGCGAGATCCCAACGGGTTCCGGCCACTTTGCCTAGGTCGACTGGACCTCGACGGCGGCTCCCGAGCTGGTTGGGTGATCGCCTCCGAGAGCCCGGCGCTCGCCGTCGTCGGTGCCAAGTTCGTACGCGAGATCGAGCCAGGCGAGATGCTCGTGATCGACGGGGAGGGCCCGCGCAGCTCGAGGCCATGGCACCCCGAGCAAATCGACCCGAGGCTGTGCGTGTTCGAGCTCGTGTACTTTGCCCGGCCGGACAGCCTGTTGCACGGTCGCGAGGTCTACGCGGCGCGCCGGCGCATGGGCGAGCTGCTTGCCGATCAGGCACCGGTCGAGGCCGATCTCGTCATGGGCGTGCCTGACTCGGGTGCTTCGGCCGCCGAAGGTTACGCCGCCCGTAGCGGCATCCCCTTCGGCCAGGGATTGGTGAAGAACCGCTACATCGGCCGCACCTTCATCGCACCCACGCAAGAGGCTCGTGCTCTCGGGGTCCGTCGCAAATTGAACCCGTTGAGCTCGACGATCGCTGGGAAACGGCTCATTGTCGTCGACGATTCCATCGTCCGCGGCACGACGACCCGTCAGCTGGTGAAGTTGCTGCGCGAGGCGGGTGCGGCAGAGGTGCACCTGCGGATCTCGTCGCCGCCGTTTCGCTGGCCGTGTTACTACGGGATCGACACTCCTGACCGCGACGAGCTCATCGCCGCACAGTTCTCGACCGACGAGATCACGGCCCAGCTCGGCGCCGACTCTCTCGCCTACTTGACCCTCGAGCATCTCATGGAGGCCGTCGGCGTTCCCGGTCGAGGTCAGGGGTATTGCGACGCCTGCCTCACCGGGCAGTACCCGACCGACGTGCCGGTAGCCAGCGAGCAACCGGTAGCGCTCGTCGGGACCACCGCCCACTGAGCCGGCGCGGCCGCTCGGAGTTCGCGACACGGCGGCCGGCGCAGCCCTCGGGTCGCAGTGCTGATTGCCGGGGGGCCGAGGAGGCCCCGATCCTGACAGGCCCTTCGGCCCTAGGAAGCAGCTATCAAGTTTCAATAAGTTGTGAAACCATGAGGAGGTCGTGCCCGTGGGAGTGACTGCCATACGAATAGAGGGCCTCTCCAAGCGTTATGGCTCCGTTCACGCACTCACGGATCTCGGTCTCGAGGTGGCAGAGGGTGAGGTGGTCGGTTATCTCGGCCCGAACGGGGCGGGCAAGACGACCACCATCCGACTCTTGCTCGGGTTGATCAAGCCAACAAGTGGACGCGCCGAGATCTTCGGTCTCGACTGCCAGCGTGAGCCCGTCGAGGCGCACAAACGCCTCGCCTATGTGGCGGGAGAGGCGAGCCTGTGGCCGTCGCTGACCGGTGCCGAGACGCTGCATCTTCTCGGACGCGTGCAGGGCCGCGTTGATGTCGCCTACCGGGAGGAGCTGATCGGGCGATTCGACCTCGACCCCTCCAAAAAGGTCCGGGCCTACTCCAAGGGGAACCGCCAGAAGCTCATCCTCCTCGCAGCTCTCATGACTCGACCCGACCTGCTTGTCCTGGACGAGCCGACGAACGGCCTGGACCCGCTGATGGAACAGTCGTTTCGCCACTGTATCCACGAGGTCAAGGAACGGGGCCAGACCGTGTTCTTGTCGTCGCACATCCTGAGCGAGGTCGAAGCCCTTTGTGACCGGGTGGGGATCCTGCGCGAGGGCCTGCTGGTCGAGATGGGGACGCTGGCGGAGATGCGGCACCTCTCGGCGCTGATGGTGGAGGCCACGCTCGACGGCTCGGTTCCCGATCTCTCCAAGGTCCGCGGCGTGAGCGCGGTTGCAATCGACGGGCGCGTCGTTCGCTGCCAGGTGCGCGGGTCAATCGAGCCGCTGCTGAAGGTGTTGGCTGAATCGGGAGTCCAGGAGCTCTTGAGCCGGGAGCCCTCACTGGAGGAGCTGTTCCTCGCGTACTACGGCGCGAGCGAGACCGAGGATGTCCCTGCCCGTGCAGGCTGACCTCGCGCTCGATCGTCGGGCAGCTGCGGGGCGCTCGCCCAGCACGGTTGTCGCCCGGCAGACGGCGCGCAAAGCAGTTCGTTCCGGTGTGTTGTGGGGCTACGTCTTCGGCCTCTACTTGGCCACTCAGGCACTTGCTTATGCGACGAGCTACAAGACCGTCGTGCAGCGCGTCCGCCTGGCGAAGGAATTCGAGTCGAACGCGGGGGTGAGTGCCCTGGTCGGCCCCGCTCACGAGATCCAGACGGTCGCCGGGTTCACCGTGTGGAAATGCCTCGCGGTGCTCACCATTGTCGGTGCAGTGTGGGGACTCCTGGCGGGGACCAGGCTGTTGCGCGGGGAGGAGGAGGCCGGGCGCTGGGAGCTGCTGCTCGCTGGCCAGACTACGCGCAGGGCCGCCGCAGCGCAGGCGCTCGCCGGCTTGGCCGCCGGTGTCGCAGCGCTGTGGGCCGTGACGGCGCTCATCACCGCCGTGGTCGGACGTTCCTCGAAAGTCGACTTCAGCGTCGGGGGCGCGCTGTTTCTCGCCGTCGCCGTGGTATCGGGAGCTGCGATGTTCCTCGCCGTCGGGGCCCTTGCCAGCCAGTTCGCCGCTACGCGACGCCAAGCAGCCGCCTACGGCGGCGCTGCTCTCGGCGTGAGCTACGCGATTCGGATGGTGGCCGATTCCGGCACCGGCCTCGACTGGCTGCGATGGGCGTCACCGCTCGGATGGGTCGAGCAGCTCCAGCCGCTCACCGCTCCCGAGCCGCTCGCCCTCCTGCCGATCGCGGCGTTCATCGTGGTGTTGGCCGGCGTCACCGTTCACCTCGCGGGGGCCCGCGACCTCGGTGCGAGCACCCTGCCCGACCGGGCGAGCTCCCGCCCGCGCACACGCCTCCTCTCCGGACCGACAGGATTGAACATTCGTCTCATGCGGGGGAGCGTCGCGACCTGGGGAGCAGCGATTGCGGCGTATTCGCTGCTGCTCGGGCTTGTCGCCAAGTCGGCGGGAAGCGCGATCTCGAGCTCGCCGAGTCTCGTGAAGGTCTTCGAGCGCCTCGGTGCCGGCGCGGGAGCCGATGCCTATCTCGGTGTTGTCTTCTTGATCATCGCCGTGTCGGTGGCCTTCATCGCCGTCGGGCAGATCAGTGCCGCCCGGGCGGAAGAAGCAACGGGTCGTCTTGAGCATCTCCTCGTCCGACCGGTCTCCCGCACGTCGTGGCTCGTCGGGAGGCTCGTGGCCGCGGCCGTCGTCCTCCTTGCGGGCGGCGTGATCGCAGGCGTCTTCTCCTGGCTCGGCGCCGCCAGCCAGCACGCGGGCGTGAGCTTCACGAGACTGTTGGAGGCGGGCCTCAACATCGTTCCTCCGGTGGTGTGCATCCTCGGCATCGGCGGGTTCGTCATCGGCATCTTGCCACGAGCAGCGGTAGTCGCCACCTACGGCGTGCTCGTCTGGTCCTTCCTCGTCGAGCTTGTCGGTGGCATCGTGAACGTCAACCATTGGGTGCTCGACACCTCGGTCTTCCATCAGATGGCAGCGGCTCCGGCCGTGTCGGCGAACTGGGCGACGGGCGGTGTCATGGTGGCCGTCGGCGCGGTGGCCTCGGCTCTCGGTGTGATCGCCTTTCGGCGGCGGGATCTCCAAGGCGAATGACTACCCGTCTTGCTGCACGAGGTCCGGCACCGGACTGGCGCGCAACCTTCGTCGAGGAGTTGGGCGTCCTCGCACCGGACATGGGGGTGCCTCGAGCATTCGCACGGGTACTTGCGTGGATGGCGGTGTGTGATCCGCCCGAACAGTCCGCTCGGGACATCCAAACTGCCCTCGAGCTCTCGGCCGGCTCGGTGAGCGCCGCGACCCGGCTGCTGATCGGCGGCGGGATGCTGGAGCGAGTCGCTCACCGTGGTGACCGGCACATCTACTACCGGCTGCGATCGGGGCGCTGGGAGGCAGTCCTCGAGGCACGTCTCCGTACCCTGGTGCGGCTACGCGAGATCGCCGATCGTTGCCTGCTGTTCGCAGGTGACGAGGCCGATGACCGCCTTCAGGAACTGCGCGACGTCTACGCGTGGTTCGAGGATCACCTCGACGAGCTCCTGGCGAAACGGCGAGCCGAGCGTTGACCGGTACTCGTCGATCCGCTGAGCCCCCTCGCAGCTGAGCCACGCGACCGGTGAAGGGCCCCTACTAGGAGCTCAGGGCCTCCCGGATCGCCGCTCCGACCGCCTCGTGCTCCACGAGAAACCCGTCGTGTCCGACGATCGACTCGATGACGTGCACCTCGCTCGCATCTGGGATCAGCTGCCCGAGCTCGCGCTGGAGCCGCAGAGGGTAGAGACGGTCGGAAGAGATCCCGGCGATGGTCACCCGCGCCCGGATCCGGGAAAGGGCAGTCTCGGCTCCGCCGTAGCCACGGCCGAGGTCGTAGTGGTTCATCGCCTCGCTGAGGACGAGGTAGCTGTTCGCGTCGAAACGCCCGATCAGCTTCTCGCCGTGGTACTCGAGGTAGGACTCCACCGCGTACCGCCCGCCGGCCAGGGGCGCCTCGTCTCCTTGGGGGCTGTTCCCGAATCGCTGTTGCAGCTCCAGCTCGCTCCGGTAACTGACGTGTCCGATCGCCCGGGCGATCGCGAGGCCGGCCAAGGGTCCGCGTTTCGCGTCGTAGTAGTCGCCCTCCCGGAAGTCGGGGTCGACGCGGATCGCCTGGTTCTGCAGCCAGCAAAGCGCGATCTGCTCGGCACTCGCGGCCGCGCCGGTGGCGACGACGACCGCACGCTCGAGGTTGGCGGGATAGTCCACGGCCCATTGCAAGGCCCGCATTCCACCCATCGAGCCACCGGCCACGGCGTACCAGGCCTCGATACCGAGCTCCAGGGCGAGCGCCCGCTCGACGGCGACTTGGTCCCTCACGGTCACGACAGGGAAACGGGAGCCGTACGGCCTCCCATCCTCCGCCCACGAACTCGGGCCGGTCGTCCCTTGACAGCCCCCGAGCACGTTCGGGCACACGACGAAGTAGCGGTCGGTGTCGATCGGCGCACCCGGGCCAATGAGTGGGCTCCACCAGCCGGGGCTCGGGTGGCCGGGGCCGACCGGCCCGCTCGCGTGCGAGTCCCCGCTCAACGCGTGCAGGACGAGGACGGCATTCGAGGCCCGCGCGTCGAGCACTCCCCAGGTCTCGTAGGCGACCGTGATCTCCGGAAGACGGCCACCGGCTTCCAGCTCGAGGCCGGGCCGGCGGCTGCCGCCGCCGCGAAACAACGACACGAACTTCCGGCGGCCGGGCGGATCCCCCGGCCGCCAGGCCCCGGTAACCGGGGCGTCGATCATGGCGACGACCAGCTCAGGCGCCCTTGGCGGCTCGGAAGCCGGCGTCCAGGTCGGCCAAGATGTCATCGAGCGTCTCCAGCCCGATGCAAAGGCGGACGAGGTCGGGCGTGACGCCTGTCGTCACCTGCTCCTCCTCGGTCAGCTGCGAGTGCGTGGTTGTCGCCGGGTGAATGGCAAGGCTTCGGACGTCGCCCACGTTCGCGAGATGGCTGAACAGCTCGAGCCCTTCGATGAAGCGGCTGCCCGCCTCCTTGCCACCCTTGATGCCGAAGGAGAGGATCGCGCCGCCGCCGTTCGGGAGGTACCGCAGCTGGCGGGCGTGCCAGGGGCTCGACTCGAGGCCAGGGAACGCGACCCACTCGACCTCGTCGCGGGCTTCGAGCCAGTTGGCGACCGCGAGCGCGTTGGCCACATGGCGCTCCATCCGAAGGCTGAGCGTCTCGAGTCCCTGGAGGAAGAGGAACGAGTTCAAGGGCGCGATCGCCGCGCCGATGTCACGCAGGTACTGGAGCCGGGCCTTCAAGATGTACTGAGCAGGCCGGAGGGGCTCGGGGAGCTGCGAGAAGACGAGCCCGTGGTAGCTCGGGTCAGGCTCCGTGAAGTTCGCGAACCGGCCGCTTCCGGCGTAGTCGAACTTCCCGCCATCGACGATCACCCCGCCGATCGAGGTGCCGTGGCCACCGATGAACTTCGTCGCGGAGTAGACGACGATGTCTGCTCCGTGGCGAAGTGGCTGGCACAGGTACGGCGTGGCCACCGTGTTGTCGATGACGAGTGGGATGCCGTCACCGTGGGCGATCGCGGAGACACCCTCGAAGTCGAGCACGTCACCCTTCGGGTTGCCGATGGTCTCGGCGTAGAACGCCCTCGTGTTGGGTCGGATGGCTTCGCGCCACGCGTCGAGATCGTCGGGATCATCGATGAAGCTCACTTCGACGCCCAGCTTGGGCAAGGTGTAGTGGAGCAGGTTGTAGGTGCCGCCGTAGAGCGAGGCCGACGAGACGATGTGACCTCCGTTCTCGGCGAGATTGAGCAGCCCGATCGTCTCGGCCGCTTGACCGCTAGCGAGGGCGAGCGCTCCGACGCCGCCTTCGAGTGCAGCCATGCGGTCCTCGAAGACCGCCTGCGTCGGGTTCATGATGCGGGTGTAGATGTTCCCGAGCTCGGCGAGCCCGAAGAGCGCGGCGGCGTGCGCCGTGTCCCGGAAGACGTAGCTCGTCGTCTGGTAGATCGGCACTGCTCGCGCCCCCGTGGTCGGGTCGGGCACGGCACCGGCGTGGATCTGTCGGGTCTCGAAACCCCAGTCGGCCATGTCCGCGAGTCTCCTTGTTCGTAGGGTCAAACCGAGCACGGTCCCCGTGACGCGGTTCCGGCCATGGGACGGTACCGGGCTATACCTGACCAGTCAAGTCAGGATTGTTGAAGCGCGAGCCACTCGCTCCCCGCCACGCGCAGCCGGCGGAGGTCGAGGCTCTCCCAGGCCGAGCGCAGCCGATCGGGCTCGACGCCGACACGGAGCCAGCTCGCCGCCTCCCGCGCCTCGGCCACGACGGCCGACCGCAGGCACGCCCGGACGATCGCGGCGAGCGCGTCCTCGAGGCTCGCGAGTTGCCCGGCCGGCGCGGAGCGCGCGATAGGTGAGACTGCCCAAGGCTGGAGGACGGCGACGTGGCGGCCGAGCTCGGTGTGAAACGACGTCGTGAACGCGAGGAGCCCGCGTTCGAGCTCGAGGCGGGCTTTACGTCCCGCCGGACCCGTGAATCGGGGATGGTCCATCCGCATCGAGCCATCCGAGCTCACGGCGGCGATCAACTGACGCGCGAGCGTCGAGCAATTCGCCAGTGCGCGCTCGGCACGCTCCGGGTCGGCTGCGAGACGTGCCACGCTCGTCGCGAGCGACGGGGCGATCACGGTGTGCCTGGCCGAGACGAGACTGGCCGTGAGCATCGGAGCACCCAGCAATCCGTCAGCTTCGGCCGTCTCGAGGAGCGCGTAGATCTGGTGGGCCTCGGGCTGTGACCACCAACTGCCCGAGAACCGTCGACCCGCGATCGCCTCGGGGAGCGACGGCAGGGCACCGCGCCCGGTCAGAAACACGAGTTGGCGCTCGCCGACGAACGCCTCCACCTCGGCGAGCGCCCCGAATCGGCCGCCACCGGTGACGTGGTGGAAGACCCCGCGTTGCGCGAGCAGCTGGTCGAGCGCCGGTCGGTCGTCGATGCTGCTCCGAGCGACCTTCCGCCCTGCTGGGCTCTTGCCGGTCAAGGCTCGGCCAATGCGTCTCGGGCGTGACCGAGGTGGGTGAGGGGATGTCGTGCGAAAGCTCCGGCGAACCTGTCTACCCGAAACATACCGCCGCCGGCGGGGCCGAACTCCCCCTCTCGATCGAGCTGTTCGTCGGTGAGCGTGCGCAGATATGAGGCTGCCGACTCTCCGTTACGCCTGAGGAGGGTGACGGTCTCAGCGATGTCGATGTCGGCGAACTGAGCGGCGTGGCTCGCATTGGTCGCGTCCAGATCCTCGGGCGTCACCGCCACGACCCCGCTCTCCACCATCTCCCGGAGCCAGGAGGCCGCGACCTCGTGGCCGACTGCGCAATGGTGCACGAGCACGCCGACCGACCAGTTCTCCCCGGGGACGAGCGTCCTCCACTGCTGCTCGGAGCAGGAGTCGGCGAAGGAGATCAGCTCCTCGTTCGCCGCCTCCAGAGCGTCCGCGTACTGGTCCGCCCGCGCCATGGCTCCCCCTCGGCCTTTTGGTTCCGGACCCCTGTAAAGGTGTTCGTCAGCTCACCTTAGGTCTGCCGGGCGAGACTCTGCGGCCGTCAGGGGGATCTGACGGGGCCTGATGTGGCATCGTGACGACGTGGTGATCCGTCCGGCCGTTGCCGCCGATCGCGAGTGGATCACGAGCACACTCGTCGAGCGGTGGGGCTCGACGGTGGTCGTAGGCAAAGGTCGCCAGTTGGATGCCGCCAGCCTGGAGGCGATCGTGGCCGCCAACGAGGCCGGAGACGTCGAGCTGGAACGAGTCGGGCTGCTGACCTATCGGCTGGATGCCCTGGGACTCGAGGTCGTCACGATCGACGCGTTGGTGCCCGGAGCCGGCATCGGAACGGCGTTGTTGGCTCACGCGAGGCACATCGCGACCCGGGCCGGTGTGACGAGGCTGTGGCTGATCACGACGAATGACAATCTTGGAGCGCTCGGTTTCTACGAGCGGAGGGGGTTCCGGATCATCGCGGTGCACCGGGGCGCAGTCGACTGGGCCAGGGCGCTCAAGCCCTCGATCCCCCTCATCGCCGAAAACGGGATCGAGCTTCACGATGAGCTTGAGCTCGAGCTCGAGCTGGCTCGGGTCGCCGGCCCTGCGCCGGTCGCGGGGCCTGTACCGGTCGCGAGACCGGTCCCGACGTCGAGCGTCGTGATCAGGGACCGAGACGGCCGACTCCTCCTCGTCAAGCGCGCCGATGACGGCACATGGTGCCTGCCGGGCGGGCGGCTCGAGCCAGGCGAGTCCTGGTCCGAATGCGCCGTGCGCGAGTGCTTGGAGGAGACGGGGCTCACGGTTGCCCTCGCGGGGCTCTTCGGTGCCTACAGCGACCCGAGGGACCAGGTTCACACCTATCCCGACGGCGCCCGGATCCAAGTGACGGCCGTGATCTTCTCTGCGGAGGTTCTCGACGCCCCGCCGGTCGCGGTGAACCCGCTCGAGATCACCGGATCGGGCTACTTCGATATGGAGGATCTCCCTTCGCAGATCATGCGTTGCGACGCCCCGATCGTGGCCGACGCTCTCTCCGGTGAGGCTCCTCCGTTCGTGCGCTGACGTCCTGTGGAGACCGACACCACGTCAAGGGCATGACGAGGCTGACATCGGGCCCGAACGCGTTTACGATCTCGGGGACGCTCGCAGGCGCCGTGCCCAGGTGAGAGAAAGAGCGTCCGGAGGGTCGAATGCAAATCGGGTCCAACGTTCGAGAACAGCATGGAGGGGGCGGGGGCGTGCGACGGCCGCGGACGACGTTGCGAGTGCTGACCTTGACCGGCCTCGCGCTTGCCGTGCTCGTACTGCCTGCGGTCAGCGGCGCTGCCACGTCCCGGCAGCCCGCGCGCTCGCCCATCGCGAAGGCTTCCTATCCGTCGCGGCTGACGGCGGGCTCCACGCTTCAAAGCGGTTCGTGGCTCGTCTCCTCCAACGGCCGCTACCGGCTCGCCATGCAGAGCGACGGGAACCTCGTCCTGTACTGGGAGAGCCACCCCTTGTGGGCCTCGGGAACGGGCCGTCACGGCGGCGACTTTCTTGCCATGCAGGGCGACGGGAACCTCGTCATCTATCAGGGTCATCGTGCGCTCTGGAGCTCGGAAACGAGCCGTGGCGGCGACAACGCCTACTACCTCAGCGTCCAGAACGATGGCAACGTCGTCATCTACACACCGGGCAACCGTCCGATCTGGCAAACCGCCTCCGACATCGGCGGGTTGCAACTTGGTGACGCAGGTCCCGGGGTTCTCGCGCTCCAGGACTACCTCTCCTCGCTCGGCTACTGGTTGGGAACCCCCGACGGTTCGTTCGGGGACTCGACCCAACAGGCCGTGTGGGCACTCCAGAAGGCGGCCGGCCTCACGACCGACGGCGTCGTCGGTGCGAAGACAGCGGCAGCGCTCGGAGCCGGCGTCGTCCCTAAGCCGAGATCCGCGTCCGGCAATCTGATCGAGGTGGACCTCTCGGACGACCTCCTCATGGTGATCCAGAACGGCAAGCTCGTGCATACGTTCAACACCTCGACGGGTGGCGGCTACACCTACGTGGACAACGGTGTGACGTCGGTCGCCCTCACGCCGCAAGGTGTTTTCCACATCTTCGCGGTGATCGATGGCCTCGACGTCGACTCCCTCGGCGCGCTGTGGCGTCCGAGGTTCTTCGACGGCGGATTCGCGATCCACGGTGACTCGTACGTGCCACCAGTTCCGGTGTCACACGGCTGCGTCCGCGTGAGCAACGAGGCGATCAATTGGATCTGGGCGGCGAACATCATGCCGATCGGTGAAGAAGTCTGGGTCTTCTGAGCGACGCGGGCTGGTTGCCGCCCGGACTCGATCCGGGCGCCGCGCTCCCTGAATCTCGCAGATCCGCGGGCTCACAAGATGGCGCCACGACCATCGCCGTGAACCTGCCGAAGTCATACCTCGAGACGATCTTCGGCGAGGTCGTGCAGGCCGGCGTGGTCGATACCCAAGATGGAGTCTGGACCGAAGAACGGGGAGACCGCATCTGGCTATGCACGAAGCAGAAGGTGTCGTGGGCCCGGGCGTGGCCGGACGCCCGGCAGTACGGATGATCCCGGATCGCTGTTCACACTCGTCGCCGGGCAGCGCGCCATCCATATGGCGGCCGGCTAACCGCCACCCGTCGACCTGGACCCTTGTCGTGGTCGGGACCGGCATCGATCCGGTGACCTCACGCTTTTCAGGCGCGCGCTCTACCAACTGAGCTACCCGACCGCGTCGCCCTGTTCCCAAGGCGGCTCCATCTTGTCGCGGGACACGCCTCCGTACCGCGTGGCGACGCCGAGACGACGCCACAGGACCTGACGACCTTGAGTCCCAACGAGCGGACCTGACGGGATTTGAACC
>Ga0209415_10013254_pt1 | contig 13616 bp, 7 predicted proteins | sample PeaSoiSIISIP2007_FD_187696 | JGI IMG/M metagenome (GOLD analysis project Ga0209415, IMG submission 187696) | Peat soil microbial communities from Weissenstadt, Germany - SII-SIP-2007 (SPAdes) (version 2) | ecosystem: Environmental > Terrestrial > Soil > Wetlands > Peat | place: Germany... | reverse complement strand
CTCGCACAGGCGCGCGTCGCGCCAGCAGCGCTCCACGTGCGTGTCGCGCGTGTAGCCCCAGCCGCCGCAGATCTGCAGGGCGCGGTCGCACGCGCGCGACGCCGCCTCGCTGGCGTAGAGCTTCGCGACGGACGACTCGATCGTGTGCCTCTGCCCGCGGTCAGCAAGAAGGCACGCCTGCAGCAGCAGCGCCTCCGCCGCGCGCAGCTCCACCTCGCAGTCCGCGAGCTTGAACTGGAGCGCCTGAAACTCGGCGAGGCGCTTGCCGAACTGGACGCGGGTCAGCATGCGCTGCGCCGCGACCTCGACCGCCGCGCGCGCGAGCCCGATCGACATCGCCGCGATTCCGATGCGCCCGACATCGAGGCACGCCAGGGCGGCGCTCTGCCCGCTGCCGCGCGCGCCGATCATCTCGCCGCGCACGCGCTCGAGCTTGAGCTCGCTCGTGTTGCTCGCGCGCACGCCGGCGGTCTTCACCTTGCGGATGGGCGTGCAGCTTCTCGTCTCGACCCAGAACGCCGAGAATTCCTTCTTCCCCTTCTCCGTCACGCCCGTAACCGCCATCACGATCATCCTTTCCGAGTGCAGTCCCATCGTGATGTAGAGCTTGTGGCCGCTGAGTTCCCACGCGCCGTCCGGAAGCTGCGTGGCCGTTGTCGCCACGCCGCCGGTGTCGCTGCCCGCGTTCGGCTCGGTGAGCGCCCAGGCGACCATCCAGTCGCCGTTGACGGCGCGCGGGAAGATCTCCCCCTTCAACCTGTCGCTCGCGAAGCCCAGCGGGTGGCCGACGCACAGCGCGTTGTGCGCGGCGAGGTTCATTGCAAAGGCCCCGCAGTGCCGCGCCACCTCGGCGATCGCAAGGGCGTAGCACAGCTTCCCGTGGCCGCGTCCGCCGGCGCCCGCGGGCGCCATGATGCCCATCAGTCCCGCGCGCCCCGCTTTCGTGAACAGCTCCCTCGGCAGTTCCTCCCGCTCCTCCCATTCGGCTGCGTGCGGCGCGATCTCGGCGGCGCAGAACTCGGCGGTGGACTTTAGGAACTCGAGCTCCCCCGGATTGAGGTGTTCGAGGCAGAGCGGGTGGGCGTGGGGCATGTCGCGAGGCGCCGTGGGGGCGATGGGGTTCACTGTGTCGGGCCACCCCTTGGATCGGTTCGAGGGGGATGCCAGGTAAGGTATAGCTTGGCCCTTCCCCCGGCTCCGGTCTGCTGGGCAGCGCCGGGCGCCGGAAGGGCTGCGGCGTCCATTTCAACTTATTCTGATTCCCGGGCGAGAATTATCGGCGCAGAATCCTCGGCGATCCGATCATGTGCGCGCGATCCCAAACCAGGCCCATGCCCCCTGCCCCGTCCCGTGTTTCAGGCTGCCTCTTCGTCCTCGCAGGCCTGTCCCTGTCGGGCCTCATTCCGCTGGGCAGGAGCCAGGCACAGGACGCAGGCGACCTCGATCGTCGGCTGCAGCTAAGCTCCGGGCGCCTGAGCCGCCCGGACTACGCCGCCAGCCCCCTGCGCGCGATCCGGGCAAGTCCCGACTGGCCCGGCGACTTTCCCGGCCGGCTCATCCTGGCGTGGACCGAACTGGCCGGGGCGGCCGGTCGGGTCCCCCCGGAGTTGAAGCAATTGGTGGACGCCCTGCCGGGCTCCTTCAACGCCAGGGGCTACCTCGGCCCGCCCCTGAACCTTGACGCCATTGACGAGCAGCAGCTGTCCGGGCACGGCTGGCTCATTTCCGGGCTCTGCCGCTATGCTGCCCTAAGCGGCGACCGGCGCCCCGTGCAGTGGGTCGCGACCATGATCCGCGAGCTGGCCCTGCCGCTGCGGGGCAGCTACCGGCGGTATCCGCGGACAGCCGGCGCCCGGAACCCGGGCGCCGGTGCGCTCGGCACCCTGACCGGGCGGACCCTCGGCGGATGGAAGGTTTCCACCGACGTCGGCTGCGCCTACATCTTCCTGGAGGGGCTGGTGGCGGCGTACCGGGTCCTGCCCTCGCCGGAGCTGGCCGGCCTGATCGACGAGGCGGGCGAGTCCTTCCTGGCCGCCGACGTCGAGTCCCTGCACGCGCAGACACACGCCTCGCTTTGCGCCGCGCGAAACCTGCTCCTCTACGAGGAGCAGACCGGCATGAGGCACGGCTGGCTGCCGAGGATCGAGGCCTTCTACCGCCTCTACCGCACCCGCGCCATGACGGAGAACGAGGCGAACTGGAACTGGTTCGGCCGCCCGGCCACGTGGACGGAGCCGTGCGGCGTGGTCGACTCGTTCCTGCTCACCCTGGAACTTTGGCGGGTCACGGGCGAGGCCGCATACCTCGGCGACGCGCAGCGAATCTTCTACAACGGGCTGGGTTACGGCCAGAAGCCGCATGGCGGATTCGGGTGCGACAGCCTGGCCGGGGCCGAAGGCGACGCCGGCGGCGACGGGGGCCTCGGAATAACGAACAGGATCTGGGACGTAACCTGGTGCTGCAACATGCGCGGGGCCTGCGGCCTCGCCGGCGCCGCGGCCGCGCGCGCGGACTGGCGTGCGCGGGACCGCGCGCTTCTTCTGCCCTTCTATTCGGACGGGGCCTTCAGGGCCGGCGGGTGGGAGCTCGCCGAAAGCACCGGCTGGCCGACGCGCGGCGAGGTGCAGCTTCGGGGCAGGCGTGATCCGGCCGGGCCGGCTCCCGTTCTCAGGGACGTGGGCTTCTTCGTGCCGGCCGAATGCCCCCGGGCGGGAGTCGCGATTCGCCGCGACGGCAGCCCCGTCGCCGGCAAGTGGAAGGACGGCTTTGTCCTGGTGCGTCTCCCGGAGGCGCCATCCGCGTCCGAGTTCGAAATCGAGGTGCGGATGGGCCTGCCGCTGCGCGCGGAGATCCCCCACAACGCCTCGACCCGCAAGGACGTGGTCACCCTGCGCTACGGATTCCTGCTCCTTGGAACGCCCGACGCAAAGACGCTGCCAAGCGTGAGGATGGACGATCTCGAGGCGCTCGGGGACGGCCGCTACCGGCTCGCGGGAAATGGCCTCATTCTGGAACCCCTTTGCGAAATGCCGTTCACGGCGTCGACCGCGGCCGCCCCCTGGCGGGCCCAGGTGCTCTTCCGCCTGAGCGACGGCGGGCCCTGACTCCTGCGGGCCCGGATCACGCCCTCGACTCGCCCTGCGCCCGTCACCCGCCGGCGATGGCGCCAACGATCAGGAACGGCTCCCTGCCCGCCGCCACGGCCTCCGGCAGCGGGCTGTCCTGGAGCTCGTGGGAAACATCCTGTCCGCAGGCGAAGAAACGCACGAACGCACGGCGCTCCCGCGTGGCGCGGTCGCGGATCGTCCCGCACAGCATCGGATAGGACGCCTCGATCGCGTCGAGGACGGCGCGCTGGGTGACCTGGCCCTTGATCTCGAGGGCCACCGCACCGTTCACGCCGACCAGGCTTCGCAGGTGCGCCGGGAGGACGACCTGGATCATGGGAGCGTCTGCACCTCGACCGACAGCACGGCCGGAAGGTCGCGGACGATCGGCGTCCAGGCGTCCCCGCCGTCGGCCGAAGCGTACACCTGTCCGCCGGTCGTGCCAAAATACACGCCGCACGAGTCGAGGGAATCGACGGCCATGGCGTCCCGAAGCACGTTGACGAAACAGTCCCGCTGCGGCAGGCCCTTCGTCAGCGCCGCCCACTCGTTTCCGCCCGTCCGGCTGCGGTAGACGCGCAGCTTCCCCTCCGGCGGATAGTGCTCCGAGTCGCTCTTGATCGGGACGACATAGATGGTCTCCGGCTCGTGCGCGTGGACCTCGATCGGGAATCCGAAGTCGCTCGGCAGGTTCCCGCTGACCTCGCGCCACGAATCGCCCCCGTCGTCACTGCGCATGACGTCCCAGTGCTTCTGCATGAAGAGGACGTTCGGCCGCGAGGGATGCATGGCGATCCGGTGCACGCAGTGGCCGACCTCGGCATTCGGGTCGGGAATGTATTCCGACCTGAGCCCGCGGTTGATGGGCCGCCACGTCTTGGCGCCGTCGTCGGTCCTAAACGCGCCCGCGGCCGAGATCGCGATGAACATTCGCCCCGGGTTGGTCGGATCCAGGAGGATCGTGTGCAGGCACATCCCGCCCGCGCCGGGCTGCCAGTGGGGCCCCGAGCCGTGGCCGCGCAGGCCGGCGAGTTCTGACCACGTCTTGCCGCCGTCGCCCGATCGGAACAGGGCTGCGTCCTCGACACCCGCATAGACGCCTTCGGGGTCGGTCAGCGAGGGTTCAAGGTGCCAAACCCGTTTGAACTCCCAGGGGTGTGGCTTGCCGTCGTACCACTGGTGGGTTCCGGGAACCCCGTCGTACGTGAAGGCGTTGCCCACGGGCTCCCACGTCTTGCCGCCGTCGTCCGACCGCTGGACTAGCTGGCCGAACCAGCCGCTGCACTGCGACGCATAGAGCCGGTCCGGGTTCACGGGCGAACCCTTCATGTGGTAGATCTCCCAGCCCCCGAAGCGGGGTCCGTCGACGGTCCATTTCTTGCGCTTGCCGTCGGAGGTGAGGATGAACGCGCCCTTTCGCGTGCCCACCAGTACGCGGACGCTGCTCATCGCCGGCTCCCTGCTTTGTTTCGATCCGACATGTTCGGCGGGTTGGGCTTTGGCGCGGGATCCGGTTTCCTGGTGCGTCTGCCCGGAGTCGAAATAGCTTCTGGCCTGATTTCAATACTCTTCTATTGGCGGGCGGCTCGGCCCAGTCGCCTCGAATCATGACCTTGTGCGAATCCGCCTGAAGATCCCCCGGCTTCTCGGGCTGCGGAGCCGGCGCTTCAGGCACCGGCCGGCCTATTTCGCAGGCCCGGCGGCGGGTCGCAAGCGGGCCGCCTCATTCCACAAGGCCAATTGACCCTCTTTTGGCGGGCGCGCACTGTAGGGCATGGGATCCCAGCCTCGTTCCGGAATCGACGCCGAGAATTACCTGACGTTCTTTCCCGATATTCCGGACGAAACCCGGGGCGGAAGGAATGTGCGGGAGGGTTACGCTCGGGGCTGGGGGCTGCAATTTGGGGATCTGCGCCACAAGGTTAAGCGGGATCCGTTGTTCCGCGAGGCGCACGCGGCAGCAGCGCATCGCACGATCCTCTCCGACGACAACCTGAAGAACCTCTTCCTCATCATGAGGTTCTTTCTCGGGCGCCTGCCGGCCGGCGACATCGTCGAGTTTGGATCCTTCCGTGGGGGAACCGCGATATTCATGGCGGTTGTGGCCAGGCACCTCTATCCGGAAACAAAGGTCTACTCGCTCGATACCTTCGAGGGGATGCCGGAAACGGACTCGGCGATCGATGCGCACGAGAAGGGAGATTTCGGCGGCGTCGACCTTCGCGGGCTCCGAAGCCATGCCCGATCGCTGGGGCTAGGCAACCTGACCTTCGTCAAGGGCCTATTCCAGGACACGGCACCGCACCTGCTGGCGCGGGTGCGCCATCTGCGCTTGTGCCATATCGACTGCGACATCGCCTCAGCGGTGAGATATTCCTATCGGGCCTGCCGTGCCTTCATGGTGCCGGGTGGGTATATAGTCTTTGATGATGCCACAACTTCCAGCTGCATCGGCGCGACAGCAGTCGTCGAAGATGACGTGATCCGGCGGGATGGACTGAACTCCGAGCAGATCTTCCCCCACTTTGTGTTTCGTGCGCACGGTTTCCCGAGGCCGGGGCGCCGCTGAATCGTCCCACGCGAGACCCGGCGCCGGGCCTGCCGTGTTCCCTGCTGTGGCGGCCCATTGCTCGAGCGCGGAGGAGCGCATCGCTAGCGCCCACCTCAGCCGCGATCTGGGCTCCCCCTCGGGGTGCCGCCGCCCTCGCCGTCTATGCCATGGCCGCGCTGTAGGGTAAGGGCCCCGGAGTTGGCTTGCTGAAAGGGCGCGGCCTAGCGCGGCCGCCATCGGCCCTGCGCGAGGGATAGCGGGCCCGAAGCTCGGCCCGAACCTCGGTGAAGACCGAATCCCAGTCGCCGGCGCGCGGCTGGCGAAAGAGCCGCGTCAACGGATACCAAGGGCTGTCGGAGCGGTCGAGCATCCAGCGCCAGTCGGGCGCGAAGGGCAGGAGCAGCCAGACCGGTTTGCCCAGGGCGCCGGCGAGGTGGGCGATCGAGGTGTCCACGCAGACGACGAGGTCCAGCTTCTCGATCAAAGCGGCGGTGTCGGCAAAATCGCCGATCCGGTCCATGAAATTCGCGACGGCCGGCGTGGCCGCCAGAGCGGCGCGGTCCCTCGCCCGCACGTCCTTTTGCAGGCTGACAAAGCGAGAGGTACTCCCGCGCAGTATCTCCCGGAAGTGCTCGAATGGAATCGACCGGTTGCGGTCGTCGTCGTGCTCCAAGCTTCCCGACCATGCGATCCCGATCCGCGGTGTCCCGGGGGCCAGGCTGATTCTCGCTCCCCGGCACCGTTCCGGCGCCCTGAGGTACGGAACCTGGGAGGGAATCGTCGACAGTTCCACGCCCAAGGCCCGCGGCAGGCTGGGAACAGGGCAGTACTCGTCGCACCTGGGGAGCGGCTCGCCTGAGACGTGGATCGCCTCGATTTGCGGAAATGACGCCTGGAAAAGCCTCCTGAGCTGCGGCTTGGCCTCGAGATGGACCCTTGCGCCAAGGTCCACGACCCGCGGGACAAAGCGCACGAACTGGATCATGTCGCCGAAGCCCTGCTCGGAGTGGAGAAGGATGGACCTGCCCTTGAGCGGACGCTCACCGCGCCAGGCCTTGCCCGGTGAACGGCCGCTCCAGGGTTCGCCGGCGGCCCATCTGCTCTCATAGTTTCGAAATCCAGCGGGAAAATCGCCCCGGAGAAGCTGGGCGAACGCAAGATTGACGCGGAATTTTGGAATAAACCGGTTGAGCCCAAGGGCCCGATGGTACGCCGCCATCGCCAGGCCCACCTCGTTGCGGCCCATATGGGCCGTGCCGAGGTTGTTGTGGGCCTTTGCGTGCGCCGGGTCGATCTTCAGGGCCCGGCGATAGGCGGCAACGGCCGCCTCAACCCGTCCCACTCCGTGGTGGGCGACCCCCAGGCCGTTGTGGGCATCGGCATAACGTGGCTCAAGGGCGACGGCGGCCTCGAAGGCGGCAATCGCCTCGTAGAATCGCTTCTCCCGATTGAGCCGCCTTCCCTTTCGGAATATCCGGCGGGCCAGCGGATTGGGTCGGGGATCTGGGCGTGCGGGGCGTTCCACTCCGCTCCAAACATCGCAAAACGAGGCACCCTGTCAAAGCCCGCGCGGCCTGAAAGAAAGTCACCGGGCGGCGACAGTTCTCGAGAGTGCCGTTGACTATTGGGCCACAGGTGGCCAACTTCCCGGCCGCACCGAAAATCCAAGATTCAATTCCTGTGGCCTCTTCAAAGAAAGCAGCGAAAACGAAGACCCGCGCCAGCCTCAAAGACCTTAAGCCGCGCAAGAGTCCAAAAGGCGGGCGGGTGGAAGACGTTACCATTGACTTTCGTGGGTTGAGGGCGACCTGACGGACGGCCCGCAGGTAAGCAACGAGGCGGTTTCAGGGCCCTGCGAGGCGCGGCTCGACAGATCCCGCCTCAGGGAATGGTGCGATGCCGGGAGTCGATTGGCGTTCGGGTATTTCCTGGGCGTCGTTTGTGCTTTTTTTCGTAGCCACGACAGCCGGACTCCAAGGCGATTGCGCCCTTTGCTGGCGAGTGGTCGGGAATGGTGCCGCGCGGCACGAATGTTGACGGGACTCGTGCAGGAAATGACTCAGTAGGCGCGTCGGCCTAGCTTGCCGGGGAAGTATGTCCTCGGCGAAGGCCCGCCACTTCGCCCGCAAGCGCTTGCCGATGAACACGGGCCCGGACCCCGGGAGGGGATCACCCGGTGCGGCTGATGACCTCGACCAGCTGCCGCCTCGCCGGACCCGCGGCGGACTCTAAATCACGTTTTGCCCCGGCGAAGCTGCCGACCCCGCCTCGGAACATTCGGGCTTCAGACTACCCACGGTCCGTTCGAGCGCGGCCACGGCGGTCTTCTTGGCATCCTCCTGCGTGGGCTCGCAGCCCTCCTCCATCAACGGCTCCCCGGCGCCTGCGATAGCCCAGCGCCAGAGGTCTGGCTCCTTGCGTTCCACGAGCGCGAATAGCGGGATTCCAGGATTGCAGGCGACCTCGAGCGTCGCGAGCGAAAGGCTAAAGGAGGCTGAGACACGGGAGGCCTCTGAATTCAGGGGAAGGTCGCTAAAGGACCGCCAAACTGGGGAGAGGAAACACATGACGGGATATTAGTGGGCTCGCCATTCATCCGGTTCCATGGGTTGAAGCCCCCACGTAGGAAAAATATCATTCAGGGTTTAGACGCAGCGGGTAACGGCGCCCATTTGCTTTCTCAAACTGCGCGATTCGCCTCGCGGAGCGATCCCTCCGGGGGCGCTGTGCTTTTTCGTGGCACGTGAAGCGCGAAATGCGTACCAAGAGTTTGCAACCGGCCCCCGGCACCCCCGGGCCGCCGGGCGGCCGCCTCGCGCGCCGTCGGTTTCATCATTCGTCGGCGAGGAAACCCGGCCCTTCAGGGCCGGGGGGATTTCAAAGGACTGGGGAATGGCGGCCCTATTCAGGGTCCCGCCTTACGCCGGTCGCGATTCCCACGGATCGTAGGTCCCGACATGCCAGACATGCCCCTCGGGATCCGCGCACGTGAACGCCTTGCCGCCATATTCCTTCTTCTCCAGATCGATCAGCATCTTTGCGCCTGCGCCCTTTGCCCTGGCATGGACAGCATCGATGTCGGATACGATGAGGTAGGGTGATTGCGTCTCTGCTCCACCGATCTCGTCGGGCTGCTTCAACAGCCCCGAACCCGGCGTCTCATTGCCCACCGAGCCGACCATGATCATGCCGTTCCCAAGGGTCAGCTGGGCATGCATCACGATACCGGCTGGACCGGCATGCACGGCCTGCTTCTCAAAGCCGAAGACTTCACAGAGCCAATCGATCATCCTCTTGGCATTTCGATAGCGGAGCCCCGGGATTACCGATGATTTGGAGTTTTTCGCGAGGGTTGTCATGGCCGCCATATTATCACATGAGTCCATCGATTGGCTTCAAAAAATCGGCACTTGGCTACGGCCGACGGCGGACCCCCAGACCGGGCGCACTCTACTCGGGGCCCCTTGTTCACGCCGATGTCGAAGGGAACAGTCCAATCGGAGTCACTCCGAATGATGGTCGCGGTTGTCGGGCAACAAAGGGCCCTTGCATCCGCTCGTCGACTTCGACGGCCCATGCTGTTTGGCGTGGATTTCAGGAGCGCACCCTGCTAGGCAACGCCGTTCGATCGAGCTCTGGTAACCGCCTGCGTCAATCTTGCTGCGCCATTCCGAAGCACCTCATGAACCAAAAATCTATTGCTTCATGGATCTTTGGGGGAATCTCGTTCCTGTTTCTGATCGGCGTCTTCGTTTTTGCGCCTCCCGAGCTTCCCCCGTTCAAGCACCAGCTCCTTGGGGTATTCGCGGCTCTGGCCGCCGCCTTCCTCGGCTTCTTCCTCACCGGCACCATCGCCATTGATGGAAACACGACGCTCAGGCCCTACGGCAAATTTGGCATCAAGGCCGGGGGCGGCCTGGCCCTCTTCGTGCTCGTTCTCTACTGGTGGCATTCCGACCTATCGCCGTCGAAGGCGAAGGTAATCGAGAACATCAACAAGAACGTCGAGGAGACCAAAACCAAGGCGACTAACATCGAGAGGAAGGTCGACGGCGTCGACGACAAGATGGCGGCAATGAAGAAGGAGATGGACGGGCTCGCAGCCCAGGTCCGCAGTGCCCTGGAAAAGAAGGATCCCAAGGGCGGCCCGGCCGAATTGTCCCCGGACATCATTGAAAAGGCGAAGCTGCTCCTGGCGCGCGGCGACAAGCTGCAGAAGGCCATAGGCAACATCACGCTGAAGCATCACGACGCGGCCGAGGCCCTCCTCGATGACCTCGGGAACGATCCGCTTGCGGAGGCATTCGAAATCCTGACGCTCAAGGGCGACAACCTGTATTCGGCGGAAAAGTATGACCTGGCCATCGCCCCCTATACCCAGGCCCTCGCTCTCCAGCCCGACAGCGCTCCGGCCCTCGCCAAATTGGGCTCCGCCCAAACTTGGGCCCGGCTGGGAGATAGGTCCGAGCATATTCGCAGTGCGGTCGCTAATTTTGAAGCGGCTCTGAAGGTTTGGAGCAAGGAGTCCAATCCCCCGGCGTGGGCGTTGACGCAGATCGACCTCGCGCTCGCCTGGAGCAATCTACCCACAGGCGATGTCACCGGGAATATCCAGAAAGCCATGGCGGGATACCAGGCGGCCCTCACCGTCTATACCAAGGATACCTACCCTTTCGATTGGGCTGGAACCCAGACCAACCTGGCGAACGCATGGAGCGCGCTGCCCACCGGCGATCGCGCCGAGAACCTGCAGAAAGCCATGGCGGGTTACCAGGCGGCCCTCACCGTCTTTACCAAGGATGCCAGCCCCGGCGACTGGGCCTGGACGCAAGCCAGCCTAGCAAACACCTTGGTCACTCTGCCCATCGGCGATCGCACCGAGAACATCAGGAAAGCCGTCGCCTGCTACCAGGCGGCCCTCACCGTCTTTACCAAGGAAGCCGACCCCACCGATTGGGCCCGGACGCAGATCAGCCTCGCCAACGCCTGGACCGCCCTGCCCACCGGCGACCGCACCGAGAACACCAAGAAGGCCATCGCCGGCTGCGAGGCGGCTCTCACCGTTTATAACAAGGAAACGGGCCCCGGCGACTGGGCCTGGGCGCAGACCAGTCTCGCCAATGCCTGGACAGCCCTGCTCGCCGGCAGTCCCTCCGACAACATCGAGAAAGGCATCGCCGGCTGCGAGGCGGCTCTGACCGTCTATACCAAGGATTCCTACCCCTTCGAATGGGCCGGAGCCCAGAGCAACCTCGCCGGCGCGTGGGCGGTGCTGCCCGCCGGAGATCGTGCCGAGAACCTCAAGAAAGCCATCGCCTGCTACGAGGCGGCCCTCACCATTCGGACCAGGGAAACAGACCCCGCCGACTGGGCCTGGACGCAGATCAGCCTCGCCAACGCCTGGACCGCCCTGCCCACCGGCGACCGCACCGAGAACATCAAGAAGGCCATCGCAGGGTACGAGGCGGCCCTCGCCGTTCGGAGCAGGGAGGCAGACCCCACCAGCTGGGCGTGGACGCAGACCAGTCTCGCCAATGCCTGGACATCTCTGCCCACCGGCAATCGCGCCGAGAACACCAAGAAAGGCATCGCAGCCTGCGAGGCGGCTCTCACCGTCTATACCAGGGATGCCTACCCCAACGAGTGGGCCGGAGCCCAGACGAACCTCGCCGGCGCATGGGCGGTGCTGCCCACTGGAGATCGTGGCGGGAACATCAAAAAAGCCATCGCCTGCTACGAGGCGGCCCTCGCCGTTCGGACCAGGGAGGCAGACCCCGCCGGCTGGGCGTGGACGCAGACCAGCCTCGCAAACGCATGGGGCTTGCTGCCCACCGGCGATCGCGCCGAGAACCTCAAGAAAGCCATCGCCGGCTGCGAGGCGGCCCTCACCGTCTATACGAAGGAGGCGGACCCAAGCAACTGGGCCTGGGCGCAGGCCAACCTCGCCAGCGCCTGGAACGCGCTGGCCACAGGAGATCGCGCCACGAACATCAAGAAGGCCATCGCCTGCTACGAGGCGGCCCTCACCGTTCGGACCAGGGAAGCAGACCCCGCCAACTGGGCCTGGACGCAGACCTGCGTCGCCAGCGCGTGGATCGCCCTGCCCACCGGAGATCGCACCGAGAACGTCAAGAAAGCCATCGCCGGCTGCGAGACGGTTCTCGCCGTCTATACCAGGGAAGCAGACCCCTCCAGCTGGGCCTGGACCCAGACCAACCTCGGAAACGCATGGAGCGCCCTACCCACCGGAGAGCTTACCGAGAACCTCAAGAAAGCCATCGCCGCCTACGAGTCGGCTCTCACCGTCTATACCCGGGAGGCGGACCCCGCCAACTGGGCCGCGGCGCAGATCGGCCTCGCAAACGCCTGGAGCTCCCTGACCGGCGGCGACCGCACCGAGAACATCAGGAAGGCCATCGCCGGCTACGAGGCGACCCTCACGGTCTGTACCAAGGAAGCGGACCCCGCCAATTGGGCCTGGACCCAGACTAACCTCGCCAGCGCATGGAGCAACCTGCCCACCGGTGATCTCACCGAGAACATCAGGAAAGCCGTCGCCGGCTACGAGGCGGCTCTCACCGTCTATACCAAGGAAACGGACCCCGCCAACTGGGCCGGGGCGCAGACCGGCCTCGCGAGCGCCTGGACCGCTCTTACCACCGGTGATCGCGCACAAAACCTCAGGAAGGCCATCGCCGGCTACGAGGCGGCTCTCACCGTTCGTACCAGGGAAGCGGACCCCGCCAATTGGGCCTGGACGCAGACCAGCCTCGCAAACGCCTGGACCGCTCTGCCCACCGGCGATCGCGCCGAGAACACCAAGAAGGCCATCGCCGGCTACGAGGCGGCTCTCACCGTCTATACCAAGGAAACGGACCCCGCCAACTGGGCCTGGGCCCAGACCAACCTCGCCTATGCATGGAGCACTCTGCCCACGGGTGACCTCGCCGAAAACGTCAAGAAGGCCATCGGCTGCTACGAGGCGGCCCTCACCGTCCGGACCAGGCAATCGGACCCCGCCAACTGGGCCTGGACGCAGACCAGCCTCGCAAACGCATGGATCGCGCTGGCCAGCGGCGACCGCGCCGAGAACATCAAGAAGGCCATCGCCGGCCACGAGGCGGTTCTCACGGTCTATACCAGGGAATCGGACCCCGCCAACTGGGCCTGGGCGCAGAGCAACCTCGCCACCGCCTGGGGCCAGCTGCCCGTCGGCGATCTCTCCGAGAACGCAAAGAAGGCCATCGCCTGCTACGAGGCGGCTCTCACGGTCCGGACCAGGGAAGCGGACCCCGTCAACTGGGCCTGGACGCAGACCAACCTTGCAAATGCCTGGGCCGCCCTGCCCACCGGCGACCTCGCCGAGAACGTGAAGAGGGCGATCGCCGGCTGCGAAGCGGCTCTCACAGTCTATACCAGGGAATCGGACCCCGCCAACTGGGCCTGGGCGCAGACCTGCCTCGCAAATGCCTGGGGCGCGCTGACCGCGGGCGATCGCGCCGAGAACATCAAGAAGGCCATCGCCGGCTGCGAGGCGGCTCTCACGGTCTATACCAGGGAATCGGACCCCGGCAACTGGGCCTGGGCGCAGACCAGCCTCGCCAATGCCTGGGAGGCGCTGACCGCCGGCGACCGCGCCGAGAACATCAAGAAGGCCATCGCCGCCGCCGAGACGGCCCTCATAGTCTATACTAGGCAGGCAGACCCCGCCAACTGGGCCTGGGCGCAGACCAGCCTTGCAACCGCTTGGAGCGATTTGCCCACAGGCGATCGCGCTGAGAACATTGGGAAAGCCATCGCCGGCTGCGAGGCGGCCCTCACCGTTCGGACGCGGGAGGCGGACCCGGCCGGATGGGCCGCCACGCAGACCAGCCTCGCGAATGCCTGGGAGGCGCTGACCGCCGGCGACCGCGCCGAGAACATCAAGAAGGCCATCGCCGCCGCCGAGGCGGCCCTCA
>Ga0209415_10013253_pt1 | contig 13616 bp, 12 predicted proteins | sample PeaSoiSIISIP2007_FD_187696 | JGI IMG/M metagenome (GOLD analysis project Ga0209415, IMG submission 187696) | Peat soil microbial communities from Weissenstadt, Germany - SII-SIP-2007 (SPAdes) (version 2) | ecosystem: Environmental > Terrestrial > Soil > Wetlands > Peat | place: Germany... | reverse complement strand
GCGGAGGAGATCAGGCGCGTGGTCACGGTCTTCCGCGAGCTGCGCCAGGGGGTCACCGAGGACGGCCGGTCCAAGGTCAAGTCGCCCAGCGGCACGCTGTCCCCGGCCGAGGCGATCTCCGTGGTCACCAGCGGCATGGCCCTGGCGGCGCACTTCGGCGACGGCGTGCTCCGTCCCGCCGACGTGGCCGGCGGCATCACCGGCGCGGTCATCCAGGATCCCGTGTCCGACCGGGTGGCGTGGCAGGAGTATCTCGAAACCGTCGTGCGCGAGCGAGACGACTGGAGCGAGTTCTACCGTGCGTGCCGTGAGGTGGCCGGATGAAGGCGCGGGTACCACGTCCCGTTCGGAGTAATGATCTTGATTGAGCGGTACGGGATCCGGCACCACGGGCCGGGGTCGGCGCGGTCGGTGCGGGAGGCGCTGGCCGAGCTGGGTCCGGATGTGGTGCTGATCGAGGGGCCGCCCGAGGCCGACGACCTGGTGGGCCTGGCGGGTGACCCGGAGATGGCACCGCCGGTGGCGTTGCTGGGGTACGTGCCCGGGGAGCCGAAGACGGCGGCGTTCTGGCCGTTCGCGGTGTTCTCGCCGGAGTGGCAGGCGATCACGTACGCGCTCGGCGCGGGCGTCCCGGTCCGGTTCTGCGACCTGCCGGCCGCGCACCAGATGGCCATGCCCGGCCGCGGAAGAGAGCGGCCGCGCACCGACCCGGTCAGCGAGCTGGCCACGGCCGCCGGTTACGACGACCCGGAGCGGTGGTGGGAAGACGTGGTGGAGCACGTGCCGGGTCCCGCGGTCTTCGGCGCCCTGGCCGAAGCCATCGGGGTCCTCCGCGCGGAGGACCCCGAACCCGACCCGCGCGACGCGGTCCGCGAGGCGTACATGCGGAAGGTGCTCCGCCGGACGGTCAAGGACGGCTACCAGCGGATCGCGGTGGTCTGCGGCGCCTGGCACGTCCCGGCCCTGCGGGACCTCCCGCCGGCCGCGGCCGACGACCGGCTGCTGCGCGGTCTGCCGAAGGTGAAGGCCACCCTCACCTGGGTCCCGTGGACCTACGGGCGTCTCACCTACACCTCGGGTTACGGTGCCGGCATCCGGTCCCCCGGGTGGTACGACCATCTGTTCTCCGCCGGCGGGCAACCGGTCGAGCGGTGGCTGGCCAAGGCCGCCGCCGTGCTGCGGGACGAAGGCATCCCGGCCTCATCCGCGCACGTCATCGAGTCGGTCCGGCTGGCCGAGGCGCTGGCCGCGCTGCGCGGCCGGCCGCTGCCGGGCCTGGAGGAGGTCACCGAGGCGGCCCGCGCCGTGCTGTGCGAGGGCAGCGACCCGCTCACCAAGCTCATCCAGCGGCGCCTGGTCGTCGGCGAGCGGCTCGGCACGGTGCCCGCCGCCACGCCCATGGTGCCGCTGCGGCGGGACCTGCATGATCAGCAGCGCCGCCTGCGGCTGCGCCAGGAAGTCTCGGGGCCGCAGCCCCGCGACTATGACCTGGACCTGCGCAAGCCGAACGACCTGGCGCGCAGCCACCTGCTGCACCGGCTCACCCTGCTCGGCGTGCGCTGGGGAACGCCGCAGCAGGGCCGGACCAGGAACATCGGGACGTTCCGGGAAAGCTGGCAGCTGACCTGGCGGCCGGAGCTGGACCTGGCCCTGATCGAGGCGAGCATGTGGGGCAGCACGGTCGTGGCCGCCGCCGCGCAGCGGGCCCGTTCCTCGGCCGCCGAGGTCACCGCACTGGAGGAACTGACCGCGCTGGTCGAGCGGTGCCTGCTCGCCGGGCTGGGCGACGCCCTGACCGACGTGCTCGCGGCGGTCAGGGACCGCGCCGCGCTGGAGGGCGACGTGACCCACCTGATGACGGCGCTGCCCGCCCTGGTCCGGGCGGCCCGGTACGGCGACGTGCGCGGCACCGATCCCGGCCGGCTGGGCGGGGTGGCCGTCGAGATGATCACCCGGATCTGCGCGGGCCTGCCCGCCGCCGTGACGTCGCTGGACGAGACGGCCGAACGCGCCATGCGGGACCGCATCGACGCCGTGCATTCGGCTACCGGCCTGCTCGCGGACCCTCCGAGCCGCGCTCGCTGGCTGGACACGCTGGAACGCGTGGCCACCCGGTGTCCTCCGCTGATCTCCGGGCGGCTGACCCGGCTGCTGCTCGACGCGGGACGGCTCACCGCGGGCGACGTGGCGGTCCGGATGTCGCGCGAGCTGTCCCTGGCCGTTCCGGCCGCGGCCGCGGCGGGCTGGGCCGAGGGGTTCCTGGCCGGCAGCGGCCTGCTCCTGCTGCACGATGACAAACTGCTCAGCCTGGCCGATGGCTGGCTGGCCGGGCTGAGCACCGATGCGTTCGCCGTCGTCCTGCCCGCCCTGCGGCGGACCTTCGGCGAGTTCGCGCCGCCCGAGCGGCGGGCCATCGGGGACCGGGCGGCCCGCCTGGACGGGACCGGCCGGCCGCCGGTCATGGCCGCTTCGGCGGACGACGACCTGGATGAGGACCGGGCGGCGGTCGCGGTGCGGGCCGTGACCGCGATCCTGGGCCTGCGCGCTACCCCGGGGCGAGCGTCATGAGTACCGGTCACGACGAGCGGATGCGGCGCTGGCGGCTGGTGCTGGGCGCCGCCGATTCCGGGGCTTCTGGGGGCGGCGCCGGGGTGGCGCTGAGCGGCGACGATGCGCGGATCGACGCCGCGCTCGGCGCCCTGTACGACTCCGACGACGGCGCCGGGCTCGAGCCCGCCGCCCAGCGCCAGGCCGGCCTGGGCGCATCGGCCCCGCGGGTCGCCCGCTGGCTCGGCGATATCCGGACGTTCTTCCCGGTCAGCATGGTCCAGGTCATGCAGAAGGACGCGATCGAGCGGCTCGGCCTGACCCGGCTGCTGCTCGAGCCCGAGATGCTCGACGCGGTCGAGCCCGACGTGCACCTGGTCGGGACCCTGCTGTCGCTGAGCCAGGTGCTCCCCGAGCAGGCGCGGGAGTCGGCCCGCGCCGTGGTGCGCACCGTGACCGGCGACCTGGAGCGGCGGCTGGCCCAGCGGACTCGTTCGGCGGTCACCGGCGCGCTGAACCGGGCGAGCCGCACGAGCCGGCCTAGACGCCCGGCCGACATCGACTGGGACCGCACCATCCGCGCCAACCTGCGCCACTACCTGCCCCGGCACCGGACCGTCGTGCCGGAGCGGCTGGTCGGCTACGCCAGGAAGCAGCAGGCCGTGGCGCGTGACGTCATCGTGTGCCTGGACCAGAGCGGCTCGATGGCCTCGTCGGTGGTGTACGGCGGGGTGTTCGGCGCCGTGCTGGCGTCGATCCGGTCCCTGCGCACGTCGGTGGTCGCGTTCGACACGTCGGTCGTCGACCTGACCGAGCAGCTCAGCGACCCGGTGGACGTCCTGTTCGGCATCCAGCTCGGCGGCGGCACCGACATCAACCGCGCCCTGGCCTACTGCCAGCGGCTGATCACCCGTCCGGCCAGTACGATCCTCATCCTGGTCAGCGACCTGTTCGAGGGCGGCAACCAGAACGAGATGCTGCGACGGGTCGCCGGCATGACCGCCGCGGGCACCCGGATGATCGCCCTGCTGGCGCTGTCCGACGACGGCGCGCCGAGCTACGACCATGAGCTGGCCGCCGCCCTGGCCGAGCTGGGTATCCCCGCCTTCGCCTGCACTCCCGACTCGTTCGGCGACCTGATGGCCGCCGCCATCGAGCGCCGCGACATCGCCGAGTGGGCCCACCGCCAGCAGGCGCCCGCGTTACGTGACGCTCAGCCGTTCGATGATCTCGGCGGCCGGCTGCTCGGTCGCCGACCGGTAGCCCTGCCCGGCCCACAGCGACATTTGCTCGGTGTCACCGCGGGCGGCCGCCGCCGCGCGCAGCGGGCGGGTCGCGTTGTTGATCTCCGGGTAGGCCGCGGGCGCGTCCCGGTGGTCGCGGATGAACTGGTTGACCAGCCCGCGGGCCAGCCGTCCGCTGAAGGCCCGGGTCAGCGTCGTCGCGGTGTAGCGCGGGTCGGCCAGCGCCGCCTTGTACCGCGGGTGGGCGCCGCTCTCCGGGCAGCGCAAGAAGGCGGTGCCGCACTGCGCGGCCACCGCTCCCGCCGCGATCACGGCCCGGACCTGGCGCGGGCCCATGATGCCCCCGGTCCCGATCTGCGGTAGCCCGGTGACCCCGGCCACCTCGCCGATCAGCGACAGCAGGCCGTAGTCCCGTCCGGGCTCGTCGTCGTTCGCGAACGTCGCCCGGTGGGCGCCGGCCTCGTAGCCCTGAACGCAGAGCGCGTCCGCGCCCGCCGCGGCCGCGAGGGCCGCCTCCCCGGGGCTGGTCACGGTGACCATGACCATGCTGCCCGCGTCCTGTAGGGCCCCGACCACCTTGGCGGGCGGGCAGCCGAAGGTGAAGCTGGTGACCGCAGGCGGATCCGCCAGCAGCGCCGCCACCTTGCCGTCGAACCCATCGTCGTCCCAACTGCCGTCGCCCAGCGGCCCGGCGGAGCGCAGCGAGCTGAGGTACCGGTCCAGCGCTCCGGGGTTCGTGTACGCAGTGCCGGGGACGAAGACGTTCACCCCGAAGGGTTCTGACGTCGCGGCCCGCACGGCGGCGATCTCGGCCGCCATCGCGGCGGGTGTCTTGTACCCGGCCGCCAGGAAGCCCAGCGCCCCGGCGCCGGCCGCCGCGATCACCAGTTCGGTCGTCGACGGCCCGCCGGCCATCGGGGCCACGATGACCGGACGCCGCAGCAGATCCGGGAGCCTTGGGGAACCCTCGCCCGGGTTACGTGTGGACATGTTCGTGGATACTACGGCCAGGCCGGAGGCTGGATAATTTCAGCACTGAGTGCCAAAATGAGGCCTTCGGGCGGTCTGGCCGGCGAGGGAGAACCGATGGCAAGCACCCGCGAATGGTTCGAGACGGTCGAGGAGGCACGCCGGCGAGCCCGGCGCCACCTGCCCAGGTCGGTGTACCTGTCACTGGTGGCCGGCACGGAGCAGGGCGTCACGCTGCGGGACAACATCGCCGCTTACAGCGAACTCCGGTTCGCGCCGCCGCATATCGCCGATCTGCCCGCGACCAGGCAGCAGGGCACCTCGGTCCTCGGGCAGGAGATCTCGCTGCCGGTGATCGCGTCGCCGACCGGAGTACAGGCCGTCCACCCCGACGGTGAAGTCGGCGTGGCGCGCGGGACGGCCGAGGCGGGCACGGCCATGGGCCTGAGCTCCTTCGCCAGCATGCCGGTGGAGGACGTGGCGGCGGCGAACCCGAAGCTGTTCTTCCAGGTCTACTGGTCGGGGGGAAAGGACACGATCCTGCAGCGGATCGAACGGGCCCGCCGCGCCGGGGCCAAGGCCCTGATCGTGACCCTGGACTGGTCGTTCTCCAACGGCCGGGACTGGGGCAGCCCGGCGATCCCCGAGAAGATGAACCTGCGGACCATCGTGCGGCTGGCGCCGGAGGGCATGACCCGGCCCGGGTACGTCTATCAGTGGCTGCGGGCCGGCGGCCTGCCCGACCTCACCGTGCCCAACATGGCCGCCCCCGGCGAGCCGGCCCCGACGTTCTTCGGCGTCTACGGCGAGTGGATGCAGACCCCGCCGCCCAGCTGGGCCGATCTGGCCTGGCTGCGCGAGCACTGGGACGGCCCGTTCCTGGTCAAGGGCGTGATGCGGGCCGACGACGCCCGCCGGTGCGTGGACATCGGCGCCACCGCCGTCTCGGTGTCCAATCACGGCGGCAACAACCTGGACGGTACTCCCGCCTCCATCCGGGCGCTGCCCGCGGTGGCCGACGCGGTCGGCACCCAGGTCGAGGTCCTGCTGGACGGCGGGATCCGGCGCGGCAGCGACGTGGTCAAGGCGCTGGCGCTCGGCGCGCGGGCGGTCATGATTGGCCGCGGCTACCTGTGGGGGCTGGCGGCCAACGGCTCGGCAGGCGTGCGGAACGTCTTCGACGTCCTGCGCGGCGGCATCGACTCCACGCTGCTCGCGCTCGGCCGGCCCTCCGTTCACGACCTGTCTGGAGACGACATCATCGTGCCGGCCGAATTCGCCCGCGGGGTGTCCAAGTGACGGCTTCCTAGCTGGGGCAGCAGTGGCCGGACGGTCCGCCGTGCGGCGCAGCCCTGCCAGACCCCCAGGCTGTAGCCGATATCGTCGAGCAGCCGCGCGGCGACGTAGCGCGCCGGGTCGAGAGGTGGCCGCCGGTCCAGCCAGTCCAGCAGCGGCGGCGCGAGGACCAGCGCGCCCAGCGGCCACCGCATCCGGCGCACGGCCACCGCAGCCGGCAGCGCCACCGGCCACCAGGTCCGGGAGACGGCGCTGCCCAGCGGCCTGCCCGCGGCCACCGTCCCGCCTCCGGCCAGCCGGGCCGCCAGCGGCCAGGCGGTCCGGGCCGGCGGCCGGAGCCAGTCCTCCCCGGTGACCTGCGCGAGGCGCCGGGCGAGCAGCGCGACGCCGGCCCCGGTGAAGGCGGCGCCCGCCGCCGGGCGGCCCGCGGCCGCGGCCAGCCAGGCCAAGGCGGTCCAGGCTGACAGGTAGAGCGGACGCACCGCCCCCGGATGGCGCAACTCGAGCATCGCGGCCGAGGTGCCGTAGTCCTTCCGGCGGCCGAACCACTCGCGCAGCCGCACCCGATGCCGATGCCGCATGGTGGCGGCCGGCTCGTAGCGCACCCGCCAGCCGGACGCGGCCAGCCGCCAGACCAGGTCGACGTCCTCTCCGACCCGCATGGTCTCGGCGAAACCGGTCCCCGCCGCGGCCCGCCGCACCACCAGGGCCGCGCCAGGCACGTAAGGGACGCGCGACCCTGGCCGGACGATGCTCGCCCGGGCGCCCATGTCCAGGGTGGAACTGGCCCCCTCGTACCGGGCCAGCCACGTGCGCCCGGGCTCATCGGGCACGATGCGCGGCGCGACCGCGCCCACCGCCGGGTCCGCGAAGTGCGGCAGCAGCGCGTCCAGCCAGCCAGGACCCGGAACGCAGTCCGAGTCGAGGAACGCGACCAGCGGTGTGTCCGCCGCGGCCAGGCCGGTGTTCCGGGCCGCCGCGGGACCGCCGTTCACCGAGCGGCGCAGCACGCGGGCTCCCGCGCCGGACGCGACCCGCGCTGTCGCGGCCGGATCGGCCGAACAGTCGTCGACCACGACGACCCGCGGCATCGCGGTCAGCCCGGCCAGCCCGGCCAGGCAGCGGGTGAGCTCGGCCTCCCGGTCGCGGACCGGGATCACCACCGTCACGTCCGCCGGGCCCCACGGGGCGCCGCCCGGCACGGGGTGCGCGATGCCGGTGTCGAGCAGACGGCGCGCCAGCGCGCGGGCCTTCGGGCTATCCGGTACCGGCGTCCCGGACCACCAGCCGGCCACGTGACGGGCGCCGGCCGGCGTGAGCCGCAGCACCCGGACCGGGGCTCCCCCAACCAGCACCGTTCCCCTGGCCAGCAGGCGCGAGCCAGGATCCGGGCGCAGGCCGAGCCCGGCCGGGGCCAGTTCGTCCTCCGGTCCCGGACCCGGCGCGCCCGCCGGTCCGGTGCCAACCTGCATGCCGGGCCCGCCCGGGCTAGTCGGCCACGAACCCGGCCAGCGGGTTCTCGTCGCAGGCCCGCTGCGGCGGGCGGCGGCCGATCGTCACCGGGACCCGGCGGTGCGAGTGGTCGACGGCGGGGCGAGGCAGGCCGGCGCCGCGGTGCCGGGCCGCGGCCAGGGCGGCCTCGCCGTGCCCGCGCACGCATTCCGGGTCGGGCCCGTCCAGCGGCAGGCCGGTGAAGAACTTGGCCGCCATGCACCCGCCGCGGCATGAGTCGAAGGACCCGCAGGACCGGCAGGCTCCCCCGGTCTGCGGCTGGCGCAGGTCGGCGAACAGCGGGGACTCCCGCCACACCGCTTCGAATCCTCCCGGCTGCCGGACGCTGCCGGCCAGGAAGTTCTCGTGGATGGCGAAGGGGCAGGCGTACACGTCCCCTACGGGGTCGATGAGGCAGACCACGCGACCCGCCCCGCACATGTTCAGCCCGGGCAGCGGCTTCCCGTACGGCGACAGGTGGAAGAACGAGTCGCCGGTGAGCACCTGCTCGCCGTGGGCGGCTAGCCAGTCGTAGAGTTCCCGCTGCTGCGCGGCGGTCGGGTGCAACTCGGGCCACACGTCGGCGCCGCGCCCCGACGGGCGCAGCCTGGTCAGCCGCAGCTGCGCGCCGTGATCATCGGCGATCCTCTTGAACGCGTCGAGCTGCGAGACGTTGTGCCTGGTGACCACCACGGAGATCTTGAAGCCACGGAAGCCGGCGGCGGCGAGGTGTGCCATGGCCCGGGTGGCCGTCTCGTACGACCCGATGCCGCGTACCGCGTCGTTGACGTCCGCCGTGGCTCCGTCCAGCGAGATCTGCACGTCGATGTAATCGCTGGCGGCCAGCCGGCGCGCGGCCGGGGCGTCGAGTCTGATCCCGTTCGTGGAGAACTTGACGCCCACCTGGTGGGCAGTGCAGTAATCCACCAGTTCCCAGAAGTCGGGGCGGACCGTAGGCTCGCCGCCGCCGATGTTGACGTAGAACACCTGCATCCGCTGCAGCGTGTCGATGACCGCCTGGCACTCGGCGGTGCTCAGCTCACGCGGATCCCGGCGGCCCGAGCTGGACAGGCAGTGCACGCACGCCAGGTTGCAGGCGTAGGTCAGCTCCCAGGTCAGGCAGATCGGCGAGGTCAGCCCCAGCTCGAACATGCCGGTCAGGCGGTTGGCGGCCCGTCCCGGGGGGTGCCCGGCCGGCTCGGCCGTGCGCCGCGGGCCGGGGGGACCGGCCGGAACGATCATGTTCGAGCTGGCCAAGGCGGAAAGCGCCCGCTCATAGGTGGGCAGCTCGGACTCCGGTACGCCGGCCGTGGCGCACGCTGACCGGGCGGTGGGGTGTGCGGCGAGGCTTTCCAGGACGTTGAGGAGAGTGGGGCTCTTGAGGAAGGAGAGGTTGCGGGTGCCAAAGTGGTAGAGCATGGCACCGAACGGCTCCGGCCGGATGGCCGCACGATCGTCGAGACGCCAGGGGTGATCGAGATCGAAGGCCGCCGTTAGCTCAGTAGACACCGCACATGCCGTCGATCGAGACCTCCTCGACCAGAAGCTCCTCGGTGGCGAGCGGCTCGGCCTCGTCATGATCCGCGGTGGCCGGCGGAACGGTGGCGTGTTCGCCCATGAGCACCTCCTGCCTAGTGGCACTGGGTGGCCATCGTAACGGCACCGAGTGCCACTGATCAAGGTTCGGGCGCCCGGCCAGACGTAGGATGTCCCCGGACGGCCGGTCGTGATCAGCGGGGCGGTGGTGGGCGATGTCAGCGGCGACGGCACCGGGAGGCCAGCCTGACGGGGGCGGACAGCCGGGGCGCCGGCGAGTGACGTCGCAGGCCGAGCTGGAGCACGTCGCGTTCGAGCTGTTCGAGGCGAACGGGTTCGAGCAGACCACGGTCGAGGAGATCGCGATGGCCGCGGGCATCGGGCGCCGGACGTTCTTCCGCTACTTCCGCTCCAAGAACGACATCCCGTGGGGCATGTTCGAGCCGGAGCTCGAGCGCATGCGCGCCCGCCTCAAGGCCTGCCCGCGCGACGTCCAGCTGATGGACGCCATCCGGGTGGCGCTGGTCGACTTCAACAAGGTCGAGCCCGGCCAGGTCCCGCGGCACCGGCGCCGGATGGAGCTCATCCTGCGGGTTCCGGCCCTGCTGGCCCATTCCACCCTGCGGTTCGCCGCCTGGCGCGACGTGATCGCCGAATTCGCCGCCGAGCGCACCGGCCAGCGCCCGGACGCGCTCGCGCCGCAGGCCATCGCGCACGCGGTCCTCGGCGTCGCCGTCGCGGCCTACGAGCAGTGGCTCGACGACGAGAACGCCGAGCTCGGCACCCTCCTCGACGCCGCGATGCGCCAGCTCGGCGCCGCCTTCACCACCCCCTGAGCCGCAATGGAGGCGTTCGAGCTGGCGGAGGCGCAGTGGCCGGAGGTGGAACGCGGTCCGCGCCAGCTACTCATGGTGCCGGTCGGCTCGCTGGAGCAGCACGGTCCGCACCTGCCGCTCGACACCGACACCCGGATCGCGGTGGCCGTGGCCCGGCGAGCCTGTGCGGGACGGCCTGGCGTGGCGCTGGCGCCGGCCCTGCCCGTCGGGGCGAGCGGCGAGCACGCGGCCTTCCCCGGCACGCTGTCCATCGGCTCCGAGACGCTGGCCGCGTGCCTGATCGAGCTGGGCAGGCACGCCAGCCTGCACTGGCCCGCGCTGCTGCTGGTCAACGGGCACGGCGGGAACGTCACCGCGGTCGAAGCGGCCGTCGGGCGGCTCCGTTACGAGGGCCGCGCCTGCCTGGCCTGGCACGCCGCGCTGCCCGGGGGGGACGCGCACGCGGGACGTTCGGAGACCTCGATCATGCTCACGCTGGCCCCCGGCGCGGTGCGGCTGGACGCCGCCGAGCGGGGTGAGGTCCGCCCGCTCGAACAGATCCTGCCGCTGCTGCGTGAGCGGGGCGTGCGTGCGGTGAGCGCGAACGGCGTGCTCGGCGACCCGGCCGGCGCATCGGCGGCCGAGGGCGAGCGGCTGCTCGCGTACCTGGTAGACGGCCTGAACGCCGTGCTCGACCGGTTCGGAGAGCGGAGCCGCGGATGACGGAACGGCTGGCCGTGGTGACGGGGGCGGCCCGCGGGATCGGGGCGGCGGTGGCGAGGAGACTGGCCGGCGACGGCTGGTCGTTGCTGCTGGTGGACGCCTGCGCGCCGCAGCCGCCCGCCGATTACCCCATGCCCGGCCCCGGGGACCTGGCCGCCCTGGCCCGGGACTGCGTCACGGCGGGCGCGGAGGGCGTGGACGAGCTCATCGCCGACGTCGGCGACGGCTCGGTGCGTGACAGGCTGCGGGACCTGCTGGCCGGCCGGATTCCGGCCGCCGTGGTCACGGCGGCCGGCGTGATCAGGGGGGACCCGGCCTGGGTGGTGCCCGACGACGCGTTCGAGCTGATGCTGCGGGTGAACCTGTTCGGCGTCCGCCACCTGGCCGAGGTGTGCGTGCCGCCGATGATCGAGGCCGGGGCCGGCCGGTTCGTAGCGGTCTCTTCGGCGGCGGCGCTGCGCGCCATGCCACGGCTGGCCGCCTACTCCGCGGCCAAGAGCGCGGTGGTCGGCTATGTTCGCGCCCTGGCCGCCGACCTGGCCGGCACCGGGGTCACCGCGAACGTCGTCTGTCCCGGCTCCACCCGCGGTCCCATGCTGGCCGCCAGCGCCGCCGTGTACGGCCTGCCGGACCAGGAGGCCTTCGCCGCGCAGGCCCTGCTGCGCCGGCTGCTCGAGCCCGGCGAGGTCGCGGCCGCCGTGGCCTGGCTCTGCGGCCCCGGCTCCGGCGCCCTCACCGGCGCGGTCATCCCGGTCGACGCCGGCCTGACCGCCTAGCGCCGCGAAGTAAAGCGTCCTTGACATTCGGGCCGAGTAAAGGTACCTTTACATTGTGAGGAACCGGGTCCGGGAGCAGCGCGGTCAGCGGGGCCTGTCGCAGGCCGAGCTGGGTGCCGCCCTGGGCGTGTCCCGGCAGACGGTCATCTCGATCGAGAACGGCCGCTACCTGCCGTCGCTGCCGCTGGCCTTCCGGATCGCGCGGTTCTTCGACATGACGGTCGATAAGATGTTCGACCCAGATGACCAAGAAACGGGGACATTATGAGATCGATTCCGCCCAGGGGCCACGGCCGGGAACATCAGGTCGGGCACTGAGCTACTGCAGGTTGGCCGGGTTGCCGATGGGGTCGCCGACGTACTCGTGCATGGCGTCCAGGTTGTCACGGGCGGGGTAGCGAGCCGCCGCGGGCCCGTCGGCGAACGCGCGGAGCAGGTTGGCGGTCACCTGCTTGACGAAAGCCGGCGTCCGGCCGCCGATGCCGTGCGGGCGGTCGCCGTAGATCGCCCCGACCCAGCGCATGGTGCCCGAGTTGAACACCCCGGCCCCGCCGGAGTGCGCGTAGTAGGCCGAGTCGGCGAAACTCGATGCGCCCTGGCAGACCAGCGGCGAGTGGGACAGCACCTGGATCGGCCGCGGCACCGGGTAGGCCGGGTTGACCCGGTCGTACTCGACCCCGACCAGGTTGCCGAAGCGGGCCCCCTCGGCCACCCCGGTCCCGGCGAACAGCCAACTGTGCGGCGAGGCCACCACGTAGGGCGCCACCGCCGGGTAACCCTCGTAGATGGTGCCGATCAGCGAGGATTCCGGGTCGGGGTCCGGCGGCTCGCGCCAGTCGCTGGTGACCAGCGCGTTGTCCTTCCCGTACTCGGGGTCCTCGGTGTAACTGGTCTTGTAGCAGATGACCAGCCGGCCGGCGTCGTCCAGCCTGGTCCGCCGGAACATCGCGTTGGCCCCGAGGAAAGCCAGGTTGACCCCGGCGTCCCGGGCCGCGGTCACGTGGGAGCGTTCGGCCGGCGTCCAGTACTCGTCGTGCCCGCCGGAGATCAGCGCGCTGGCCCCGTCCAGCAGGTGCGGGTCGGCGGCGATGTCCATCCCGGTCACGTAGGCCAGCGGCAGGCCCAGGGACTCGGCCAGCACGACCGCGTTCCGCTCGTAGGTGAGGAACATGTCCGCGCCGTTCAGGTCGTACGGCCGGTCGAGGCTGACCGCCAGCGACCGGTTCGCGTAGGACTGGCCCGGGCCGATGTACAGGTCGTAGCCGCCCCAGGTGTTGTAGGCCTGCCAGGTCGCGACGCAGGCCTTGAGCACGACATGGCCCGCGGTGCTGGCCGAGCGGACCGTCACCGGCACGTACCGCTGCGCGCCGGAGTCCGCGTCCAGCCGGAGCAGGTACGCCCCGGCGGGCCAGTCGTCGGTCGGTACCTCGACGACCGGGTCCCACTCGGTCCGCACCGTGTTGGTCGAGCCGGTCAGTCCCGGCGCGTTCTGCCGGTGGCCGCGCAGCGAGCCGGACTGCCAGACCTGGCGGGCGCCGTCTCCGCCGTACCAGCCCAGCCGGAACGCCCGTACCCGGAACCCCGACGACGTGGTGGAGACGAACAGCGGGAACGACTCCCCGGTCAGCACGCTGGCCGCGCCCGCGTAGCCCATGATCGCGTTCGCCGCGCCCAGGTGGCGGATCTTCCAGTGCGGGTCGCCGGGCAGCGAGTTCTCGGACACCAGCCGCCGGCCTGTGCTGGTTCGAGGAGCCGGGCCAGCGGCAGGCGGCCCGGAGCCGGCGCTGCTGCACCCGGAAGCGGCGGCCAGGGCACCGGCCGCGCCGAGGCCGAGAAATGCCCGTCTGCTGGTCCCGTGAGGACCGCTGCCGTCCCGGGTCATGGCCGACAGGATATTCGCCCCGGGCGCCCCGGCGCGCACGCAACACGATTACGAGCCGGTGACACCACGATCCGTTCGGCAAAAAAACCTGGGTTACGGTGGCAAGCGGGTGTTCCTATCGTCAGCGGTCGGCGTGCCGTAGGTTTCCTGCATGCAGATCTATGAGTACATCCAGCATGAGTGCACCACCCTGCACTTGACGGGCCGGGCCCCGAGGCCGCCCAAGGTCAACGACGGGCGGGTCGGGCTGAACGGCCGCGTCGGCCTGCTGATCACCACGCTGGTCGGCACCATGGTGTGCGGTTACGTCTTCGCGATTATCGCCCTGATCAGCCTT
>Ga0209415_10013252_pt1 | contig 13616 bp, 7 predicted proteins | sample PeaSoiSIISIP2007_FD_187696 | JGI IMG/M metagenome (GOLD analysis project Ga0209415, IMG submission 187696) | Peat soil microbial communities from Weissenstadt, Germany - SII-SIP-2007 (SPAdes) (version 2) | ecosystem: Environmental > Terrestrial > Soil > Wetlands > Peat | place: Germany... | reverse complement strand
GTATCTGACATTTTTGTTAAAAACATCGTCATTTATGCCATTTTTTAACGGCGACGCCAGCGTTATCATGGGCGCGTCAGAAACAAACCGCCGAATACGTTTACCCCGGCAAGGATCGTCTACCAGAATTGAACACCCATCAATCAATGCGCGCGCGTTCCACGAACACGGCCCCGGTACGGGCTCGTTCGGGCCGCGGCGCCGCCGGGGGAACCTGCCGCATCGACTGCGGACCACCTCACTAAACCCCTCCGCCAGAGATAACGCGGCGACCCGGGGCCCGCACCCCGGCCCGATGGGTCGCACGCCACGTTAGGGCCCCAGAATGAAATTTTCCAGGCCGCCATCCGGGCAGCCCGATACTCCTGTTTTGTCTCAAAATTCTAAGAACCACAATAAACCATGAGAACACCTGACACACGCGACCCGTTGGCCCCCAGAGGCCATACCGGTCTTTCGACGGCGCTGCGGAAATACTCCGCGCGTTTGATCCTCGCCCTCGGAATCACGGCCACGGCCTATCCGCAGGCGGCGCCGGCAACCACGACGACCACGACGACCACGACAACCGCCGCCACCGCGGTCGCGCCGGGCGCCGGGGTAAGCGAAGAGCCCGTCACCATGAACGAGTTCGTCGTGAACGGGTACGCCGCCAGCTTGGCGATGTCGCTCAATGTCAAGCGGGCATCCGAGGACAACGTCGAGGTCATAAGCGCCGAGGACGTGGGCAAGTTCCCGGACCTCAACCTTGCGGAGTCGCTCTCCCACCTGCCGGGCGTCTCGGTCGACTACCTATTCGGAGAGGGCGAGCGCGTGAGCATTGAGGGCACGGACCCGAACCTGAACCGCGTCCTCCTTAACGGCGAACCCGTCGCAACCGCCGACTGGTACGTGCTCGACAACCAGAGCCGGCAATTCAACTACCTGCTGATCAGCCCCGACCTAGTCCAGCAGGCCGAGGTCTACAAGACCTGGGAGCCCAAGCTGCTCGAGGGCAGCCTCGGAGCCACGATCATGGTCGACACACGCAATCCCCTGCTGCTGCCTTCCCTCGTCTTCACGGGCACCATCAGCGACGACTACAACGAGCGTTCAAAAAAGAGCGAGGGAAGTGAGACCGCAATGTTTAGCTGGCACAATGACGCGAAGACGTTCGGCATCATGATCGGCGGCGAGGACAACCGGGATTATTTGCGCCGCGACGGCGTTGAGTCCCTCGCCCTGGACACCAACACGAGCCTCGGCGTGGCCGGCCCGCTTCCCGGTCAGCCCGCAGGGCCCTGGGTCACCCCCGAGGTCGTCAATACCGCGGAGTTCCTGCAGCTCCGCCATCACCAAGGCGGCAATTTCGCGATAGATTTCAAACCCACAGATCGGCTTACCCTCGCGTTCACCGGCCTGTACGTGAAGCAGACCATGGACAACGTTAATCTCTCCTGGTACATTTACCCGGGCGACAACTGGTCCGGCCTGCCGAACATCACGAACGCGACCGTCACGAACGGCGTGCTCGGCAGCTACACGATCAACACCGCCCCGTTGGTCGTCGACGCATTCAACCGCGCCGCGCAGATCGTGACCCAGCAGTACGACCTGAAGGGCGTCTACAAGGGCGACAACTTCGACCTCACGACGGACGCGGGCTTCACCCGGGCAACGGGCGGCACCCAGCACCAGTTCTTCGCCGAGAATTTCGTGTTCGCGAGCGCGAATATCACCGCGAACCAGAGCTCGGCCTCGTACGCGGTGACGAGCGTCTCCGGCGACCCGACAGCGTCCGGCCTGAACAGCGGCGCCGATTTCGCCACCGACGGAGCCGGGAACTTCTACGGCAACATCGCCAGCAACCCCGAGGTCGACACCGACAAGTGGGTTCAGGTGGACCTCGTCGTCCCCGTGAAGGGCGCCCTGAAGAACGTCCAGGCGGGCCTGCGCTTCAGCGACGAAAAGGCGGGTGAAACCGGCCTGGTGGAAAGCGTGCCGAACGCCGGCTCGGTCTCGACGAACCTCAGCGCCCTAGGCTTCGCGGCCCCCCCGGGAAACTTCCTGTCCGGGCTCCCCGACATCACAACCTCGATGTCGCAGCACGTCCTGCTAAACTCATACGGCTCGATTGAAAGCTTCGTCAGCAACCTGCCGGAGGGCAACGGCCAGACCCTGCTGCAGTACTTCAACTCCAAGCCGCCCGCGGACGGCGCCGTGTTCACCGCAACCCCCACGTTCACGCTAGATGAGCGCATCAACGCGGCGTATGTTGAGAGCAGCTTCGGCGACGGCCCCCTCAACGGAAATTTCGGCGCCCGATTTGTCGAGACGACCTCGACCAGCGCCAGCTACAACCTGAGCACGCCGACACCGACACTGCAGACTTCGATAAACACGTACTCGAACATCCTGCCCGCGATTAACCTCAACTACGACCTGGCCCAGGACCAGCTTGTCCGCCTCGCCGTCGCGGAGGTCATCGCCCGCCCGAACACCTCGGCGGAGGCCGACTGGGTGGAGCTGTACGACTCGACCCTCGGCGGCGTGGGCGGCAACGCCAACCTGAGGCCCGACCAGTCGACCAATATCGACTTCGCCTACGAGAACTACTTCGCGAAGAATTCGTACTTCGCCGTGGACCTGTTCTACAAGAACATCTCGAACTACATCGTCAACGCGGCGAACCCCGAGCAGTGGACGGACTACTCGCTAGCCGGCCATCCGACCCAAACCTACGAGATCACGCGGCCGACCAACGGCGGAGCCGCCACCTCGGAGGGGGCCACGTTCTCCTACCAGCAGTATTTCGCGTACGGCTTCGGAGTCTCCGCCAACTACACTATCCAGCACACATCGGGCGCGCTCGGGCCGCTGCCGTACGCCTCGAAGGACCAGTTCAACATCAGCCCCTTCTATGAAAACAAGTGGGGCTCGATCCGCCTGACGTATGGCTGGCGCGACGACTACCTGTCCAGCTCGTTCAACGGCCAAAGCGCCATCTGGACGTCGCCCTACGCCCGGGTTAACGCGAATGCGGCGATCAAAATCACGAAGAATTTCTCGATTCTTCTGAGCGCGGTCAACATACTGGACGAGACGTACCGCCAGTACTTTAAGACTTCAGGCGCCGGTTCGGTGCTCGCGGACGAGTACAAGGACGGGTGCGATTACACCGCGGCAGTCCACTGGAACTTCTAGGTCCTGGCCGGGCCGCCCGGCCCGATCCGGCCCAGAAGCCATAGAGGTTTAGGGCCCGGATGCCTCGGCATCCGGGCCCTCCTTTTTTTTGTCACCGCGGAAGAAGGTGGAAAGACCCGCCGGGAGCTGCCAAGGTCGCCCCCATGGACAGCCGGCCAATCCGGGGCGGCCCCGGACCCATGCGTTTGCCGCTCGAGGGCCGATGAAGGCCATCCTGGGCCTGTCCGCCTATTACCATGATTCCGCGGCCGCATTGGTCGTGGACGGGCAGATCATCGCCGCGGCGCAGGAGGAGCGCTTCTCGCGGGTCAAGCACGACCACCGATTCCCGCTGCACGCCATAGGCTACTGCCTGCGGGAGGCCGGGCTGAAGCCCGGCGACATCGACCACGTCGTCTTCTACGAGAAGCCGTACCTCAAGTTCGAGCGGCTGCTGGAGACGTATCTCGCGGTCGCCCCGGCCGGATTCCGCTCGTTTCTGATGGCGATGCCGCTCTGGATCCACGAAAAGCTCCGCCTGCCGGGCGAGATGAGCCGCGGCCTGGACCACGGATACGCCAGGCGGTACATCTTTCCCGAGCACCACGAGTCCCATGCGGCAAGCGCCTTCTTCCCCTCGCCTTTCGCTGAGGCCGCCATCCTGACGATTGACGGCGTCGGGGAATGGGCCACGGCCACCCTCGGCCACGGGTCGGGCAACAGGATCTGCCTGACCCATGAGATGCGGTTCCCGCACTCGCTCGGACTCCTCTATTCGGCGTTCACCTACTTCTGCGGGTTCAGGGTCAACAGCGGCGAGTACAAGCTCATGGGCCTGGCGCCGTTCGGGGAGCCCCGGTACGAGGGCCTGATCCGCGGGACGCTCGTCGACCTGAAGGAGGACGGCTCGTTCCGCCTGGACCTATCGTATTTCGACTACTGCGCGGGGCTGACCATGACCTCGCGCAGGTTCGACCGGCTGTTCGGGGGCCCGCCCCGCCGGCCCGAGTCCCCGATCACGCAGCGCGAGTGCGACCTGGCCGCCTCGATCCAGAGGGTGACCGAGGAGGTCATGCTCCGGATGGCCGCCCAACTGCACCGGCTGACCGGGTCCAGGAACCTCTGCCTCGCGGGCGGGGTGGCGCTCAACTGCGTGGGCAACGGGCGGCTCCTGAGGGAGTCGCCCTTCGAGAGGCTCTGGATCCAGCCGGCCTCGGGTGACGCCGGCGGCGCCCTCGGCGCGGCGATGTTCGTCTGGTACCAGCTCCTGGAGAACGAGCGGGTGCCGCAGAGGCCCGACAGCCAGCAGGCCTCCCTCCTCGGGCCATCGTACACGCCCGAGGAGACCGAGCGGATGCTGCGGGAGAAGAAGGCGGTGTACCGGAGCTTCCGCGGCGGCGGCGGCCTCGTTAATGAGGTCGCCAGGCTCATCGCGGATGGCAAGGTCGTCGGCTGGATGCAGGGCAGGATGGAGTTCGGCCCGAGGGCGCTCGGCGCCCGGAGCATCCTGGGTGACGCCCGAAATCCCGAGATGCAGAGGCTCATGAACCTCAAGGTGAAGCACCGCGAGTCGTTCCGGCCGTTTGCCCCTATCGTGCTGCTCGACCGCGCCCATGAGTACTTCGAGCTGAACCCAGGCCAGGAAAGCCCGTACATGCTCCTCGTGGCCCTGGTCCGCCAGGAAATGCGGCTGCATTCGGCCGCGGACACGGAGGCAGCAGCGGGCTTGGGCCGGATACGGACCGTCCGTTCCGTCGTGCCGGCGGTCACGCATGTCGACCACACAGCCCGCATCCAGACGGTCGACCACGATCGGAACCCCAGGCTGGCCAGACTCCTGGAGGCGTTCGCGGCCCTCACAGGCTGCCCGGTGATGATCAACACGAGCTTCAACATCCGCGGCGAACCCATCGTATGCACGCCGGGCGACGCCTACCGCTGCTTCATGTCCACGAACATCGATGCGCTAGTCATTGACGATTTCCTGCTACTGAAGACGGAGCAGCCCGAGGGCGCGCGGCAAAGCCTCGAGGCGTATCTGGGCCGGTACGTCAACGACTGACGCCTGCGCTACCCGCAAAGCAGACCCAAGACGCCATCGCACCCATTCAAATGTCCCTGATCCGCATCAACAGGAACCCCAGCAGGCGCCAGCTCCGCTTCTTCGGGCTGGCGTGGCTCGTCTTCCTCGGGCTGCTGGGCTGGGAATCATGGTACCGGGGCCGGCATTCGGCCGCGGAGGCGGCCTGGGCGCTGGCCGCGGTCGTGCCGCTGGCCGGCCTGCTCAGCCCGCGGTTCCTGCGGTCCGTCTACCTCGCGATGAGCTATGCGACGTACCCAATAGGATTCGTCGTGTCCCGCGTCGTCCTCGCGCTTGCTTACTACCTTGCGCTGACGCCGATCGGACTGGCAATGCGCCTGTTCGGCCACGATCCTCTTTCCAGGCGTTTCGACCCGAAGGCGCCGAGCTACTGGATCCGACGGGACGCGACGAAGACACCCGAGAGTTACTTTCGCCAAAGTTAATATGCCAGCCAAGGGAAAGGACACGTTCAGCGCGCAGGCCGAGGGCAAGCAAAGGGGGCCGGTGGCCGAGCTGTTTGTGTTCATGCTCCACAACAAGAAATGGTGGCTCACGCCCATCATCATCGTGCTCGTCCTGGTCGGCTTCCTGGCCGTCCTTGGCGGCTCCGGCGTGGCGCCCTTCATCTACACGCTGTTCTGACTGGCGCCCGGGCCCGCGCACTAGGCCGACTCTCCGCGAATCCGGGCGATGAGGCGGTCGATCGACTCGGTGACCGCGGGACTTCCCTCGTGCGTCGAGAGGTTCCTCGCCTCGGCGAGGTGCGTCATCATCTCCCCTCGGCGCTTCAACCGGTAGAGCTTCAGCGCGAACGTGAGCTCGAAGGTGGCGTTGACCGGGCCGCTGCGCTCCACCGCCTCGAAAAAGTGGACCGAGCGGGCCTCGTCGCCCCGCGCCTCGCAGATCTTCAACGCACGAAGGTTGTTCTCCTGATTCCTCGGCTGATGTTCGGCCGCGGCGAGGCTCACGTTCTCGGCCTCAGCCGTCCTGCCCGACTCGGCGAGCAGGCCGACAACGGCCTCGAGCGCGTCCTCGTTCGAGGGGTCCTCCGCGAGGACCGCGCGAAACTCCCGCTCAGCCTCGGCGCTCTCGCCCGCCGCGCGCGCCAGGCCTGCGCGCACCAGGCGCAGCCTCCGGTCCGCCGGGTGCGCCGCAACCGCCGTGTCGAAGAAGCGCTCGGCGACGTCGAATCGCTTAATCCCCGTCCAGAGATTCGAGAGGACGGGCGCAAGCAGGTCCAGGTCGGCGCCGGATCCGACGGCCTGCATGAGCACCTTTTCCGCCTCGGCGGAGCGGCCCAGGCGCACCAGGATCGTGGCCTCGTCGGCGGAAAGGGCGAAATCGCGGGGCAGCAGCTCCTCTGCGCGCCGCGCCATCCCGAGGGCCCCGGCCAGGTCGCCACGGTCGCGGTCGATCCCCTCGAGTATGCCCGCCAGGGCCGGATTCTCCGGGTCCCGGGCGATGGCGGCCCTCGACACCTCGGCGGCCCTGCCGAGGACCTCGGGCGTCCTGCCACCCGGGCCGGCGGCGTCCATCTCTCGGGCCATCCGGGCCTCGTCCTGGACGTACGTGAGCTGGTTGGTGAACGGCGGCTTGCGGGTGAGGACGTCGATCCTAAGGAGCATGGGGAGTCGCTCGTGGCTCGTGTACGCAAGCGCGTCCGCGCACGCGGCCGAATCCAGCCATCCCGAGCTGGTCTCCGGGACGCCGGACAGGGCCGCCGCGGCGCTCCGCGCGATCATCCGGGCCAAAAGGTAGCTGCCGTTCCAGTCAAGGTGCACATGCTCGAACAGGATCTCCCGCCCGCTCGGGGAGGTGTTCGAATACGGATCCGCACCCATCGCGACGGCGGCGTCGACAAGCCTCGCGCCGTACCGTCCGTCCCGGGCGACCCCGCGCACGATCTCGTTTATCCTCGGGTCCGGCCGGAACCTGAGCGCGTCCCAATGCAGCGCGTCGACAAGATGCCGCCTCGCGGCTTCCGTGTCGCCGGCCCGCATCTCGAGGAGACCGAGCATGAATTGGGTGTCCGCATACTGGGGATCGATCCGCAGGGCTTCGGCGAGCCGCGCCCGGGCCCTTTCGCCTTCGCCGAGACTCCAGGCGAGCCTCCCCTCGTCGAAGGCGGCCTGCCATGCCGAGAGCTGCGCATGGGAAAACCCCGGGCGGTGGAGCGAGAGGAAGGGAGGGCAATCCTTAAGGTTGGCGACCACCGTGCAGAGGATCGTCTTCGCACCCGCCTCGGCCGCCACCTTCACGATATCCCGCAGGTTCTCCTCGAAGTTGCTGTAGACGGTCTCAAGCCGCGGGTCGTCCCCCGGCACCGCGCTGTCGATGAACATGGCCATGCCGCCCCATTCGGCGGGACGGCGGCCGCGCGCCGTCAGCTTGCCCGCGAGTGCGCCGATCAACTGTCCCGTCCGCGTCGAGCGCACGAAAACGCTCGCCCGAATTACCCAGAGGGGCGGCATCTGTGAGAGATAGGCGCAGCCCGGGCCGTAGGGACCGACGACCTCGTTGTTTCCCATGTACACCACAAACAGGTCGGGCTCGAAACGGGCGAGCTCGCGGGCGATCTGGTAGACGACGTGGGAGTTGATCGCGACGATCCCGGTGTTGATGACCTCGATTTCCCTCCCCGGATAGTGGGCGCGCAGCTGCGCCCGAAGCTGAGGGGCGAACGCGAAGCTGGGGACGGGGACCCCCTGGGCCGCAGATTCGCCCAGCAGGACGATCCGCACGGCGCCCGGCGCCTTGCGCCGGGAAACGCGAAGGTTGAGCGGCCTCAGGTCGAAGCTACCGGGCAGGAAGAGGCGGGCGAAGTCGGGATTGCTCCTGAAATACCCCGGCTTCTCGTCGGGGATGAGGAAAGTCGTCGGCCTGCCATATCCCGCCAGGCGCAGCGCGAACTCGAACGCGAGAAGGAGCGCGACCGGGGCGGCGACCGCGAGCGCGGTCCGGTACATCCACAATCGCGGAGCCGCGCGCTCCATCCCTTCTGTGCTCTCGGGCGGCGTTGGGGATTCGGCTGACACTGGAGGAGAATCGAGCCTGCGCCAGCGCTCCGCGGCCTGTCAATCGAACCCGTCCCGGCGCGGTCCCCCGGGGAAAGACTCGGCCTAGCGGGCCGCCTTTCTCAGCTCGTCGAGAACCCTCCGCGCCTGCTCAAAGTCGGGTCGAATCTCCAGCGCCCGCTCAAGGTGCCGCGCCGCCTCATTGCGGGCGCCGCCGGTCCCCAGGAGCCCGACGGCCAGGCAGTAGTGTGCCACGGCGAAGTCGGGCTTGAGCCGGATCGCCGCCCTGAACTCCGAGACCGCGTCCGGCAGCCGGCCCCTAATCCCCGAAAGGAAGGCGCCAAGGTCAACATGGGTCTGCGCGTCGTCGGGGTCGATGCGCAGCGCCGCCGAATACTCGGCGAGCGCGTCCTCGGCCCGACCGGGAACCTTGGCCAGGGCATTGGCAAGGTTGGCATGAACCTGTGCGTTTTCCGGGGCCAGCCTGATCGCGGCCTCGAACTCCGAGATTGCCTCGGAGGCGCGGCCGGGCATGCGGGAGAGCGCCGCGCCAAGGTCGCTGTGGGCCTTCATGTAGCCCGGCCTCAGGCGGAGCGCCTCCCGGTACTCGGCGACCGAATCGCCCAGGCGGCCGGGTGCGAGCGCCAGCGCATTCGCAAGATTCAGGTGATATTCGGGGTTGCCGGGCGCGAGGCGCAGCGCGGCCTCGTATTCACCGATCGCCTCTGCCGATGAACCCGGCTGCTCCATCAGAAGGTTCGCAAGGTTGTAGTGCGCGAGGTCGTTGTCGGGCTCAATCCGAAGCGCCGCCCTGAGGTGCGAGATGGCCTCGGCCAGACGGCCGGGAATGCGGCCCAGCGCAACGCCGAGATTGTTGTGCGCGTCGGCGAAGCCGGGATTAAGCCGAAGGGCCGCCTCGTACTCGGCGATCGCGTCGGCCGAGCGGCCGGGCAGCTTGAGCAGAGCGCTGCCCAGGTTGCTGTGCGCGGCCCAGTGTTCCGGCCTCAGCCTCAGTGTCGCCTCGTATTCGGAAATGGCCTCCCGCTGGCGATCCGGACTCCTGCCGAGCGACACGGCGAGATTGTAATGGGCCAGCCACGCCGCGGGGTTCCGGGCAAGGGTCGCGCGGTTGAGCGTGTCCGCATCGCTGTAAATCCGGCATTGCCTCCACGACAGGAACCCAAGCATCGCCGGCGCGGCGAGGAGGAGGCAGGCCCGGCCCCGCGCGCCCGCCACAATCCCGGCGGCGATCCGGTCCAGCCCCCAGGCGACAGGCACGATTATTCCGATGGAGGCCAGGTATTGAAAGTGGTCAGCCACGAACGAGAAAATGAACGGGTAGACGTTCACGAAACCGAGGGCCGGGAAAAGCGTCCCGGCGAAGAACAGGAATCCCGCGAGCGGGCCGCGCCGCCTTCGGGCCAGGAGCGCGAGGACAGCGACGAGCGCCAGGACGCCGAGCGGGTACAGGTATTGCCCGGCCTCCCCCGCGCGTATCGTCCATCGCGGATAGATGAACATCAGGTTGCTCGGGCAGATGACCTTGCCCGCATAGAATACGATCACCCTTCCGGCGAGGAGCGCCCGCTGCAGCGCGGTAAGCGAGAAATCGGCGCCCTCCGCGCCGATCAGCTTCCTCTCGACCCAGGCGGTGAAGAGGCCGCACGCCGCCCCGACGGCAAGCCATGGCAGGAGCGGAGCCACGTCGCGCCTCCAGGCGAGCCGGCCTCGGCGCCACCAGAACACCACGAGGAGTGCCGCGGGCAGCGTGGCGGTCACGGTCTTCGTCAGCAGGGCAAGGGCGAAGAGGCCGAATGCGCACCAATACAGGCTTCTGCTCCGGGTCTCGTCGAAGCGCAGGTAGATGAGGGCGGCCCCGAGGTAGAACACCGCCGACAGCGTGTTCTTTTGCTCGGAGATCCAGGCCACCGACTCCACGCAGACTGGGTGCAGGGCAAAGAGCAGGCCCGCGAAGACGGGAGCCGGGAACGAGAGCCCGCGCAGGATGAGCACCAGCAGCCACGCCGCGGCCGCATGGAGCGCCGCGTTCGCGAGGTGATAGCCGAGCGCCGAGTCCCCCCAGATCCGGTGCTCGGCCCAGAACGCGCTGTGGAGGACCGGATAGTACTGCTGGGTGGCGGTCAGGTCGAACCAGATCCGCCACAGCCCGTGGAGCGAGCGCAGCAGGGGTTTCGTCACATGCGCGTCGTCGTCCCAGAGGAAGCCGCCCCCGAGCGCCGGGAGATAGGCGAGAAAAACCGCGGCCAGAAACAAGCCTGCCGAACCGACGACCTTGGCGTCCGCCCAGGCTGGCTTCGCCGACCTGACGACGGGAGGGGATGCCACGGCGCCCATTCGGAAGGATCGGCGAAAAAGCGTCAAGAGCCCGCTCCGCCTGCGGCTATCGCGGGCCCGCATCCGGCCGGCGGGACGGGAGCCGAGTAGCAGCGATGTTAAAAACATAGTCATTTCTGCCATTTTTTAACGGAGTCGACGCGAATATCATCGCTGCTGCTCCACGGATACCCGAGATTTTCCAGCGCAGGCCCCCCATGACCGGTCCATCGCCCGCAACCCCAAGCCGATTCGAACACGTTCCGGTGGCCGCGTATCCGACCAGCGCTGAGGGCTCCCGCGCGGTCGCGCGCGAAATTGCGGCCTTGATCCGGGCCAAGCGACCCGGCAACCGGCCCGCGGTGCTGGGCCTGGCGACGGGCTCCACCCCGCTCAGCCTCTATGCGGAGCTTGTCAGGATGCACCGCGAGGAGGGCCTGAGCTTTGCGAACGTCGTCTCCTTCAACCTGGACGAGTACTACCCGATCCAGCCGGACGACCCGCGGAGCTACAGGCACTTCATGAGGGCGCACCTGTTCGACCACATCGACATCCCCCAGGGGAACACCCATGTGCCGGAGGGCACCGTGCCGGCAACGGCGCTCGACGCGCACTGCCGCGACTACGAGGAGAAGATTCAGGCGGCAGGCGGGATCGACTTCCAGATCCTGGGGATCGGCCGCACGGGCCACATCGGGTTCAACGAGCCCGGAAGCGCACGGCGCTCCCGCACGCGCCTGGTGACACTCGATTCCATCACGCGCAGGGACGCATCCGAGGAATTCGGAGGCGAGGAGAACACGCCGCGCCGGGCGATCACGATGGGAGTCAAGACGATCCTCGAGGCCCGCCGAATCGTCCTCATGGCATGGGGGCAACACAAGGCCGAGATCGTCCGCGCGGCGACCGAGGGCCCCGTCACGGCGCAGGTGACCGCGTCCTTCCTCCAGGAGCACGACCAGGTCCAATTCGTCGTCGACGCGGCCGCGGCCGGGGCGCTGACCCGCAACCGGACGCCTTGGCTGCTCGGGGCGCTGGGCGACCTGGGGCTAGAGTGGGACCCGCCCATGATGCGCCGCGCCATCATCTGGCTCTCGCAGCTGCGCAGGAAGGCCATCCTCAAGCTCACCGACGACGACTACAATGAGGCGGGGCTGCAGGACCTGCTCCGGATCCACGGCTCGGCCTACGAGGTGAACTTGGCGGGATTCTACCAGCTGCAGCACACGATCACCGGATGGCCGGGGGGCCGCGATCCCAAGCGGACGAGGCCCGGGGACGCCCCCGTGCGTCCGCTGCGCTCCCCCTCGGCCGCCGTCTTCCCGAAGCGCGTCCTCGTCGTCGCCCCGCACCCGGACGACGACGTGATCGGGATGGGCGGCACGCTGTGCCGGCTGGTCGAGCACGGCCATGAGGTCCACATCGCCTACCAGGTCTCCGGTTCCAACGCCGTCTCGGACGAGGCCGTCATGCGCGCCCTGCGCTTCGCCGGCGACGCGGGTCTTGCGAGCCAGGCGACCGCGGAGCGGCTGCGCCGCCTGTGCGCGGCCCACGAGTCGGCGGGATCGCTGCCCGAGACCGCGGAGATCGCGCACTGGAAGGGCCTTGTCCGCCGCCAGGAGGTGCTTGCCGCCGCCCGGGTCTGCGGTGTGGCGCCGGGAAGGCTCCATTTCCTCGACCTCCCCTTCTACCATACGGGCCCCGGAAAAAGGAGGCAGCTGGGGGAGGAGGACGGGGCCATCATGCGGGACCTCCTGAGCGGCGTCCGGCCCCACCTCATATTCGCGGCGGGCGACCTGGACGACCCGCACGGCACCCACAGGCTCTGCCTGCACGCCCTGCGCGACGCGCTGGCCCGCTCGTCCGGGGAGCCGTGGGTTCGCGAGAGCGAGCTCTGGCTCTACAGGGGCGCCTGGTCCGAATGGTCCGCCGACGAGATAGATCTCGCCGTGCCCTTGAGCCCTCAGGAGGTGCTTCGGCGCCGGCGCGCGATCTTCTGCCACGAGACACAGAAGGACATGGCGCTCTTCCTGGGCGACGACCGGCGCGAATTCTGGCAGCGCTCCGAGGACCGCAGCCGGCGCCTCGCGGAGACCTACAACGCCCTGGGCCTGGCCGAATACGAGGCAATCGAGGCCTTCAAGCGATTCACCCCCGATGAATTCCTGCGCGATCTGCCTCTTTAGCGCGGTCGCAGCCTCCATGACCGCGCCTGCGCCGGCCAAAGCCGCTTCCCAGCCGCTCGACGTCATGCCGGCGCCCGCCGACGTGCGCGTGTCCGCGGGGCGGGTCGCCGTGTCGGGCAACCTGGTCGCGGCCTCGGCCGGCATCCCGGACGCTCGCCTGGAGGCCGCGATCGCGCGGGCCGGCGCCCGGTGGCGCTCCCGGCTGGGCGGGGCAGCCGGCGCCGCCGACTCGGCCCCCGTCAAGCTCTGGATCGACTGCAGGGGACCCGGGGCCGCCGTCCCGTCCCTCTCCGAGGACGAATCGTATACGCTGGACGTGGGCCAGTCGCAGATCGTTCTGCGGGCCCCGACCGCGGTGGGAGCGATGCGCGGACTGGAGACGTTCCTGCAGCTTGCCCGGCGGGACCAGGCGGGCTGGTGGCTTCCCGTGGTCTCGATCCGGGACGCGCCTCGGTTTCCGTGGCGGGGCCTCCTGATCGACGTCGGCCGCCACTGGCAGCCCGTCGAGGTGATCGAGCGCAACCTGGACGCGATGGCGGTCGTCAAGTTGAACGTTCTCCACCTCCATCTCACGGAGGACCAGGGATTCCGCATCGAGAGCCTCACCCATCCCGAGCTGCAGGCGAAGGGCTCGGACGGCCTTTACTTCACCCAGGCGCAGATGCGCGGGATAATCGCGTACGCCGCGGACCGCGGCATCAGGGTGGTCCCGGAATTCGACATCCCGGGCCATACGACGAGCTGGGTCGTGTCGCACCCGGAGCTGGCGAGCCTGCCCGGGCCCTACGGGATCGAGCGCCACTGGGGCGTGTTCAACCCGGTGCTCGATCCCACGAA
>Ga0209415_10013249_pt1 | contig 13619 bp, 11 predicted proteins | sample PeaSoiSIISIP2007_FD_187696 | JGI IMG/M metagenome (GOLD analysis project Ga0209415, IMG submission 187696) | Peat soil microbial communities from Weissenstadt, Germany - SII-SIP-2007 (SPAdes) (version 2) | ecosystem: Environmental > Terrestrial > Soil > Wetlands > Peat | place: Germany... | reverse complement strand
TGCCGAGGTCTTCGTGGGGCTCTGTTTCGCCGCTTTAATTTTCGCATTGGGTCGGTCGCTTTATTCTGTGGCTCGTGGGTTTTCAGCTAGAACAAATAGGTCAAGACAAGCGGGTGTGTGGACCTCGGTTATATTCCTATTTCTGTTTCCGCTAGGAACCATTTTCGGAGTTATCTGGCTAGCCGGACTATTAAGCTCGGAGGCCAAGGATTGGTTTTCGGGCCGCCCCATCCAAGACGAGCAGGTAGCCACCACGGAGAGCGACACTAAATCCGGAGGCTGATGGCAATTAGCCCGCCGCCTAACCCGGCTGCTGCAGGGGACGCACCGATAGCGTCTTTGTTTCATTTGGCGCGCCGTGTGCTGCGTGACAAATAGCTCAGCGCGTCTGCGCGAAGATGCGGTTGGCCTCTTCGAGGGCCTCTTTAGAGCCGATGTCGTACCAGATACCGGGCACGCGCCAGCTATATACGGGGGTGCGCGGGTAGAGCCATTGAACCAGGCGGCCGGGCTGGTCGGGATTGTTGCCTTGGGCGACGTACTGCTCGATGAGGGGCAGCGTGGCTTTGGGATAGAAATAGAGGGCAATGCCGGTGATGGTGCTGGCAGGGTCCTGGGGTTTTTCCTCAAAAAAGGTGATGCGGCCGGCGGCATCGAGGGTGATCGCATTGAACTTCTTGATCTGCTCGAGCTCGCCGACGTCATAGACGGCCAGGACGGGGGCCTGTTTCTGGCGGCAATAGGCGCCGAAGCCGGAGAGTTCCCGGTTGAACAGGTTATCGCCGGCCACGACAATGATGTCGTCTTGGACGTGCTGGGTGGTGAGGACGAAGTGGAGGTCGCCGATGGCGCCGAGCTTGTTGGCCTCGTCAGTCGAGCCGTCGTTGACCACGGTGAAATCGAGCCTGGCCTTGGTCGCGCGGTAGTGGTCGGACCATTCCTGGAAGTGCCGGGCAAACTTGGCGTTGGTGACCACGTAGATGCGGTCCAGGCCGCCGATCGGGGCGAGGTTGTCCAGGACATGCTCGATCATTGGCTTGCCCGCGACCGGAAGCAGCGGTTTGGGCTGCGTCAGGGTCAGTGGATAAAGGCGGGTAGCGTAGCCGGCGGCAAGAATAATGACCTTCATTTGGCTTCGAACAGAATCGGAGCGATGTTGTGGGCCAGCTCCTGACAGCGGGCGAGGATCTCGGCGGCGGATTCGCTGTTGAGGGCGAACTCGGCCAATTCCTTGGCTTCGGTCAATTTGAGGCGCCGGATGATGAACTTGACGGGGGGCACCAGGGCGGCAGTCACGCTGAGTTCATCCACGCCCAGGCCGAGCAAGAGCGGCACCAGAACGGGGTCGCTGGCCATCTCCCCGCAAACGCTGACCCAGATCCGATGGTTGTGGGCGGCGTCGACGGTGCCCTTGATGAGGTGGAGAATGGCCGGATGCGTGGGCTCGTACAGGTGGGCGATTTTCTCGTTCATCCGATCCACCGCCAGGCAGTACTGGATGAGGTCGTTGGTCCCGATGCTGAAGAATTTGAGGCGCTTGGCGAGCGAATCGGCAACGATCGCCGCGGAGGGGATCTCAATCATGGCGCCGATTTCGAGCTGTTCGTCAAACGGGACGCTCTCCCGTCGCAATTCCTCCTTGTATTGTTCGACGAGGGCATTGGCCTGCTTGAGCTCGTCCAGGCCGGAGATCATCGGATACATCATCTTGACGTTGCCCTCGGCGCTGGCGCGGAGGATGGCGCGGAGTTGTTCGCGGAAGAAGTCCGGGCGCTGGAGGCAAAAGCGGATGGCGCGCCAGCCGAGGAAGGGGTTCATCTCCCGGGGAACGGGCATGTGGGCCAGGAACTTGTCGCCGCCCAAATCCAGAGTGCGGATGACCAGGGGCAGCGGTTTGAGGGCGACGGCGGCTTGGGAGTAGGCCTGGTATTGCTGTTCCTCGCTGGGGGGAGAGTCGCGGTTGATAAAGAGGTATTCCGTGCGGAACAGGCCGACGCCTTCGGCGCCGTTGGCTTTGACCGCTTCGACGTCGCCGGCCTGCTCGATATTGGCCGAGAGACAGACGCGGTGTCCGTCCAGGGTGACGGCGGGCTTTAGCAGCAGGTCACGGAGTTTCTCCTGCAAGGTGACCTGTTTGCGGATCAGTTCCCCGTATTCGAAGAGGGTCTGGTCGGTGGGGTTGATGATGAGCACCCCGTTGATCCCATCGAGCAGGGCGTACTGGCCGGTCTCCAGCCGGGCGCTGACATCCTTGAGACCGACCACTGCGGGGATGCGCAGCGAGCGGGCCATGATCGCGGTATGAGAGGTTCGGCTGCCGACATCGGTGGCGAAGCCCAGGACGTGGCGCTTATCCAACTGCGCCGTGTTGGAGGGCGTCAGGTCATGGCTGATGATGATGCACGGCTCCTTGAGGTGGCGGAGGTCGATCTCCTCCGGCATCCCGAGCAGGTTATTGAGCACGCGGTTGATGACGTCGCGCAGGTCGGTGGCGCGTTCCCGCAGGTAATCGTCCTCGATGGCGGCGAGCGTCGCCGCGTAGCGCTCGGCTATCGAGTGGAAGGCATGGTCGGCGTTCACCTTCTGTTCGGTGATCATCCGGACCACTTCGTCGAGCAGGGTGCGGTCCTCCAAGACGAGCAGGTGGGCGTCAAAAATGCCGCCTTCCTCGCCGCCCATGCCGGCGCTGACTTTGCGCTGGACCTCGAGGAGTTGCTGGCGGGTCTGCACCAGGGCCCGCTCGAAGCGGTTGATCTCCTCGGGCACTTCCGACTCGGCCAGTTGCCGTCGCTCGACGCTGGTGCGGGCGTGGTCCAGGACGAGGATGAGACCGCGGACCACTCCGGCCACGCCGGCGGAAACCGGAATGCCACGGAAACTCATCTCGCCTTTGCGCGGCGGCTCTGCCATAGGGATTAGATAGCCAAACGCGGGCCGGCTTGAAAGGCATTTCTGGGGCAAAATTTAGCTTGCCTAAGGTTCATCTCTTCTCTTTCACTAGTCGTGCATTCTGCGGCCATGCCGCAACCGCCATGAAAAAAAACAGCGCCAATCAACATCGCGGTCTGCTGGCCGGGGGCAACTGGATTATTGACCAGGTCAAGCTGATCGATGTTTACCCTCAACCCGAACAACTGAGCAACATCCGCAGCCAATCTCAAGGAACCGGTGGAGCACCTTACAACGTTCTGGTCGATCTGGCAAAGTCAGCCGCCCCTTTTCCGCTCTACGGCGCCGGCCTGGTCGGCAACGACCCCCTCGGCGAAGAGATCCTCGACGTTTGCCGGCAGCACCGAATCGACATCCGGCACCTGGCCGCCACCGCCAAGGCGCCCACCTCCTATACGGACGTCATGACCGAGCTGGGACATGGCCGCCGCACCTTCTTCCACGCGCGCGGCGCCAACGCCCTCTGGCAAGGCGCCGGCTTGGATTTCGAGCGCACCCGCCCCCGCATCTTTCATCTCGGCTACCTGCTGCTGCTCGACGCCCTGGATGCACCCGACCCCAAGTTCGGCACCCGGGCGGCCCGGCTGCTGGCCCAGGCGCAAGGCGCCGGCGTCAAAACGTCGGTGGATGTCGTAAGCGAGGACAGCGACCGCTTTGCCAGGATCGTCAACCCCGCCCTCCGCTACGTGGATTATTGCATCCTTAACGAGGTCGAGGCCGGCAAGACCACGGGCTTCAGAATCCGCCCGCCCGGCGGCCCACTCGATACGGTGGCCGCGCGGCATGCGGCCGGCGCCCTGCTCCAGCAAGGCGTCCGCGAGTTGGTCGTCATCCACTTCCCGGAAGGCGCCTTCGCGCGCACCCGCCGGGGGGAGGATTATTGGCAGGCCTCGTTGAAACTGCCGCCCAGCTTTATCGCCGGCACCGCCGGCGCTGGAGACGCCTTCTGCGCCGGGGTCCTGCTGGGCTTGCACGAGGGTTGGGACCTGCCGCGCTGTCTGCTGACCGGCGTCTGCATCGCCGCGGCCTCCCTCTCGAAGGCCACCTGCACCGACGGCGTCAAATCCTTGAGCAGTTCGCTGGCCCTGGCGCGCAAATTCGGCTTCAACCCGGACCTGGGACAATAGGACAGCGTGAAGCCAATCATCCTGGCAGTGGGGGCGCTGGCTTTGGCCGGTTTGGCCGGTTGGTACTGGAAGACGCACGGACGCCCAGCCGGGCCCGAGGCGCTCACGTTGCAGGGAAACGTGGATATCCGCGAGGTCAACCTCGGCTTCCGTGTGGCCGGTAGAATTCTAGAAGTGGCTCGCGACGAGGGGGACGCGGTCAAGCCAGGAGACGTGATCGCGCGGCTGGATTCGGAGCCCTATCGCCGGGAGGCGGAGGAAGCGCGAGGGCAGGCGGCTTCTTTGCGGGCGCGGCTGCAATGGCTCGAGGCGGGCAACCGCCCGCAGGAGATCGCCCAGGCCAAGGCCACGGTCCGGGAACGCGAGATCACCGCCGCCAATGCCCAACGGCTCTTCCAGCGCCAGGAAGAGCTCCTGGCCAGCAAAACCGTCTCGGTACAGGAGTGGGACGACGCCGGGGCGCGCTATCGCGAAGCGGAGGCGCGGCTCAAGTCTGCCCGCGAACAACTGGCCTTGCTCGAGGCGGGCTTTCGCGCCGAAGAGATTGCCCAGGCCAAGGCTGACCTCGCGCGAGCCGAGGCGGCGCTGGCCAGCGCCGAGTTGCGCCTCGCCGACACGGTGCTCGCGGCGCCCTCTGACGGCGTGGTCATCACTCGCGCGCAGGAACCCGGCGCGATCGTCCAAGCCGCCACGACCGTGCTCACCGTCTCGCTGACCCGCCCGGTCTGGGTCCGCGCCTACGTGCCCGAGCCGAGCCTCGGCCGCGTTCATCCCGGCATGAAAGTCCGGATCTATACCGATTCCCGTCCCGAACAACCCTACTACGGGCAGATCGGCTACATCTCACCCCGGGCCGAATTCACCCCGAAAAACGTCGAGACCGCCGAGCTGCGGACCTCCCTGGTTTATCGCCTCCGCGTGGTCGTGACCAACTCCGACGAAGGCTTGCGCCAGGGCATGCCCGTCACCGTCAAAGCGGAGGCGGAGGAGGGCCGGAGTCCCACCTCCCAGGGCCGATCCAGGAAAGGGGGCGGGGATCCCGATTCGGAATCGGGACTTCCTTCCGGTCCGCAGGAGCAGGAAGCGGGGACGAAGCCGTCCCCGCCCCTGCCCACCTCCGCAGGCCGGCGCTGAATCATGGCCCAAACCGTCGTTTATCTCAACCAGGTGGGGAAAGTGTTCCCGGGCGCGGCGCATCCGGCGTTGACGGATATTCTCGCGCCCGTGCGGGCAGGGATGATTACCGGCCTGGTGGGGCCGGACGGGGCGGGCAAGACGACGCTGATGCGGTTGATGGCCGGGCTGCTGGCGTCATCGACCGGCAGCATCGCAGTCAACGGATTGGACCCCATTGCCCAGGCCGCCCAATTGCGCGAGTTCATCGGTTACATGCCTCAGCGGTTCGGGCTCTATGAAGACCTTTCCGTGCGAGAAAACCTGGAACTGCACGCGGACCTCCGGGGGGTGGTGGGGCCGGAACGCGAGGCGGTTTTCGCGCGGCTGCTGGCCTTCGCCGATCTCGACCGCTTCGCGGGGCGGCTGGCGGGCAAGCTCTCGGGCGGCATGAAACAGAAATTGGGGCTCGCTTGCGCGCTGCTCGGCCGGCCGCGGCTGCTGCTGCTGGACGAGCCCGGCGTGGGAGTGGACCCCATCTCGCGCCGGGAATTGTGGAGGATGGTGCATGAGCTGGTGGAGCAGGGGCTGACCGTGGTCTGGAGCACCGCCTATCTGGATGAGGCCCAGTTGTGCCAGGAGGTGTTGCTGCTCAACGATGGCCGGCTCTTGTTCGCCGGCAACCCTGCGGGCCTTACCGACCGCGTGCGCGGCCGCTGTCTTCAGGTGCGTGGCCTCGAGGGCAGCCGCCGCCAGGTCCTGGCCCGCGCCTTGCGCCGCCCCGAAGTCCTCGACGGCGTCATCCAGGGCCGTTGCGTCCGGCTGGTCCTTCGCCCAAACAGCCCGCCCCCGGACCTCCGCCAACTCGAGGCCGGCGACACGGCGCAATTGGTTCCGGTCCAACCTCGATTCGAGGATGCCTTCCTCGATGTGCTTGGCGGAGGACCCGGCGGCGACTCCGCCCTGGCCCAGCGCCTGCATCCTATCGCCGGCGACGATCAGCCCGTGGTCGAGGCCGTCGACTTGACCAAACGATTCGGAACCTTCACGGCCACGGACCGCGTCAGCTTCGCCGTGCGGCGCGGTGAAATCTTCGGCCTGCTCGGCCCCAACGGCGCCGGCAAGTCCACGACCTTCCGGATGATGTGCGGGCTCTTAACGCCAACCTCCGGCACGGTGCGCATGGCCGGCATCGATTCGAAACGAAGCCCCAGCCAGGCCCGCCAGCGTCTCGGCTACATGGCCCAGAAGTTCTCCCTCTACACCGACCTGACCGTGGCCCAAAACCTCAACTTCTTCTCCGGCGTTTACGGCCTCCGCGGCGGCCGTCAAGCGCAGGTGGTGCAAGCCATGGTCGAGGTCTTCAAGCTGGGGCCCTTCCTGGGAAGCACCTCGGGCACCCTTCCGCTGGGATTCAAACAACGGCTCGCCCTGGCCTGCGCCGTCATGCACGAACCGGACATTCTCTTTCTCGATGAGCCAACCTCCGGCGTCGACCCGGTCACCCGCCGCGAATTCTGGACCCATATCAACGGCCTGGTCGAAAAGGGTGTCACGATCATGGTCACCACCCATTTCATGGACGAAGCGGAATACTGCGACCGCATTGCCCTGGTGTTCCGAGGCCAAGTCATCGCCGCCGGCACTCCTGACCAACTCAAGGAACTGGCCGCCGGACCCGACCAGCCGGACCCGTCCATGGAGGATGCCTTCATCGCCCTGGTCAGGAGGCACGGAGAATGAGCCTTCGCGAACCCCTGCGCCACCGGAGCGCCGGCTTCAGCCGGCAGCAGCCCGATCTTAATCTTAATCTTAATCTTAATCTTAATCTTAATCCTAATCCTAATCCTAACCCCCGCCACCGGAGCGCCGGCTTCAGCCGGCAGCAGCCCGAGAGCCACCGAGCATGAACCTTCGAGCCTCCCTCCGCCGGCTCAAGGCGCTGTGCAAGAAAGAGACGCTCCAGATCCTGCGTGACCCGAGCAGCAACCTCATCGCCTTCGTCCTGCCGGTTATCATGCTCTTGATCTTCGGTTACGGCATCAGCCTCGACACGCCGGGCCTGCGCATCGGCCTGGTCCTCGAGGACAGCAGCCCCGAGGCGCGGCTTTTCGCGGCCAGCCTCTTCGGCTCGCCTTACCTGCGCGTGCAGACCGCCCGCACCCGGGCGGAATTGGCCGACGCCCTGCTCCGGGGCCGCGTGCGCGGCTTTGTGATTGTCCCGCCGGATTTTTCTCAACAGCTCGAGCGGCCGGGCGACACCGCGCCGCTGCTGATCGTCACGGACGGGGCCGAGCCAAACACGGCCAACTTTGTGGAAAACTATATCCGTATGGCCTGGGAAGGCTGGCTCGAGCAGCGCGCCGCCGAGCACGGCGCCTCCCTCGAGGATGGCGCCGGCCTTTCGCCTGAGAAACGCCCGGCCCCGGCCCCCACGGTTACCCTCGAGCCTCGCTTCTGGTTCAATCCGTCCGCCGAAAGCCGGAACTACCTCATCCCTGGCTCGATTACCGTCATCATGACGGTGATTGGCGCGTTACTGACTTCGTTGGTCGTGGCGCGCGAATGGGAGCGGGGCACCATGGAGACGCTGCTGGCTTCGCCGGTCACGCGGGCCGAACTATTGCTCAGCAAGCTCCTGCCCTACTACGCCTTGGGCATTATCTCGTTGTTTATTTGCGTCGGCGTGGCGGTCTTCCTGGTGGGGGTCCCTTTTCGCGGCTCGGCCCTCGTCCTGTGGCTGGTCGGCTCGCTCTTTCTGGGCAGCGCCCTGGGCCTGGGCTTGCTCCTCTCGACCGTCACCCGCAACCAGTTCTACGCCGCGCAGGCCGCCCTCAACGCCGCTTTCCTCCCGGCGGTCATCCTCTCCGGGTTCATCTATGAAATCCGCAGCATGCCCCCCGTCATCCGGGCGGTTACTTACCTGGTCCCCGCCCGCTATTTTGTGACCGCCATGCAAACCCTTTTCCAGGCCGGCGACCTCTGGGCCGTCTTGCTCAAGAGCATGCTCTTCCTGGCCATCGCCTCGGCCTTCTTCATCGCCATGACCGCCCTGAAGACCCGGAAACGAATCGAGTGAACCATGCTCCCTCGCATCGCCACTCTCATCATCAAGGAATTGCAAGCCCTCTTGCGGGACCGCCAGGGGCGGATGCTGCTCATCATGCCGGTGCTCCTGCAATTGGCCGTCTTTCCCTTTGCCTCGACCCTCGAAGTGAAGAACAACACCCTCGCCGTCTTGAACGAGGACGCCGGCGCGGAGTCCTTCGAGCTCATCCAGCGTTTGTCCCAGGCGCGCGCCTTCACGCGCCTGCTGACACTGCGCAGCCAAGCCGAACTGCGCCGGGCCATCGACGGGCAGGCGGCGTTGCTCGTGCTCCGGTTCCCGGCGGACTTCTCACGCAACGTCACCGCCGGCCGGTCCGTGGCCATTCAGGCCGTCCTCGACGGGCGCCGCTCCAACAGCGCCCAGATCGCTCTGGGCTACGCACGGCAGATCCTCGAAGGCTACCTCGATGACCGGCGCGCCGCCCAGGCGCGCGTCTCCACGTCCACCATCCTCGTTCGCCACTGGTTCAATCCGAACCTTGATTACGTCCGGCATATCATCCCTTGCCTGGTGGCCCTCATCACCACCATCAGCACCATGAGCGTAATCGCGCTCTCCGTCTCGCGCGAAAAGGAACAGGGCACCTTCGACCAACTCCTGGTCTCCCCGTTGACGCCCGGCATGATCATGGTCGGCAAAGCCATCCCCGCGCTCCTGGTGGCGATGGCCCAGGCCACGGTCATCGTCCTGGCCGGAGTCTTCGTCTATCGAATCCCTTTCCAGGGTTCGCTCCTCCTGCTCTATGGCTGCATGATCTTCTACATCCTCGCCCTGATCGGTTTCGGGCTCTTCATCTCGTCCCTCTGCGCCACCCAGCAGCAGGCCTTTCTCGGCGTCTTCAGCTTCATGATGCCTGCCATCCTTCTCTCCGGGTTCCCCTCCCCGGTCGAAAACATGCCGCCGTGGCTCCTGTGGCTCGATTGGTTCAATCCCCTCCGCCATTTCATCGTCATCGTCAAAGGCATCTTCATCAAGGACGTCGGCCCCGCCATCCTCTGGCAGAGCCTCTGGCCCCTCCTCGTCATCGCCCTCCTCACCCTGACCGCCGCCAATTGGATGTTCCGCAGACGACTCGAGTAGGTTTTCACGCTTCGGCAGCAGATTCAGAGATTCGGCCATCGGCGAAAGCTCCGTTAGGAGCGCCATATTACGGTTCGTAAGGCACTGTACCCTCTGCGTCCACCGTGTAGCCCCACTTGCGGAGGTACTCCTCCGCGGGCCGAAACTCGTCATGCGCCTCGGTGAGTTTCCTCTCCAGTATCGCCTCCAGCCTCTGCTGGAGACCGGCGCTTCCTGGTGTGCCGAGCAGGTTCTTCATTTGCCCGGGGTCCTTTCGATCGTCGAATAGCAGCCAAGGACCGGCGAGGTCGCGAACGTAGGTGTAGCGCTGGGTGCGAACGCCGCGGTATTCGCGCCCGCCCGTCCTGCGGGTCCACTGGCCAAACGGCGCGGCGCAACTGATTAACGTTGCCCCATCCGATGGGTTCTTGCCGCCGCGCAGGTAATCGCTGTAATCCAGGCCCTCAACCGTTTGGGGAATTGACACCCCGCACAGACCCAGGATGGTCGGCATAACATCCTCCGAGTTAATCAGCGCCTCGAGCTTGCGCGCCCGGGTTCCGAGCCCGGCCGGCCAGTGGAGGAGCAACGGGACCCGAACGCACTCGTCAAAGGGCTGCTGCTTGTTGCGTCCGCCATGAGACCCCAGCAAGTCCCCGTGGTCGGCGGTGAAGACCAGGAGCGTGTTCTGTTCGAGACCGGTTTCCTTGAGGGTCTCGAGGAGCGATCCCAGGCAATCATCCAGCGCGGTGCAATGCGCGTAGTAGCCGGCCAGAAGCTGCCGGGCGCTCTCGCGCACGGCCTCCGGCACATTCGGCCGCAGCTTCACCTTCGCCGGCGAATACAGTGCGCGGTATTTCTCCGGGGCGCTCGAGTACGGGTCATGCGGCGGTCCCCACGCCAGGACCAGAAAAAACGGTTTCTGCACTCGAGCGTGGGCGCGCAGATACCTGGCCGCGTCCTCGGTTTGGGCGATGGCGTCGTAACCGTTCCAGGACAGCTTCTCCGGCCCGTCCGCGTAATAATGGGAGTGGTTGTAATCGTGCGTGCATTCGAGCGCTTTCCAGTAGTCAAAACCCTGCCGGCGCTCCCGGGGAATGAACCGGGACCGGCCGTCGCCGTTGAGGTGCCATTTGCCGATATAGCCGGTATCGTAACCCGCCGCCTGGAGCACTTTGGCCAAGGTCATCGCCTGCGGATTCAACGGCACATCGTTCAAAAACACACCCGTGGTCAGGGGCCGCTGCCCCGTCAGCAGCGAGGCGCGCGTCGGGCAACACACCGGCATACCCGCGATGGCATTGAGGAAGCGAACACTCTGCCCGGCCAATCGGTCCAGGTGCGGCGTTTTCACGTTCCCGTCGCCGGCGAAACCGAAGGCCTGCGCGCGCCATTGGTCCGCCAGCACCAAGAGCACGTTCGCCGCTGCCTTCGGTTGGTTGTCCCCACACACCGCTCCCGGCCCCAGGAGCAGGGCCAAGCCGAGCATGCGAATCAGGCGCATCATACACGATTCCAGGTCGTGCCCCCGATGCTGCTCGGTTCTTGCCGAGGCTGCAAATGAAATGCTTCGGCTTACTGTCTGTCTCCGACCTCCAGTGTAATCTTCACTTGCGGCGTGGTGATTAACACGACGCTGATCAGAACACAGAAAGTCCCCAGGATGGTTCGCAGGCTAAGGGCTTCGCCGGCCAGGGCATATCCGAGCAGCACGGCCACGACCGGATTTACGTACGCATAGGTGCCGACCTTGGTTAGCGATACGTGATGAATGAGCCACACGTAGGCGGTAAACGCGATCACGGAGCCCGCCACGATCAAGTAGAGCAAGGCGAGCCAAGCTCCGCGTGTGACGGTCCCTGGATGAAAATCACGAAATTCTCCCAGCGCCACCGCCGCCAGCGCCAGCAACCCGCCGCCGGCGAGCATTTGCGCCCCCGAGCTCATGACTTTGGACGGCGGCAGCGGCAGCTTGCGCATAAGCGCACCCGCTACAGACCAACTTACCGAGGCGACGATCAGCGCCACCGCGCCTGCGCGGTCGATGGGCGTGCCGCCGAGGCTCAAGGAGCGGCTCATCAGCACTGCCACTCCGCCTACCCCGATCGACAGCGCCAAGGCCAGGCGAAGCGTGAATCGTTGCGTGCGCAGGAGAAGGATTTCCAACAGCGCCATGAACAGCGGGATGGTGGCCAACATGACTGCCGCAAGGCCCGAAGGCACACGCTGCTCGGCCCAAAATAACAGTCCATAGTCGAGGACAAAGATCAGCAGTCCCAGCAGGAATGCCGACATCCATTGACGGCCGCTCGGCGGGGGTGCGCCTTGCGCGATCATCCAGCCATAAAGAGCAGCACCCGCGATCAAAAAGCGCAAGGCCGCGAGCAGAAACGGCGGAATTTCGCGCACGCCAACGCGGATCGCCAGATAGGTGGACCCCCACACAAAATAAATGATCGCGAACGCCAACAGCGTCCTCCACGTTGGGCGTTGAGCCTTAGGTTCCATCGCGGATTCTTTCCAGCATTCCACTGATTGTGCAGCCTCTAAAGTAACGTGATGCACCCAGTGCGCAAGCAGCAGGGCTTTCGTGGAAACCCGCCTCCCGCGTGTATCACCGGAAATGCGGCCGCCCACACGAATGAACGGTCGCGAGGCCAAGGCGAATTACTGCCCTCGAATCCGGAAAAAGGCCGCTTGGTTCGTCAAAGCCAGACTCGCCTTCTGCCAGCTCGTGGTGGCAACGCCACGCCACACGCCGGACGGCAGCGTTTCCGCCTGCTCCACCACGAATGGCGGCCTGCCGCCGGCCCAAGTCAGATTTACCGTCGTCCCAGTACAGGCAACGGACAGGTTGATGAGGTTTGTCACCGTAATCACCACCGCGTCGTAAGCCACGGCATGCACACCATCGTCCGCGCTCAATTCCAGAGTGTAAACCCCTGGCGCACTGAAGCTCGCTGTGGTATTGGTCAGGGTTGCGTCGGCGAAATTGACCGTGCCAGGCCCGGAATAAGGCTTCCACAGGATGGTCGGCGGACCGTTGCCGACCTGCACGGCCCCGTGGAGTTGCCATGGTTCACCGAAAGGCGCCGTCTGATCCTGTCCCGCGGTCACCACCGGGGCCCCTGGCGAGCGCGGCCCTTCGTTGGCGCCGGTGGTCTGGATGACCTCGAAATTGGTGATGCCGATGCCCGGGCTGGCAAGGTCAGCGAACGCATTCGGTGGCCACCGGTCGTCAGGGGTGATGGAGATAGAAAAGAAAGAGCTGCTATTGTCCGCCACCATCGCGCCGTACTTCTTCAATCCCAGGAGCAACGCCTTTTCTTCCTTGGTCCAGTTGGTTGGGATGGCAAAGCCCGCCTTGAGCCGCAGTCGCTGGCCCATCGCCGGATGATCGGCGCCGGTGTAACCGCTCGTGTTGTGCGTGGCAGGATAGAGATGGGCTTCGCGCGTATGCACCACCACCAGACGGCACGCGTGCTCCACCATCCCACGCTCGCATTCGTCGTAACGCACCAGTGCCGGGAACATCGGGAAGCCCGCCGCATCGCCCGAGGTCCAGCCGTCGGGTCGCAGTGCGTTCGTGTTCAGGTTGAACTTCGCGCCATTCGATGCCGTCCAGTCCCTGCCCACGAGCGTCGTCTCCCAGGTTTCCCAGATGGACCCGCTTCCGGGTGCCACGATGATGGCATGCCGGTCGCTGCCGTCGTTGTTCGCCTGCCATTGCGCCAGCGTCTGGTTGCCGGTTTGGGACGGCCACCCCTCGATGGGCAGGTCCGGGGGAATAGGATACAACCCATTCGTTCCCGTGCCCCCGTCCAGATCCGACTCCTCCGGATAATTGAAAAAAGCAATCGGTTGCCGTGGCTGATTATCCGGCGCCAGAACAAAATTCATTTCCTGGAAGAGGAATAACTTCCGGTGCGACGCCCCAACGTCGGAGTTTATCTGTGCAATCATCGCGTCCGAATTAGTCAGTACCGGCCGGTTGGCAATGCGTTCATTCCACGGATTGCTCACCGGGAAGATCTGCATGGCCCCCGCCACGGCGTCGGCGTTCGAGGTGTTGAACAGAATGGAATTGGTCACGGGCGGCAACGCCCCAAGGATGCGGCCCTCCTGATTGATGCGCTCCTGTGCCGCCGGCAGCGCCAATGCCATCCACCCCAGGAACCCGGTTGCGAGAATCCACTTCATACCTGATAAGAGCAGGATTCAGACCAACCATCGAATGAAATGCAGGAATCCGTTCAGGAACT
>Ga0209415_10013246_pt1 | contig 13620 bp, 9 predicted proteins | sample PeaSoiSIISIP2007_FD_187696 | JGI IMG/M metagenome (GOLD analysis project Ga0209415, IMG submission 187696) | Peat soil microbial communities from Weissenstadt, Germany - SII-SIP-2007 (SPAdes) (version 2) | ecosystem: Environmental > Terrestrial > Soil > Wetlands > Peat | place: Germany... | reverse complement strand
GCCGCCGCCATCCTGAGCGCCTCGTCGACGTCGACCGACACCAGCCGCGACACGCCCGGCTCATTCATCGTCACGCCGACGAGCTGGCGTGCGAGTTCCATCGTGCTCTTGTTGTGCGTGACGATCACGAACTGCACGCGCTCGGCCATGTCACGGACAATGTCGCAGAACCGCCCGACGTTGTGATCGTCGAGCGGCGCGTCAACCTCGTCGAGCAGACAGAACGGAGCCGGGTTGAGTTCGAAGATCGAGAACACAAGGGCCACCGCCGTCAGCGCCTTCTCCCCGCCCGACAGCTGGCTGATCGTCGAATTGCGCTTGCCGGGCGGGCGGGCCATCACCGCGACTCCGGCCGCGAGTACGTCCTCGCCGATCAGCTCGAGGTAAGCGTTGCCGCCGCCGAACAGCCGCGGAAACTTCTCCTGCAGGCCGGCATTGACCCGCTCGAAGGTCTCCTGGAAACGCTGGCGGGTCTCGCGGTCGATCTTGCGAATCGCCTGCTCCAGAGTGTTGAGGGCCTCGGTCAGGTCGTTGAACTGCCGGTCGAGGTACTCCTTGCGCTCCGACTGCTCCTTGAACTCGTCGATCGCGGCCAGGTTCACCTGGCCGAGCCGCTCGATCTTGCCGGTCACTTCGGCGAGGTTCCCCTCCCACAACGCCGCGGTCGCATCTGGCAGCAGCCCGGCCACGACTGCCTCGAGCTCGAAGCGCGTCGCCGTAAACTGCTCGTGCAGCGACTCGCGGCGCACGCGCGTCTCCTGCGCAGCCAGCGTCGCCGCGCTGGCCGACTGACGTTCGCCCTCGACGCGCGTCTCGGCCGCCAACCGCGCCTCGTCGAGGCGCCGGAAGTCGGCCTCCGCGGCCTCGACCGCGGTACGCGCGGCGGCAAGCTCGCGCTCGCCGTCGAGGCACCTCGCAAGCAGCGAGTCAAGATCGCGCTGCTGCAGGGCGAGCGGCTGCTCGCCTGCAGCGAGCTGGCCGGCGAGGTCCGCGCGACGGGCCGCGAGTTGATCGAGCTGCACCTTCAGCCGTTCGAGGCCCGTTGCGAGCGAAGCGAGCGAGGAGCGGCGGGACTCGGCGACGATGGCCGCCTGCTGCGCGGCCGCGCGTTCTGCCTCGGCCCCGCGGCGCGCCGCGGCGACCGCAGCCTTGAGGCGCTCGCGCTCGGCCTCGTGCTCGGGTCGGCGCGCCTCGTGTGACTGCATCGCGGCCAGGGCCCGCTCGAGTTCTTCGCGCGCCGCGCGAGTCTCGGCTTCGGCGCCGCTGATCTCGGCGGCGAGCTCCGTTGCCTCGGCCGTGAGCCGTATCAGGCGCTCGGCGGTCTGCTGCGTGCGCGCCCGCAGCGAATCAAGCTGGCCGCGCAGCTCGACCTGGACGCGGTGCAGGCGATTGACCGACTCGTGCGCCGCGTCGCGGGCCTGGTCGAGCTCTTGGATCTGGGCGCGCGCGGCCGCGAGCGCGCGATCGCAGTCCTGGACCGCGCCATCGGCATTGTGCGCCTCGTCGCGAAGGCTGCGTAGCTGCTCCTCGCGCTCGATGACGCCGGCGTGTGCATCCTGGTCGCGGCTGACTCGCAGCCAGTCCCGGCTGACCCAGACGCCGTCCCGGGTGATGACCGACTCTCCCGGACCGAGCGTCGCGCGACGGGCAAGGGCTTCCTCGAGCCGCTCAACCGCATAGACGCCACGCAGCAGCGAGCCGAGCACCGCGGGACCCTTGACCTTGGAGCCGAGCTGGGCGGCCGGGCGCGCGCTCTCGCCCGCGCCGCGCTCGAGCCCGACAAACGTGACCTGGCCGACCTTCAGGTCGCCAACCAGTGCCGCGATCGCATCCAGCCCGTCTACGCACACCGCCTCGAGGTAGCTGCCGAGCACCGTCTCGACGGCCCGCGACCACGCCGGCTCGACCGCCAGCTGTTGCGCGAGGCGCGGCCGGCCGGCCAGAGCGTGACCCTCGAGCCAGTCGACGACTTTGCCCTTGGCTTGCCCGAGCGCCGCCTGCTGCAACGCCTCGAGCGACACCTGCTGGCCTCGGATCCGCGTCTGCTCGGCGCGGGCGAGGTCGAGCTCTGCCTGAAGGCGCTGCTCGGTCTCGCGGGCCGTTTGCACGTCGCGAAGCACCGCCTCGAGCCCAGCCTCGGCGGCCTCGCTCTCCCGCGCCGCGCGCGCCTCGCGCGTGGCGAGCTCGGCGACCGCGGCGCTCGCGTCAAGCTCGGCGAGCGAGTCACGCTCGGCATGCGCTCGCTGCTGCTGCGCAAGGCTGCGCCTGAGCCGGCTGTCGAGCTGCTCAATCCGCGCGCGCTCGACCATCGCCTGCTGCGCCGACCCGCTGGCTTCGTGGGTAAAGGCTTCCCAGCGCTGCTGCCAGCCCTGCATCGCCTGATCGGCCGCCGCGAGCTGCGCGCCGGCGCGCGACTCGCGTGCGCGCGCCGCGGCGAGTTCTGGCTCGAGCGCCGCGAGCGCGGCGCCGTGCGCGTCGCGATCCGTCTGGTCGCGCCCGTACAGGCTCGCTGCTTCCGCGTGGCTCGCCTCGGCCTCGTCGAGATCGGTCCGCTGGCGGGCCCGCAACTCGCGCGCATGGCGGATCGCCTGCTCGCAGCGGGCGGCCTCGGCGCCCGCCTGGTAGTAGCGGGCCTGAGCGGCGTTCAGCAGCTCGGCCTCGTGGGCGTGCGTTGCCCGGCCCTTCTCGATCGCGGCCTCGCAGGCGCGCAACTCCGCCAGCGCCGCCTGCAGCGCGAGTTCGCGCTCGCGCGCCGCGGCCGCGCGGTGCTCGGCTTCCGCCTCCAGCTCGCGGAGCTTCAGGGCCAGGTGCTCGGCGTTGAGCTTGCGCTCCTCTTCCTTCAAGGCCTGGTAGCGGCGTGCCGTGGCCGCCTGGCGCTGCAGGTGCCGGATCTGTTTGTCGAGCTCCTCGCGCAGGTCGTTCAGGCGATCGAGATTCTCGCGGGTGTGCGCGATCCGGCTCTCGGTCTCGCGACGGCGCTCCTTGTACTTCGAGATACCGGCTGCTTCTTCGAGGAACGCCCGCATGTCGTCGGGCTTCGCCTCGATCAGCCGCGAGATCGTGCCCTGTTCGATGATTGCGTAGCTACGGCTGCCGAGACCGGTACCGAGAAAGAGCTGCGTGATGTCCTTACGGCGGCATTTCGCGCCGTTGATGAAGTAGGTCGACAGGCCGTCGCGCGCCACCTGGCGTTTCAGCGACACCTCCGCATAGCTCGCGTAGGGGCCCGCGAGCATGCCGTCTGCGTTGTCGAACACGAGCTCTACCGAGGCGTGACCCACGGGCTTGCGGCCGGTTGCGCCGTTGAAGATCACGTCGGTCATGTCATTGCCGCGCAGGTGCTTGGCGGAGATCTCGCCCATGACCCAGCGGACCGCATCGATGATGTTCGACTTGCCGCAGCCATTCGGGCCGACGACGCCGATCAGGTTGGACGGCAGATGGACGATGGTCGGATCGACGAACGACTTGAATCCCGCGAGCTTCAGCTTCGATAGACGCATGTGGAAACCTGGACTCCAGTGGGCCCGCCGCGGGACCGCAGCTGGCCGTCCCCCCAGCTGCCCGCGCGTGGTTCGGAATTGCCGGCTAGTGTAGAGTACGCGGCCCTCGAAGACGACCCGCTTGACAGGCGACGCGCATGGCCGCATCGAAGCCAACAACCCCGCTCTCGCACATCGAGACGTTCCCGAACCCGACCCCGGCGCGCGACTATACGATCCGCATCCGGATCCCGGAGTTCACGTGCCTGTGTCCCCGAACGGGTCAGCCCGACTTCGCCGAGCTCAGTCTCGAGTACGTCGCCGCCGACAGGTGCGTCGAGCTTAAGTCGCTAAAGCTTTATATCTGGTCGTTTCGCGATCGCGGCGCGTTCCACGAGGCGGTCACCAACGAGATCCTGACGACGCTCGTCGATGCCACCGAGCCGAGATTCATGCGACTTACCGGCACGTTCAATGTTCGCGGCGGCCTCTATACCTCGGTGGTGGCCGAGTATCGCAAGCCCGGATGGACCGCGGCCCCGCCCGTGACCCTGCCGTGAAGGCGTGGCCGTGCGATATTCAGTCCGCCGAGGCGCCGCGAGGCTGAATCACCCTGCCCGGACGGCTATAATTGCTCGCTTAACCCGAGTATCGGAGTTCTAGATGGCCGCGAAGAAGCCTGCGAAGGCAAAAAAGCCGGCAGCCAAGAGGCGGGCGGCGAGAAGGCCCGCGCCTGCCAAAGCCAAGCGCGCGATGCCTAAGCCTCACGCCAAGGTGCACCGCGCCGCGCCGCACGCCAGACAAAAGCCCGCGTCCGCCAAGGCAGCGACGCCGAAAGCTGCCGCAAAGATCCAGCCGAAACCGGCCCCGAGGGCCGCTCTGAAGAGCGCTCCGCCACTGGCGCCGAAGGTCGCTACGAAAGGCGCACCTGCCACCAAGCCCGCGCCGGTGTCGAAGGTCGTGCCCGTCAGACCCGCCGTCCCGGCAGCCCGTCCGCGGCCGGTCGTTCTGCTGCCAGGTTTCGGCGCCCGGCCGGTCGGTCGCGTCCCGGGCCCGTCCGCCGATGGCGACGAAGAGCAAGCTGAGGGCGCGCTGAGCCTTCTCGCCGGACCGCGTAACGTCAAGCCCTACCTCGCCAAGAAGGGCGAGCAGTACATGGGCAAGGCGCAGCTCGAGCACTTCCGGACGATTCTGCTCAGCTGGAAGCGCGATCTGATGGAGGAAGTCGACCGGACCGTCACGCACATGAAGGACGAGGCGGCGAACCCTCCGGATCCCAATGACCGCGCGACACTCGAGTCGGAGTTCAGCCTCGAGCTGCGGACTCGGGACCGGGAACGCAAGTTGATCCGCAAGATCGACGAGGCGCTCGCGCGGATCGAGGATGGCAGCTACGGCTACTGCCTCGAGACGGGCGAGGAAATCGGCATCAAGCGCCTCGAGGCGCGCCCGGTCGCGACGCTGTCCATCGAAGCCCAGGAGCGGCGCGAGCGCCGCGAGAAGCAGTACGGCGACCGGGACGACCGCTACCGCTGACAGCGGGGCCCCGCCCCGGCCGCGCGGCCGCTTCGCACCCTCACCGACGGGGCCGCTGCACCTCGGGTCACTGTTCGCCGCGCTCGGCAGCTACCTCGATGCCCGCGCTCGCGCAGGCGAGTGGCTGGTGCGCCTCGAGGACGTCGACCGGAACCGCGAGGTCCCCGGCGCGGCCGACGCAATCCTGCGAACGCTCGAGCGGCTCGGCCTTCAGTGGGACGGGCCCGTCCTGCGCCAGAGCATGCGGGCCGACGCCTACGAGGCGGCCCTCAGTCGCCTCGCCGACCAGGGGCTCACCTATGCCTGCTCCTGCAGCCGGGCGGAACTCGAGACCCTCGCACCCGGCACTCCCGGCCCGGACGACCTGCTGGATCCAGCCGGCGAGCCCGTCGAGCTGCGCTACCCGGGGCGCTGCCGGCGGGGTCCGGTGCGGCCGGATGCGCCGCTTGCAGTACGGTTCAGGGTCGAGGCTTTCGGCACAGTCACGGTCGCAGACCGTCTGCAGAACCCGCTGACCCAGAGCGTCGATGCGATCGTCGGCGACTTCGTCCTGAAGCGCCGGGACGGGTTCTATGCCTACCAGCTCGCGGTCGTCGTCGACGACGCCGAGCAGGGCATCACTGAGGTCGTGCGCGGGCTCGATCTGTACGACAACACTCCGCGTCAGCGACTGCTGCAGATCGCGCTCGGGCTCCCGGTCCCGCGCTACCTGCATCTGCCGCTCATCGTCGAGTCAGGCGGCGCGAAGCTGTCGAAATCGCGGCGGGCGTTGCCTGCCGACGCCGGAGCAGCGCCGCGGATCCTGACTGAGCTTCTCGGGTGGCTCAGGCACCCTGTGCCTGCAATGCTGCACGGGGCGCCGGTCGAAGCGCAGCTCGAGTGGGCTGTTGGCGCGTGGAACCCCCAGCGACTTCATGGAGTTATGACAATAATCTCGACTCAGTCGTAGGCGGCCGGATTCTTTGCCATGCTGCGGCGCGCGCGTATGATGGCTCCCACCCCCCACCGCGCGGCGGTGCAGCACACAGGGACATCCGATGAGCGAGCCACGGGTCATCAAGAAATATCCCAACCGCCGGTTGTACGACACGGTCGAAAGCCGCTACATCACGCTGGCGGATGTCCGCCGGCTGGTGATGGACAAGGTCGAGTTCGTCGTCGTCGACAAGAAGAGTCAAGAAGACATCACCCGCAGCATTCTGCTGCAGGTGATTTCGGAGCAGGAGCACGAGGGCGATCCCATGATGAGCCAGGACTTCCTGGCCCAGGTCATCCGCGCCTACGGTGGCACCATGCAGGGTCTCGTCGGCGATTACCTCGAGCAGAGCCTGAAGCTGTTCACCGCGCAGCAATCGCAGCTGCGCGACCGCGTCCGCTCGATGGTCGGCATGGATCCGATGTCGACGATGTCGAACCTCGCGCAGGAGAACTTCCAGCGCTGGCGCCAGATGCAGGACGCGTTCTTCAAGTCCATGATGGGCAGCGGCGGCCCACGCCCAGGCGAAGAAGACCGCAAGGACTGACGCCGGGCTCTCCCCGACCCCGAACGTGAGCCCAGGCCCGTCGGCCTCGGTTCCCGGGCGCGCTGTGGCCTAGGGCTCAGACGTCGCGCATCGACAGGCGCACCCGCCCCTGGCGGTCGACCTCGAGCACCTTGACCTTGACGACGTCACCCTCGCGAAGCTTGTCGGCGACCCGCTCGACGCGCTCATTGGAGATCTGGGAAATGTGCACCAGACCGTCGCGACCCGGCAGGATCGCGACGAACGCACCGAAGTCCATCAGCCGCACGACCTTGCCCTCGTAGATCTGGCCGACCTCGACGTCCGCGGTGATGAGCTCGATGCGGCGCTGCGCTTCGCGCGCCTTGGCGCCGTTGACCGAGGCGATCTTGACGGTGCCGTCGTTCTCGATGTCGATTGTCGTACCGGTCTCCTCGGTAATCGCGCGAATGACCGCGCCGCCTTTGCCGATGACGTCGCGGATCTTCTCCGGGTCGATCTTGATCGTCGTGATCGTCGGAGCCCACTCCGACATGTGCTCGCGGGGTTTCGCGAGCACCGCGTTCATCCTCTCGAGGATGTGCAGCCGCCCGTCGCGGGCCTGGGCGAGTGCGACCTTCATGATCTCGCTGGTGATGCTCGTGATCTTGATGTCCATCTGCAGGGCGGTGATGCCGTCCTTCGTCCCGGCCACCTTGAAATCCATGTCGCCGAGGTGGTCCTCGTCGCCGAGGATGTCGGTTAGCACCTGGAACCGGTCGCCCTCCTTGACGAGACCCATCGCGACGCCCGCGACCGGCGCCTTGATCGGGACGCCGGCGTCCATCAGCGAAAGCGATGAGCCGCACACCGAGGCCATCGAGCTCGAGCCGTTCGACTCGAGCACCTCAGACACCACGCGCAGCACGTAGGGGAACTTGTCGACCGCCGGCATTACCGCCCGGACGCCGCGCTTGGCGAGGTTGCCGTGGCCGATCTCGCGGCGCTTCGGCGAGCCCATCATTCCGGTCTCGCCTACCGAGAACGGCGGGAAGTTGTAGTGCAGCATGAACGGTTCTTTGCGCTCCCCTTCGAGCGCGTCGACGATCTGCGCATCGCGACCCGTACCAAGGGTCGTGACCACGAGCGCCTGGGTCTCACCACGGGTGAAGAGCGCAGACCCGTGGGTACGGGGCAGAACCCCCACCTTCACCGTAATCGGCCGGACGGTCTTGTGGTCGCGACCGTCGATCCGCGGCGCGCCCGCCAGGATCCGGTCGCGGACGATCCGGTACTCGAGATCGCCGAATACTTTCTTGACGGCGTCGGCGGAGTATTTCGGCGTCTCGCCGCCGGCGAGCTGCGCGAGCACCTTGTCCTTGATCGCGGCGATCCGGTCGCGGCGCTCCTGCTTCACGACGAGGCTGTAGGCGTCGTTGAGACCGGGGCCAGCGAGCGCCTTGACGGCTTGGTCGAGCTCGTCGTGCGCCGGGGGTGGCGTCCAGTCCCAGCGGGGCTTGCCGGCCGCGGTTACAAGCGCATTGATCGCCGCGATCGCGGCCTGCATTTCGCGGTGGCCGAAGGACACGGCACCGAGCATGACGTCCTCGGACAACCCGGTGGCTTCCGACTCGACCATCAGGACGCCGTCCTTGGTGCCGGCCACGACCAGCTCGAGTTGCGACGCCTTCAGGTCGGTCGCGGTGGGGTTCAGCAGGTAGCGTCCGTCCTTGTAGCCGACCTTGGCGGCGCCGATCGGGCCGAGGAACGGCATGCCGGACAGCGCGAGCGCCGCCGAGGCGCCGAGCAGCGCCGGGATATCGGCATCGACCTCGGGGTTTAGCGACAGCACGGTCGCAACCACCTGGACCTCGTTCGCAAAGCCCTCGGGAAATAGCGGGCGGATTGGCCGGTCAATCAGCCGCGAGGTCAGCGTCTCCTTCTCCGTCGGGCGTCCCTCGCGCTTGAAGAACCCGCCTGGGATCCGGCCGGCGGCGTAGGTCTTCTCCTGGTAGTTGACGGTCAGCGGAAAGAAATCGCGGCCCGGGACGGCGGTCTTGGCACCGACGGCGGTCACCAGCACGATCGTGTCGGCAACCGAGACCACGACCGAGGCGTCGGCCTGACGGGCGATTTCACCGGTCTCGAGAGTGAAGGTGTGGGGACCGTACTGGAAAGACTGCTTGTGAGCGGACACTGGGGAATTCCTTTGCGTAGAAACACGACGGCCCACCGGGAGGCGGGCCGTGGGTCGGGCCGGACGTCAGCGACGCAGGCCGAGGTCGTTCAGGATCTTGGAATAGCGGTCCGGAGCGTTGAGCTTCAGATAGTCGAGGAGCTTGCGGCGTTGGTTGACCATCTTGAGAAGCCCCCGGCGCGAGGAGTGATCGCGCTTGTGGGTATTGAAGTGCTCGCCTAGACCGTTGATCCGCTCCGAGAGGAGTGCGATCTGGACCTCGGGCGAGCCGGTGTCCGCCGTGCCGCGCGCGAACTTCGCGACGATTCCCGCTTTGGCGGTGCTGTCGAGTGGCATTTCCCTGAAACCTCAGCGACTTACGTATTGACCCTTTGTTAAGCCGCGCATTCTAACCCGGGGGAACGCAGGCGCTCAAGGCGATTTGCGGCGCGAGGTCGCCGCGGTCGCGCGACGCACACGGTGCGCGGGCGGGCGCGGCCGCCCGCGCCACGGCAGGGGGTGAAGCGTCGCTCCGGACAGCGCTCCCGCAGCCGTGATGAATCATGCCGACCGAGACGATCCGGGACCGTGAAACGGCGTTCGCGACTGCGGTGCGCGAACTCGTCGACGCCCTGGCTTGCACGCACATTACGCGCAGTGCCAGCGCGTTCGGCGGGGTCGTCACTCGCGGGCGAAGTGCCGTGGGGCTCGCTCGACCTCGCCGCCCGCCGGCGGCTAGCGCGTCCCGTAGTAGTCGAGATACCAGCGCACGAAGCGATCGATCCCGACCTCCACCGGAGTCGTCGGAACGTAGCCGACGTCGCGCGTCAGGTCGTCGATGTCGGCCCAGGTGGCCGGGACATCGCCGACCTGCAGCGGCAGCAGGTTCTTCTTGGCCGTCTTCCCGAGGCACTTCTCGAGCAGCTCGATGTAGCGCATCAACTCGACCGGCCGGTTGTTACCGATGTTGTACAGCCGGTACGGCGCCTTGCTGGTCGCGGGGTCCGGGTCGTCGCCGTCCCAGCGCGGATCCGGGGCCGGAATCCGGTCGAGCGCGCCGACGACGCCGCTGACGATGTCGTCGACATAGGTGAAATCGCGCCGGTGGTGACCGTAGTTGAAGACGTCGATCGGCTCGCCGGCCAGAATGTTCTTGGTGAACAGGAAGAGCGCCATGTCAGGGCGGCCCCACGGCCCGTAGACCGTGAAGAACCGAAGCCCGGTGGTCGGGAGTGCGTACAGGCTCGAATAGGTGTGCGCCATCAACTCGTTCGCCTTCTTGGTCGCGGCGTAGAACGACAGTGGGTGGTCGACGTTCTGGTGCACTGAGAACGGCATCCGGGTGTTGGCTCCATACACCGAGCTCGTCGAGGCGTAGACCAGATGCTCGACCTTGTGGTGCCGGCAGCCCTCCAGCACGTTCGCGGTGCCGACGACATTCGAATCGACGTAGGCGAGCGGGTTTTCGAGCGAGTAGCGGACGCCCGCTTGGGCGCCGAGGTGTACGACTCGGTCAAATTTCTCGCGCGCAAACAACTCCGGCATCCGTGCCCGGTCGGCGAGGTCGAGCTGCACGAAGCTGAAGCATGCGTGTTTCTTCAGGCGCTCGAGCCGGGCGAGCTTCAGATTGACGTCGTAGTAGTCGTTGAGATTGTCGAGACCGACCACGGCGTCGCCGCGCGCGAGCAGCCGTTCCGCGGTGTGGGAACCGATGAATCCCGCCGCGCCGGTGACGAGGACCTTCATCCGCTTCACAGCCTTCCGTCCACGTCCGACCGGTGGAACAAATGCTTGATGTCGTACAGCACGTGGCGGCGCTTGGCCAGCCGCCGGATCTTCGCGACCCCAAGCTCAGCGAATTCCCGGTGCGCGACGGCGATCACGACGACATCATAGTGATGCGGCTTCAGTGTCCTGATCGGCCGGATGCCGTACTCGTGAAGCGCCTCGGCCGTGCCAACCCACGGATCATTCACGTCGACCTGCGCGCCGAACTTCTCGAGCTCGCGGATCACGTCGACGACCTTGGAGTTGCGCACGTCCGGGCAATTTTCCTTGAACGTCAGCCCGAGCACCAGGATCCGGGATCCCTTGGCGTGGATCTTCTTGGCCGTCATCAGCTTCAGGATCTCGGCGGCAACGTACAGACCCATGTTGTCGTTGATCCGCCGGCCCGCGAGAATCATCTCCGGGTGGTAGCCGATCTCCTGCGCCTTGTGCGTCAGGTAGTAGGGGTCGACTCCGATGCAGTGCCCGCCGACCAGCCCCGGACGGAACGGCAGGAAGTTCCACTTGGACGCGGCCGCAGCCAGCACCTCCTGGGTGTCGATCCCGAGGCGATTGAAGATCAGTGCGAGCTCGTTGATCAGCGCGATATTGACGTCGCGCTGCGTGTTTTCGATGACCTTGGCCGCTTCCGCGACCCTGAGGCTCGAGGCGCGGTGCGTGCCGGCCCTGATGATCGTGCGGTACAGCGAATCGACGAAATCCGCGGTCTCCGGCGTGGAGCCCGACGTAATCTTCTTGATCGTCGTCAGGCGATGCTCCTTGTCGCCAGGGTTGATGCGCTCGGGACTGTAGCCGGCGTAGAAATCCTTGTTGAACGTCAGGCCCGACACTCTCTCCAGGATCGGCACGCAGACCTCTTCCGTGCAGCCCGGGTACACCGTCGATTCGTAGACCACGACGGCGCCGCGCTTCAGCGCCGCGCCGACCGTCTCGCTGGCCTTTACAAGCGGGCTCAGATCCGGGCGCTTGTACAGATCGATCGGTGTCGGCACGGTGACGATGAACACGTTGCAGCGCTTCAGGTCCGCCAGCTTGTTCGTGAAGGTGAGGCGAGCGGCGGACTTCAGCTCCGCGCGCGGGACTTCGAGCGTCGAGTCTTTGCCGCGCTCGAGTTCCGCGACTCGCTCGATCCTGACGTCGAAGCCCACTGTGTCGAAATGCTTGCCGAACTCGACGGCAAGCGGTAGCCCCACGTACCCGAGGCCGATGACCCCGACCCTGGACCCGCGAAGGCTCAACTTGCGTGCCGCCATGATCTTCCTTCAGCGATTGAACGGGCGAAAGTATACCGGTCGGGGCCGGCCGGCCCGGGACACCATTGGCGATCGGCGGCGCGCGCCTGTGACGGCCGTCACGTGCCGGACGGATCGGCCGGACGCCGGAACAGGCACGTGCCCTGGCTCGCTCTCTCGACCGCGTCGAGCGCCCGCTCGTGCGCCTCAAGCTCCTCCGGCGTCGCCCTGACGATCGGAATCTCCACCGCACTGCGCCGCCGCCGGCTCGCGGCGTTAGCGCTGCCCCGACCCGAGTCCGCCTCGGCGTGCAGTGTCAGCGCCCCCTGCCCACCCGTCATGGCGAGATACACGTCGGCGAGGATTCGCGCATCGAGCAGTGCGCCGTGCAGATCCCTGTTCGAGTTGTCGACCCCATAGCGCTTGCACAGCGCATCGAGGCTGTTGCGTTGACCCGGGTGCAACTGGCGCGCGAGCGCGAGCGTGTCGAGAATCGCGCACAGGTCGGTCAGCAGCCGCTGTGGTGGCGGAAGCCGGCCGAACTCGTGGTCGAGAAAGCCGACGTCGAACGGGGCGTTGTGGATAATGAGCTCGGCGCCCTGCACGAACGCCACGAACTGCTCGGCGACCTCGGCGAACTTCGGCTGGTTGGCGAGGAATTCGGTCGTCAGCCCGTGCACGGCCTCGGCACCCGGGTCGATTGGCCGTTCGGGGTTGAGGTAGCGCTGGAACGTCCGGCCGCTCGGCCGCCGGTTGATCAGTTCGACACAGCCGATCTCGATGATCCGATGACCCTGAGCGGGTTCAAGTCCGGTGGTTTCGGTGTCGAGGATGATCTGGCGCATGGGGGTGCGACGCTCAGGTCGTACCGTTCGGGCCGCGCAACAGCGCGCGCGCAATCGATTCCGGGACCGAGCTGCCTACGGCCGCCACGGCGCGCTGACGCTCAGGAACACCCGGCCGTTCGTCGTGGTCTGCGTGCCCTGCACGGGGCTCAGACGGTCGGCACCGACACCGAAACTGTAGACAAACCCGTGCCAGCTGCCGTCAACCTTGGCTTCGACGTTCCACAGATCCGCGGCGACGGGAGTCAGCGTATTCAGCACCGAGGCGCCATCGCGATTCAGTAACCCCTTCCGAAGCCGCAGCTCCCACGATCGTTCCCCGGCGTCGAGGTACAGTCCGCCGAGCGTCAGCAGCCGCCCGTCGCCCTGCAGCGAGTCGCCGATTACGCGGCCCCGGTAGTAGTAGCCCCAAGTGACGATGTTGTTGGCGTAGGCGCAGTTGAAATTCGGCTGGTCAGTCGAGTTGGTGCTGATCTCGCCGCAGGTCGTGCCCGCCCACTCGAGGAATCCGCGCCAGCCGCCCGCATCCTTGGTGTGCGACCAGAACTCGAGACCGATCAGGTCGGTCGTCTGGCGCGGCCGCGGCAGCAGCGGTGTGCGGCTGTCGGCCGTCTCGCCGTTGATCTGCCAATAGATGGCCGCCGGCAAGGAACCCATCTTCCACCGCAGGTCCCATGCGAGTTCCTGATTTCCGGGCTGCTGCGCGGGCGAGATATTCACGCCCGAGTTGTCCTTGCCCAGCACGACATCTCCAAACGTGTGCAGGCCGCAGACCCCGACGCGGCACCACTGTGCCGTACGCGACAGGCCAATCTCGAGGTCGCGCAACGGCCGCATCGTCCCCCGGATGCCCCAGACGAGGGGGTTGGGCCATTCGGTGTTCTGATAGTCCTCGAGACCCATGAACGTCGTCAGCCGCCACGGGCCGATCCAGCTCAGCCATTTGGTGTGGAACGGCTCGGAGCTCGCCCGGTCGAGCCCGACCGAGAGCATCGGCCGGGCATTGTTGGACAGGATCAGGCTTCCGTCCCATCCCGGGCCCCACCAGCGCTGCTGCTCGCCCGCGCTCAGCCACCAGTT
>Ga0209415_10013245_pt1 | contig 13621 bp, 7 predicted proteins | sample PeaSoiSIISIP2007_FD_187696 | JGI IMG/M metagenome (GOLD analysis project Ga0209415, IMG submission 187696) | Peat soil microbial communities from Weissenstadt, Germany - SII-SIP-2007 (SPAdes) (version 2) | ecosystem: Environmental > Terrestrial > Soil > Wetlands > Peat | place: Germany... | reverse complement strand
CGGCTCGTCGCCGATCAGGCGGGGCAGCCAAATCCCGCGGTCGAGCCTGCCCTCGTGTCCAGCAACACCCAAATCTGGGAGTCGCGCTGGACGACGGATTTGCAACCGCTGGCAGGGCAGAGCAAAGAAAGAATTCAGGCTTTGCCCGAGTGGTTGGGTCGGTTGGGCCGCTTCTTGCGATTGGCGAACGAGCACGACTTTACGGTTTCCTTTGTGGGAGCGACTTATGCCAAATCTTTGAACTACTTAGGCGTCCAAGTGCAGAGGCTCGGGGAGCGTCCGGCGGCGGGCGTATGGTTCGAGCGCGCCGTGGCGCTGGATCCGGAGAACCTGTGCGCCCGAATCAACCTTGAATTTAACCATCGGTGGCAGCAGGGCGATCAAGGGCGACTGGATCCGGCCGCCATACGAAGCCGATTCGCGGACCTGTTCTCCCGGTATAAGAACTGGGCAGAGATTCTCAACCGCAACGGACCGGTCGATGAACCGACCTTTTTGTTCGAGGCTGGCCGGGTATTGCGGGCCGGCCGGAACGACCGGCAGGCGGCGGCACAGTTCGCCCGTTGCACACAACTGGCCCCAAATTGGGCCGAGCCTCAGCTCTGGCTGGCCCTGCACCGCATCGAGGAGGAGGACTGGGCTGGCGCTCTGGAGTTGTCGCAAAATCTCCAAGCCTCGGGAGCAGTAGCCGGCCCAACGGACTTGGCCAGGCTTCTCTTTTGCCGCACCACGGCTTTGCAAGGACTGGGGCGGACCAACGAGGCGGCCGCCTCACTGCAGGATTTCGTGGACCGTGGCCAAGCCGAGGCCCTCACGGCGGCCGCGGAAGTGTTCGCACAAAACAGACAATTCAAAAAAGCACTGCTGGTGCTCGAGGCGCGGCTTCGCCAGGACCCCGATCAACCGGCGTTGCTGGAAGCGAAGGGTTGGACGGAGATCAAACTTGCGCGCTATGACGCCGCCGACCAGACGTTGAGCCGCGCCCTCGCCCTGGCCCCATCAGACGAGCGCGCCCGCCTCTATCGCGCGGTCGCTTTCCTGGGCGCCGGTCGCTTCGAGGCCGCCCGTGAAGATTATCAGGTATTGCTCAAAGGTACCAGCGCCTCGCGAAACGCCCTGGTGGGACTGGGCACCTTCGCTTGGCGCCACCACGAAACTAACGCCGCGATCGAACTCTATGAACAGGGTCTTTCCAACGCCCTCCCGGGCTCGGCCCAATACAAGATCGCCTCGCAAGCGCTCAACCAACTTAGAGAAGACCGGGGGGCGAAACCCCCGCCTGCCGAATGATCTTTTGCGCTTGACCTAACAGCCTAAAATGCACAAAATGCGCACGTAAAGAAGTTCAGAACACCTACTTCAAAAGAAAGGCAAGAACCGATGAAAACAAGCAACGGGAAAACGGGGGCAGCAAGGCAACCGGCCGAGCGAGCGAGCGACAACACGAGACTGGCTTCGCTCCTGGCGTTGGCCACCGGGGCCTTGGCAATGCCCCAAACCGGCAGCGCCGACATCATTGTCACTGACCTGAGCAACAACCCGCCGACGGTGAGTCCCGGCGGCCTCACTGCGTTCCCGGTGGCTAACTTGCCAGGAAATGCCGCCTTCGCCTTCGTGGCCGGCCGTACGGGGAACTCGGTCTCCGGCACTAACTTTGCTCAAGTGCAAAAATCGGGCACCGGTTATGTCCAGTTCAAAAGGGCCATCAACCCAGCCGATGTGCGGTGGAATCAGATCCCGGCGAGCCTGGCGACCGGTTTGGGATTGGGCACCGCCAAGAGCAGCGACCATAACCCGGCCGGCTACACCGATCAGTACTTGGCGTTTGAATTTAAAGATAGCAGCAAGGCCGGAGATCCTCTCCGTTACGGTTGGGTGGAAATCAGTGTGTTCAATGGTGATATCCCCACCGGCCAGGATTTTCCGCAGGTGACCATTTCCGAATGGGCCTACGACGACAGTGGGGCTCAACTGGCAACTGGCGAGGTGCCGGAACCTTCCTCGATGGCGCTCTTGGCCCTGGGCGCCCTAACGCTCGGCGCTCGCGGCTTGCGCTCCTGGCGCCGCCACCGACCTGTTGCGAATCCGTCCGTTTAGAGTTCAACGCGCGGTTGCGCGGCTCTGCGTTTAGATCTTTGGTCGTCTTTGAGGTATCGAGTCGCCTGCGACCGGCAGGGACGCGTTCCTAAAGCCTCTCCACCGAGCGAACAAGTCAGCGACGTAGTGGGAAGCGTCCTGGCAAGAAAACAAATCTACCATCGCAACTCGAAATTCAAAAGCCGAAGGCGGCCAGCGCGTGCTGCTGGTCGGCTGGGATGCGGCTGATTGGAAGGTCATCGAGCCGCTGCTCGAAGCGGGCCAGATGCCCAACTTGGCGCGGCTGATGGCGGGGGGTGTGCATGGCAATCTAGCCACCATTTACCCAGTCCTCAGCCCGATGCTCTGGACCTCAATTGCCACGGGCAAGCGGGCGGACAAACACGGCATCCACGGCTTTTCCGAGCCCTTGCCGGATGGCTCGGGCGTGCGACCCATTACGGTGCTCTCGCGCAAGACCAAAGCCCTCTGGAACATCCTCAACCAGACCGGCCGCCGCTCGCTGGTGGTGGGTTGGTGGCCATCGCATCCGGCCGAACCCATCGACGGGGTGATGGTCTCCGATCAATTCCAAAACACGATGGCGTCGGAGCAGAAGCCGTTTCTCCCACCTGGCACAGTGCATCCCGCTGCTTTGGCGGCCTCGCTGGCGGAACTGCAGGTTAACCCCATGGAGTTGCGCGGCGAGTTCATTCGCCCGTTTGTGCCAGCCTATGAAAAGGTGGACCAAAAGCAGGACAAACGGTTGCATAGCCTGGGGAAAATCATTGCCGATACGATGTCGGTGCACGCCGTCGCGACGGAACTGCTCGCTACGCAGCCGTGGGATTTCGCCGCCGTGTATTACAGCGGTATTGACCACTTCAGCCATGCCTTCATGCGCTACCATCCGCCGCACTTGCCCTGGGTGACGGAGGAGGATTTTGCGCTGTACCGGCATGTGGTGGCTAACGCCTACTGCTATCACGATTCCATGCTTGGGGCCCTGCTGGCCCTCGCGGATGAGAACACCACTGTGGTCCTGATGAGCGACCACGGGTTTCATCCGGACCATTTGCGGTCTGGTTACATTCCCGCCGAGCCAGCCGGCCCCGCCGTCGAGCATCGTCACTTCGGCATTCTCTGTCTCAAAGGCCCCGCCGTGCGCGCTAATGAACGGCTCCTCGGTGCCAGCGTACTCGACGTTTGCCCCACCATCCTGACGCTCTTTGGCCTGCCGCCCGGCCAGGACATGGATGGCAAAGTATTGGTTACCGCGTTCAAGGAGCCCCCTTTGGTCCAGCCCATCGAGAGCTGGGACTGCGTGGTGGGCCATGACGGCACGCACGCGCCCGAAACGCGGCTTGACGCGGTTGCCTCGGCGCAGGCCTTCCAGCAACTGGTCGAATTGGGCTACGTTGCTCCGCCGGCTGCCAACGTCCAGGAGACCGTCGCCGAATGTCTCCGCGAACTAAAATACAACCTGGCGCGCGCCTGCCGCGATGGGAACCACTGCGGCCAGGCAGCCGAACTGGCTGAGGGGCTCTGGACGCGCTGGCCCAAGGAACATCGTTTCGGCATCCTGCTGGTAGATTGCCTCGGTGTTTTGCGCCGAGTGGCGCAGCGCCGCGCCGCCATCGAAGAATTAGGCCGCCGTATCGAACGTTACCAAGCCCAGGCGCAGGCGCAGTTGGCGCAGCGTCCGATGAAACAAGACGGCCAACCGTCTGGTCCCACTCCGCGGGACGAAGATCTGCGCGCCCAGTTCGAGCAACGTCAGTTGCGAGAGCTGGCCTTGGGTCGTCCGTTGTTGCTCGAATGGTTTCTGGCCACCCAGGCGCTGCTCGAGCACCGTCCAGCCGAGGCGCGGCAGCACTTGGACAAACTGACTCAGGCCGAAAACCTCGGCGGCGGTTTGGGGCTGGGCGTCGCCAGCGCGCTGGCGGAGCTGGGTGACCTGGCGCCTGCCCGCGCACTGCTGGAAGCCGCGCTCCAGTCCGACCCGCAGGATCCCCTTGTGCTGGGCCAACTGGCAGGCCTCCATTTCAAGGCGGGCCGTTTAGATCAGGCCATCGCTGCCGCCACGGAATCGCTCAGCCTGCTTTATTTCCAGCCCGCTCTTCACGCGCTGCTCGGACATGCGCTCATGGAAGCCGAACGCTTGGCCGAGGCGGAGCAGGAATTGTTGGTCGCAGTCGCGCAGAGCCCACGGCATCTGGCTGGCCACGAGTTGCTGGCGAGACTTTACCGCGAACTCTTGAACTGTCCCGAGGCCGCCTTTGCCCACGAAGGACGGGCGCGCTCCTTGCGCCACGAACTGGTGGCACGAATCCGGGCGCGCGGCGATGATACCTCACTGACCGGGACCGAGCCAGTGCAGCCAACGGATGGCCAGCATGCCGCCGCGCCAACGAAGAAGGAGGACACGACCTCGCTTTTGGGTTCAGCGCTCGCTCCGCCTTTCGGACCGGAGGTGGAGCGTCGGCAGGTTATTACCGTCGTTTCCGGCTTACCCCGCAGCGGCACGTCGATGATGATGCAGGTGCTGCTCGCGGCAGGTCGCGCGGTTTTGACCGACTGCCAGCGTGCGCCCGACGAGGATAATCCGCTGGGTTACCTGGAATTCGAGCCCGCGCGCCACCTGGGCAGGGACGCCTCCTGGCTGCCGCAGGCTCGCGGCAAGGTCGTCAAAATCGTCGCCCAATTGTTGCCTTTTCTGCCCGTGGGCGAGCACTACCAGGTGATTCTCATGGAGCGCGACTTGACGGAAGTCGTCGCCTCGCAACGCGGCATGTTGGCACGCCAGAGCCGCCGCGGCGCCGAGTTGGACGAGCGAGAACTTTTGGAGACTTACGCCAAGCAACTGCAAGTCGTGCGCCGCGCGCTTGACCGGCGACCGGACCTGCGCCTTTTGCCCGTGAGTTACGCCGAACTGCTCGCCAAGCCGGAGCCGGGCGTTGACCGGCTGGCCCAGTTTCTAGGCGACCCCTTTGATCGACAGGCGGCGGCCCGCGCGATCCGCCCCGACCTGCGCCGCCAGATGCGCTGACTAGCGACCCCTGGAAGCGGGATGGTGCCCCGGTCTGAGCCGCAAGATATACGGCTCGGCTGCGGGTTAACTCGATTTTCCTGGCAAACTGCACCGCTGCGCCTCAAACCCCTCAAGCGGTGCGATCCCCTCCGTCCAAATCAGCAAGTTTTTTGTTGGCTCAGACGGGAGGCGTTCGGTTAAGCTGGGGGTTGCATTGCAATCGGCTGCATCCATAACTGAAGGGTTGATGATCGAAGTTGCCAACCTGACCAAGCGCTACGCGGGCCATACCGCAGTCGCGAACATCTCCTTCACCGTCGAGCGCGGAGAGATCGTTGGGCTGCTCGGTCCGAACGGAGCAGGCAAGAGCACGACCATGCGTATTCTCTCGTGCTTCATGCCCGCCACTGCCGGGACCGTCCGTGTCGCGGGGCTGGACGTGTTCGAGCATTCTCAGGAGGTACGTCGGCGCATTGGTTACATGCCCGAGAACAACCCGTTGCACCTCGACATGCGCGTCCGCGAATACCTCCGCTTCCGTGGCCGGTTAAAGGGGCTCGGCCGCAAACGGCTGCGCCAGCGAATGGATATGGTGATGGAACAGTGCGGCCTGACCGAGGTGGGGAGGCGAATCATCGGCCAGCTCTCCAAAGGCTTCCGGCAGCGGGTGGGATTGGCCGACGCCCTCATACACGAGCCGGAGTTGCTGATTCTGGATGAGCCCACTATCGGCTTGGATCCCAACCAGATTCGCTCGGTGCGTCTGCTCATTAAGAGCCTGGCCGAAACTCATACGGTCCTGATGTCCACCCATATTCTGCCCGAGGCGGAAATGACCTGCCACCGGGTAGTGATTATGTATGAGGGCAAGGTACTGGCAGCCGACACGCCCGAGAATTTGGAGCAACTCCTGAGCAGCAATAGCCGGGTCATTGCCGAAATCGCCGCCCCGGCCAACGCCTTGGAGACCTGCTGGTCCCAAATGGCCGAAATCGATCACTACGAAATGGTGGCCAGCGACGGCGAGTACTTTCGCTGCTCCCTCACGCCGCGCAACGGGATGGATTTGCGGCCGCTGGTTTTTGCCTTGGCCCGAGATCGTGGCTGGCCGTTGCGCGAGTTGACGCGCAGCCGCCATTCGCTCGAGGATATTTATGTGCAGGTCACGCGGCCTGAGGGAGAGGAAGAGAGTTAATGCAGGCCTATCTGACGCTCACGCGCCGCGAATTAGGGAGCCTTTTTTTGTCCCTCACCGGTTACGTCATCCTGGCCGGGGCACTGTTCCTCATCGGCTTCAGTTTTGTGGTGCTGATGGTGAACCTGCAGCAGGAGACGACGCCCATGCCTTTAACCGAGCTATTCTACATGACGCAGCTTTTCTGGCTAATCCTCCTGCTAGCCACGCCGGTTATTACTATGCGCCTGTTTGCGCTCGAGAAGTTCACCGGCACATTCGAAACGCTGATGACCAGCCCAGTAACCGATTTCCAAGTGGTGCTGGCGAAATTCACTGCCGGCCTGGTTTTCTATATGGTGATGTGGCTGCCGCTGGCGGGGTGTCTCTGGGTGGTCCAGCATTACACCAATGATCCCACGGGGTTCGATGCCGGCACGCTGGCCAGCACTTTTTTGGGCGTCTTTCTGCTCGGGGGCTTCTTTGTCTCGGCGGGTTGCTGCGCGTCGGCCCTCACGCGCAGCCAGGGAGTGGCGCTCATGATTAGCCTCGTGTTTGGCATCAGCATGTACCTGCTCGCCGTGCTGGCCAACGCCCATCCCCCGGCCACCACCTGGCAAACCAAGGCCCTGGCCTGTTTCGATTTCTTCGGACAGATGCGCGATTTCTCGCGCGGTGTGGTGGACTCCCGTCCGGTGGTTTTTTTCGTCACGCTCTCCCTGTTCTTTCTCTTTTTGACTCTGCGCATCGTCGAGAGCCGCCGCTGGAAATAGCCATGCCAACTCCCTCCCCGCAGCCCAGCTTTTCCGCGCGACGCAGATGGAGCATCGGCCTAAACGTGTTCCTCATTGTTTTCTTTGTCTTGGCCGTCGTGGTCATGGTCAATTTTCTCAGCCGCGATTACTTCCTGCGCCTCCAGGTCAGCACGCGAACGAAACTGGAATTGTCACCGTTGACCGTAAAGACGATCCAGGCCATCACCAACCAGGTTAAGGTCATTTTGTTCTATGACAAAGAGAGCGAGGGCCTTTACAGCACGGTGGCCGACCTGCTTAATCAATACAGCCTGATCAATCCCAAAATCTCGGTCCAGACTATCGATTACTTGCGTGACCCCGGCTTGGCGGTAAAAGTTCGGGCCGACTACGACCTGGCGGTGCCCCTCGATAAAGGCGTGAGAAAAAACCTGGTGATCTTCGATGCCGGAGGCAACAAACGCATGGTCGTCGATGGCGACGCGCTCACGCGCTATGTGTACGAGCAAGTGCCGAACGGCAGCGAGCGCGAGTTCCGGCGGCGCACGATGTTCGAGGGTGAGACAAAATTCACGGCCGCGCTGCTGGCGGTGACCACTCCCAAACCGCTGTTCGCCTATGTGCTCCAGGGCCATGGCGGCCATTCCCTGGAGAGCACGGGTGAATTCGGTTATACCAAGTTCGCCGCCGCTCTGCTGCAAAACTCGATCGTGCCGCTGCCCTTGGATCTCCTCGGCACCAATACCATGCCGACCAATTGCAGCCTGCTCGTCCTGCCCGGCCCCACCAAGGAAATCTACGATTTCGAGCTCGAAAAAATCGATCAGTACTTGACCAACGGCGGCCGGATGCTGGTCTTGCTCAATGTAGTCTCGCTCGACCGGGACACCGGCCGAGATAAGACCGGCCTGGACAAACTCCTCGCGCACTGGGGCGTCGAAGTCGGCCATGGCCTCGTCCAGGATCCAGACAACGAGGTGCGTGGCCGCGACATGATTGTCCGCGAATTCGATCCCAAGAATCCTCTGGTCAACCCGCTGCTCGCTTCGGGCCTGTACCTGATTTCACCACGCTCGGTTGGGCAAAGGAAGTTGCCCGCGCAGGCCGCCGATGCTCCGCACGTCGAGGAGTTGGCCTTCACAGGACCGCGAGGCCAGGCCAGTGATCAACCCAAGCCTCAGAGCTTTCCACTCATGGTTGCCGTCGAAAAAGGCGCGATCAAAAATGTGATTACAGAACGCGGCTCAACCCGGATCGTCGTCGTGGGCGATTCGATGTTCCTGGAAAACAACCACATTGAATCAGCAGACAATCGCGCGTTCGTCGGTTACGCTGTCAATTGGTTGCTTGACCGAACCCAACTGCTCGAAGCGCTACCGTCGCGGCCAGTAAAGGAGTACAAACTTTTGATGACTCGCAGCCAGTTGCGCAGCGCGGAGTTGATTTTGCAGGCCGGGATGCCGGGGGTTGCCCTGTTGATGGGTGGCCTGGTTTGGTTGCGACGACGCAAATGAGTCCAAGGACGACGTGGCTTTGGTTGACGGTGGCAGGGGCGCTCTTTGCCTTCATTTTTTACTTCAAAGACAGTCTTCGCCCTCCCCCGGCCCCAGTCGTGCAAATCCTGCCCGGCTTCAGCGTCAGTGCCGTCTCTCGCATCCAGGTGCGCCCGGAAAATCATTTGGCCATCCGCGCCCTGCGCACCAACGGCGCCTGGCAAGTGATGACCGAGGCGCAGGTTTATCCGGCCCAAACGGACCGGCTCGAGAGTTTCCTGGCCGAACTTAATCGCCTTGCGCCGGCCACCTACATCGCCGGCACCGAACTCCGGGGCCGGCCCAATTCGGATGAGGAATTCGGCTTCATGCCCACCCCCCAAGCCACCATTATGCTCGACGGCCAATATCACGCGCAGCTTCGCGTAGGTTTCAAAACCGCGCCAGGCGACCAAGTGTTCCTCCAGCGCGTCGGCGCCGCCGGCGTGTTTGTGGTCGATGCCGATTTGCTGAATTTCCTCCCTCGCACCGCCAATGATTGGCGCAACCGTACTTTCATTGATTTGAGCGCACTGAAGTTTGACCGCATCGCGGTCACCAACGGTCCAACCAGTTTCGTCCTACAGCGCAATCCTTCCAACCACCTGTGGCGCATCTTGCCGCCCATCGAGGCCCGGGCCAATAGCGCCCGCATCGAGGACGCTTTGCAGAAGATCCAAACCATCGATGTCAACCAGTTTGTCCCCGAAGATCCCAAGCCCGACCTCGAAGGGCTGGGCTTGCAGCCGCCCGCCCTTCAGTTGGTCTTCAGCCAAGGTACGAACCTGGCCGCCGCACTCCAATTCGGCAAAAGCCCCACTAACGATGCCGGGCAGGTCTTCGCCCGTTGCCTCGGCCAAGACTCTCTCGTCACCATCTCCAACGATCTGATCGCGCCGTGGCGTGACAAGTTGGAAAACTTTCACGACCCGCACTTGCTGGCGCTGAGTGGCCCGGTCGCAGCGATCGAAGTGCATGGGGAGGACACTTTCACTTTGGAACACCAGGGAAATAACTGGCGCGTCCTGCCGCAGGATTTGCCGGCGGACAACAGCACGGTGGAACAATTGCTCTCGGACTTGACCGGCATGTCGGCCACCCTGGTCAAGGGCGTCGTGATCGAGCAGGACTGGCCGACCTGGGGATTGGCCTCCCCGCGGCGCCGATACGTCCTCAAATCCGCCTCCCTCAACGATCCACCCACCCAGTCCAATGCCACCATCGCCGAACTGGATTTTGGCTCGAATCAGAAGGACCGTGTCTTCGCCCGCCGCGCCGATGAATTTGCGGTTTACGCTGTCAGCCGTGCTGACTTTCAACGCCTGCCGGCCGCAAGCTGGCAGTTGCGCGAGCGGCGCATTTGGAACTTCTCAACCAATGACCTAGCCGGCATCACCCTGCGTTATCACGACAAAGTGCGCCAAGCCGTTCGCACCGGCGTCTATGATTGGTCGCTCGCTCCCCATTCGCAAGGCATCATCGAACCCTTGCGCACCGAGGAAACCGTCCGCGGCCTATGCCACCTCTCCGCCCAGGACTGGGTCGCCCGCGGCGCCGCGGAACGAGCCCGCTACGGCTTCGCCGATAACGGCGCCATGGTCACCCTCGACTTGAAGAGCGGCGAGAAGGCCCGCATCGAGTTCGGCGGCGCTGGTCCCTCGGGCTACCCCTACGCGGGGCTCACCCTGGATGGCGAATTCTGGGTGTGCGACATCCCGCCCCTGCTCTGTCGCGACGTGCTCAGCTATCTCCTCAGCCCGTTGGACGGCCCTGGACAATGAAGGAGCTCGCATGAGCGCCCGTCACCGCAGCCGTTTCTGGCGGATTACCCGCCTTTATTTCCGGCGGCTCCGACTCGCCGTATGGCTTTCAATCCTCCTCTTCCTGGGCGTGCTCCTCTATCTCAACCAGGTTGGCTTGCCGGGCTTTGTCAAAACGCCTTTGCTCGAAAAACTGCGCGAACAGGGCATTGACCTGCGCTTCTCGCGCCTGCGCCTCCGCCTCGACGAAGGCATCGTGGCCGAAAATGTGCTCTTTGAGCGCGCCGATGAGCCGCTCAGCCCGAACATGAGCGTGACCTCAGTAGTCATCGAGTTCAACCCCAAGGCCCTGCTGAAATTGCGCCTGCAAATCGGGTCCCTGTCCCTGCGTGGCGGACGCCTGGTCTGGCCTATCCAAGAAAACCGCCCGGCGCCCCGCCAATTGTCCCTCGACAACATCCGCGCCCGCCTTCGCTTCCTCCCCGGTGACCAGTGGGTGCTGGATGATTTCTCCGCCAACTTCGCCGGAGCGAAAATCCAAATTTCCGGCCACGTGTCCAACGCCTCGGAAATTCGTCATTGGAAATTCCTTCAAGCGGAGCAGCCAACACCCTTTAGCGAGTGGCAAAACCGCCTACGCGAGTTGGCCGATGTCCTCCAGCAAATCCATTTCTCCGTGCCGCCCGAGTTCGATCTCGACCTGCGGGGCGACGCTCACGACGTTGAAACGTTTCACGTGCGCCTGAACGCGAAGGTCCCCGGCGCCGATACGCCCTGGGGCCGGCTCGCCCAGGCTAAGTTGGGCGCGCGCCTCGATCCGGCCTCCGCCGGACGCGGACCCCGTGCCGAACTCAGACTGAGTGCCCTCGAGGCCCAAACCCCCTGGGGCGCGGTCACCAACTTTGTTTTGGGTCTCCACGTCAGTTCGATTGGCGGATTGACAAATCTCGCCAACGCCGATCTGAACCTAAGGGCCGCGACCGCGCATACCCGCTGGGGGGCCGCGACTAACCTCGAGCTGGCCATGCGGGTCGTGCCCGTGGCCGGCCAAACGAATGTGGTCCAGGCCCAATTGTCCCTCGCGGTCCGCCGGGCCGAGTCCCCCTGGGGCAGCGCGGAAAAACTCGCCTTCGACGCCCAATGGCTTCATGCGCTAACCAACGCAATCCCACTGAGCGGCACGGGCCGGCTCCGGTGCGAGCGGGCCCAAGGAGAATGGGGCCGCCTCGAAAAACCGCAACTCAACACTCGCCTGGCAACTGCCCCCCTCCCCGCGCCCATAGCGCCCGAGGCCCTTAGCGGTTTCCCGCCTGTGTTCTTACGCCTCGCCCCTTACGTGCTGGACTGGGACTTCCAGGTCGCCGAATTCCAGTCGCCCCAGCTCGAAGCCACCGCGATTGCGGCCGCGGGGAACTGGCGCGCGCCCGCGCTCGCTCTCACAAATCTCCAGGCCCAGCTTTACGATGGCGCCCTCGCGGCCCACGCCGCGTTGGATGTCGTCAGCCGCGAAGTGAACGCCGGCTTGGAATCGAATTTCGATCCGCGCCAACTCGAGCGGCTGCTCACCGAACCCACGCGGCGTTTCCTCGAACAGTTTTCCTGGAGCAAACCGCCGGCGGTCAGGGCCGAGGCCTTTTTGGTCATGCCTGCCTGGACCAATCGCCAGCCGGACTGGCGTGGCGAAGTCCAGCCCACGCTGCGCGTGCAGGGCCAGTTTAGCGTCAAAGACGGCGGCGCCTATGGCGCCGTGCCGATCCAGGAGGCGAGCTCCCATTTTTCCTACTCGAACCTGACCTGGCGCCTGCCGGACCTCACCGTCATTCGTCCCGAAGGCCGCCTCGAAGCGGCCCATGAAGCCAATGAAGCCACCAAAGATTTTTACTGGCACTTTCACAGCACGCTCGATCCCAATGCTCTGCGTCCTTTGTTTCACGACAACCAGGCGCGTGCCTTGGATTATTTCGTTTTTAGCCGGCCCCCGGTCATCGAAGCCCAACTCTGGGGTAATTCCCAAAACACCGAGCGCACGCGCTTCATTGGAAGCGTCACCGCGACTAACTTTTCTTTCCGCGGCCAGTCGGTTACCGGCTTCCATTCCGGCGTGGAATACACGAATGGTTTTGTGACGTTGACGACTCCGCAGATCGAGCGCCCGGCCGGGGAACGCATGAGCGCGGACTTCCTGGTGGTCGATGTGAAGGCCCAAACGATGTATCTGACCAACGGCTTCAGCACCACGGCTCCCATGGTCGTAGCTGCCGCCATCGGACCCCATATCGTCCGTGCCCTCGCGCCCTTTCAATTCGAACGCCCCCCGGAGGTCCACGCCCACGGCATCATCCCCATCCGCGATGAGGACGACGCGGACTTGTACTTCCAGGTGGTGGGCGGTCCCTTCCACTGGACGATGTTTGACGTGCACCATGTCGGCGCGGAGATCCATTGGCTGGGCCAACATTTGACCTTGAGCAATGTGCTCACCGATTTCTATGGCGGCCAGGCCACCGGCAACGTCCGGGTCGATTTCCATCCTGGGCACGACCCGGACTTCTTGTTCTCCCTGACCACTCGCGACACCCAACTCCACGGCCTGATGGCCGCTGTGTATCCCCACACCAACAAGCTGGAAGGCCTTCTCAGCGGCGCCTTGGTGGTCACGGCCGCCAACGCGGGCGATTGGCGGCGGACCCAAGGCTACGGCAACCTCGATCTGCGGGACGGACTAATCTGGGACATTCCCATCTTTGGGGTATTTTCGGAAGTGCTCAACGGTCTGGTGCCCGGCTTGGGCCACAGTCGCGCCAGCGCCGCCAACTGCACCTTCACCATCACCAACGGCGTCATCCATTCCGACGATTTGATCATCAAGTCCTCCGCCATGCGCCTGCAATACCGCGGCACCGTGGACCTTCAAGGCCAGATCACCGCCCGCGTCGAGGCCGGCCTCTTGCGCGACATGTGGCTCGTGGGACCAATCGTCAGCACCGTCTTTTGGCCCGTAACCAAATTGTTTGAATACAAAGTCACCGGCACCCTGGCCCATCCCAAAACCGAGCCAGTTTACACCATCTCGAAAATTGTTCTCTTTCCCCTCCGGCCCTTGCATACCCTCCGCGACCTCCTCCCCGAGCAACCCAGCCATCCCTCGACTCCTCCTTACCAGCCGCAATGAACCATAAATCTCAGAAATGAAAAATGGAAAATGCTCAATGTTCCTACCCCGAACGCTCCTGCTCGCGAAGATTTTCGGAGCCTGCTCGCGAACGCTTTCGGAGCCTGCTCGCGAACGCTTT
>Ga0209415_10013244_pt1 | contig 13621 bp, 12 predicted proteins | sample PeaSoiSIISIP2007_FD_187696 | JGI IMG/M metagenome (GOLD analysis project Ga0209415, IMG submission 187696) | Peat soil microbial communities from Weissenstadt, Germany - SII-SIP-2007 (SPAdes) (version 2) | ecosystem: Environmental > Terrestrial > Soil > Wetlands > Peat | place: Germany... | reverse complement strand
GAAGAGAGATCTGAAGTCTCACCGAGCGGACATCTATGACTGCTAATGACCCGGACTTGTGTAAGTGTCACGGACACCGTGCCAGACGCGGCAGAATGACCGCTTTCAGCCGCGCGGGTGGAACTTGCGGTGTACGGCGCGCAGGCGATCGCGGGCCACATGCGTGTAGATCTGCGTCGTCGCGATGTCGGCGTGGCCGAGCATCATCTGCACGGCGCGCAGATCGGCGCCGCGCTCGACCAGATGGGTCGCAAAGGCGTGCCGCAGCGTGTGCGGGCTCACCTTGCCGCCGACGCCGGCGCGGCGCACCGCCAGCCGCATGCGTTGCCAGAAGCCTTGTCGGGACAGCTTGCGTCCGACCCGGTTGACGAACAGGTACGGGCTCATGCGTCCCGCCAGCAGCTTCGGCCGCGCCTCCTGCAAATACATCAACAAGCGTTGCCGCGCGAAGCTGCCGATCGGCACCGCACGCTCCTTGCTGCCCTTGCCGACCACCGTCAGGAAGCCGGCTTCGAGATTCACCTGACTCACTTTCAGGGACACGACCTCCGACACGCGCAGGCCGGTGGCATAGACCAGCTCGATCATGGCGCCGTCACGTTGCCCCACCGCGGTGTCGTTCCCGTCGCTCAGCAGTTGCTGCACCTCCTCGGGACCGAGTGACCGCGGCAGGCGCTGGCCGAGCCGCGGCAGGTGGATGTCGCGCGTCGGATCGGCGGCGAGGACTTCTTCGCGCACCAGGAATCCGCAGAAGCCGCGCAGCGCCGCGAACATCCGTGCCCGCGTCCGCGCCGACAGCCCGCGCTGCTGCAACCCTTCGAGAAACGCGACGACGTCGCGCCCCTGCATGTCGGCCGGCGTCGCGACCCTCCGGCGCTCGAGGTGATCGAGAAACGCCGCCAGGTCCCGGCCGTAGGCGCTGAGGCTGTTCGCCGCCAGCCCGCGTTCGGCAGCGAGGTAGTTCAGGAAGCGGTCGACATGCGCGTCCAAGCCCGCTTGAGTGCTGAGTGCTGAGTCCTGAGTCCTGAGCGGATTCTTGGGCATCCCTTTTACGGCTCAGCACTCAGTACTCAGCACTGTTTCGGCCGTTCATCTTCCGTCAGGCGTTCGTAGAGCTCGGTGCCGATGCGCGTCAGTTGCGCCTCGTCGAGGATCTTCGCGCCGGCCGCGTCGGTGACGTAGAAGACATCCAAGACCTGATCGACGTTGGTCGTGATCTTGGCGATGTGGATCGACAGGCCGAGGTGGAACAAGGTGTTGGTCATGGCGAACAGGACGCCGACGCGGTCTTGCGTGTAGACGTCAAGCACGGTGAAGTGCTCGGACACCCGATTGTCGACTTCGATTTTCGTGCCGACGCGCGGCACGAACTTCTTCGTCAGGATCGACGGCCGCTTCGATTGCGCCACCAGGTCCTCGACGTTGACGTCTCCGCTCAGCACGCGGCCGAGGCTGGCGCGCAGGCGCTCCCAGCGCTCCGGCCGCTGCGCGGCCTCCGGCTGATCGCCGTGCGAGATGCGGAAGACGTCGAGGGCGACGCCGCGGTCACTCGTATTGATGCTCGCCCCGAGGATGTTCATGCCGTGCGCCAGGAGGACGCCGGTGAGCATGGAGAACAACCCGGGGCGGTCCGTGGTGACGACGGTGAGCTCGCTGTACTCGTACTCCGGAACGTGTTTGACCTGGGTGACGAACGGCGCGCCGTCGAGGCCGCCGACCAGCTGCAGATGGTGCAGCATGCTGTCTTCCGGGGTGCCCAGGAAATAGCGGTCCGGCATGTCGCGCACGAACGCCTCCACGGCGTCGCCGTCCCCGCGGGCGGCGACCGCCGCGATCAGACGGTCCTTCACGCGCGCGACGCGCTCGGCGTAGTCCTCCTCGACGAACGCTTCGCGCTCGAAGACGTCGAGCGTGCGCAGATAGAGCTCGCCGAGCAGCATGTCGTGCCAGTTGTTCCAGATCTTCGGGCCGACGGCGCGCATGTCGGCGAAGGTCAGCACGTAGAGTTTCTTGAGGTTGTCGAGCGTCTCGACGCGCGTGGCGAAGTCGATGATCAAGCGCTGGTCGTGGATGTCGCGGCGCTGCGCCAGGTGCGACATCACCAAATGATGCGCCACCAGAAATTGCAGCTGGGCGGCGTCGTCGCTGTTGAGCTGCAAGCGTTGCGCGATGTCGGCGACCATGCGCGCGCCGCGCTCCGAGTGTCCGCTGCCGTATCCTTTGCCGATGTCGTGCAGGATCATGCCGAGGAACAAGATCTCGGCGCGATCGATCTCGCGCATGACCTGCGTCAGCATCGGCGCGATGCCCTTGTACGCGCCGGCGCGCAAGCGCTCCATTTCGTACACGCCGCGCAGCGAGTGCTCGTCGACCGTGTAGATGTGATAGAGGTCGTGGAGCACCATGCAGAGCAGGGCGCCGAACTCGGGCAGGAACGCGCCCAGCACGCCGACCCGGTGCATGTCGAGCAGGGTTTCGTACACCTCCTGCTTGCCGCGCAGCACGTCGAAGAACGCTGCCACCATGCCCGGGTCGCAGCGCTGCGTTTCGTCGAGGAGGTGCAGGTTGGCGCGCAGCACCCGTTTGGTGCTGTTGGAGATGCGCACATGTTGGCGCTGCGCATCGGCGAAGACGCGAATCAGGTTGGCCGGGTCGTCGTGCAGCAGCTCGGCGCCCGCGATCGACAGCACGCCGCTGGCGATGCTGACGCCGGGGCGGATCTCGCGCGTGCGGAAGCGGCCGATCAGGCGGTACGGCTGTGGCTGCTCCATGCAGCGCTCGATGATCTCGTCGGCGAAGCGGTTGATCGTGGCTGCATTCAGGTAATAGGTGCGCATGAAGTGCTCGACGCCCTTCACGTTGGCCGAATCGCGAAACCCCAGGTCGGCGCCGATGCGCTCCTGATATTCGAAGGTCAGCTGGTCTTGATGCTGTCCGGACAGGAAGTGGAGCGCGTTGCGCACGCGCCAGAGGAAGTCGCGCGCCTCCTCGACCTCGGCAACGTCCCGCTCGGTGATCACGCTCTTCTGCACCAGCTCGGCGAGGTTGTTGGTCTTGAACTTCACCTTCGCCATCCACATCGCGGTGTGCAGATCGCGCAGGCCGCCCTCCCCTTCCTTGAGCTGCGGCTCGAGGATGTACACCGAATCGCCGTAGCGCTGGTGCCGGCTGTCGTTTTCGGCGAGTTTCTCCTTGAAAAAGCGCTCGGCGGCGCGCTTCAGCACGTCACGATCCATCGCCGTCGCGAAGTCGCGGTACAGCGCCTCGTCGCCGCAGAGAAAGCGGGCGTCGAGCAACGAGGTCTTCACCTTGAAGTCGGAGGCCGCCAGGCGCACGCACTCCCGCACGTTGCGCATGGCATGGCCGACGTCGAGCTTCGTGTCCCACAGCGCGTACAGGATGCGCTCGTTGACGTACTCGATGTACGGCTCGCGCTTGTACTGATAGAGGAAGAGCAGGTCGATGTCGGAGTACGGATTGAGCTCGGCGCGCCCGTAGCCGCCCTGGGCGATCACGGCGCAGCGCTGATCGAGACGCGAGTAGCGCTGGGCGTAGGCGGCGCTGGCCGCGTCGAACAGCGTGCACAACAGGCGGTCCATGGCCGCGGTGTAGTGCTGCACGATGTCGTGACCCGTGGCGCCCTGCAGGTGACGCTCGAAGAGCCGCGCTTTGACGCGCTGCAGGTACTCGCGCGCCTGCGCCCCCCAATCCGCACCCGGAGCGAACGGCCCCGGTGGGACATCCCCGCTGCTCATGGCTGCTTCGGCAGTTTCAATCATAGATTCCCGGCGACGCGAGCATTCTCAACAAATCGCTGGATGCCGCGCAAGAGGCCCTCGGCGAGTGTGTCTTGATACGCCGCCTGCGCCAGCAGCGCGCCTTCCTCGCGATGCGTGAGGAACGACACCTCCACCAGGACGCACGGCATGCCGGCGCCGACCAGCACGTAGAAAGGCCCGCGCTTGACGCCGATATCGTTCGCCCGCGTCTTGCCGACCAGCGCTTGCTGGATGTCCTCGGCCAGCGACACCGACTCTTGGATCTTGTAGCTCTGGATGAGGTCACTGAGGATGAGCGCCACGTCGCGATCGCCTTTGGTTCGCCCCGTCACGCTGCGCAAGCCGTTTTCCATCTCGGCCAGGCGCATCGTCGCGCGGTCGTTGGTGTTGTTGAGGTAGTACGTTTCGATGCCCGACAGGCTGCGATTCGGGCTGGCGTTGGCGTGGATGGAAACGAACAGATCGGCCTGCTCGGTGTTGGCACGGGCGGTGCGTTCTTCCAGGGCCAGGAAGATATCGGCATCCCGCGTCAGCACGACGTCGGCGTCCTGCGTGGCAACCAACCGCGCCTTAAGACGCTGCGCCACGGCGAGGACGACGTCCTTCTCCTGAATGCCGTCGACCCCGATCGCGCCGGGATCTTTGCCGCCGTGGCCGGGGTCGATGACGATCTTGAAACGGCGGCGGCTCGGCGGCGCCGCGGGAGCCGCCGGCGCGGGCCCTGCCGACGCAAGCGCCGGGTGTGCCTCCGGGAGCGCAGCAGTGGTCGGCGGCGGGCCGACGCGCGGCGTGCCGCGCACGTCGATGATGAGACGAAACGGATCCGGCATGGGAAATGTGCCGAGCTCGCTGAGCCCCGGGACGTCGAGGATCAGGCGCGCGGTTGTCGCATCGGCTTGCGTCGCCCGCAGGCGCAGCAGCGGTCCGTCGGCCGGCTCGATCGCCGACAGCCCGGCCGCTTCGAGCCGCGTGTTGGAAAAATCCACGTACAGCCGCGGCGGCACACCCAGCTCGGGACGCGCGGCGATACGTTGCAGCCGGTAGTGGGCCGGTTCGGACAGCTCGACGATGAGACGCGTGGTCGTTGGCGTCGTGATCTGCCGCACGGCGCGCAATATCGCCGCGGCATCCGCCCGCCCTCCGACCGCCAGACCGATCACCGCCCCAACGCCGAGCGCGAGCAGCCGGCGCACCCAGCACCTCGCTTGCATGGCTACTCGTTCTCTTTCCGCACCAGCTCCACCAACGCATGCAGACGCGTCAGGGCGTCGAGCGGCGTCAGGCGCTCGACGTCGATCGCCGACAGCTCGTCGCGCAAGCGCTGCTCGCGCGCGGCAAATAGGGCTAGCTGTCCGGAGGGCGCGCCGTTGTGCTGCGCTAAGCGCGGCTGCCCCGCTTCGTTGAGCTCGCCCTTCTCGAGATTGCGCAGGATCTCCTTGGCGCGTTCGATCACCGGCAGCGGCACGCCGGCGAGGCGGGCGACCTGGATGCCGTAGCTCTGACTCGCCGGCCCCGGCACGATGCGCCGCAGGAAGATCACCTCGCCTTTCCACTCGCGCACCGCCACCGAGGCGTTTTCGACCCGCGCGTGGATGCGCGCCAGATCCGTCAGCTCGTGATAGTGGGTGGCAAACAGCACGAGCGGGCGCACGGCGGCAGCATGCAGGTGCTCGCCAACGGCCCACGCGATCGAGATGCCGTCGAACGTGCTCGTGCCGCGGCCGATCTCGTCGAGGATAACCAGGCTGCGCGGCGTCAGATGCGCCAGGATGTCGGCGGTCTCCTTCATCTCGACCATGAACGTGGATTCGCCGCCCGCCAGATTGTCGGAGGCGCCGACGCGCGTGAACAGCCGGTCGACGATGCCGATCTCCGCGGACGCCGCGGGAACGAAGCTGCCCATCTGCGCCATCAACACGATCAACGCCACCTGCCGCAGATACGTCGACTTGCCGGCCATGTTCGGGCCAGTGAGCGTGAGGATCTGCGGCCCGTCGGGATCGAGCACGCAGTCGTTGGGCACGAAGCCGTTGCGTCCCGCCATCACCTCGACCACCGGATGGCGGCCCTCGTGGATGCGCAGCTGTCGGCCGCGATGCAGCTGCGGGCGCGTGTACTGATGGCGCTCGGCGGTGGTGGCGAGGGCACAGCAGACGTCCAGCCGCGCCAACGCGGCGGCGCTACGGCTGAGGCGCGCCTGCCGTGCGGCGATGTCGCTCACCAGCCGCACGAAGAGCTCGTACTCCAGCCCGCGCAGGCGCTCCTCGGCGCCGACGATCTTGGCTTCGTACTCCTCCAGCTGGGGCGTCACGAAACGCTCGGCGTTGACCATGGTCTGCTTGCGCCGGTAGTCGGCCGGGACAAGGTGGAGGTTGGGCTTGGTCACTTCGATGTAATAGCCGAAGACTTGGTTGTAGCGCACTTTCAGCGAGCCGATGCCGGTGCGGGCGCGTTCCGCCGCTTCGAGCTGGGTAATGAACTGCTTGCCGCTCGTCGACAGGCCGCGCAGCTCGTCGACGGCGGGGTCGTGCCCTGCGCGGATCACGCCGCCGGCGTGCGCGTTGAGGGGTGGATCGTCGGCCAGGGTCGCGACAATCTGCGCCCGGATGTCGGGCATGGAATCGAGCGCCGCGCCACACGCGCGCAACGCCGGCACCGACACGTCGGCCAGCGCCGTCTGCAAGCGACCGATGCGTTCCAGCGTCGCGGCGAGCCCGGTGATGTCGCGCGGCGTGACGCGCGCCGCCGCCAATCGCCCGTTGAGCCGCTCCAGATCGCCGACGCCGCGCAGCTCGCCCTCCAGGCTCTGGCGCCACATGTGGCGCTCACGCAGGTGCTCCACCGCATCGAGGCGCTCGCCGATGGCGGCGATGTCGGTCAGCGGCGTCAGCAGCCACTGGCGCAGCAAGCGGCCGCCCATCGGCGTCAGGGTTTGATCGAGCACCCAGAGCAAGGAGCCGCGCCGCTCGCCGCGCATGGTCGAGAGCAGCTCGAGGTTGCGGCGCGTCGTCTGATCGAGGACGAGGCGGTCGCCCGCACCGTGCACCTCCGGCGCCCGCAGATGCTCCATGCCGGCACGGTGCGTCTGGCGTAGGTACCACAGCAACGCGGCGAGGGCCGCGAGTCCGGTCGTCGGTTCTGTCTCGACGCTCCGCGTGCGCAACCAATCGCGTGCCGGCTGCAGCGCAAAATGCTCGGCCGGCACGCGGTTCACCAGCGCATCGGGGACGGCCGCGCCGACGTGGGCGGCCAACTCCGTCTCCTCGGCCGGCACCAACACTTCGCGCGGCGCCAGTCGGGTGAGCTCATCCGCAAGCGCCGTCTCATCAGCCAGCGGTGTCAGGCGCAGCTCGCCGGTCGACAGGTCGACCGCGGCGAGCACCGGCGCGTTCGCCTCGCGCGTCACGGCAACGAGATAGTTCGGCGCCTTCGGGTCGAGGCATTCCTCTTCGGTGACCGTTCCCGGCGTGATCACGCGCACGACGGCGCGGTCGACGAGACCGCGCGCCGTGGCCGGGTCCTCCATCTGATCGCAGATCGCCACCTTCAAACCGGCGGCCAGCAGCTTGGCGATGTACGGCTGCACCGAGTGGTAGGGCACGCCGCACATCGGAATGGGCACCTCGTCCTTCTTGCTGCGCGTGGTGAGGGCGACGTCGAGGACCGGCGCGGCGCGCTCCGCATCTTCGAAAAACATCTCGTAGAAATCGCCGAGGCGAAAGAAGAGCAGCGCGTCCGGATGTTCCTGCTTGACGCGCAGGTACTGCTCGAGCATCGGGGTGATCTTCATGCGCGCTCCGCTGGCGGATTGTGACACCGACATCGGAGCGCGGCAACTCTCACCGGCGACTCGTTTGACACGGCGGCGAAAACGTCGCAGATCACCGCGATGGTTGCGACCGTGGCGGAGCGTGCCAATCAACGCAACGCGCTGCTGGCCGGCTTTCTCGGCTGGACCATGGACGCGTTCGACTTCTTCGTGCTCGTCATGGTGCTCGACGCCGTGGCCAAGGACTTCGGCTGCACGCGTCCAGAGATCGCGCTGACGCTGACCGCGAGCCTGGCGATGCGGCCGATCGGCGCGTTCCTGTTCGGCATCCTCGCCGATCGCTACGGCCGCCGCCTGCCCCTGATACTGGACGTCATCTTCTACTCGATCATCGAAGTCCTGTCGGGCCTGGCGCCGAACTATACGGCTTTCTTGATTCTGCGGTTGCTGTTCGGCATCGGCATGGGCGGCGAGTGGGGCGTCGGCGCGTCGTTGGCGATGGAGGCGGTGTCGCCGCGCTGGCGCGGCGTGCTGTCGGGTTTGCTGCAACAAGGCTACGCGTTGGGCTACCTCTTGGCCGCGGTCGTATACTTCACCGTCTTCCCACGTTTCGGCTGGCGCGTCCTGTTCTTTCTCGGCGGCGCGCCGGCGCTGCTGGCGTTGTTCGTACGGGCGCGTGTGCGCGAGTCGGAAGCGTGGCGCGAGCACCGGCTGGCTGATTGGCAGAGCTACGCCCGCGCGATCGCCGGCCACTGGCAGCGTTTCGTCTACATCATCGTCCTGATGACCACGATGGCGATGATCTCGCACGGGACGCAGGACATGTATCCGACATTCTTGCAGCATCAGCGGCAGTTCACGGCGCAACAGGCGGCCGTGATCACCATCATCTCAATGATCGGCGCGCTCGCCGGCGGGATCTCCTTCGGCTGGCTTTCCGACCGCATCGGGCGGCGCCGCGCGATGGGGGCGGCGGCAGTCTGCGGGGCCGCGGTGGTGCCGTTGTGGGTATTCGCGCCCAGCACGGCGTTGATTGTCGCCGGCGCCTTCGCCATGCAATTCATGGTGCAAGGCGCGTGGGGCGTGATTCCGGCGCACCTCAACGAGCTGTCACCGGGCGCGCTACGCGGTTTTTTCCCAGGCTTCGCCTATCAAATCGGCGTCCTGGTGGCGTCGAGCATCACCTACATCGAGGCCGTGCTCGGCGAGCACTTCTCCTACGCGCAAGCGATGGGGATCTTAGCCGCCGGTGTGCTGCTGCTCGCCGCGGTCGTGATCAGCCTCGGTCCCGAAGCGAAAGGCGTGTCGTTCCGGAAGGCGGTGGCGTGATGGTTGCCGGCGGCCAGGGCTCTCTTCTATTCGGTCACGGGAGGTTGAGGTATGGATGACGAGGCGGAGCTACGAGCCAAGCTGCGGAAGATCGAGGCGCTGTTTGCGCGGCCGGGTACCGACGGTGAACGGCGCGCGGCGGAGACCGCATTGGGGCGCATTCTGCAGCGCCTCAAACAGGCGCAGCAAGCGGACAAATTGATCGAGATCAAGTTCACGTTTCCGGATCACTGGGCGCGGCGCCTCTTCGTCGCATTGTGCCGTCGGTACGAGCTGAACCCGTACCGTTACAAGCGTCAACGGCGCACGACGGTCATGCTGAAGGCGCCAAGATCGTTCGTCGACACGACCCTATGGCCCGAGTTCAGCGAGCTGCACCGGGCCTTGAACGAGTATCTGAACGCCGCCACCGAGCGCATCATTCGCGAAGAGGTCCACCGCGACACCGCCGAGGCGGAGGAAGTGGACGAGCCGTCATTGCTCAAGTGAGGTCTGCGGGCCTGGCCTCTCAAAAGGGCACCTGACCTTCACCCTCACACCGACGGCTCTCGGTAGCTACAGAGCCTCCCGACGCGTCCGTCGGCAACCTTCTCCCATCCGGGGAGATAGGCGCTCAGCAGGCTCTTGAACAGCTTGCCGTGGTTCGGCACGCGCAGGTGCAGGAGCTCGTGCACGACCACCAACTCGCGAAACGCAGCGTTCTCTCGCAGTAGATCGCTACTGAAGCAGATGCGCCCGGAGGTTGAGCAGGACGCCCACTTCGTTGTCATGCGTTGGATCTGCACACGCGTCGGCCGCACGCCAATTGCAGCTGCCCAACCTTCGACCTGGGCTTTGAAGTCGGAGCGCTGGCTTATCGCCGCTTCGCTTGCCGCTGCCATCATGTCGGCTTCCGCTGCAAACGCAGCAGGCGTTCCGCGAGCGCGACGATGCGGTCCTTCCCAACGGCGGGTAGCAGGACTTTGTACAGCTCGGCTTTGAGCTGCCGCAGCTCGGCCGCGTTATGGGCGTAGCTCGGATGCCGTTCGAACGCGGCGTTGAGTGCTGGCGCCAGCTGGTCGGGCTCCGGCGCGCCCTCTTGCTTGAGCACCCAGTAGATCGTGAAGGTTCTGACATCGAAGCCGGATTGTTCCCGTTGTTTCTGCGCCTCGAAATATTCGGTGAGCAGCGCTTCGATCTGCTGCAACGCCTCGCGCGTGCCGATCTGCCGGTCATCGTACGCTTCGAGGATCGCTTCTGCCCGCTCGCCAATCGGGACGAGGTAGGGTTGCTGTCCCTGTGCATCGATGACCGCGCGCATGAGGCCTTTCCCCAGATTGATCACCTTGGCTCGTCCAGACCCCTCCTTCGGCCGCAGCGCGTCGAGCGCCTTCTGATCGATCGTCACGGCGGGGAGGGTCGTCCTGAAGCCGTAGGCTTCGACTTGGTCGCGAACGAGGGCCTCGGTCTTCTTGGCGACATCGGCATAGGGCTTTCTGTGAGGATCGAACGCGTTGCGCACGATCTCGTAGAGCACCGACAAGCGGCCGTAGTCGTCGATATGCGGGCGCAGGAACACGTCCGGGGAAATGATCTCGTAGAGCGCTTCCAGCTCTTTGAAGAACTTGTAGAACGCCTCGCGCGGCTCCTTGTCGCCGAAGGCCTCGATGGCGCGTTCGACCGCCTTGTCGTCGATCGACCCGCGGCAGAGATCGAGATAGCGCGGGGCTTGCTGGGCCATCAGTGTCGCGAAGCGCTCCTTCAGGACGTCGAGGTTCTGGATGACGCTGGCGACGACATCCGAGTCGAAGGCCAGCGCCTTCTCCAGCTTCTCGAAGATGCCGACGAAGTCGAGCACGAAGCCGGCGGGCTTCTTCACGTCACCCTCGTCCTCATGGTACTGTCCGAAGTGCGGGGACCTAGGACACCCCGAGGCGGCACTTAGGACACTCTCAGAATGTTAGGGTGAAGATGCGGGCTGGTCCGTTGAAGATCAGAATGCACTGAGACAGAATGTCGCGTCCAACCAACGCGATGATTCCCTGTGGTGCGAGATCGCACCCGATCACGGACCATTCTGCGGCGCCCCCGAATGTGGTTTGGGGAAAGGAGACTTTGACGCGATAGACGGACGCGACGCCGACCGATTGGCTGGGCGTGGCAAGGGCGCATTGCCCAATTGGTTGGATACCGAGAGCCTTGATTATATTTTCGTCCACTGCAGATGCGGACGCGCCGGTATCCATCAAAGCGCGTCCCGCGTGCGGAGAGGGCACGGGCTGTCCCGCTTGGGTATAGGAAGTTGCAAGAACCCCTGGGATGCCAACCTCAATGTCGAGGGTTGGGGAGCCGGTTGGAGTGTGAAAGACTTGGTTATGTATGGGCATTGAGCAGCCCGTGCGTCAGGGCCGGAACTTGTTCCACCGGGTCCTGAAGGACGATCTGCTTGATGAGCATTGGCGCGTTTCCGAGCCGCTTTACGCCTTCTTCGTATGCCTCATCTCGCTTGGTGAACGTACCAAGCAGCTCCTCGCCCTTGATGAGCGCAAACTTCCCGAGGTGATGCTGAAGCAACTCTGGCTTGATCCGCTCGAAATAGGCTAGCTCGGCCTTGAGCACGTCGGCTGCAGGGTCCATGCGTCACACCTTTCCAAAGGCATGCCACGGTGTCAATCCGGGGCATCTAGGGGATAGCTGGCGCTACGCCATACCACCCCTAGCGATCACGTTGCCGTTTCGGCGTCAGCTTGCCGCCCCGAATCACGCGCAGCGTGACCGGCCGCGTTCCCGGTCGTACCGTGGTCGGCACTGGCGGTGGCGTGGTCGGTGCGGCCGGTGCCTCAAGCGCCCGCTCGATCAGCTCGCCAATCGTCCACACATGGTCGGTGACTCCGAGCGCCATTGCCGGCGTGGTGCGCAGAGTTTCGTGAATCCGGCATACGTTATAGTGCGCAATATGCAAGGATATCGCGGCACGATGGTTCTCCAGCTTCTTGCTGAAGCCGTTGGTCAGCCGCGTGAAGCGTCGCAGCGCCATGCGCGTGGTCAGATTGAAACGCTCGATGTAGCTGGTTGAAATCTTGGACTCATCGGGCCGACCGCGGATCACGGTCTTTTCGATGCTTCTTATCGCGCTCGGAGAGTAACGGTGCGCGGCGTCGTCGCCGGCCGGCGCTTGGTAGGTCTTCACCAGCTGGGCAAAGTCTACGTCCACGCCGAACGCCACGTCGATGGCGTTGATGTACGGCGCGTAGCCGTCGCTAGTGATCTGCGGGCGGGTGACCAAACGCGAACGCAGATCGGCGGCGAGTGCGTAGGCGTTCTCGGACGTGCGCTTGCCGACCACGAACGAGAGCACGGCCTTCTGATTGGCGGCGAGCGCAGCGAACAGCCAGACGTCACCACGTTCTGGTGCGTCACCGGGCTTCACGTTTTTCTGCTTGCACCCCAGATAGGCCCACTGCTCATCGAGCTCGATCACGCCGACCTGAAGGTCATGCATGAGGGCATGGTGCAGGTTGCGGCACGCGTCACCGACCTTCACGCCGAGCCGCATGATGGTATCACGATGAATGTTCATCAGGCGTTCGGTGCTGCGAATCGAGTTGCCCTCGACAAGGGCGCTGATCACGCGGGCCTGCTGCTCAAGCGATAAGTGACTCATGGGCTTCTCCTTCAAAGCCCACGTGGTCTGTGCTATCGTTTTGGCTTCCGAGGGCCTTATGCGATGCACAGTCGCGTGGGGCTATCGCCCTGCCCGGAGTTACAGCTCCGGGTGGGGCTCGGTTACTGCCTACGGACTCAAGAGAACCGGACGCTCACCACGGCGCTCGCCCCCAGGCCGACCAAGCACACGGGGGCGGGCCTTACCGGTTACGGCCCCAAACGTCGGTGAGCGAAGCCGGCGTCGGACGTTCGGGGCTACTGCACTTCTCATCCTGAACCTCATGGCCACGGTTATTGCATGCCGCCGCACGGAAGTCAATGCCTGCTAGCAGCAAGCATTGACAATGCTTGCGGGGCCGTCTAATATGGCTGCTCGGAGGTAGGGAACCGAATGGCCAAGAGCGAAACGTCGAAGGTACAGGGCGGTGCCCTTGATCCGTCTATGGGCGGGAAGGCGCGGGCGGCTCAACTTACATCGGAGGAGCGCCAAGAAATTGCGCGGTACGCTGCCGAGCGTCGTTGGGAATTGGTGGGGCCGATGCTGCCAAAAGAAACCCATACCGGGATACTTCAAATCGGGAACAAGCTTATTCCATGTTCGGTTTTAGATAACGGGATTCGAGTGTTTTCGACTCGTGGAGTTACCCGCGCCATGGGTGGCGGCAAAACTGGAACCGCTGGGCCAGGGCGCGACGGCGCGCCCCAACTACCGCCTTTTCTGGCCTCAGCGGCCCTAAAACCGTTCATTTCCGGTGATTTGCTGGCGCGCCTGCTCTCGCCTCTGCAGTATCGACCGAGCCACGGGGGTCGAACCGCATTCGGATACGAAGCAACGTTGCTTCCGCGCATTTGCGAAGTGCTGCTCGACGCCAACAAAAAGGGAGCCCTGAAGTCCAACCAAAAGCATCTAGCGGATACAGCGGAGTTGCTCATTCGTGGGTTTGCCCACGTCGGCATCATTGCTCTTGTAGATGAGGCGACGGGATACCAGAGCGATCTAGCCAAAGAAGACTTGATGCGGGTCTTGGAGGCGTACATTTCCAAGTCCCTGTTGCCGTGGACCAAGCGATTTCCACCGCAGTTCTTCCGTGAGATTTAC
>Ga0209415_10013243_pt1 | contig 13622 bp, 14 predicted proteins | sample PeaSoiSIISIP2007_FD_187696 | JGI IMG/M metagenome (GOLD analysis project Ga0209415, IMG submission 187696) | Peat soil microbial communities from Weissenstadt, Germany - SII-SIP-2007 (SPAdes) (version 2) | ecosystem: Environmental > Terrestrial > Soil > Wetlands > Peat | place: Germany... | reverse complement strand
TCGAATGAAGCAGTACAACGTCAACAGGTAGAACAACCCCATCAACGATTCGCACCGCTCGGATATGTAGGTCACCGCCTCCGTCTGTAGCGGATGAACCGTCCATAGGACGGCCACCGCCAGCGCCAACGGTGGTGTGGGATTCGGCTCGGATACGGGCATGAAAAATATCTACGGCCGGTTCTCCTACCGGTTCAACCTGGAGCGCGACCGCGAGAGCCGGCGCGCAGTGCAGGCGGCCACCGCCACCGGCCCGCGCGACCATACCTACCTGAGCCTGGGCACCTTTTATATGCGCGGCAATCCGCAGCAGGCCGTGGTGGGCGAAAACCCAGACGGAACTTCCAAGCTGCTTTACGCGCAAGCGCCGTTTTATCGCGTAGGCGGGGATTTCAACTTCAACTACCAGAAGCTTAATGTCTATGGCCTCTACATGTACGCTCATGATGACAACCTGCTGCCAGTCGACGCCCTCGGCGTGCCCATCCCGCTTCCGTTAGCTTCCGGGGGTCCGATTCCCGTTGGATTCGTGGCCCACGCGCCCGTCAGATTCAACGGCGGCTTCGTCCAGGCGGATTATCTGGCCCTGCCTTGGATCATGCTGATCGGCCGCTGGGACCAGGTGAACTCCACCACGGACCGGATCAACGCGCTCGCGTTGGCGGACAGCACGTCCTACTTCGCGCCGTACTCTTCCTCGCGGAACCGGTTTACGCCAGGAGCGCAAGTTTTGATTCGTGCCAATTTGAAGGCGTCCGTGGAGTATCAAATCCGGCCGCAGCAGTCCCTGACCTCGGTCACCAATCCGGTCACAGGCCTGCAGCGCGCCACTGATCCGTTCCGTGTGAACACAGTCGTGTTCGCTACGGAATTTGTTTTCTGACAAAGAGGAGAATCTCGTGAAAATGCAAAGAAGAATTTTTATTGCCGCCCTGACCGTCTGCAGCGTCGCGATGGGAGGCGCTCTGACCGGGAAAGTCACCGCCGGAAAGGGAAACTCGGTGGTATACGTGGAGGCCTTCGCGGGCGCGACCGTGTCGGTTCCTTCCAAGCACTTCGTCATGGACCAGAAGGGACTTTCGTTTCAGCCGCACATCCTGATCGTTCCGGTGGGAGCAACGGTCGATTTTCTCAACAGCGACAAGGTGCAGCACAACATCTTTTGGCCGTCCGTCAGCGGCGACAAAAAGCAGACCCACAACATGGGAACGTGGCCCACCGGGGAAATCCGTTCGTTCAAGTATGACAAGCCCGGCATCGTGCCTCTGCTGTGCAACGTGCACCCGGAGATGGGCGGCTACGTGATCGTGGTTCCGACGCAGTACTCTGCCGAAACCGACGCCAGCGGCGCCTACAAGATCGATGGCCTCGCCCCTGGCCAGTACACCGTCACGGCTTGGCACGAGGGCATGAAGACCCAGTCCAAACCAGTGACCATCTCGGGGGACGCTACGCTGGATTTCGCGCTCTCCAAGTAAGTAAGCACTGGACGCCGTCATGCGGATGCGGTTTCGCGACAAGAAGGTCGATCCGGACTGGCTCCACAGCAACTTCCCCTGCATGATGGCGTGTCCGGCGGGAACCAATGCCGGCCGCTACGTGGCGCTGATCGCGGAAGGGCGGTTTGAGGAGGCCTACCGCTACGCGCGCGATCCCAACCCCCTGGCCAGCATCTGCGGCCGTGTGTGCGCGCATCCGTGCGAGACTGCCTGCCGCCGAGGCGAGATCGACCAACCCATCTCGATCCGCGCTCTGAAACGCTTTCTAACCGAACGTTATGGGCCGGAATCGCGGCATCCCGTGGAAATCCATCGCGGTCCGGCGCCTCGGCTCCCCTACCGCGTGGCTATCGTGGGGAGCGGGCCGGTAGGACTTTCGGCCGCTCACGATCTGGCCAGGATGGGCTACGCCGTGACCATCTTCGAGGCGGCATCGGCCGCGGGCGGCATGATGCGGTTGGGCATTCCGGAGTATCGCCTGCCGCGCAGCGTCGTCGACGCGCAGATCCGCGAAATTCTGGAAACCGGCGACGTCACCTTGAAGTTGAATTGCGCGGCCGGCCGCGACTTCACCATTTCCGGGCTGCGCCGCGAGGGCTTCGACGCCGTGGTGATCGGCGTGGGGGCGCAACGCAGCCGCGACCTGTCCATTCCTGGCGTGGAACTGGACGGCGTGCACAAGGGCATCGAGTTTCTGCTCAACGTAAACCTGGGCTACCGGTTCACGATCGGCAAAAAGGTGGCCGTCATCGGCGGGGGCAACGTAGCGATGGACGTAGCCCGTTCCGCTGCGCGCGAAGTGCTCCGGCATCATCCCGAGGAGGAGGGCCACGTTCCCAACGAAGAAAACATAGCAGCGGTGGCGGCGCACGAAATGGTGGACGTGTCTCTCTCCGCGCTGCGGCTGGGCGCCCATGAAGTCAGCATCGTATGTCTCGAACAGCGCCATGAAATGCCGGCTGCTCTGGAAGAAGTGGAAGAGGCTGAACAAGAAGGCATTGTGTTGCATGACGGGCGCGGCCCCAAGCGCGTTGTGGGGCGCGATGGAAAAGTGGTGGGCCTGGAAACAGTCAAGACCCGATGGGTCTTCGACGCCTCCGGCCGCTTCAACCCGGCTTTCGAGGATCACAGCGAATCCGTGATCGACTGCGACACCGTGATTCTAGCCATCGGGCAGAGTCCCAACGTGGATTTCCTGACGCCGGAGGACGGAGTCCGCGTCTCACAACGCGGCTTGATCGTCGCCGACCGCGACACGCTGGTGACCACCGCTGCCGGCGTCTACGCCGGTGGAGACTGCGTCTTCGGACCGCGCCTGATCATCGACAGCGTCGGCGACGGCCGGCGCATCGCCGCCGCGATCGATGAAGCTCTCACCGGGCGCAAGCGCGCCGAGCCCGTGATCGAAGTCGAGGTTCTCGACCGCCACCACATGCTCGCCGGCTTTATGGATCTGAAGCGGCAGCCGATCCCCATGCTGCCGCTGGACCGACGCACGGGCATGACCGAAGTCGAGGTCGGCTACGACGAAGAAGCGGCCATGCGCGAGGCCCGGCGCTGCCTCCACTGCTGGGTCAACACCGTGTTTGAAGGCGTGGAAGCCGACGGCTCCCAGTGCATCCTGTGCGGAGGTTGCGTGGACGTTTGCCCGGAGGATTGCCTGAAGCTGGTGCCACTGGAACAGATCGAGTTCGCTCCCGGAACGCTCGATCACATTCGCGGCAATGAGACGCTGTATCGCGTGGAACTGGATGACGTCGCGGCCGACGAGCTGGGCCTGATCACCGGCTCCGCCATGATCAAGGATGAGACCCGCTGCATCCGCTGCGGCCTGTGCGCCGCGCGCTGTCCCGTGGACGTGATCACCATGGAGGCTTACCACGTGGTCAACGAAGGACTGCCGCCGCTGGTGCGCATCCAGGCCGCGCCGGTGGTTGCCGCCGTTTGAAGTGAAAGGAGACATGAGCGATGCCTGATGAGCAGAAGCAGACTCCGCCGCTGCCGCAAGACGAAAGCACCCGGCGCGAAGTCTTCGGAAAGCTGGGCTTGGGATGTATGCTGGCCGCGGGAGCAGGAAGCCTGGCCTTCGGCTATGAATTCCTCTCGCCCAACGTGCTCTACGAACCCTCGCCCATCACCAACGCCGGCAAGCCGGACCAGTATCCAGTGGGGTCGGTCACCACGAATGCCGAAGCGGGGATCTACATCGTCCATGGGCCCGAAGGATTCTACGCCTTGTCGGCGACGTGCACGCATCTGGGTTGCCGTACGGCGTGGGCGCCGGAGTTGGGACTGATTGCCTGCCCGTGCCACGGCAGCCGCTTCAATCAGGATGGTGTCAAGGTAGCCGGACCGGCTCCGAATCCGCTGCCGTGGTTGAAGGTTTCGATCAGCGACGAGGGCGATCTGATCGTGGACCGGTCCACAGTCGTTCCACCCCGCCAGTTCCTGAGGACCTGAAGTGGCCAGATCCTTTCAGAACTACCTCGGTGATTTGCGGGAGTCGCGCGTCTGGCAATCCATTTTCCGCAGCGGCAGCGGGCCCAGCAATCTGCACCGCTCGCAGGCCATCCAGCAGAACTTGTTTCTGCATCTGTTTTCCGTCAAGTCGCGGCGAAGTTCGCTTGCCATCGGCGTGACGTGGTATCTGGGCACGCTCAGCTTCGTCACGTTCCTGATCCTGGTGGCCACCGGCATTCCGCTGATGCTCTACTACCATCCCTCTGTGCCGCAAGCCTACGCGGACATGAAGGATCTCCAGTTCGCGGTTTCCGCCGGATTGTTCCTGAGGAACCTGCACCGCTGGTCCGCACACGCCATGGTGCTGCTGGTGTTCGCGCACATGTTCCGGGTGTTTTACCGCGGCGCGTACCGCCCTCCGCGGGAGTTCAATTGGGTGATCGGCGTAATGCTGTTACTGGTCACCCTGTTTCTCAGCTACACCGGTTATCTGTTGCCCTGGGATCAACTGGCGTTTTGGGCGATAACCGTCGGATCCAACATTATGTCGGCGGTGCCGCTGCTGGGGCCGAAAATCCGCTTTCTCACGCTGGGGGGAAACACTGTGAACGCGAACGCTCTGCTGCGCTTCTACGTGCTGCACTGCGTGATCCTGCCCCTGGCGGGCGGAATGCTGGTGGGGATCCACTTCTGGCGCATCCGCAAGGATGGCGGCCTATACAGCGGAAAATCGCGCGAGGAGAACCAGCCGAAAAGTGAGCCAGCGGCATGAGTGAGCAAGACAAGAAGTTCATAGCGGCGCTCGATTCCGACAGCCGCCGCACGCCGGTGCGCCTGGCCTTCCTGACGCGCCGCACTTCGCCGCAGGTATCGGTGAAGGACGAACCCTTCGTGATGACTTGGCCGGACGCGCTGTTCCGGATCATGGTCGCCGCACAACTAGTGACCATCGCACTGGTGCTGGTTTCGCTGTTGTGGGACGCACCGCTGGAGGGGCTGGCCGATCCTCTGCAGACTCCCAATCCCGCCAAGGCGCCGTGGTACTTCCTGGGGCTTCAGGAGCTGCTGCACTACTTTCCTCCAGTGGTGGGAGGTGTGCTGATTCCCACACTAGTTGTGATCGCGCTGATCGTGATTCCGTATTTCCACGTCAACATCCAAGCGGAAGGACTATGGGTCCGGAATAAGTCGCAGCGCTTGCGAATGTTGGCCATCGTGACCGCGGTTCTGACGGTGCTCCTGGCGGCACTGAAGGTGTGGGCACTGCTGGCCGCGACGCTGCCGATGGCTGCGCTGATGGCGTGGTCGGCCGGCGCGACGCCGGACGCGCCCAGCCGCTTGCGCCGGTGGCTCTTCTCCAAGCCACTGTCGTTCTGGATCATGACCTGGTTTCTGATCCAGGCGGTGTTGCTGACCATCATCGGGGTCTATTTCCGCGGAGCGGGTTGGGAATGGGTCTGGCCCTGGAGCGAGTGAGGGAAATGGGACGCAAACTCGCAGCACTCTACCGCTTCCTGTTCGGCGATAGCGTGCGCGCCTTTGGATCGCTGAGCTTGATCCTACTGGTGTGCCTGGCAGTGGTTCCAGCGAAAGACCATTTCCGCGAGTGGATCCGGCTTCAGGGGCAGTATTTGAGACTGATCCGCAACCGCGGCGACGCGGCCACGCTGCAGAGACGATTTCAGCCGGGCTTGCAACAGATCTGGCTCCCCCGTCTGGGTGTGGTGGACCGCTGCACAACCTGCCACGTCGCGTTGCGGGAAGCCAGTATGGCGGATGTGAGCCTTCAGCCTTTCCGGCCGCATCCCGTGATCCCGCATTCTCTGGATCAGTTCGGATGCGTATTCTGTCACCGCGGTCAAGGCGCGGCCACCACGGTGGAGGAGGCGCACAGCAGCACCAAGGCATGGGAGCAGCCGCTGCTGCCCGCACGCTACTTGGAATCCTCCTGCGGCCAATGCCACCAGAATGCCCCAGCGGGCACGCCGCAGCTCAACATGGGCCGGAAGCTGCTGGCAAGCTACGGCTGCGTGAATTGCCACACATTGCTGTCTCCCGCCGGCACGCGCATGAAAGCCACCGACGATCCTCCCGAGTTGACGCACATCGCCCAAAAGACCACGCGGGAGTGGATCTTCGCGTGGCTGAAGAATCCGCAGGCCTACGCAGCATCGGCCACCATGCCCAACTTCGAGCTGAGCGATGCGGACGCGCGCGACCTATCCGCCTTTCTGATCGACCAGAGCACGCCCCTCAGTCCTGCAATCGACGCCAAACCGCCCTCCAGTCCGCCCGGCGCGGACGACGCCCAGGCGGGCGCGACGCTCTATGGAGAATCCTTCTGTGCTTCCTGCCATGCCGCGCAGAACGCCGCCGGTATCTTGACGGGCGGAGACCTGGGGCCGGAATTGACGCGCATCGGCTCCAAGGTAAAGCCGGAATGGCTGTTGGCCTGGCTGCGCGATCCCCATCAGTTGGATCCCAACACCGCCATGCCGCACTACCGCTTCAATGATAAGCAGCTCGGACTGCTGGCAAGCTTCCTGGAGTCCAAGACGGACAGCGATTTCACCGCCAACGTGCACCTGCAGGCGGCCACCAAAGAGCAAATCGAGCACGGCAGAACGCTCGTGAACGAGCGCGGCTGTGCTTCCTGCCACCAGATCAACGGCGTGAAGCGGCCGGAGAATTTCGCTCCCGAGCTGACCGCGGTGGGCAGCCGTCCGCTTGCGAAGATCGTCTTTGCTCCCGGCGTGCCTTACGATCTTCCGTCCTACCTGGAAGCCAAGATCCGCGAGCCTCATTCCTTCGGAATGGCGATGAAGATGCCAAAGTTTACGCTCGCAACGTCGCAGGTGGAAGCTCTGGTGACCGCGCTGCTCGCGCAGACGGACCGGGGCGCGACGGTTCCCGCGGATTTACGCGTCGCGGGCCATCCGGAGTCGGATTATCAGCCCGCGGGCAGCGCCGGCAAGTTGATGGACGACCTGCGCTGTTTCAGTTGCCACTCCATCAATGGGCGCGGCGGCGATATGGCGCCCGACCTCACCTCGGAAGGAAGCTCAGTGCAGCGCGCCTGGCTCCTGGGTTTCCTGAAAGACCCGAACACCTTGCGCCCGGCGCTGATCCGCCGGATGCCGCGCTTCAATCTCACGGATGCCGAGGCTGCCACGTTGACCGATTACATAATGACGGTCTACCAGACGCCGGCCTTCGACTCCACTTCGTTGCCCACGTCCGGTTTCACGGCCGCGGATCAGGAAAACGGCCGCCAGCTGTTCTATTCGAAGTACGCCTGCCAGTCCTGCCACATCGTCGATCCAAATAAGGACAAAGGCTACCTTGGCCCTACCCTGACCGTGGTGGGCGTGCGGCGGACCGCGGCCTGGATCTTCCATTACTTGAAAGACCCTCAGGCGCTGCGGCCGGCAACTCTGGAACCCAACCAGCACATCAGCGACGAGGATGCTCGGGCGCTGACCGCGTTCCTGATGGCGCAAACCAAAGCGCCGCCTCAACCGGGAGGAAAGAAATGAGACGCCACTGGTGGGTGTTCGCGGTCCTGGCGACAACTGCGTGCCACCGGACACCGGAGAGCCAACCGGCAGTGCAGCCCAAAGCGTTCGGCGTCGCGCTCGTGGAAATGGGCGGCGGCTTGCAGGCGGCGTCAGTGGGAACCGTCCTCGACCAGCCGCTGGTGGTGCAGGTCAACGACCAGCAGGGCAGTCCCGTCAAGGGTGCGCTGGTCACCTTTCGCGCGGCCGGACAGACCATCCTGACACCCTCCTCCGGCCTGACGGGCGATGACGGGCAGATCAGCGCGACCTGCCAGCTCGGCGGCGCCGCCGGACGGTATCAGATCCTGGCAGCCACAACGGACAAGAGCGGTAAACCCGTCACGCTGCGGCTGGAGGAAATCGCTCTTGGGTACCAGCAGAACTTGGGGCGCCAGCTAAGCGAGCGCTATTGCTCGCGCTGCCACGATCCGGAATCGAGCGCGGAGCGCGTGTCCAACTACGACAACCTGACCGTCAAGCCCCACGCTTTCACGGATGGGGCATTCTTAAACTCCGTCAGCGACACGGACCTGGCGGCGATCACCACCTATGGCGGCGCGGCGCGGAACAAGTCCGCCGAGATGCCGTCCTATAGCGGCACTCTAAGCAAAACGGATATCGACGCCCTGCTGGCATACATGCGAGCCGTGGCCTCCCCGCCGTATCGTGCGAAAGGATTGATCTATGCATCGGAATAAGATTCGTCTCATAGCGGTGATGCTTGCGGCGGGGGCGGCTTGGTCATCCGCGCAGGTGGTTGCTCCAGCTGAAATTCGTGATCTGAATCTTCGGGAGCTGCAACAGAAGCATCTCCCCGACCTGGACAAAGTCAGCGCGGGGATCGCCCGCCATCAGTTTCCGTACCATTTTTATTTGAGCCGGAAACTGGACCTGAGTGAGGAACAGCAGCGCGGCGCCGATCAGCGCTCCATCCGCTTCGACACGTTTCACAATCAAACCGTGCTGGAAATCACTGGCAACTACTATGCCTCCTACTCAGCCAGCTTAATGGACACGCCGGAGCGCGCCCGCCGCACGCTGACGGACGTCGTGGTGCCGGTTCTGCAGGCCGCCGTTCCGCCCCTGCAGGATGAGGCTGCGATCCAAGCGTTCGCCGTGGAGGTGTCGCATCACGTCCGCCGTCAGATGCTGGGTGTGACCGTCGAAGGCGTGGAGCACGTCGCCTTCCTGCTGCCGCGCAGCGCGGCTCGCACATTCCTTTCCGCGTCCACGCCTGGAGAACAGGAAGAGGCCCTGCTGCACGGCGCTCTTTATGTGAATGCTTCACCGGTTCCAGGCTGGGAGAATCAAGCGCAAGCCTGGACGGAGACACCTGCCGCCCCGGCCTCTTCCAGTCCGGTCGCCCCTGTCGCGGCGATCCCAGTACCGCCCGCCGCCACAACGCAACCCTCACCGGGCCCCACTCCCGAGACACTGCGGCAGAGGCAGGCCTCCTACCAGCCAGCGCTCGACACTCTGGTTCGGGAATTGGACAAAGACGCGCACTTTGTCGCTTATGCGCAACCCACGTTCATCGCCTTCCGCGACGGCGCATACCTGCAACTCTCCGTTTCTACGGCGCTGGAAGAAGCGCAGCCTGGCTCCCGATACCGCGCGGCTGCCTTGGCCTTCGATGAGCATATCGCCCACCTCATTCGCCCCGTCCTAACGCGGCTGAAGGATCGCTCCGGTCTCGACGGTCTGGACTTTAGCACCACGGTTCGGGGCGCAGGCGAGAGTGCGTCGGCCTTGGCCATCGAGTTTGTCTTTCCCTTGCCGGTGCTGGTTTGCTACGAAAAGTACGACTGCACGGGACAGCAACTGATTGACCAGGGATTTATCCTGATCAACGGAGAGCGCATCAGCCTCAACTTGCAAAGCGCTGAAGCCGCGCCATGACAAGCCCAGGATTGGCTTGAAACGCTGCGACCGAGTAGGGAGCCGAGGTTAAAGGTATGCTTACTTTCCGAGATGAAATAGCATGAGCACTAAGCGCGAGTTGTTCTGGAGCCTGATTGTGATTCTTGTGCTCGTGGCTACGTGGATAGTTCTGATCCTGTCCGATTATATTCGTCGCCCAACGTGAGAAATGGCGCGCCCGACGGTCTCGTTCATGTGGTGTTCCAGATCGACAACTAGCGGCTCCCGCGATAAGGGTGACTCAGGGGACGACATGGCTGGGCGTCGTAACCAGGACGCGGCTGAATTGTTGGGACTCATCTATGATTGCAAGACCATGAATCTAGAGGAATACCGCGCATTGTGCGCAACGTTTGCGGATTATCAGATAGAACCCCTGATTCCAGGATTTTACGATCATCAAAGATTCCTTCGCGCCGAAGGAGTTGACCCGGCTTTTATTCAAAAGTACGCGCGCTACATCGAATCTCAAGAGTACGACGAGGCGTACCTGACTCGTTGCCGACGAGAGATACCAGAAATTGCGCGAATCGTTTGGGAAGAATTGATAGCTGATGGCCGGCTCGGAGCCTGTATCGATATAGGAATGATTCTGTCCAGAATCCTCGAACGAGAAGGGTTCTGGAACTACATGGTCAAGGGAAGTCTCACAATCAGCTTCCCGGAAGCCACCGGCCATCCACGGCGACGTTTCTATTCGTGGGATGTTGTTGCCCGAGCGTTTGACGCGGCGCATGCTTGGATCGTCGCGCCTCCTTACGCGATAGTTGACATCTCAAGCAAAGCAGCAACCGTATCCGGACAACCGCGGGCGAGAGATGCTTCCCGACATCATTCTGGCTGAAGAAGCCGAAGTTTCCGAGCCCGATCCTCGCGATATCTTCAGTCCAGGGTTTCTCCAGCGCCGGGATGTTCCCCTGGACCGCGCCTTGGAGGAGGTTGAGCCGAGATTGCCACGGTTCTTTCAGCAGTTCTCGCCCGTGACTACTCGCCAAGCCAATGCCGTGACGTTGAAGTACACGCCGATTGCGATCAGCGCGCCTGATGGCGCGTTCAATGAGATGACTGGCATCGTATTTAACCGACGCAACGGGCCGCAGATCTATTCAACCCTGGTTCAGCCTGCTCTCGCACGGATGCGGCAGCAATAGTGGAAACATGTTGGACGCTGTTTGATCTCCGTTCAGCGGAGTGCCGGAGGTCAGATTGAAAACTGCTTGGATTCTATCGCCGGAAAGAGGCATCCGAAAACACGAATGGTCTGTATTTTCAAATGACGGTCGTCTTCCCAAGCTGGACGTCGCCCGGCACCCGTCGTGGAACGGGACGGTTTCATGACCAGTCCTGTTTTTAAACGTCCAACGTTGAAGGCTATCACCAGGTCACGTGTTTTGAGGTTCCGTGAACGGAAATAGGGGATGGTCAACAAGTCACAACAAGTGTCAAGATTCCTTTTGAACATGCCTTTGAAGGATGACTGATGAAGGACCAAGGCCCTGTTGGTATGACGATCTCTACGAATACCTTCGGCTGCGGAGTCGGACGCCTATAAATAAGGATGGTCTCCCACGCACTCAGTCGGATAGGCGAGCGCTAGCTCATTCGGAGCGTAGAATCTTGCCGCCACCGGCGGCGCCAGATAATAGGGAATTATCCGACGCCCGAAGCCGCCGAGATTATGGAAGTGTGGATTCGCGACTCGACTGATCGCTACCATAGCAGTCTGGAGATCCTGTGAAAGCACTCGTCAAAGCGCACGCCCAGCCCGGCCTGTGGCTCGAAGACGTCCCCGAGCCCACTATCGGCATCAATGACGTTCTGATTCGCGTCCACCGCACCGGAATCTGCGGCACCGACGTGCACATCTATGACTGGGATTCCTGGGCCCAACAGACCATCCCCGTGCCCATGACGATCGGCCATGAATTCGTCGGCGAGATCGCCGCCGTCGGCTCCAATGTCATCGATTTTCATCCCGGCGAACTGGTCTCGGGCGAAGGCCACGTCGTGTGCGGGCGCTGCCGCAACTGCATGGCCGGGGACCGCCACCTGTGCGCGCACACCTCCGGCGTCGGCGTGAACCGGCCCGGCTGCTTTGCGGAGTACATCGCTTTACCCATGACGAACGTTTGGCGGCACGATCCACGGGTGGACCGCGACGCTGCCGCCATCTTCGATCCCTTCGGCAACGCCGTGCATACCGCGCTCTCCTTTAATGTGCTGGGCGAGGACGTCTTGATCACCGGCGCGGGTCCCATCGGCATCATGGCCGCGGCCGTGGCCCGGCACGCCGGTGCACGCCACGTGGTGATTACGGACATCAACGATTACCGCCTGGATCTTGCCCGCAAAGTGAAGGTGGACTTGGCGCTCAACGTGAAACACGACTCGATCGCCGGCGCTCAGAAAACACTTGGTATGACCGAGGGCTTCGACGTAGGCCTGGAAATGTCGGGCAACCCGTCGGCCTTCCGCGAGATGATCTCCAACATGGCGCACGGCGGGCGGATCGCCATGTTGGGCATTCCAACCCAGGAGATGTCCATCAACTGGCGCGATGTGATTTTTAACATGCTCCACATCAAGGGCATCTACGGCCGCGAGATGTATGAGACCTGGTATAAGATGACCGTGCTGTTGCAGTCCGGCCTCGACATCATGCCGGTGATCACGCATCGCCTCAGCTACAAAGATTATGAGCAGGCGTTTGAAGTGATGCGCTCGGCCAATAGCGGCAAGGTGATTCTGAATTGGGAGGAGCTTCAGTAAAATGCTGGGCGCGTATCAGCAACACGTCGAATCGCAACTTGAGGAAATTCGCGGCGCAGGACTGTGGAAGCCCGAGCGCATTCTCGACTCGCCACAGCGCCCCGACGCCCGGCTGCAAGGCGGGCAGGATGTGGTCGTCCTGTGCGCCAACAATTACCTGGGCCTGGCCGACGATCCTCGCGTGATCGCTGCCGCGCGTTCGGCCCTCGACCGCTGGGGCTACGGCATGGCCTCGGTACGCTTCATCTGCGGCACGCAGGAGCAGCACAAGGAACTGGAGCACGAGATCGCCAGCTTTCTTGGCATGGACGATAGTATTCTGTATTCGTCCTGCTTCGACGCCAACGGCGGGCTGTTCGAAACGCTGCTCGGGGCCGAAGACGCAGTGATCTCCGACGAACTCAACCACGCCTCCATCATCGACGGCGTGCGGCTGTCTAAAGCCCAGCGCTTCCGCTACAAGAACTGCGACCTGGCGGATCTGGAAAAGCAACTACAAGCCGCGCAAAGCGCTCGGTTCCGCTTGATCGCCACCGATGGCGTCTTCTCCATGGATGGATACATTGCACCCCTGGGAGGCATTTGCCATCTTGCGGACAAATACAAAGCTTTGGTCATGGTAGACGATTCGCACGCCGTGGGCTTCATGGGCACTAACGGTCGCGGAACCCACGAGCACACCGGGGTTATGGGCCGCGTCGACATTCTCACCGGCACTTTGGGCAAAGCGCTCGGCGGGGCCAGCGGCGGCTACATCGCGGCGGCCAAGCCTATCGTCGATCTGCTGCGGCAGCGGTCGCGTCCGTACTTATTTTCGAATTCACTGGCGCCGGCTATTGTGGCCGCGTCGATTGAGACGTTGAAGATTCTGCGCTCATCTCACGAGTTGCCCCAGCGACTGATGAGCAACACCGCCTTCTTTCGCCGCCGCATGACCGAACTGGGCCTGAACATTCTGCCGGGCGGGCACCCCATTGTCCCGATCATGCTCGGCGACGCGGCTAAGACCGGCCGCATGGCTGAATACCTGCTCGAACGCGGAGTCTATGTGATCGGCTTCTCCTATCCGGTGGTGCCGATGGGCAAGGCTCGGATTCGCACACAGGTGTGCGCGGCCCACACCGAAGAACAGCTCAATCGCGCGGCGGAGCTGTTTCAGGAGGCCTCGCGCAACGTGCAGTAAGAATGTCCCCGGCCGGTGATCGCGGCGGCTACCCCGCGCCAAGAGGGGTTTCCGGAGATCGCAGACTGGTTTGAGAGGCTAGCAAGGGCTGAGCACAACCATGTCGACCGCTTCCGTCGAGGGCTTGAGTCCATTCGCTGAAGGCGCAGGCCCATCGTCTAGCAGTCCGTGGTAAATCTTTCGTGAACGAGTGACCTTGAATCTGCCTGAACCGTCTTTTGATATATGGGGATG
>Ga0209415_10013242_pt1 | contig 13622 bp, 15 predicted proteins | sample PeaSoiSIISIP2007_FD_187696 | JGI IMG/M metagenome (GOLD analysis project Ga0209415, IMG submission 187696) | Peat soil microbial communities from Weissenstadt, Germany - SII-SIP-2007 (SPAdes) (version 2) | ecosystem: Environmental > Terrestrial > Soil > Wetlands > Peat | place: Germany... | reverse complement strand
GTTCGGACTCTCACATGTCCAGGGCCGCCCGCCCTTCCCGGCGCCGGCTCCGCGAGACGAATGCTCAGACGACGGGCACCCGCATTCCACAGCCCACCTGGAGCCCTCCGGGGATCCCGTGACTCAAGGGAAGGCGCAAAATGCGGAAGCACCGACTCTCAGGCGTTGTCATCGCCGTTCTGATCGGCCTCAGTACGTTCACCCACCGATCGGACTTTCCTCACAGAACACCCGGCACCGATCGTGCCGGAATCCAGCTGGCATCGGTGAGGTTCCCCGCCGGCCAGGCCGTCGCGGCCGTCCAGGTGACGGCCGCCGTCCAGGGGACCGACGAACTCCACGTCGGTCTGCTCCATCAGCTCGGGGGCCGCAGCGCGGCCAATTTGTCATCACCTCTCGGCCCCGAAGTCCTCGTCCAGGACCTCGGTCCCGTGCAGATGGTCGAGCGTGCCCAGGCCGAGGCCTTCCTCGCCGTGGTGGCCCGGAACCAGGCCGCGGCCAGGGCGTACCTGGCCGCACTGCCGCGACCGGCACCCCACCCGGCTCCGCCGAGGCCGGCCGTCCGCCCCACCGTCCCGGCGCCGGCCACGGCGCCGAGGGTGGCCACGGCGCCGGCCGGGCGCGACCCGTTCGCGGCGCTCCGGCAATGCGAATCGGGCGGCAACTACGGGACCGACACCGGCAACGGGTACTACGGCGCGTATCAATTCACGGTGGGCACCTGGAGGTCGCTCGGCTTCGGGGGCCTCCCCTCGCAGGCCCCTCCGGTCGAGCAGGACAAGGCAGCCCACGAGCTCCAGGCCCGTCGGGGCTGGGGCCAGTGGCCGTCGTGTAGCCGCCGCCTCGGGCTCATCTGACGGCGCCCGGCACGGGGCGGTCAGGGGGGCCCGGGCGGCGGGGTCCCGGAGGCGGACGTCAGCTGACGGTGGCGAGCTCGTCGAGCCAGTCGTAGATGACCTGGGCGGCGAGGCGGAGGTTGTCGGCCTGGCAGTGGGCGTCGGCCCCGTCGTCGACGGAGAAGCGATGTTCCGTCACGGGACCTGACACCCCGGCGACGAATTCATCGGCCTGGCGGAGCACCTCCGCCCCTTCGCGCAGACCGACCAGGGCGAGAGACGGACACGACACCGCCGACAGGGCCGATGCGAGCCGATAGGCGCGCAGATGGTCCTTCCACTGCTGGAGCGACGCCACCCCGAACCGTCGGCAGACAGCGGCGATCCCCCACACCATCTGGGCCGGAAGCAGGTCCTCGGGGATCCCGGTGACGTCCTCGGGGCGGATGTCGCGGTGCATCCGGAAGACGGCGGGCCCGAGGAACGCCTCGAAGTAGCGGTAGAGGTCCACGAGCGGACTGTCCGCCACGAGCGCCTCCACGCGCCCGTCGTGGGCGGCGCTGCGGGTGGCGAAGTACCCGCCGATGCTCATCCCGGCCAGGGCCACGAATCCCCTCCCGGCGCCCAGACGCGCCTCGACGTCGTCGAGGACCGCACCGACCGCCGCTTCGTAGTCGGGCCGGTATGTCATCGACGGATTCCGGCGCATACAGCCGGTCTGGCCGGGACCGTCGAAGAGGACGACCTGCCAACCCCGGGCCGCTCCGGGCGCTCCCAACTGGAAGTACATCTCCTCGGCGCCCGAATCGAAGCCCCCGAAAGCCACCAGCGTGCCCCGGGGACGGCCGACCGGCGCCGTTCCGGCGCGGGGCCGTACCAGGTACCCGGGGAGGAAGCCGTTCTCGAAAGGAATCGACAAGGGCTCCACCGGGGGATCGAGGAGGGCGGCGGCGACCTCGAAGCAGTCGCGGCTGCGGCGGCCGCACTCGGCCAGCACCACCGGATCCGCCTCCGCGTAGTACTCGGCCGTCCGGTGGTACGTCGACGCCCGGAGGAAGTGGTCGCGGGCACTGACGAGATGGCCGCCGGCCAGGCAGCCGCGGGCTCGTCGCTCCACCCGGTCGGCCAGATCGCAGAAGGCCGACACCCAGCTGCCGGTGTCGCCGTCGGTGATCATCCCGGCGGCAGCGAGACACTCCCCCACCGTCGAGCCCCCGTAGTCGGCCGCACCCATGGCCCTGAGCAATTGGTAGTCGAACTCCGGATCGCGAAATCCCGACACCCGGGTGACGCTCCTGGTGATCTGGCTACCTTCGAACGCCACCGATCGTGCTCCTCGACGTGCCGCCCGAACCCGAGCGGGCCCCGATCCTACGGTTCCCGACAGCCGTTAGCGTGGGGAACCTCCATGCGCGTCGCCGCTGTCCAGAGCACTGCGTCAGCCGACCGGCCGGGCAACCTCGCCTCGGCCACGGACCTGGTGAACGGCGCCGTCGACGACGGGGCCGAACTCGTGGTGCTCCCCGAACTCTTCTCCTTCTACGGGGACCCGGCCATGTTGCGCGCCGGGGCCGAACCGTTCGAGGGCCCCACGCTGACGTGGGCGTCGGAGGTGGCCGCAAGGCACCGGATCTGGCTGCTGGCAGGGAGCTTCGTCGAGGCGTTCGGCCGGAGCCGCAATCACAACACCTCGGTTCTGGTGGGTCCCGACGGGACCGTCGCCGCCTCCTACCGCAAGCTCCACCTCTTCGACGTGGACGTCCCCGGGGCGATGAACCGGGAATCCGACGCCGTCGCACCGGGAGATGCCCTCGTGGGCGCCACCGTGACCCTCGACGACGGTCAAGGGCTCCCCCTCGGGCTGACCATCTGCTACGACCTGCGCTTCCCCGAGCTCTACCGTCTGCTCTCCCTGGCCGGGGCCCTCGTGATCGTCGTTCCCTCCGCCTTCGCGGCCGTCACCGGACGCGCCCACTGGGAGGTCCTCGTGCGCGCCCGGGCCATCGAGAACCAGGTCTTCGTGATCGCCGCCGATCAGGTGGGCACGCTCTCGCCTTCGTTCACCGCCCACGGCCATTCGATGATCGTGGACCCTTGGGGCACGGTCCTGGCCGAGCGCCCCGAGGGGCCTGGACACGTCGTGGCCGATCTCGACCTCGCCGGCCAACAGGAGGTCCGATCCCTCCTGCCGAGCCTCGCCCACCGGCGTCCCTCCTCCTACGCGGGCCTCGATCGGGCATGACGGGCGACCGGGCCGCTCACGGCCCACGGCGACGACCGCACCCCTCCCGACCACAACGTGCTCCCAATAGGAAGGGTCGTGCCACTAGCCTTGAACTCATGGTTCCGAGCGCGCGGAGCGGCGAACCGGCCACTCCAGGCATCTCCGGTGCGGCACCGATCATCTCGGGTCCGGCCACGGAGGCCACCGGCAGAGCTCACGACGAGGGCCGCCTCGACCGGGGCAGGCGTCGGTGGGGGAGGACGGCCACGGCCGTCGACGTGTCCCTCCGGGCCCCGCTGGCCACCATCACGGGCCTGTTCGACCGCGCGCCCTTCACCGACGGGTGGTTCGAGGTCGATGACCTCCACATCCACTACGAGGTCTACGGAACCGGCCAGAACGTCCTCGTCTTCATGCACGGGATCCTCCTCGACTCCCAGATGAACCGTCGCCTGGCGGCGAACCTGATGGCCGCCGGCAACCGGGTCGTCCTCCTCGACCTCCCCGGTCACGGGCAGTCGGACAAGCCCCGCCACGCCTCGGTCCACCGGATCGACTCCTACGCCCACTACGTCGTGGCCCTCCTCGACGAGCTCGGGATCGACGAGGCCGTCATCGGCGGCGTCTCCCTCGGGGCCAACGTCTCCCTCCAGGTCGCGGCCCAGTCCCCCGAGCGCGTCCGGGGCCTTCTGGTCGAGATGCCCGTGCTCGAGTGGGCCGTCCCGGGTGCCGCGCTGGTGTTCCTCCCGATGCTCCTCGGGGTTCACTACGCCGCCCCCCTGGCCCGGGCCGTGGCCTGGCTGGCCCGACGCCTCCCACGCACGACGATCGGGCCCCTCGACAGTGTCGTGAACACCCTGGCCCTCGACCCCGAGGAGACCACGGCCGTTCTCCACGGGATGCTCGCCGGCCCCATCACCCCCACCTACGAGGAGCGCCACGCCATCGCCGCGCCCGCTCTCGTCATCGGTCACAAGATCGACTTCATCCACCCCTTCACCGACGCCGACCACCTCACCCGGCAGCTCCCGCTGGCCCGTCTGGTCGAGGCCCGGTCCGTGATCGAGCTGCGTATCACCCCGGACCGCCTCACGACCCACATCGCCGAATTCCTGGACGAGGTCTGGAGTCACTCGCTCTTCGACGCGATTCCCCACCCCCGCCGTCTTCCCACCGAGGCCTGAGGCCCGACGTCTCCTCCCCCGGCGATCCCTCGGGGATAGGTCAGCGGACGCGCGGGGGCGCCCAGGCCTCGGGATCTTCGGTCAGCTTGGCCACGGACCGGGGCAAGCGGCCCTGGACGACATCGTCGAGGTTCACCCTTTCGAGGACGCTGCGGAGGCTGGCCCGGACCGCGATCCAGACGTCTTGGAGGTGCTCGGCCGGACCGTCGTAGTGAGCCGCCTCGGGCCGCAGTCCGCGCACCTCGGCCAAGGGCCCGTCGAGGGCACGCATCACGTCGGCCACCGAGATCTCCGCCGCCGGGCGGGCCAGCCGGTAGCCACCCTCGGATCCCCGTTGACTGGCCACGATCCCGGCCCGACGGAGGTCGTTCAGAATGGCCCCGAGGAACTTCGACGGCAGGGCCTGGGCTTCGGCCAGGGCCTCCGCCGTGGTGGGCTCACCACGGGCGGTCAGAGCGAGAAGGGCCCGCATGCCGTAGTCGACCTTGGCGGGGATATGCACCCCCCGATTCTGCCCTGGTCGAGCCCTCGCCGCGCGCCATCGCACGGCTCCCGACCGTTGACGACCAGGACCGAGACCCCTAAAATCACCTTTTCCGATAAAATCACCTTTCCAGGTCGATTCGATCCGAAAAGGAGAGCGGCGTGCCCGACGACGTCGATCCGCCTGCACCCGGGGCGCCACGGACGCCGCTGACGGTGAGGGCCAGCACCCTCGAGGAGATCCCACCGGCCGAGCGGACCCCGGTCGCCGGCGTCCAGGAGGCGTTGCGCAAGCGGGGATCCCGTCGCGGTGGACGGCTCTACGCGGGGTTGCGCTGGGGCGGCGCCACCGTCTTCGCCGCCGTGGCCGTGGCCCTGGTGGTGAGCCTCCTCACCTCCTCCAGCCAGGCCTTCTCCCACTCCGGGCTCTCCCTTCTCTGGACGGGGACGTGGGATCCCCCCCACCGGATCTTCGGCGCCGAGACCCTCATCGTGGGGACCCTGGTCACCACGGCGGTGGCCCTGGTCCTGGCCGTTCCCATCGGCGTGGCCACCGCCGCTTTCCTGGCAGAGCTCGCCCCCCGGTGGCTGGCCGCCCCGCTGTCGGTCCTGATCGACCTCATCGCCGCGGTGCCGAGCATCGTGGTCGGGTTGTGGGGACTCCTCGTCCTGACCCCCGTCTTCGCCGGGCACGTCGAACCCTTCTTCCAGAAGGTCCCCGTCCTCGAGTGGTTCTTCCACGGACCGGCCGTCGGACCGAGCATCCTTCTGGCCGGCGTGGTCCTGGCCGTCATGATCCTGCCCACCATCGTGGCCCTGTCGCGTACGGCCCTCGCCGGTGTGGCCCTGACCGACCGTGAGGCGGCACGCGCCCTCGGGGGAACGCGCTGGCAGGTCGTGCGTCGGGCCGTCATCCCCGGGGCCCGGACCGGCATCGAGGCAGCCGTCACCCTCGCCATGGGCCGGGCCCTCGGCGAGTCGATCGCCGTGGCCATGGTCATCGGGAACCTCTTCGTCATCCCCCACTCCCTGCTCCACCCGGGAGCCACCTTGGGCTCGGCCATCATCAACACCTTCGGCGGCGTCACCACCGGGCTCGAACGGTCTGAGGTGATCGCCCTGGTCGTGATCCTCCTGGTCCTCACCGCCCTCGTGAACGCCGGAGGACAGCTCCTACTCCGGTCGCGGGCGCAGTCAGGGCACGGCACATGAGCGCTCTCACCGGGACGGATGCGCCCGGTGCTGCCGGTGCTCCCGGCGCTCCCGGTTCGGTCGTGGTGATCGGGGGAACGGCGGCGGACGCAACGGCACGGCGTCGCACCATCCGCGCCACTTCGGCCCGGACTCTGGCCCGGCGGCATCTGGCAGGACGGGTGGCGGTGGTGCTGTGCCTGGTGGCGGTTGCCATCTCGCTCACCCCGCTGGTGGCGCTGGTGGCGTACACGACCTCACGGGGGATCCACGCCCTCTCGGTCGACTTCTTCACCCACAGCATCCCGGCCGGGATCCCCGGCGCCGGCATCTCCAACGCCATCGTGGGCAGCCTGATCATCGTCGGTCTGGGGGCGGCGATGGCCGTGCCCGTGGGGATCGTCACCGCCCTCTTCCTCCTCGAGCGCCGGGGCCTGATCGCGGGGACGGTCCGCTTCGCCGCCGACGTTCTCACCGGCGTGCCCTCCATCGCCATCGGGATCTTCGCCTACGCCGTCCTCGTCGAGCCCTTCGCCCACTTCTCGGCGCTGGCCGGCTCCTTCGCCCTCGCCGTCCTGATGCTCCCGATCGTCATCCGGTCGAGCGAGGCGGCCATGCGGTCGGTGCCCCGGACCGAGTGGGAGGCGGGTCTAGCCCTCGGTGTGCGCCGGGGCCGGGTGGTGCGGTCCATCGTGCTCCGCGGCGCCCTCCCCGGCCTTGTGACGGGCAACCTGTTGGCCGTCGCCCGGGCCGTGGGCGAGACCGCTCCTCTGCTCTTCACGAGCATCGGGAGCCAGCTCTTCAACCTCGACCCCAGCCAGCCCACGGCAGCCATGCCCCTCGTCATCTACGCGCAGGGGACGTCGCCGTTCCCTGTCGACCAGCTCATCGCCTGGGGGACGGCCTTTGTCCTCCTCGTCCTCGTCCTCATCCTGAGCGTGCTGGCCCGTCTGGTGGCGGGACGCCTGAACAGGCACGCCCGATGATGCCAGCACGGCCGGTGACGGCGGCAGGCCCCGCGATCTCAGCCCGACCTGTGATCTCAGCCCAGCCGGTCACAGCCCCGTGAACCGAGGAGTCAGATGATCACCGACGCGCCGCCTCCCGCTGGTACTCCGGACCCGTTTTCCGTGACGGGGGTGTCGCCGACGACCACGACCTCGGGGGGCACCGACTCGGCGGCCGTGTCGCTCGAGAACGTGAGCGTCACCTTCGGGTCCCACCGGGTGGTGCGCGACGTCACCTTTGATCTGGCCCGGAACCGGGTGACCGCGCTCGTCGGTCCGTCGGGGTGCGGGAAGACCACCATCTTGCGCGCCGTCAACCGTCTGCACGACGACACGGGGGGAAGCGTCACCGGCCGGATCACCGTCGGTGACCTCGACGTCTACGCCCGCGGCACCCAGCCCGAGCTCGTCCGCAGCCGGGTTGGGATGGTCTTCCAGCGGCCCAACCCGTTCCCCACCATGAGCATCTACGACAACGTGGTGGCCGGACTCCGACTGAACGGCGTCCGGAACAAGACGCTCCTGCACGAGGCGGCCGAGGCGGCGCTTCACCACGCCGCGCTCTGGGATCTGGTGAAGGACCGGTTGCACTCGCCCGCCGTCCGACTCTCCGGCGGCCAACAGCAACGCTTGTGCATCGCGCGTGCCCTGGCCATCGAGCCCGAGGTCCTCCTCATGGACGAGCCCTGCTCGTCGCTCGACCCGATCGCCACGGCCAAGATCGAGGAGCTCATCACCCGGCTGTCGACCGATGTGACCATCGGTCTCGTCACCCACAACATGTTCCAGGCCACCCGGGTGTCGCACTACACGGCCTTCTTCCTCCTGGGCGAGGACCGGGCCACGGGCGAGCTCATCGAGTACGGGCCGACCGAGGAGATCTTCGACACCCCGAACGACCCCCGGACCAAGGCCTACGTCTCGGGCCAGGTGGGCTGACCGGATCCGCCCCGGTGGCGCCCGAGGCGTCCACCAACGAACCGACAATTCCCGAGATCCGGTCACGGGACCAACAACGCCACCCGACCGCCGGAGGCGACCAAACGGTCGCCGAGTCCGTACCCCTTGCCAGGGAGGCCCGCGAGGCCGATGCTGACAGAAGGCAACGCCGACGACGGGAGACCCGACGTGCGGGTAGTGGAACGACAGGCCGATCGCGAGGACGATCACTTCACCGAGGGTGAACTCGACCTCGAGGCCCCCGAGGAACTGGCTGTCCTCGAGGTGGACGAGGAGGCCATTCTCGAGGAGGATCTCGAGAACGAGGTCGACCACGAGGACGAGGTGGACGAGGACGTCCTCGAGAACAGCCTGGATCACCTCGTCCACGACGGGGACGAGGACGTCGACGGCGGCATCGACGTGGCTCTCGCCGCTGTGGCGACCGAGGCGGTGGTGGCCGGGGGCGCCGTCGAGGCCGGGGACGCCGTCGAGGCCGACGACCTGGAGATCGAAGACCTCGAGGACCGGGAGGAGAGTCTGGACCGGATCCTCCGGGAGAAGCTGGCCGGCGACGAGGAGCCCGGGGAGGAGTTCGACGACCTCGTCACCGGCGGTGCGGCGGGGACCGACGGGATCGGTGTGCCCGCCTGCGGTGCGGACGAATTCGTGTGCCGATCGTGCTTCCTCGTCCGCCACGAGGCCCAGCGGGCGGGCGTCTCGGACTCTCTCTGTCTGGACTGCCGCGGATAGCCGACGGCACCGATACGACACCCGCCTGCGCCGTCGGCTACAACTCCGGGCGTGACGACACCCGGTTCCCCACAGAGCAGTGACCCCTCGGCGGCACCGAGGCCGGGGCCACCGCCGGCGCCCGAGCGACGCCGCCGGACGATCGCCATCAGCGGCTCGGCGTCGGGGATCGGATTGGCCGTCCGCGACCGCCTCGAGCGCAGCGGCCTGCGGGTGGTGGGGGTCGACCTGCGCGACGCCGAGGTGATCGCCGACCTGTCGACAGCAGAGGGCCGCCGGGACGCGGTGGCGACGACGACGGAACTGGCCGGAGGACAGCTCGACGGCGCGGTGGCCTGTGCCGGTCTCGGCCCCCACGTGCGCCCTTTCGAGGCCATCGCCCGGGTCAATTACTTCGGCGCCCTGGCCTACCTCGACGGCCTGCTGCCGGCCCTGTCACGGGGCGAGGCACCGGCAGCCGTCGCCATCTCGTCCAACGGGGCCACACTGACCCCGGCCAACCAGGCGTTCGTCGACGTCCTCCTGACCGACGACGAGGCGCAGTCCTGTGCCATGGCCGCCACCCTCGACGGGGCCACCGTCTACGGGATGAGCAAGCTGGCCATGACGATCGGACTGCGCCGGCGGACGGGCGCATGGGCGGCGCAGGGCGTCCGCCTGAACGCGGTGGCCCCCGGACCGGTCGATACGCCGCTGCTGGCCGCGTCGCTGGCCGACAAGACCCTCGGCCCCCTGGTCGAGGCCCTCCCCGTCCCCGTCGGCCGGCGGGCCACGGCCAACGAGATCGCCGCCGCGGTGGGTTTCCTCCTCGACCCCGTGAACAGTTTCGTCCACGGGTCGCTCCTCTTCGTCGACGGGGGCAGTGACGCGCTCCTCCGGCCGGACCGCGTCTAGGCCCTCGTCACTCCCCGTCCTCGCGGACCATCCGGTCGCGCTTGCGGGCCGATCGGCGACGTTTGTCCTCCAGCCGCCTGATCCGGGATCCCGCCGTGGGTGCGGTGGCGATGCGCGGGCGCTCGGCGCGCAGTCCCTCGGCCAGACGGGCCGCCAGCCGGCGCAACGCCACCTCGCGGTTGCGCGCCCGGGAGCGCTCCTCCCCCGCCGTGACCCGGACGGTCGGGCCCAGGCGCTCCAGGAGCCGGGCGCGCTGACGGGGTCCGAGCGACGGTGACGACACCACGTCGAAGCGCACCTCGGCCCGTGTGCTCGTCTTGTTGGCGTGTTGGCCGCCGGGACCGCCGCTCGTGGTGAACCGCCACCCGAGCTCCTCGAGCGGGATGACGAGGCCGCGGGTCACCCGCAAGACGGCCCGAGGCTCGGCGTCGCCGGTCGCCGGCGCCCCGTCCGGATCACCGGGGCGCGGCGATCGGGGGGGATGACCACGGGGCGTCATGGCTCCAGGCTAGGAGCGCCCAGGAGGAGCCTCGTCGATCACCGGGTTCTCGAGGACGCCGACACCTTCCACCTCGATCCGGACGGTGTCTCCGGCGCGCAGCCACTTGGGCGGATCGAAACTGGCGCCCACGCCGGCGGGGGTGCCGGTGGAGACGACGTCGCCCGGTTCGAGGGTGAACACGGTGGAGAGCTCCTCCACCATCGCCCAGCACGAGAAGATCATGTCGTCGGTGGACGCATCCTGGCGCAACTCGTCGTTGACCCAGGTCCGCAGACGCAGTCGGTGCGGATCGGGGACGTCGTCGGGCGTGACCAACCACGGTCCGAGGGGTCCGTGGGTGTCGAAGGACTTTCCCATCGTCCAGGTCGGTGTGCGCCACTGCCAATCGCGGACCGATACGTCGTTCATGACGGTGAAGCCGGCCACCACGGATGCGGCGTCGGCGGCTGCCACATGGCGGCAGCGACGGCCGATGACGAAGGCGAGCTCGCCCTCGTAGTCGACCTGCGACGACGCCCGCGGGATCTCGATGGCTTCGGCCGGCGCCACCACGCAGGTCCGTTGCTTGTTGAACCAGACCTGGTGCTCGGGACGCGGTCGTCCCATCTCGGCCACGTGGGCGCCGTAGTTCATGCCGATGCCCATCACCTTGGGGGGGAAGGGAACAGGGGCGAGAAGTCGGACCGTGGGAAGCGGACGCCGCCGCGCCCCGGTGGCCGCCGCGCCGCCGGCGCGTTCGAGCGCTCCCGCTCCGGCCGCAAGGAGAGCCGCCATATCGCCCGGGAGGCCGATGACGGGGTCTGTCAGGTCGACGACCTCGTCACCCTCGACGACACCGGTGCGCGGCGTCGACGAACCGGGGTATGCGCCGCCGCCGACGTCGTCGTCGCGAAAACTGACCAGGCGCATCCCCGCACCGTAGACGAGGGCGATACCCCCGAGGCCGCCGGCGCTAGTCTCACCACGACCGAGCAGACGACGGTGCGAGAGGGGTGACGGTGGTGGCGGTCGACCTGCAGGGAAAAGTTGCGCTCGTGACGGGGTCCTCGAGTGGGATCGGAGCCTCCACGGCGCGCCTGCTCGCCGACGCCGGAGCCGTCGTCGTCGTCAACTCGTCGACGTCGGTCGACGCCGGAGAAGCACTCGCCGCGGAGCTCCCCGGGGCCAGCTACGTGCGGGGGGACATCGCCGACGGGGACCAGGCGGAGGCGCTCGTGTCGACGACGGTGGACCGGCACGGTCGGCTCGACATCCTGGTGAACAACGCCGGGACGACGGCGGTGATCCCCCACCCCGACCTGACGGCGGCCACGGCCGACGTCTGGCGCCGCATCTTCGGTGTCAACGTGATCGGAACCTGGCAGGTGACCGTGGCCGCAGTGCCCCATCTGAAGCGCAACGGTGAGGGGAGCATCGTGAACGTCTCCTCCCTGGCCGGTCACCGCGCCGTCGGCAGCTCGATCCCCTACGCGGCGTCCAAGGCCGCACTCAGCCATATGACGATCCTCCTGGCCAACGTGCTCGGACCCGAGATCCGGGTGAACGCCGTGGCCCCCGGTCTGGTCGACACTCCCTGGACGGCCGACTGGGACGACGTCCGGGCCTTCGTGACGGCACAGGCGCCCCTGCAGCGGTCAGGGACGGCGGACGACATCGCCGCCGTGATCCTCGCCCTGGTCGGTGCGCGCTACGTCACCGGGGAGGTCGTCCAGGTCGACGGCGGTATGCACTTGCGGTGAAGATGGGCGCATGGCCCAGTACCAACAGCCCGGATGGTTCACCACTCACGTCTTCAACCGCACGGTGGCCGGACTCACCCGGCTGGGGGTGAGTGTGCTCGGGTCGCGGATCCTGCGGGTGAAGGGCCGCACGACCGGAATCGTGCGTTCCACGCCGGTCAATCTCTTGACCGTGGGCGAAGACCGCTACCTGGTGGCACCCCGGGGTGAGACCCAGTGGGTCCGCAACATCCGGGTGGCGGGCGGAGGCGAGCTGGTGCTCGGCCGCGCGGCAGAGTCCTTCATCGCCGAGGAGGTGGCCGATGGTGACAAGGTGGCGATCCTCCGGGCCTATCTGAAGAGGTGGAAGAACGAGGTGGGAATCTTCTTCGACAAAGTCGGTCCGGACTCGCCCGAGGATGATCTCCGGCGGATCGCCCCGGATCATCCGGTCTTCCGGATCACGTCCGGTCCTCCGAAGTAGAGGGAGCGAGAGCCGTGCGATTCGACGTCTGGCTGCCGACCGCCAGTCCCTTCACCACGTCCGACCTCCTGGCTGCCGTCGGGCGCGAGGCCGACGAGCGGGGCGTGAACACCATCTGGATCGGCGAGCACGTCGTCACGTTCGACGAGTACGCCTCGAGCTACCCCTATTCCGACGACGGCCGTGTGCCGCTCCCGGCGGAGACGGGCCTTCTCGAACCCTTCACCACCCTGGCGTTTCTGGCCGCCCAGACATCGCGGGTGCGGCTGGGCACCGCCATGTGCCTGCTCCCGCAGCGCAACCCCGTCTACACGGCGAAGGAGGTGGCCACAGTGGATTGGCTGTCGAACGGCCGGGTCGACCTCGGGGTCGGTGTCGGATGGTTGCGCGAAGAGTTCGAATCGCTGGAAGTCCCGTGGCAACGACGGGGCGCGCGCACCGACGACTACATCGAGGTCCTCAAGAGCCTCTGGTGTGAGGATCCTTCCTCGTTCTCCGGCACGTTCTACACGTTGGCACCCTGCAGCCAGTTCCCGAAGCCCGTTCAGGACCCGCATCCTCCCATCCACATCGGCGGGGAGAGCGATGCCGCGCTCCGGCGGACGGCGAGAGTGGGGCAGGGATGGCATTCGTTCAACCGGGTGCCGGCCGACCTGGCGACCCCGCTGGCCCGGCTCGACGAACTCCTGGCGGCCGAGGGTCGATCCAGGACCGAGATCACGGTGACGGTCTGCCCCTACTTCCAGGAGTTCACCCCGGCCAGGGTGGAGCAGTACGCGGCCGCCGGTGCCGATGCCGTCGCCGCCCTCCTGTTCGTCACCGATCCCGCCGACGTCCCCGGAGCGTTCGACGCCCTCGGTCCCTGCATGGACCGGGCCCGGACCGCCGGGCGGCCGTGACGATCCGCGGTCACGAAACCACAGCGGTGTAACTTCCAGATCATCGCTGGAGGCGACCCGACAGGGGGTTTCTGACATGCAGGACCTCGACGACGGCGTCCGAGTGGGCCGCGGACGACTCTCGGCCATCCCGGGCGAGGCGGGCGCCAAGGTGCAGCCCTTCACCGACGAGATCGCGGTCGTCCCTGGACGGCGGCTCCTCGAGGTGGCCTCGGCCCTCTCCGACGGCGCCACCCTCGTGCACGCCAGACTCCGGCACCTCGATCCGGACGACCGCGACGCCATCCTCGACGTGATGGCCGGCCAGTTGAGCGGGCTCGTCAATCTCTGGGCCGATCTCGTACGCGGCGTCGTCCCGTCGCCGAGCCCGGACGTCCGACCGAACATCGGCTCTCTCCCGGGCCCCGAGTCCCGTAGGCGCCCAGAAGCCGCCGGCGGCACGGAGTCTCCCGGCGGCACGGAGTCTCCCGGCGGCACGGAGTCTCCCGGCGGCACGGAGTCTCCCGGC
>Ga0209415_10013241_pt1 | contig 13623 bp, 12 predicted proteins | sample PeaSoiSIISIP2007_FD_187696 | JGI IMG/M metagenome (GOLD analysis project Ga0209415, IMG submission 187696) | Peat soil microbial communities from Weissenstadt, Germany - SII-SIP-2007 (SPAdes) (version 2) | ecosystem: Environmental > Terrestrial > Soil > Wetlands > Peat | place: Germany... | reverse complement strand
CGCCGGGCGCCCGCCGGGACGCCGCGCGGGCGCTGCGCCCGCGCCGCGCGCGCCGCCTCGCCTGTCGGCTCTGCGCGCTCGCGCTCGCGCTCGCGCTTGCGCTCGCCGTGCCCGCGGCCGCGATGACCAGCCACGCCGGCTGGCCCCCCGACCAGCACCTCGTGATGGACTTCGGCCCCGCCGGGCGCCACAACGTGCTCGTCGGGCGCCCCGGCCGACACAACTACCTGCTCGGCGGCTACGGCAACGACACCATCTACGGCGGGCGCACCGGCGACGTGATCTGGGCCGACTACCACCCCTCGGGCTGGCCTTCGTTCCAGACCGCCGTGATCCACGCCGGCGACGGCAAGAACTTCATCTACGCCAACGACACCGTCAACTATGTCTGGACCGGCCGCAACCCGGCCACGGTGGTGCACGCGCACGAGGGCTCGGGCGTGATCCACTGCGAAAGTCCCTCGATCGTGGTGTTCACCAGCCACCGCGCCCTGCCTCACTACAGCCTGCGCGGCTGCATGCACATCAGCTTCTACTCCGTCGGCTACTGAGCCGGCGCGAGCCCTGGGCCGCCCGACGCGCGAGGGCTGTGGCCGGCGCAGGCGCGGGCGGGCAAGCGTCGCGCTGACGCGTGCGCGCGTCAGATGTTGACCGTGCTCATCCCCACCGGGTCGTAGCGGTCGCCCGCCGCCTGCGGCACCGCCTCGGCGATCCGCAGCACCTCCTCGGCTGACAGCGCGATGTCGGCCGCCGCGAGGTTCTCCTCCAGGTAGGAGATGCGCTTGGTGCCCGGGATCGGGACCACGTGCTCGCCGCGGTGCAGCACCCAGGCGAGCGCGAGCTGTCCGGGGGTCACGCCCTTCTCCGCCGCCAGCTCCTTGACGCGCTGGGCGAGCAGCAGGTTGTGCTGCAGGTTCTCGCCGGTGAAGCGCGGGCCATAGCGACGGAAGTCGCCCTCATCGAGCTCCTCCGGCGAGGAGAAACGACCGGAGAGGAAGCCGCGGCCGAGGGGCGAGTAGGCCACGAGCGCGATCCCGAGCTCCTCCAGCACCCCCATCACCTCCGACTCCACGTCGCGGGTCCACAGCGAGTACTCGCTCTGCAGCGCGGTGATCGGGTGCACCGCGTGCGCGCGGCGGATCGTCTCCGCGCCAGCCTCCGAGAGGCCCAGATGGCGCACCTTGCCCTCCGCCACCAGCTCGGCCATCGCGCCCACCGTCTCCTCGATCGGCGTGTTGGGGTCCACGCGATGCTGGTAGTAGAGGTCGATGTGGTCCACCCCGAGGCGCTGCAGCGAGCCCTCGCAGGCGCTGCGCACGTAGGCCGGGCTGCCGTCGATCGTGCGGCGCGGCGGGTCCTTGTCGAGCTCGAGCCTGATGCCGAACTTGGTCGCCAGGAAGACCTCGTCGCGGCGCGCCGCGATCGCACGCCCCACCAGCCGCTCGTTGGTGTGCGGGCCGTACATGTCTGAGGTGTCCAGGAAGTTGCAGCCGAGGTCGAGCGCGCGGGCGAGCGTCGCCAGCGACTCCTGCTCGTCGGTCGCGCCGTAGAAGGCGGACATGCCCATGCACCCCAACCCGATCGCCGAGACCTCGGGGCCCTGCGGTCCGAGCGTGCGCTTCTTCACGGAATGCTCCTTTCGGGGTGTTGTGCACCGCGCCGTGCGGCGCTGTGACGGGCTTGGCCCGCCTGCCCGCGCAGGATAGTGTCCTTGGGCAGTGTTCCCGCTGAACCTACCGAACGTCCTCACCGTGCTGCGGATCATGCTCGTGCCGGTGCTCGTGGTCGCGCTGCTGGGCAACACGCCCGAGGGAGACGTGCTCGCCGCGGTCGTGTTCGTGCTCGCCTCGCTCACCGACTTCGTCGATGGCTACCTCGCGCGTGCGCGCGACTCGATCACCACGTTCGGCAAGCTGATGGACCCGCTCGCGGACAAGCTCCTGATCGTCGCCGCGCTGATCTCGCTGGTGTCGTTGCACCGGCTGGCCGCCTGGGTGGCGATGGTGATCATCACGCGCGAGCTGGCCGTCACCGTGTTGCGCCTGGGCGCCAGCCAGGCCGGCGTGGTGATCGCGGCGAGCATGTTCGGCAAGGTCAAGACGTGCCTGCAGATCGCCGCGATCCTCGCCCTGATCGCCGTCCACGGCCAGCCTTCCTGGGTCTCCGCGCTGCTGTACCTGGCCGTCGCGGTCACCGTTCTCTCCGGCCTGGACTACTTCTTCGGCGTGCGCCGGCGGATGCAGCAGAGCGAGCGCCGCGCTCAGCCCGGCGGCTGAGCGCCCGCTTCCGCGCCGAGCCATTCCTCGAGGCTCGTCTGGCGCGTCGCGGGCGCGCCCGAGTGCAGCTCGCCGCGCAGCTCGCCGAGGAGACCATGGCGCTCGGCCACCACGTTGTGCTGGTGGATCGTCTCGAGGTTCTCCTGGCGGGCCGACACGAAGCACCTGTCGTCCAGCGCCGCGAACGTGCGCAACACGCCCGCGACCATCTCGCGCACGCAGTCCTCCACGAATCGGGGGCGGCGATGGGCCTTCTCCACGACCTCCACCTCGTCCGCTCGCTTCATCAGCTCGTACACCTCGGAGGACATGCTCGCCTCGGCGATCGCGAGCAGCACGGTCGCGTCGATCTCCGCCACGCACGCCTCGGTGAGGCCGAGCTGCAGGGTGGCCAGCCCGCGCTGGTTGTGGGTGGCCACGGGCACGCTCTGCAGGATCTGCTCGATCTGCGCCTCGCTGAAGTCCTGCCCGCGCAGCCGCTCGGCCGCGCGCGCGGCCACGAGCTCCTGCGCGCACGGGCAGGCGGTCATCCCGGTGGCCGACACCCCGATCGTACGGCGCGTGCCGTGCTCGAAGGCGACCGCGCGGCCGTGGAGGGTGTAGATCTCCTGTGTCTGCACGCCCGATACCGGCGCCGGCTTGTGCTCCGGGTAGCGGGCCGCAATCGTGACCTCCGCGCGCTCGGCCTGCTGTCGCGCGCGCACCAGCTCGGCGATGTGCTGGGCGAGCGTCTCCGCACGGAACGGCGACTCGCTGAGCACGACCTCGCCGATCGCCTCGTTGACCACCTCCTCGAAGCGCGACATGTGCGCGCCCTTCTGGTTGCGGTCGAGATCCACGAAGCAATCCAGCCGTGCGAAGAACAGCTCGTCGCTGATGCGCACGACCTTCTCCACGCCTGTGACGCCCACGCGGGAGAGGCCCAGGGCGATGCCCGGGACGCGCGCCTGGACGTCGTCGCCCGCGCCGAGCGCCGGCGAGATCGAGGAGCTGGGCGAGCCTGCCTGCACCGCCGCCAAGCCTAGCGCGCGTCCCGCGAGCTTCCCGAGGTGTCAGGAGCCGTTTCCCCGACCTCTCTTTCTGGTATCACTCCGCACTTAGCCAATCGAGGCCGACCCGGGGAGAGCGGGAACGGATTCGGGGGCCGCAGGGGAGCGACGGAACTGCCGATGCACAAACGCAACGCACAGGAGGCTTAGCGTAGGTTCAGGGGAGGGTCGGGGCGCTCGCCGCTCCGACGGGGAGTCGGATAGGTCCTTGGGAGTCCACGTGAGGGAGAAGCTTGAGGGTCTGGCGGGCACGGCGGAGACCGCGGTGCTCGATCTGGAGGAGTTGCAGGGGGTCATTGCCGAAGGTCAGGAGCGGGGGTTCCTGACCAGCGAGGCGCTCGCCGCTGCGCTGGAGGAGGCCGAGCTGAGCACCGCGCAGACGCACGACCTGCTCAGCTACCTGGAGGAGCACGGCATCGAACTGGTCGGCTCGATCGAGTCGGTTCGCGAACTGAACCCCGACGGTGAGCGGGCCGCCGACGGCGCCGCCGACGACGGCGAGCAGGGCGTGCTCGTGGGCGCCGCCCCAGAGGACGAGCTGGCGGGCCGCGAGCCGCCCGAGGAGGAAGAGGATCAGGCCGCGGGGCTGCAGGCGCGCCTGGACGAGCTCAAGCGACCCGAGGTCGACCTGACGGTCGAGCCGAGCCTCGACTCGCTGCGGCTGTACCTGCGCGCGATCGGTCGCGTGCCGCTGCTCAGCGCCGAGGAGGAGGTCGCGCTGGCCAAGCGCATCGAGCGCGGCGACATCAACGCCAAGCAGCACATGGTCGAGGCCAACCTGCGCCTGGTGGTCTCGATCGCAAAGGGCTACGTGGGCCGCGGCCTGACGCTGCTCGACCTGATCCAGGAGGGATCGCTCGGCCTGATCAGGGCGGTCGAGAAGTTCGACTACCGGCGCGGCTACAAGTTCTCCACCTACGCCACCTGGTGGATCCGCCAGGCGGTCACGCGCTCGCTCGCCGACAAGGGGCGCACGATCCGCATCCCCGTGCACATGGTCGAGCGCCTCAACAAGCTGCTCCACGCCGAACGGCGCCTGATCCAGCAGCTCGGGCGCGAACCGTGCGCGGCCGAGCTCGCCGACGAGCTCGACTGCACCGTGCGCGAGGTGCGCGAGGTGATGCGCATCACCCAGCAGCCGATCTCGCTGGAGAAGCCCGTCGGCGAGGAGGAGGACTCCGCGCTCGCCGACTTCGTCGAGGACGTCTCTGCCGCCTCTCCTTTCGAGATCGCATCGGAGGCGCTGCGGCGGGAGAACATCACGCGCGTGCTCGCCTCGCTGCCCCCTCGCGAGCGCGAGGTGATCGAGATGCGCTACGGCATCGTCGGCGGGCGCTCCCGTACGCTCGAGGAGGTCGGCCGCGCGTTCAACATCACCCGCGAGCGCGTCCGCCAGATCGAGAACCGCACGCTCAAGAAGCTCCAGACGCTCCCCGACGCCCAGCAGCTGCGCGAGGCGAGCTAGGGACGGGAGGCTGGGCGCGCGGGGCGAGCGGCGCCGCGCGCCGGGCGCCTCGCGGGGCCGCCGGCTGCCGCTTCGCCGGTCGGCGCAGGAGCGTCGAGGCGGCCGTTGCGTACCGTCCCAAGCCGAACGTATGTTTGGTCGATGCAACGCATCTCGCCTCGACGGCAAGGGGATCTCGGCGAGCTCTCCGCGATGGAGTGGCTGGGCTCTAAGGGGTTCGGCGTATGGCTTCCGCTCCTGCACAGCCCCGACGTCGACCTGATCGCCGAAGACGGGGAGGAGCTGCTGCGTGTGCAGGTCAAGACGAGCACGCAGTACCGGAACCGCCGCTGGGAGGTCATGATCTGCACCAGGGGCGGGAACCAGAGCTGGAACGGACTGGTCAAGCGGTTCAGCTCGTCGCGCTGCGACCGGCTGTTCGTGCTCGTGGCGGACGGGCGACGATGGTTCATGCCGGCGGACGCCGTGGAGGCAACGGCGGGGCTCCGACTGGGCGGCCCGAAGTACGCACGATTCGAGGTCGAGCCCGGGCGGCCGCTGCCTGTCGGGGGGAAGCAGTGATCGCTATCCTCGACGGGCTCCGGCGGGGTTCCCGAGCGGTCAAAGGGACCAGACTGTAAATCTGGCGGCTCAGCCTTCGCAGGTTCGAATCCTGCCCCCGCCATTGATCATGCGCCGCCCGCGAGGTCGGCAAACATCAGCTCGCGGTCCCAATAGAGGATCAGCCTCCTCCCCTTGCCGCCCGTCGACCTCGAACACCGTTGCGTTCTTCGTGTGCATCCGCCCGGTCTCCAGCGCGCTCGTCTGGCCGCGCCCGCTGAAGTGAACGAGCACGAGAACACGCCTCTCATCGATCTCGCGATACTCCTCGCCTGGTCGCGCTGAAGCGATCGGCGGCGCCCTCGAGCACGCGGGCGGGAACGCCGCCGACGACCGCGCCGGCGGGAACGTCGTGCACGACGACCGCACCGGCGCCCACGACCGCGTCGTCGCCGACCGTGATCGGACCGAGCACGACCGCGTTGGCGCCCACACGAACGCGGTCACCGAGGACGGGTGGCCCGCCGCGGTCGTCGTAGCCGATCGTGACCTGCTGGGCCACCTGGCAATCGACCCCCAGCCGCTCCGCGGTGATGATCGTGGCGAAGCCGTGCATGAGCATCAGGCCGGGGCCGATCTCGCTGCAGGAGATGAACAGCGCGGGCTCGCCGCGGTAGAAGATCGCCAGGGCCCTCGCTAGCAGCCCGGGCATCCCCCCGAGGATGCGAAGCCGCGTGTAGAGCACGGTCCGAAACGGCCTGTGAGCGAGCACGCGGGCGAGCTCGGCGCGCGTATAAGAGGCCGGCACCTCCAGGTCCAGCCGCGGCTGGAGCTGGCGCAGGACGTCGCGCTCGGACGCCGCCCCGCCGAGCGGCAGCGCCAGGCGCAACGGCAGGTAAGCGAGCAGCCTGCAGGCCAGCAGGATGCGGCTCACCGCCGCACCTCGGCCACATGGGCTGAGAGATTCCAGCGATCCATCACGGAAGCCTATCCCGCGAGTCGATGCGTCCCTAGCGCGGCCCCGTCGCCCTCACCTCGGCGATGAAGGCGAGTAGCTCCTCGCGAAGGCGCGCGGGCTGTTCGAGCGGCGCAAGGTGGCCGGCGCCCGCGAGCACCGTGCGGCGAGCGCTCGGGATCAGGCGGACGAGGGCGTCGGCTGCGAGGTGGAAGTCGCGCATGTCGCGCTCACCGACGACCACGAGGGTCGGGGCGGCGATGTGCGAGAGCACGTCGGAGTTCTCCCCGATCGGGTCCGAGCCCGGCGGCGCCTGGGCTGCGAGCTGCAGCTCAAACGCGCGCCGCTGCATCGCCGCGACCCGGTCGCGCAGCTCCGGCGAGGCACCGGGGAGCGTCCAGGCGTCCACGACCGCACGAACGGCAGCCTCGATGTCGCCGGCCTCCAGCGCGCTCTCCTCCGCCTCCCAGGCAGACTGCAGCTCGGGCGATGGCGCGATCCCCGGGGCGCCGCTCGAGATGAGCACGAGCGCGGTGACCCGATCGGGGGCGAGCACCGCGACCCGCTGCGCGACGAGGCCGCCGAACGAGTTGCCGACGAGCGTCGCTCGGGCTATGTGCAGCGCGTCCATCGTCTCGAGCACGTCGCGCCAGGGAGCATCCTCGTCCTGGGCCGCAGGCGCCTCTCCAAAGCCCGGCAGATCGACCGCCACCGCCCGCAGCCCGGCGTCGGCCAGCGGCCGCAGGTGCTCGCTCCACATGCTCCGGTCGGCGATGCCCGCGTGCAACATCAGCACGGGCTCCCCTGCTCCCGCCTCGTCGTGAGGGAGGATCACGTGGCGGCCTTCCCTGACGCCTTCTGATCGCCGCCGGAGCTCGGCATCACGTCCGCTGCAGGCGCTCGACGAGCTCGGCGGCCTCGACCGTGCTCACGAGCACGCGCTGCAGCGGGTCCGCATTGCTGACCGCGAACGACAGCGCGGGCACGCCGCGGCGCACCACGAAGACCTGGTCGAGTCGGATCGTGCGCGCGACGTAGTACAGCCAGGGCAGGCGCAGCCCGACTTTCAGCCCGGACTCGAGTGCCGGGCGGATCGCGTCCTGTACGAGCTTGACGTCGCTCACGTCGCCGCGGGGCACGTTGATGTCGCGCATCAGGCCCAGCACCTTCTGCCAGCGCGACAGCCGCACCTCCACGCGCTCCTCGGTCACGATCACCTGCACGCGCGAGAGCCTAGCTGCGGCGCGTGCGTTGCAGCCGCCTGCCGATTGGGGTAGAAGAGCAGGTATCCGCGGCCGGCGCCCCGGGGTGCTGGGCGGGCAAGGCAACCACCAGCAAGAAGGGAGCCCTTCATGGAGTCCGCCGAGGTGCCCACCAGAGTTCTCGTCGTCGCCCACAAGACCGCCGCCACGCCGCCGCTGCTCAACGCGGTCCACGACCGCGCCTCGCGCAGTCCGTGCGTGTTCACCCTGCTCGTCCCCAACGCCGCCCACGGCCTGCACAAGGTCGTCGACCCCGAGGACCAGGACTCCGAGGAGGCAACGTCGGTGCTCGAGCAGGCGCTGCCCAAGCTCAGCGAGGCTGCCGGCTCGCAGGTCGAGGGCCTGACCGGGAGCACCAACCCGCACATGGCCATCGAGGACGCGGTCAACCTGCGCGGCTTCGACGAGGTGATCATCTCCACGCTCTCGCCGCGCGTATCGCGCTGGCTGAAACTGGACCTGCCGAGCAAGATCTCGGGCCTCGGGCTGCCGGTCACCACCGTCACCCCCGCGGACGACGGCTGAGCCGCGAGGGTCGGATCGTCCCCGCGCGACCCGGCTGCTTGGCATGACAGTAGATTGCTGTCTCTCATTGACAGACCGGAGGGTCCGGCTGGCGATGACATCTGTCTGTGGAACTTCCGTCTGCGCAAGGCCAGAGTTGAGCCATGGAGAACGCCCGCGAGCGCTTCGCCGCGAACCTGCGCCACCATCGCGGCCGCGCGGGGCTCTCCCAGGAGGCGCTCGCCGAGGCCTGCAATCTGCACCGCACGGAGATCAGCCTGCTCGAGCGCTCCAAGCGCTCGCCACGGCTGGAGACGATCGTCATCCTCGCCCGCGGCCTGAGCCTGTCCTCGCCCGCGGAACTGCTCGACGGCATCCGCTGACTCCGAGAGCTCGTCCACGGAAGGTTGATCACGAGCGATGTCCGGGGCCGCTGACGGGCGGTCCGTGCACGCTCGGCAGGGCCGGGCGTTCTAGAGGCCTCGTGGAAGCCTGAGCCGCCCGCTTACGGCCCTACCGCGAGGTGCCGCCGACTTCACGCGGCCGAGTGGCTCCGAGGCGTGCGTGTCGCGCACGCCTCGGAGCCGACCCTCCTCTTAGGAGATGATCTCTTTGTTGGTGCCGATGATGCTCAGCGGTTCGTCGTGCCATTCCTGCAGCACTTTTCCTGCTTTTTCGAGCACCACTACGAGGTAGGTCTTGCCTTCTTTCTGGGTGAACGTGAAGGTGACTTCGTAGCCTTTCACCCCGCCTACCGTGGCGATACCGTGACCACTGAATACCGCTTCAGTGCCGTGTTTGACACATTTGAGCCATATCACTTTTTGGAGTCCGACGGCCTTGTGGACACCGGGCGACACTTCCCAAACGTACCGGAACTCCTCTTTACCGGTGTACCCGGGGTTGATCGTGAGGTTGTCGTCCACCGTTTCACCATTCGGGCTTTTCGGGCCATAGTGTCCAGCGCCGACGATTTTGGTGCATGGTTCTTCCACGCAGACCTTCACGGACTGGCTCGCCGCGCCTTCGGTACTAGTCGTGCTCGTCTTGAACGTCGCGGTGTTTTCATGGGTCGTGCACTTACCGACGGGGTCGCCCGTGAATTCGTGCGCGTATTCGAACTTCTTCGGGCTCACATCCGTGTAGGACACCGTCCCCAACGAACCAGCAACCGTGTCCGTCACCACCACACTCCCATCGACCACCGTCGGGCTGGCGAATTCACCGGTCGCTTCGCCGGATGCCGTCCCGTCCGGGGTAGAGGCCGCCGTCTTGTCCCAGCTGGCGGTCGCCTTGTTCGTAAACGCCGCGGGCGACGGAGCCGAAGAGTAACTGCACGTGTAGCCGAGTTTCACCGAAGAGCTCGCGGCGACCGACCCGGTCGGGTTCCCGCTCGTGATCGAGCAGTTCCCGCCGTTGTTGATCGCGTCTTCCACACCGCTCAGCGTCACCGCCTGCCAGTCGTTCGGGTTCGACACCGTGATCGTCCCCGACACCTGCCAACCGCTATCCGTCCCGGAATCATGACTCACCGACACCGTGTAGTTGAACTTGGCCGCGCCGCTGGCGTTGGCGATTTCGCTCTTGTCCACCGTCTTTTCGATACCCCACTTGTACGTCCGCGTGAACGACGGCGACGCGGTCTTGCTCACCGTCAGATCCGCCCCCACGCAATGCTTCACCGACTGGCTCGCCGAACCTTCGCTCCCGCTGTCGCTCGCCTTGAACTTCGCGATGTTTTCATGGGTCGTGCACGTCCCCGCAGGATCGCCCGTGAATTCGTGCGCGTATTCGAACTTCTTCGGGCTCGCATCCGTGTAGGACACCGTCCCCAACGAACCAGCAAGCGTGTCCGTCACCACCACACTACCGTCAATGATCGTCGGACTCGTGCTCGACCAGTCCACCGGTGCTTTGCCCGTGGCACTGCTCGCTTTCAGTGTGGCACCGTTGGAGAGCGTCTGCATGTCCCATTTCACCGTCGCCGTGTTGGTCTCTGACGACGTTTCTGGTGCCGATGAGTACGTGCAGCTGTAGGCGAATGCTGTCACGCTTTCCGCGGGGAGCGTGGCGTTCGTGCCGCCCGTCACGCTACAGCTCGCGTTCGGATCGTTGATCGCGTCCGTAACTTCGACCCCCGAGACCGCGGCGCTGTTGGTGTTGCTCACCGAGATTGCGCCCGAGACTTTCCAGCCGCTGTCGCTGCCCGCATCATGCTTCACGGACACCGTGTATTTGAACGACGCCGGACCACCCGCCGTCTTGACTTCGGTTTTGTCCACGGCCTTTTCGATACTCCACTTGTAGGTGCGGTTGAAGGCCGGGGTCGCCGTCTTCGAAGCCGTTGGGTCGATACCTTCCCCTCCGGTTTCCAAGCACCGCACGAAACTGTCAGCCGGGGAGTTGCCTGGGTCGTTGATGTGGCAGAGAATGATCTGTTTGGTCGGAACTTTGCCGCTGCTCCACGTGGCGGTGCCCATGGTCTGGGTGGTTCCGTCGAATGGCAGGTTGTCGCCGCTGCCACCTTTGCGCTCGAAGTCAAAGTATCCGTGTTTACCTCCTTCGGTGACTGTCCAATCACCGTACAACGCGTGCACGCTATTACCGTCAGGCGGTTCGGCAGGCTGCGGTTCGGTGTACACGCAGTACTCCAGCATGCCCGGAATCCCTTTTGACGGGTTCTTGTTCGGCGAGGTGAACGAATAGGTCGCGACGCCGCCGCTGGTCGTGAAGGAGGCTTTGATTTCCGGGTCTGTCTTGGTGTGGCTTGACAGCGATTCAGCGTCCGGGCAGTTGCTGTCGGTAAACGAGCCGCTCTCTATTGTGTTGGATTTCTGCCCGACGGCGATGTAGGAGTAGGAACCGATCGCGGAGCTGTCGGACGCTAGCGTGACCTGGCACGACCACGCCCCTGAGAAGTCGGCGGTTGCTTCGCAGGACTTCTGGGTTCCGCCAGGTTCGGTCACCTCGACGACGACTTGCTCCCCAGCTTCGTACCCAGCGAAGTTTTCGTTGTCCCCGCTGATCGTGACGGTCGAGCCCGGCGAGTAGACGGGCTGGTCGGTCCATACCGAGGCCGCCGCGCTCCCCGACGTTCCGAGCAGCATCACGAGCCCGAACAAGAGCGCGATCGCGCTTCCTGCCAGCAAGCGACGAACTGCGGTCGGCCCAAGGTCAAGCGTCCGCGCCATGTCGATCATCCTGATCCCCCCATCTCAAATCGGAGCCGCATCCCGCCCAGTGGCGCCGCAAAGGCGCCAACAGACCGCGTGGCGAACACAACCCTACATCGCTGTGGCACGCCGCAGACATATGTCTTTGCCGCGTTCCCATAGGTCTCGGCTATATGGCCTAAGGCGCGGGCGGGGGCCTGCGACTGCACCGAACCTAGCTCGCCCGCCACCCGTCCGCGCGCTACAGTCCCTCGCGCGCCCAGCTAGCTCAGTTGGTAGAGCACTTCCATGGTAAGGAAGGGGTCATCGGTTCGAGTCCGATGCTGGGCTCTGAAGTCCCTGCAAATTGATGGTTTTGTTTCCGCCGCTGACCCCTTCTTTGACAGGGAAAGGGGGGGAGCGCGCCGCGGAGATGGGGACTAGAGAGCCCACAGCGACTAGGTTGTTCGCTTGCTCATTGCCGATCGATGCCGAGCGGAGCCCTCTGGAGCAGGCAGAGGGAACTCAGAGGGAACACGCTGGGTTGACGTGCCCGACAGGGGAAGTCGTCATCGAGTATTCCGGTGGGGCTCTCGCCCTCGAGGCGCACCGTCGCATTCCACGCATAGCGAGAGTGCGACCAGCATCGCCAGATACGCCTGCTTCTCGTCCAACTCGATAGTGACACGAACGCCATCGGTCGCGCCTGCAGCGCCACGGAAGCGGAAGCGCGGATTGTGGGACTGAGGCTTCCAGGCTGCGCCGTCTTACGTGGGTTTCTACGGGGTTTGGCCGGATGCTCGGAAGACGAGTGGTCGCCAGCATTCGCGGCATGAGGACGTTTACGGCCACGCTCGGCGCCATTGTGTCGCTCCTGGCGTGCTGCAGCTCGGCGTTCGCCGGCTGGTCGGTGCCGCGATCGTTTGGGGTCTCCCGCTATGCGTCCAGTGCGGTGGCGGTCGATGCGCGCGGGGATGCGGCGGTGGTATGGGCCACGCACGGGAACCCGGGGTTTGGACCGACCTTTCGCACCTCGGTGCATGTCACGGTGCGAACCGCGAGCGGGCGACTGTCGACCCGGACGGTGTGGTCAAGTGGCGACGCAGAAACGGAAGACCTGTCGGTTGTGCTCGGCGCCGGGGAGGTGACGGTGGCCTGGGACACCCGAAGCCGTGCGGAAGCGACGAAAGGGACGACGAGCGTGATCCGCGCCGCCTACGGCCCGCTGATCGGGCGCTGGCGCCCGGCACGTGCGATTGGGCGCGTCCCGTTTGAATTCGTCACCGAAGTGGTGTACGCGGAGCAGCAGCAGCGCCTTGCGATCGCGGCGGACGGAGAGGTGCTGCTGGCCTTCCATGCGAGCGAAGGGGCCTGGCTGGCCTGGCGTACGCCGGGACATGCCTTCGGCGTCCCCCAGTTGATGCGCGGAGCACCGAAAGAAGCGATCCCCCAGTTCGACGCGCACGGGACGGCGTACCTGTCCGGCTCCTGCAGCGGGCTTGTGAAGATCGCGCCGGCCCACAGCTATCGCTTCGATCACACAGTTGTGCTGACGAACAACGAGGTATACGGCTTCACCCTTGCACTGGAGGGGTCGGGCCGCGGCCTCGCCGCGTGGATGAGCGGCGAATGCGACGGCCACATGCCCGGTCCGGTGTCCGCCAGCGTCCTGAGGGGCGGAAAGTTTGGCAAGCCTCTGGCGCTCACGCCTGCCGCGACGCAGGCTGACGGCGCCAACGCGGTCGCTGCCCCCGGCGGCGGCACGGTGACCTGGCGCGCCGCCCAAGTCGGCGGACCGCCTGTCCTTTGGGCGTTCAGCGTGCAGATCGGCGCCAATGGCGTGCCGAGTGTCACGCAGCCAATTCCCCTCACTGCCCCCATCCCTCTTGGCGCCGACGGGGGCGGCGACGTGGTGTTTGGGTCGATCACGCCCGGTTCAGGCTCTAATAGCACGCCGTTTGTCAGACCCACGCGCGGCGGGGCCGACCAGCGTGCGCCGAGCGCCGGGCTGTTCGCAGTCGCGGCGCCGGTCGGTCGTGCCGTCGCGGTGGTGTGGAACGCGAGCCCCACCGGCGCTGGACCGATCATGCAGCTGTCGGTCTGGCGTCCGTGACTTCCTCTCGCAGCGTGCGTCGTGTGGGCATGGGACGGGACGATCTGCCGGGTCCTCGCAACCACGACCGGCACGCGGCGACTGCAGATCCGCAGCGAGATCTTCGCGCGCTCGCCGACGTCGACCTCGCCACGGAGGGCGGCTTTCCGGGCTCGTAGCGCTTCCGCGTTGGTGGCCACAGCGGGCGTCGGGACGGTGTTCGCCGGCGCTAGCGCAAAGGACGAGCTCCAATCGTCTCGCCGGGCCTGCCGCAGACGCCTCCTTCGCCATGGCGAAGCGGCAGTCTCAGCGCGGTCCGCACGGGCTG
>Ga0209415_10013240_pt1 | contig 13623 bp, 12 predicted proteins | sample PeaSoiSIISIP2007_FD_187696 | JGI IMG/M metagenome (GOLD analysis project Ga0209415, IMG submission 187696) | Peat soil microbial communities from Weissenstadt, Germany - SII-SIP-2007 (SPAdes) (version 2) | ecosystem: Environmental > Terrestrial > Soil > Wetlands > Peat | place: Germany... | reverse complement strand
TGACTCCACGGCACGCAGAGTTTTCCGCCACGATCTATCCGGCGGAAGCCACGCTCGTGGAGCGAAGTGTTTTCGCGAAAGTTGCCTGGCGCTTCTGATTGATATGACTATACGGCCAGTCACGGTTCTCTTCTTGGGGATGCTGCTCACGGCCCGCGCCGGAGGGCAGGGGATCGAAGAATACCAGGTGAAAGCCGCCTTCTTGTACAACTTTGCCAAGTTCGTGGAATGGCCCGCACCAGCTTTCAAGACAGCGCAGGATCCTATCTTCGTTTGCGTGCTCGGGCAAAATCCGTTTGGAAAGGCTTTGGAAGAGGTGATCCGCGGGAAGTCGATTGAAGGCCGGCCCGTGGTCTTTCGCCAGGTAACCGGCGCCGAAGAAGCCGATGCCTGCCAGATTCTGTTCGTCAGCTCCACGGAGGGCAAACACTTTCGCTCACTCTACGCCAATCTGAAGCCGGCGGGAATCCTGACGGTTGGCGAGACCCAGGGCTTTGCCGCCAATGGCGGCGTGATCAACTTCAAACTCGACGGCGGTCACGTTCGCTTCGAAATCAATGTGGACGCCGCGGAGCGGGCGCAACTCCATATCAGTTCCAAACTACTGAGCTTGGCGCAAATTGTGAAAACGGAGAAGGGCCAATGAGCTTAACCGCCCGTTATCGCGACTTGCCAATCCGCCACAAGCTCAAACTGATCATCATGCTCGCAATGGGTTTCGCCGGAGCAGCCGCGTGCCTGGCAATTCTTGTCTATCATTACTATGCGCTTCGCGATTCCTTGCGGCGCGACCTAAGCGTGCTGGCTGAGATCAGCGGGCAAAACAGCACCGCGGCGCTCAGTTTTGGCGATCGAAAAACAGCCGACGAGCTACTCTCGGGGCTACGAGCCAAGCGCTCCATCGTGGCGGCCGCGATTTATTCGGCTGATGGTAAAGAGTTCGCCAGCTACCAGCGCGATCCGGGCTCTCCTCCTCCTAGCTTTCAAATCATGGAGCGCCCCGCGGTGTTCGGGAGCCACAGGCTTCAGATCTTTCAGCGGATTCTGCTTCAACATCAGTTCATCGGCGCGGTCTATCTGGATTCGGACCTGCGCGAAGTCGATTCCCAACTTCGCAAGTTCGCGCTGATCGTCATGTTGTCTCTGATAGGGGCGGTCATGGTGGCTTTCTTACTTTTCGCGAAGCTCCAAACCGTCATCTCCGAGCCTATCGCGCGCCTGGCGCGGACAGCCAAAGCTGTGTCGGTTCAGAAAGACTTCGCCGTCCGCGCCACCAAGGCGGCCAACGACGAATTGGGACAACTTACCGACGCCTTCAACGATATGCTCGCGGAGATTCAGGAAAGGGACCGGAAGCTGCTGGAACATCGCGACCACCTGGAGCATGAAGTCAGCGCGCGTACGGCGGAGCTGGTTGCCGCCAACTCTGCTCTGTCCACGGCAAAGGAAAAGGCCGAAGCCGCCAGCCGCACCAAAAGCGAATTCCTCGCCAATATGAGTCACGAGATCCGAACTCCGATGAACGGAGTCATCGGTATGACAGAACTGGCGTTGGACACCGACCTCACGGTCGAGCAAAGGGACTATCTGGAGACTGTCAAGAACTCGGCCGACTCGCTGCTCACGATTATCAACGACATTTTGGACTTTTCCAAGATCGAGGCCGGCCGGCTCCAGTTGGATCCCATTCGCTTCAACCTGCGCGAAGATCTCGAAGAGGCGGTCCGCGCGTTGGCCGTGCGAGCGCATGAGAAAGGCCTCGAACTATTGTGCGAATGGAAGCCAGGCGTCCCCGACTTCATCGTGGGTGATCCCACGCGGATTCGCCAGGTCATCGTTAATCTGCTGGGGAACGCCATCAAATTCACGCAGTCCGGAGAGGTCGCGTTGGAAGTCGCGTCGGAAGGGAGCACGGATGAAGACGTGGAGTTGCACTTCATCATTCGGGATACCGGCATCGGCATTGCTCCCGAAAAGCAGAAGCTCATTTTCGACGCGTTCTCTCAAGCAGACGGTTCCATGACACGAAAGTACGGAGGAACCGGTCTTGGGCTGACCATTTCGGCCCGCTTGGTTGAGGCCATGCAAGGCCATATCTGGGTGGAAAGCGCGCCCGGCCGGGGGAGTTCGTTCCATTTCACGGCGTTGTTGGGCGCGGCTCAAAACCCGACAGCGCTGGAAGAGCCCAAGTACTTGCAGGGGCTGTCTGTGTTGATTGTGGACGACAATGCAACCAATCGCCGCATCTTGACCGATGTCCTACGGCGCTGGGGGATGAAACCTGTCTCGGCTGCGGGCGGCCCGGAAGCCCTCTCGTTGATCCGGCGAGCCTCCGCCGCGGGAAATCCGTTCCCGTTGATCCTCACCGACGTCCACATGCCCGAGATGGATGGGTTTGAACTCGTGGAGAAGTTAAGGCAATCGAACACCCGGGACGGAGCAATTGTGGTCATGCTGACCTCCGGAGAGCGCGCCGGAGATCTCGAGCGCGCACGCAGATCGGGTGTCTCAAGCTACTTGGTGAAGCCGGTCCGGCGGGAGGAGTTGAAGAACGTGATCGCCAAAGTGCTGAGTCAGGACGCCCCTCTTGAAGACGCGCGAGGCGTCCAGGCGGTCTCGCAATCCGCGCGACGCCCGACCTTTGTTTCCAAGTCCCGCATTCTCCTGGCCGAGGACAATCTCGTCAATCAGCGCCTGGTGCAGCGCATTCTCGAAAAGGAAGGTCACCAGGTTGTCGTCGTTGGCAATGGGCGAGAAGCCGTGGACTTGTGGAGCAAACAATCCTTTGACCTGATCCTGATGGATGTCCAGATGCCCCAGATGGACGGATTGGAAGCGACACGAGCCATTCGTGAAAGCGAGAAGCCCACCAACGCCCACACCCCGATCGTTGCCTTGACCGCCCACGCCATGAAGGGTGACCAGGACCGGTGTCTCGAGACTGGTATGGATGCCTACCTTTCCAAGCCGATCCATGCCGGTGATCTCCTCAACGCCGTCGAGACGTATAGCCAAAAGCAGAGCCTGGCATTGTTGGCCTGATCCCCAGCGTCCAATAGTCGCGCCGCTACTGCCCTGGCGTCAGCGGAGAGGCCTTCAGGAAAGCGCTTCAGCAAATGGTCTAGAATCCAATGCGGAGGCCCTCCGGAGTTTAGGCATTCGCCAGTTGTCGATGAAAGACGATCCGCTCGATCGGACCAGAGAGCTAACGTATCTCAGCCGGATCCTTCCTCGCCCCCTCTCGCTCCGCGATCACCCGCAGAAACCCCTCCGCTTCCGCATACCCGGGCCGCAGCTGCAACGCCCGCTCAAAATCTGCTCGCGCCTGCACTAGATCCGACTGGTAAATCAAATGATACGTGCCCGCGAACAAATGAGCCCTCGCGTCCAGTGGCCGCAAGCGCGCGATGCGTTCGGCAATTTCGGCTGCTTCATCGAACCTTCCCAGCTGGTGATACTCGGCCGCTAGAAAATCGAGCCGCGAGTCGTCGCTCGGATCGGCCGCGATCTCTTCCTTCAGGATTGCGATGTACCAGTGGTTCTTACGCCGCCGCGCTTCCGGATCGGAAGCAAAATTGTGATCGATCCGAATGCCGGTTTTACGCAGGCGCCCGCCGCCGGCCAGGATCGAATTGTCGATGGTTTCGTGAACGCGCCCGCGGTACCGGTAACCCGGCCGGTTGGGAAAAAGGCGAACTACATAATCCGTGGTGGAAGTTGAAGAATCCGCTGAATGGTTGTGCCGCTCCAGAAAATATCCTGCGTTTTCTCCACCTGCCACTAGCTCTTCAACCATCGGTGCGCTTGCCCGATCCAGACTCTCATCGGCGTCCAGCACCAGAATCCACCGGCCACTCGCGCGCTCGATCGCCCGATTGCGGGCGGCTGCGAAATCGACGGTCGTAAAATCGAACGGGATCACCTGCGCGCCATATTCGACAGCGATTTTGGGCGTCGCATCGGTCGAACCGGTATCGACGACAATTAGCTCAGTCGCCAGGCCTCGCACCGAATCCAGGCACTGTGCCAGATTGCGCTCTTCGTTCTTCACCATCATGCAGAGGCTGAGCGCGTCCGGCATAAATCGCTATTTCATCGCGCTCTGCCAATTCAGCAAGACGGTGACCGGGGCCGCGCCGGCCTCCTCGAGTGCGCCGTTAATCAGAAACTTCTGTCCATCCTTGGAAATATCCCATCGCCAGGCTACCGTGGGCGCTCCGCCGGTACCGCCCAATATCGATGCGCGGAACAGCGCCTTGGGGATGCCCAACTGGACCGTTCCACCGGAAGTATTGACGTCCACGGCCATCAGTGTCTCGTTCGGCGTGAAGTAGAACAGCTCCTTGCCGTTGTGGGACCATCGCGGCTGGCTGCCTCCACCATTTGACACCGGCCATTTTCCGCCGGACGACATGGGGAAGGGCTGCACATAGACCTCCCTGGTTCCCGATTCACCGGACGTATAAACCACCCAATGCCCGTCTGGAGAGAATTGGGCCTGCGACTTGCTAAAAGCTGTCACCAGGTAAGGGAAAGGCTTGCGATCACCGATCATCGGAAGCACCCACAAGTCGTTCTTGCGATCCTTGGAGCGTTGAATGTATAGCAGGTAGCGGCCGTCAGCGGACCAATCCATCGGAGTTTTGACTCCCTCGGAGTGCACCAGCAGTTCGGCCTGGTTTGCACCGTTGGCCGGTTTCAAATAAAGGTCGGGCGACTGGCCACCGTTGGGCGCGTAGGCGATTTGGCGGCCATCCGGTGACCAAACTGCGTTGCCGCCTCCGTCTTTGAACGTAAGGCGCGTATTGACGCCACGAGCTACATCCAGCATCCACACCACCCACTGCCCCTGATTGTCCGATCGACCTTCGGCCACCCGCGTTCCATCGGGCGAGAGCGCGATCTCGTCGCGCGCCGCGGGTTCCCCAACTTTGCCCAACGCCTTTCCCTGCCGGTCGTACCAGGTCAATTGCCGGCTGTCGCCTCCGGTGACCGCGAAGGCGAGCACACCGTTGTTCGAAACCGAAAACAACCCGTTGAATAAATTGGTACTCACCTGATCGGCCAACTGGACGGCACGCCCGGTAAGCTCTAAGCGGCCCGCATCGAAAGGCTGAGCCATCAGCGCCGTCCCGCGCAGAAAAAACAAATAGCCTCCCTTGGTGTTCGCGGAAGGTACGTAGAGGACGCCGGCCGGGCTGTCGAGCAGCCGCGTTTGTCCTTGCTGTGCTGGCTTGGCGTTCAGCGAGCCGGCATAGACGCCGCTCTTGTTCGCCATGAGGCGGTAGTAGAAAAAATGCTTTCCGTCCGGCAGGAACAATGGCCGGCCGACGCCCGCTTCGCCTTGCTTTGAATCCACGGCTGTGATTGGCGTGGCCTCGCCTCCGGAAGCCTGGATACGATGAATCATGCCGGCGCTCCCGTACAGAATCACATCGTCGCGGCTCCAGGAAATTCCAGTGGCGGGGTTGGTGTAAGGGGCCAGTATCTGCGGCGTGCCGCCCGAGATATCAAGCTTTTTGAGATTGCCGTCCGCCAGGAAGGCGATCGATTGGCTGTCGGGCGACCAAGTGGGATCCAGGTTCGCGCCCTCGGTTCCCGGCAATTCTCGCGCTTGCAGAGAATCCATCAAGCGGAGCCATAACGCGCTCCGGCCGTCCGGGCCGCGCACATTGAAAACCAGCTTGCGGCCATCGGGAGAAATGGCGAACGCATCCAGTGCGCTCTTGGGCGGCAGAGCCACTTCAAATCGCATGGGCGCAAGCGCGGGCGCGGTTTCCCGAAAATGCACGAGTGCCAGAGCTCCGGTGCTCAGCAGCAACAACGCCGCCACCGCAGGCCACAGCCACCTAAGTTTGTCGGGAGGTTGAGCCTGTACGGGTGGGCTTCCAGGCGCCGCCACACCATCCAGCAGCCTCCAAACATCTCCGATATCCCGCAGCCGTTTTCGCGGATCTTTCCGCAGACACTCCGTCAGCAGCCGTTGGACGCTGGGGGGCGCATCGCTCAAATCCGGCTCGTCGCGAATCACCTTGGCCAGCATCTCGCCCGCGTCCTCGCCGCCGAACAAGCGCTTGCCGGTGATCATTTCGTGCAGCACCACTCCGAAGGCAAAAATATCGGCGCGCTTGTCGGTAGCCTTCCCGCGGGCCTGCTCGGGAGCCATATACGACGCCGTGCCCAGGATCATCCCGGCTTCCGTCATCCCGATAGTGAACGTGGGCGAGCGCTCGCCGCTGCCACTGGTGGTCGCCGCCACTTTGGCCAATCCGAAGTCCAGCACCTTTACCGTTCCGTCCGGTTTGATTTTGATGTTCGCGGGTTTCAGGTCGCGATGCGTGATGCCCCGCTCGTGCGCTGCCTCCAGCGCGTCCGCGATCTGCCGCGCGATGCGCAACGCTTCGTCCAGCGGCATCGGCCCCTTCGGCGATTCGCCCTCGATGTACTCCATCACCAGGTAATTCGGACCTACATCGTGCAGCGTGCAAATGTTGGGATGATTCAGCGCGGCCACCGCCCGCGCCTCCAACTCGAAGCGTTCCGTGAACCGTTCGTTCGAAATCTTGATCGCGACAATTCGATCCAGCCGGGTGTCGCGAGCTTTGAAGACTTCGCCCATCCCGCCCGCGCCGATGCGCTCAACGATCTCGTACGGTCCTAGGCGGTCACCTGCAGAAAGAGACATAGTCGTTAATCTGGTAAGTTTAACCGATCAGAGTCGGCACGATTCAGAACCTCGCGTCATCGAGCGTTCCTATTCCCTTGACAGCGGCCGCGGCTCTACATAGGCTAACTTGATTGGAGGGCTCTCTTTAATGGCGAACTTGTCGGGGCGCGCAGTGCTCGTGATGTTTTGCGCGACGTTTACGGTGCTGGCTCAAGTTCCGTCCTCCCAGAAACTCCAAACAATCATATCCCGCACACCCAAGGGAAAACCCGACTTGACCGGCGTTTGGCAGGCCTTGAACACCGCGAATTGGGATCTTCAAGCGCATGCGGCCGAGCGCGGGCCGGATCCATGGACCGGTGTGATCAGCGCCGTGGCGCCCGGTCCTGGCGTAGTGGAGGGAGGCGAAATCCCGTACCTTCCGGCCGCCGCCGCGCAGCGAAAACAGAATTACAAAAATCGCTGGACCGCCGACCCCGAGATCAGATGCTACATGCCGGGCGTGCCGCGCGCCACCTACATGCCGTATCCGTTTCAAATCATCCAAGGGTCGGACACCGTCATGATCTCCTATGAGTTCGCCGATGCGGTTCGGCTGGTCTCCATGGGTAACCCGGGACCGGCGCCCGCCGATAGTTGGATGGGATGGTCCATCGGCCACTGGGACGGAGACACGCTGGTGGTGGATGTAACCAGCCAAAACGATCAGACCTGGTTCGATAGAGCAGGAGACTTCCACAGCGACGCGCTGCACGTGGTGGAGCGCTACACGCCGCTCGACGCCAACATCCTGATGTACGAAGCCGCCATCGAGGACCCCAAAGTGTTTTCGAGGCCCTGGAAAATCAGCATGCCTCTCTACCGGCATATCGAAAAGAACGCGCAGTTAATGGAATTCAAGTGCATCTCCTTCTCGGAGGATGTGCTTTATGGTGATCTTGGCAAGCAGGAGGTTTCTAAATGACTCATCGATGGTTTTCTTTCACGCTCCTTCTAACGGCGATGACCCCGGCCTTCGGCCAGAGCGAGACCTCCTGGACTGTGCCGCGCACGCCGGACGGCCATCCCGATTTGCAAGGGATCTGGACTAACAAGACCGTCACGCCGCTGGAACGCCCCGTGGCTCTCGGAAATAAGGCGTTCTTCACCCCGGAGGAAGCCAAGGAGTTTACCCAGTCCACTCTCGATCGAACCAACAAGGATCGTCGCGGAGGCGGCGTCCGCGATGTGCTGAACGCGTATAACGCTTTCTGGTGGGACTCGGGAACCAAAGTCCTCAGAAACATGCGGACGTCGATTATTACCGATCCGCCCGATGGCAGAATTCCTCCGCTCACGCCGCAACGGCAGGCCGAGTTGCAGGAGCGGGCCCTGGCGGTCAAGGTTCGCTGCGAGCGTCCTGGTTGCGCGATCACCAACGGCGGTCAGTCCGGTCCCGCTGACAAGCCGGAAGACTTGGATTTGATGACGCGTTGCATATCCTTTGGCACGGTTGTCCCGATGCTTCCGAGTGCCTACAACAACGACTATCAGATCGTTCAAGGCCCCGGCGTGGTGGCGATTGACACCGAGATGGTCCACGAGGTCCGCCGCATCCCCACCGATGGGAGCGCGCATTTGCCCCCGAGCGTCCGCGAATGGATCGGCGATCCGCGGGGTCATTGGGACGGCGACACGCTGGTGGTGGACAGCACCAACTTCACCGGCGAAACCAGAGTTCGCGGGGCCGATGAGAACCTGCACCTGATCGAGCGGTTCACACGAGTGGGCCCAGACACGCTCTTGTATCAGTTCACCGTGGACGATCCCACGGCTTTCACCAAGCCCTGGAGCGGCGAGATTCCCATGGCGAAGACAGATGGACTGCTGTACGAATACGCGTGCCACGAAGGCAACATCGGCATGAAGGACATTATCGCCGCCGCTAAGGCCGACGAGAAGAAAGCCGCCGCGCAGGCAGCGGGAAAGAAATGATCGACATGAGAAACAAAATAGCTTTTGCGATAGCTTGCCTCGGTCTGGCGATGGTCGCCGTCCCGGCTTGGGCGCACCATTCTTTCGCCGCCGAATTCGACGAGAACAAGCCCGTCAAATTACACGGAGTGGTCACCAAGATGGAATGGATCAACCCGCACTCGTGGATCCACATCGACGTGAAGGGCGACGACGGCAAGGTGGTCAACTGGTCGATCGAGTGCGGAAGCCCGAACACGCTGTTCCGGCGCGGCCTAACCAAGGATTCGCTGCCGGTGGGGACGGAGATCAACGTCGACGGTTACTTGGCCAAGGATGGCGAGAACAAAGCCAACGGCCGGGACGTCACGCTCGCCGACGGGCGCAAGCTGTTCCTGGGCTCCAATCCGGATGCGGATAAGTAACTACTGCGCACGTTCGGGCGCATCAACGAGAGCGCCGCGCCCGTATAGGTCCACTCTTGTCCAACCTTTGTCTCCGGGGCGGCGTGACTTTCGAGCCGATGGACGCCTTCGATGCCGTTCCGTCGCTTGATCGAACAATCGGAGGCGAGACTCTCGATCGTCTTCCGCCACCCAGTCGATGTTGGACTTTACTTTAGCCATACAGCATCCTGATCCGAGCCTCGTCATAACTGTAACAACAGAGGCGTGTCATGTGTTGACGGATCCACGAAAACAGTTTTCGCTTTCCCCGCAGCCACTTACCGAACAACGCACATACAGGCCGCTCCGCTCGTTCTACCCTGGACTTGCATGAGCATCGTCTCCAACCGCCGCCCGATCCCCTCCCGCCTTACATCCTCCGCAAAGATGAACGGGAGTTTATCACCAGTAAACACAAAACTACCCCACTTGCGCCACCTGCACAGCTAACCCGCTGTTCGTCAATTAGTTACCAGCCACAATCCGTTCCGCTCGAAATTCCGATGCTACGATAAGACTACCGACACCCGCCCGCCATGAAATGCAAGATCTGTGACACGCGCAAACCGCGCCGCCATTGCCCCGGCGTCAGCGGAGATATCTGCTCGCTCTGCTGCGGCAATGAACGAGAAGTGACCATCAGCTGCCCGCTCGATTGCCTTTACCTCGCCGAGTCGCGCCTGCATGAGAAGCCTTCCACCTTGAACCCGGACCAAGTCCCCAACCAGGACATTCACGTCACGGAGCAATTCCTGCGCGAACATGAACCGCTCCTGATGTTCTTGAGCTCCCGGCTGCTTGAAGCCTCGCTCGCCTCCGCCGGCGCGGTAGATTCCGATGTCCGCGAAGCGCTGCAATCGCTCATCCGCACCTACCGCACGCGCCAAAGTGGTCTGTATTATGAAACGCGTCCCACCAATATGGTCGCCGCCGGTATTCATCAACGCATGCAGGAAGCCGTCGAGAGTCTGCGCAAGGAACTCGCGGAGAAGAACGCCACGCCCGTTCGCGACGCCGAAGTCCTTGGCACGTTCGTTTTTCTGGAACGCGTGGAATTGCATCAGAATAACGGACGGCCTCGCAGCCGCGCTTTCCTCGACTATCTCCGGGCCTATTTCCCGCAGAGGCAGGAGAACGTTGCGCCTGCATCCCCACTAATCCAGGTATGACCGGCTTCATCGTCTTCGCTCACGGATCGCGCGTCGAAAGCGCCAATCAGGCCGTGCGCGAGGTATCAGCGATGATGGCCGGCTCCGGCCGGCACGTTGTCGAAGCCGCATTCTTGGAACTCGGCGCACCTGATCTTACTGGCGCTACCGCGCTCCTCATCGCTCGCGGCGTAAAACGCATCGTCGTGATTCCCTATTTCCTCACGCTTGGCACGCACATGCAGCGCGACCTCCCGCGTCTCGCCCAGGAAGCTTCCCGCGCGCACGGCGATATCGAAATGCGAATCACCGCACCGCTGGACGGGCATCCCGCGTTGGTCCAAGCCCTGCTCGATCGTGCCAGTGAGGCATTGAATTCAGCATGAAGGCCACGGTTCTCGATTTCCACGACATCGCGCCCGAAGTCCGCCACTTCGTCTTCGAAGTCCCCGAAATCAAGCAGCTCCATTTCAAGCCCGGCCAATTCGTTTCGCTGAACGAAACCCTGGCCGGCAAGAAGATTACCCGCCCTTACTCCATCGTTTCGCAGCCCGACGGCAATCGCTTCGAACTCTGTCTCAATCTGGTGCACGAAGGCGCGTTCACGCCCCATCTATTCGCGATGAAGCCGGGCGATTCCGTCGAGATTTCTGCGCCCCTCGGTTTTTTCGTCGTGCGCGACCCGGCAAGAGATGCGCTCTTCATCGCCACCGGCACCGGCATTGCGCCCTTCCGGTGCATGGCGCCCGGCTATCTTTCCCATCCGCACGCTAAGCAACTCACGCTGCTGTTCGGCGTTCGGCACGAACAGACCATCTACTATCGCAACGATTTCGACGCGCTCGCTCGCACCCATCCCAACTTCCGTTTCTGGCCTACCCTCAGCCGCGCCGACTCTTCCTGGGCCGGACGCTCCGGTCATGTGCAGAGCCATCTTTCCGAAGCTCTCGCGGGACGGACCGATCTCGACGTCTACATCTGCGGCCTCAAGGGGATGGTCGACGACGTCCGCGCTATCCTCAAAGAGTCAGGCTTCGATCGCAAGCAGATCATTTTCGAAAAATACGACTAACGAATGAACCGCACAATTGGGCTGATCCTCGGGATGGTGATGATCTTCGGCGTGACTGTGGCCGTGCTCCTGACCGTGATGCCGGGGCCGCACAAATCCACTGACTATTTGGTCATAGGCTGTGTGGCTACGCTGCTCTGTCTGCTGCTGCTGTTCGTCGTGTTGTTCAACACACCCAAGCGCCCTGATAATAAGCCGGACGTTACCGAGCCGCGACCCTGAGCGAGCGGTCTACACTTTTCTAACTTCCACCGACTTATAAACTTCCTTGGTCTGCTCCAGGCTCGCGAATTCCAGCCCCGGCAGTTTCGCCGACGCTGTTCCCGCCGCCACCGCCCAACGCACGCAATCGGCGAAATCTTTTTTCTTGGTCGCGGCCCACACATACGCGGCTGCCAGCGCATCTCCGGAGCCCAGCGGCGACACCGCGTCGGTTCGCGGCGGGATCACTTCCAGCAACTGGTTATCGTTCACCGCCACCACCCCTCGGCCTCCCAGCGACAACATCACAGCTTCGGCGCCCATGGCTTTGATTCGCGTAGCGGCTTCCAGGAATTGCACACGCGTGATCAGCGCGCGGTTCAACAATCGCTCGGCCTCCGGTTGATTCGGACTCACGATGGACGGTCCCGCTTCGATGCCATGCAGCAGTGCATCGCCATCGGTATCCAGCATGGTCTTCACTTTATGTTTGCGCGCCAGCGCGATCAGTTTGGTGTAGAAATCGGTGGACACGCCCGGAGGAATACTGCCGCACAACATCAGCCACGAAGTCGTTTCCAGCCGGTTCGCAACCGACTTCTCCACGCGCGTCAGCTCTTCCGGCTTGATCTTCGGGCCTTGCTCGTTCAGTCGCAGCGCCAGTCCTTGCTTGTCCGTGATGGTCAGGTTTACGCGGGTCTCGTTGTGAATCGGAACCACCTTCACCGGAAACCCAGACTTCGCCGCCAGTTTTTCCAGACGCTGCCCGATCGCGCCGCCCGAAGTCACAATGGCGAGCGTCTTTGCTCCGAACGAATGCAGCACGCGCGACGCATTCATCCCGCGCCCGCCGGCCGAGTCATTGCGCGCGAGAATATACGCCCGATCCTCGAAAACCAGACGATCGACTTGGATGTTGCGATCAACGGAGGGGTTGATCGTTACGGTGAGTATCAACCCTCAATGTTACCCTGAATTTTGCAGCGCCATCCTCACTTTCAAGCCTACCTGGCGCTGGCCGCGGTTTGCTTTTTCTGGGGCACCACGTATCTCGGAATTCGCATCGCGATCGAGTCCATGGAACCGGCCGTGCTCATGGCCGTGCGCTACAGTGTCTCGGGAATCATTCTGTTGACCGTCGCGTATTTTTCCAAAGCTCACTTGCCGTCCGGCCGCGAGTTCTGGTACACCGCGCTGTACGGCGTCATCATCATCGGAGGCGGCACCGGGTGCTTGGTCTTTGCCGAGGAGTGGGTGCCCAGCGGCCTGGCTGCGGTGTTCATTACCCTGTCGCCATTCTGGATGATCGGCATCGATGCGCTCATTCCGGGCGGCGAGCGTCTGCATGGCCCCACCATTTTCGCCATGCTGGTGGGCCTCGCTGGAACCACGCTCCTGGTCGCTCCCGAGATCATGCGCGAAGGTTTCGGCGGTCCGCTGTTGCGTGGGTTTGTGCTGCTGCAAGTTGGCGCGGCCGGCTGGTGCCTCGGCTCCATTCTGCAGCGCCGTCATCAGACCACGGCCCATCCCGTCGTTACCGGAGCGATCCAGCAATTGGCCACCGGAATCGCCTTTGCTATTCCGGCCGCATTCTCAAAACCAAACCCGTTGGTCTGGACCGGGCGCAGCATCGGAGCTCTCGCTTATCTGGTCATGTTTGGCTCCATCGTCGGCTACAGCGCGTACATCATCGCGCTGGAGCGTCTGCCGGTTTCGGTGGTCAGCATCTATAACTACGTCAACCCGGTGATCGCCGTTTTCCTGGGCTGGTTCTTTTTCCGTGAGCACATCGGAATGCAGGAAGTCACCGCGATGCTGATCATCTTTTTCGGCGTGGCGTTGGTAAAGCGCTATTCCCGCCCACCTTCTCCAAAGCCGGTTCGAGCCTCTGTGGCTTCGTGAGCACGGCTTCGAACAGATCGCCCGTGCGTTCAAAACGATCCATGGCATTGTGGATGTTGAATTGACCCGGTTCCAGGCCGGCCTTCACTTCGGACCAGTCCAGCGGTGTCGAAACCGGCGCGCCAGGATGCGCCCTGAGAACATAAGGAGCGGCAATTGTCTTGGCGCTCGAAATTTGCAGGTAATCGAAATAGACCTTGGCCTTCTTGCGGTTCGAAACGGTGCGCGGCGTGG
>Ga0209415_10013239_pt1 | contig 13624 bp, 13 predicted proteins | sample PeaSoiSIISIP2007_FD_187696 | JGI IMG/M metagenome (GOLD analysis project Ga0209415, IMG submission 187696) | Peat soil microbial communities from Weissenstadt, Germany - SII-SIP-2007 (SPAdes) (version 2) | ecosystem: Environmental > Terrestrial > Soil > Wetlands > Peat | place: Germany... | reverse complement strand
CGATCGCGCCTATCGTGGAAGAACTGGCCAGCGAGTATCAGGGCAAGGTCAAAATCGGCAAGATGGATGTGGATTCCAACAGCGCTACGCCCATGCGCTATAAAGTGACCGGCATTCCTACTTTGCTGGTGTTCAAGGGTGGGCAGGTAGTGGAGCAATTGGTCGGCTACAAGCCCAAGGATGCCATTGCCCAGGCTTTGAATAAGCACGTGGGGTAAGTGGCTGTCAGCCGTCAGGTTTTAGTGAGAAACGCCCGGGGATGGTCCCGGGCGTTTTTGCGTTAAAGCTTAAACACGGAGGACACAGGGGGCACAGAGGAATTCTCGGTTTCACCAGAGTTTGCTTGATACCTCAATACCCTAATACTTCCTCAGAACGCCGATTACGCGGCCCTGCACTTCCACTGATGCTGCGGGGACGATGATGGGTTTCATGGTGACGTTGGAAGGCTGCAGGCGGATGTTGTCGCCCTCGCGGTAAAAACGCTTCAGGGTGGCGTCGGTAGTGTCGACCAGAGCGACCACGATGTCGCCGTTGTGGGCGGTCTTGGCTTTCTCGACGAGGACATAATCGCCGTCGAGAATGTGCTCATCCTGCATGGATTCGCCGCGAACCTCGAGCACGAACACATCTTTCGAGCGCACGAAATCGGCGAGGGAGATGGTCTCAGGATTCTCCACCGCTTCGATGGGCTGGCCGGCGGCGATGCGGCCGAGCAGGGGCAGCACCAGACCGGTATTCACGCTCATGGCTTGCTTGAGGCGGCCTTTGGGAGGAAGCAGGTCGATGGAACGGCTGCGGTTGTAGTCGCGCGTGAGCAAGCCTTTCTTCTCCAGATTGGAGATGTGCTTGTGCACGGTGGCCAGCGAATTCAGGTCGAGGCCCTTGCCGATCTCTTCGAATGAGGGAGAGTAGCCGTGCTCGGCCACGAATCGCGAGATGAAGTCGTAAACTTCGTGCTGCCTGCGTGTGATCGCCATGCCGGTATTATTGGCGAACATAAGGCGAAAAGCAAGAGAGAAGTGGGCGGGGCGGGTTTTAGTTCGTGTACCGGAGCCTGCCCCTTCGGCATGCTCAGGGCAGGCTCTGAGCGTAGTCGAAGGGTGAACTTTGGCGTCTGGATTGGGTCTCGCACGCCTGAAACTTTTGTTCGTAGCTGCGACTCCAATCTGACAGCGTGTTTGATTCGTACTTACTTCAATCGCACTTATCGAGAGGGAAGCACAACATGACTAGCGTTTCGCTCAAGTCTGCTTTGATTTTTCTGGGACTGCTGGTGGGGGCGACGGCGTGCAACGCGAAGGCGGGGGTGGCTGCGGCGGTGCCTCGGCCGGCGCTCGACGCCAAGCCGGCCACGGTTTCCGGACAGCAAACCGCCGTGGTGGCTGGAGGCTGCTTCTGGGGGATTCAGGCGGTGTTTCAGCATGTCAAGGGAGTGCTCAGCGCGACTTCCGGATACGCGGGCGGGGCGGTGAAGAATCCGGAATACGAAATGGTGAGCACGGGGGAGACCGGGCACGCGGAGTCGGTGCGGATCGTCTACGATCCGTCGCAGATTACGTATGGTGAGTTGCTGCGGATATTTTTCTCGGTGGGGCATGACCCTACGCAGCTCAACCGCCAGGGTCCCGACGAGGGCACGCAATATCGCTCGGCGATTTTCTACAACAACGACGAGCAGAAGCGGATTGCCGAGGCTTATATTGCACAGCTCGACAAGGCGCAGGTGTTCCCGCGGAAAATTGTTACGCAGGTATCGGCGCTGCAAGCTTTTTATCCAGCGGAGGCTTATCACCAGAATTATGCGGCGCTGCATCCCAACCAGCCGTACATCATGTTCAATGACGCGCCGAAGGTGGAGCATTTGAGGCAGGAGTTTCCGGAACTTTATACGGGGAAGTAAGGAGTCAGGATTATGTTCGATTCCGAATTGGAAGCCGAAGGCGCGGGCCGGACTCGCCGCATATTTCTGGCCAGTGCTGCTGTTACCCTGGGCGGCTTGGCGCTGTGGTCGTGGAAAAAGTCTCGGGTAGTCGAGGTTGTGGCCGCGGCGGGGGTTCCGCGGGAAGTCACGATTGTTTTGTTTGACGACGCAGGGAACCGGCTGAAGACGGTGCGCGTCAACAAGATCGTGAAGACGGACGCGGAGTGGCGCAAGGAACTTTCGGCCAACGCGTTCGACATTACGCGGCGCGCCGATACCGAGATGGCCTTCTCGGGCAAGTATTGGAATCTGCACGAGGCGGGGACTTTTCGCTGCATCTGTTGCGAAAATGCGCTGTTCAGTGCAGAGACGAAGTTTGATTCCGGCACGGGCTGGCCCAGCTTCTGGGCGCCGCTGGCGGCGGAAAACGTTACCGAGATTCGGGATAGCACCTTTGGAATGGTGCGCACGGCGGTCTCCTGCACACAGTGTGATGCTCACCTGGGGCACGTGTTTGATGACGGCCCTGAGCCTACGCATCTGCGTTACTGCATGAATTCGGCTGCGCTGCGATTCGTGAAGCGAAGTTAGCGGTCGGACGCAGGGCAAGAGCATCCGCCCGCGACTACAATGATCGGCATGAATGCCAGCCTCCCTGTTTTTCGTGAGCCGACTGCGGTGGAGAAAATGTTCAACCGAGTGTTCGGATTCCTGGTGGGACTCGGTCTGGGATTTTCCTACAACTACCTGCTCGAAGTGCGCGGGCGCAAGAGCGGCAAGCGCTATTCGACTCCCGTCAACTTGCTGGAACGGGATGGCAAGCGCTTTCTGGTGGCACCGCGCGGGCGAACCCAGTGGGTGCGCAACGCAGAAGCCGCGGGGGAAATCACGCTCAAGAAGGGAAGCGCGCGTCTGCGGTTCCATTTGCGGCCGCTCTCGGACGCGGAGAAGCCGGAGATCCTGAAGGCCTATCTCGATGCTTTCAAGAGCGAGGTGCAACAATATTTTCCCGTGGCCGCGGGCTCGCCGCCCGAGGCGTTTTCAACTCTCACCTCCAGTTATCCGGCCTTCGAGTTGTTGCTTCTGTGAGTGGCGGAACAGTGGCTCGCTACGTTTTCTGCGGTCACCGCAAGTGCGCGGAAGGGTTCTCATGAGCGGGCAGACGGCACGTTTCGGCCAGCTGCGATAAAAAAGCCCCACTTCTCGCAAAGAACGCGAGAAATGGGGCACCCGGCATCCGATGCACAAAAAATTGAGGACGGGCTGAGTCCCGTCCTCTGTTAGTTTTCGCACAGTGCTCTGGCTGGAGTTTCTTGGTTAGTGGCTGTCGCCGTCGTGATTAACGTCTCCGGAACTCTTGGGGGCGGCTTTGGACTGCTGGGCCGCGGGGCTCAGCGTGACTTTGTCCTGCGGCGCTCCGCCCTTCTGAGTCTCGGGCTGATTCTGGGGTGGACGAGCAGCCGGTTGTGACGCTTGACTGGCCGCGCTCGTGTGACTGCTGCTGAGTGAATTGACCGTCATACGCAGAAGATCGGCGGTGGGGTGGGGGACTTTAGGGAATCTGAGCGGGGACGGGAATCTTGGGTGGCAATCTTTGGTAATCAGAGAGTCGGTCCGGGGTGGGCGAGAACCGCAGACTCCCCCCTGGATGCGATTCGTTTGGTCAGGGCAGGGTTCGCGGGGGTGGATGCCTGGTTGGCCTCCTGGTTCGTGGTGGCGGCTCGCCTCGCTGCGCTTGGCGGGACAGCCGAGGCGGCTGTCCCTACGCGAGCCGGATGTGGCTGCCCGCAAACTTGTGCCGGGAGAAACGGGCGCGGGCAAAGTGCCCGCGCCACACCGTCAGCGTCATATCAGGCGTTCAGTGAGAACACGTCTGGGGTGGACGCTACGCTGTCGGTTAGAGACTGGGTCAGGGCCTGCAGCAGCGAGTTGTAGGCTTGCTGCGCGGCCGACAGATTGTTCGATGGGGAGGCTTGGCCCAATTGGCCGAAGCCGGATGCCGGCGCGGAGGGGTCTGCGGGACTTTCCTGGCCGTGATGGTGGTGGTGGCCGTGCGGGCCTGTGGTTTGCGTCGGCTGGGTAATGGGGGTGCCGGGAGCTGGCCTGGCCGGCGTGCCTACCGGTTGGCCGGATTGCAGTTGGGTCTTCAGCTGGTTCAAGGCCTGCGTAATGGGATTGTTCGCCGACGCAGATGGGTTGGTGGAGGTTTGCTGCAGCGAGGCGAAGTCGGATTGCGCTGCGGACAGGCTACCCGCTTGCAGGTCCTGACCCAGTTGCTGGAATTGCTGGCGCAGCTGGTTCAGCGTGGCGTTCTTGTTGGCGCTGGGTGAACTCACGCTAAAGCTTGAGGGTATTGAATTTTGGCTGGCGATGCTCGAAATCGACATTTGGAAATCTCCTTCCGTTGGTTGTGGGACGCGCGGGCTGGGATGCGGTCGCGCAGTCCGACATGGGGTTACGGGGTGACTCAGGCACGTTCCCGGCCAAAGGGACGACGGGCGCACTAGCGCTGGGTGTGTTGACCTAGCTGGAGTTATTGCTGGGGCGGGCGCCGGCGCGCTTCACGGCGTGTGGTTGGCTGGCAGAATCTGCCGGGAGTTACGCGGCAGACTGTGCCTAACTGGCGTGCGTTAACTAACGTGGCTAATTTGTGAGTTGGAAGATTTGCTGACGAATCAAGAACTAGTCGAGCTGTGCTCGACTGGGCGGACGAGGGCGTCCGCCCCTCCACGTGGCGATCAGGCGCCGGTTACGAAGAATTTCTCGTCGGGCTTGTCTTCGTGATTCTTTTTGGCGGCGTCGCCGGCTACGTCCTGGACGAGTTCGCGGCGGCGTTCGTGTCCTTTGCGCTCGAGCACGCGCACGCGGCGCGCGGGAATGTTGCTGGGTTCGAGGCTGACGATGCGGCCGTCGCGGACCTGAATCTGGGAGCGGAACCAATCGGTGCGATACAAGCGCCCGGCCGCGTAGAAGGTCATGGAGGCCGCCATGGGGCCTTCGAACTCATCCCCCGTGCAGGCGAGGATGCTCTTACCCACTTCGTGAACCCAGGTCATGCCGCCGACTACCGGCTCGTTCAGGCGGCAACGCTCGAAGGGCACGGCATGGGAGAGCTTGCGGAGCTGCAACAACTGCAACAGCACGGAAGTCTTGGCCAGGTTGGTGACGATGATCCTGGCTTCGCTAGCGGAGACGCGCTCCAGCTTGAGGTGCAATTCCGGCGTCCATTCGCGCTCGAACTCTTCGCGGGCGAGTTGCAGGCCCTTGTCGGTAGCTTCCACGTAGCGCAAGGTCGCGCGGGCCAGCACCACGCTGAAAAAGCAGGTAACCACCGTGGCAATGATGGGGATGTAGCTGACCAGGGTGGAAAACGGGATGCGCATCGAGTTGATTAACTGCTGGTGCATAAAGGCACTTCACTCCTGACCGCGCGGGGCGGGGTTTGGTTCGGGGAGAGTCTCTCGCTTAGGGAAGTCACGGTTGGAGTCTGTGACTGCCACGATGAGTAAAAGTCTAGCGGGGAGATGAGGAGGGCTCCAGATGCGTATGGTGCTGAGAGGCGGGACGGGTGGGGGCAGGGACTTTGGTAACCGGGGGTGAGATCAAAGTCAACAACAACAGCAAGATCAAAGTCAAAAGCGGGCGGGCAAGAGTGCCCGCCCCACACAAGCAGCAGCAACGTCAACGGCGCGCGGACTAGGCGTCCGCGGCTCCATGGACTTATTCTAGGACGGCGTCGTCTAATTTCTTGCGGCCCCAGTCGGCGGCGGACTGGACGAAGGCCAGAACCACGGGATGCGGCTTTTTCTCGGTGGACGACAGCTGCGGCTGAAAAAGCGTGGCCACGAAGAAGCGGTGCGCGGGGGATTCGATGGCGCGGATTTCGCCTTGCGGGCCGCGGGCGACGACCGGGAATCCGGCTTCCATGGCGCACCACTCGAACTCCGGATTGACTTCGAAGTTGCAGAAGAACTCTTCGGTAGCGATTTCTTTATCCTTGCCGTAGAACGATTGCAGATAAGAGCCAGGACGCAGGCGAATCTCGGGAATGGCGCCGGAAAGCTTGGGCGCGTCGCCTTTGCGATTGGGGACGGCGCAGGCTACGGGATAGATGACGATGTTTTTCGAAGCGGAATTGTTCTCGGCGGAGTCGGCGTCCAGGATGCCGTGGACGTTGCGGGCGAATTCGAGGAAAACGTATTGAAATCCGCCGCAGGTCGCGAGAAATGGCCAGTCGCGGCGGCGGGCGAACTCGATGCCTTTCAGCATGCCGTCGAAACTCTTGTAGGGGCTGCCGGGCGCGGCCCACAGGCCGTCGAAACTTTCGAGAATCTTTTCGGCGTCGGGTGAGACCAGCGAGGGCGTGGGAATCCACTCCGATTCGACCTTGCTGCCCAGCTTGCGGGCGGCATGCTGGATGGCAGCTGTGGTCGCCGGATGCGAGCGAAATTCAGGATTGAAATCGCCCAGAATCCCAATGCGGGTGGCATCGCTCACTTGAGCATTGTACTAGAGCGCTTTGGGGACGCCGGGCGCGGTCGTCGGAAGTTGGTTAGAAGGTTGGTGCGGTGGGGCAGCCGGGAAGGGATTGAGAAAAGGCTTCACCACAGGGGAGCACAGGGGGGCACAGGGTACGGCGAGGAACTTAGTGGAAGAGTTGGTTGACGTTGAACAAGACGTAGAGGCTTAGCAGGGCTAAGGCAGGTCCGCCCCAGATCATCAGCGTACATTTCCAGCCGAGGGAGCGGGCGACGTCCTGCTGGCTGCGCCAGGAGATCAGAAAGGTTTTGTTGTTGGTGCCTTTCATCAGAGTGACGGGTGGATGAGGATCGAAACTTTCCGGTTGGCCGTTGACCGGGTAACCGGGATCCATGCGCACCTGACTGGAGGAGCTTCCAAGTCCAAGGGCAAGCCAGGCCGCGGGATTTGAAATTCCTGCCTTCGTGAGCGCTCCCGCCACTTTCTGCTGCTGAGTTTTATCTGAGGGGTTGGCAGGGCTGGAAGGAAGGCGAACCACTTGCGAGCGGTCTGGCGTCGGACTCGCGGACGCGCGAGCGGCGAAGGCGTTTACGTTTTCGGCCATCGTCTGAGAAGATCTGGCGTCAACGGAAGACGAGGATGAACTGCCGAGCGATAAGGAGAATCCGCCCAGCGAGAGGCTTTGCGATGCGCGTCCGAGGGAGGAAATCAGGTTTGCCTCTTGATCGTCTTGAATGGCCTCGGGCTTGACCTCGATCCCGGGGTTGTCGCCCAGAGTACCCAGGATAAACAAGGCGTTCTTGGGCTTGATGCAGCATTCTTCGACTTTGATCTTGTTGCTGGTGCTTACGCCGTGGCGAGCGAGGAAGCTGTGGACGTTGGCGGGAGCAGGTTCTTTAGTGGTGAAAAAAGAGTCGCAGAATTCCTGCTGGAAGTCGCGATGCAGGTCAAGGTCGGCGCCGCGCGGATCGACCAGCAGGCGTCCGGTATTGTCGTCGAGGAAGAAAGGCACGTGCCTGCACTCACTCGCGATCTTCACCCACTGGTTGTTTTTGCCACGACGGCGGTATTCCCAGACTTGCGTGCGGTAGTAATAGCAGGGGCGCGCGGTGATCGGAGCGACCATGGAGTAAGGTCCCACGGCGAGGCCGCTGATTTCGACCATGCCCATGGCGGCGCTGCGAATCTTCGAGAACGGAGTGTCCAGGATCAGGCGGCGGCGCAGCAGCAATTGAAAGCCGTGGAAGAAAAGATAGATGCCGGCGGCGAAACCGATGACGCACCAGACAATCAGGCCTCCGGGGTTTGACGAGCGCAGCAATGTGAAGGAAAGAGTCACTGATGGAGTTCCGGATTTGAAATCAAGAGGGACTGAGCCCAGGGTCAGCGTAAAGGAAGGGGAAGTGACGACGCAGCACAAAAGGCTGGAGCGAGCTTACGTTGGTAATTGAGAGATAAACCTTTCACCACCCTTCGATTTCCCCCTCGGCTTCGCTCGTGGCTTGGGCAAAGCGGGCAGGCTCCGGGCACGGAGGTGGACAAGATGCTCTCGGCGCCTTGCTGAAGCAAACCGCCGAGCTGCTGCCGGCCGACGCCTCGGATCGAATCATCTCCGCGGTGCAGCAATGGTCCGCTTCACAAGACGACGATCTGACCGTTCTTATCTGCGATTACGCTGCTCGTGAAGCCTGCGAGAAACTGGAACCCGGAGACTGACCGCTGCCTGCTCCTAGCGGGCAGGTTTCGGGTCCGAAGCTTTCAGGGCGCGGTCCATCGCGTGCGCGGTCTGGGATGAGAGGCCGAATGCTGCGCGGGTTTTGCTCGGCAGTAAGGCGAGCAGTTCGTTCGTGTAGTGGCGGCGGCCTTTCTCAAAGGAACGGTCGAAGCGCGCACGGTATTCCTGGAAAGAAAGATCGGAATTGTCCCAGTCCACCAGTTCAGGATGTCCCGTAACCACAAAGCCGTAGGCCAGTTGGTCGAGGACGTTGGTAGTCACGGGGAATTTCGGATCCCGGAACAGCTTGTGCAGTTCCTCGAAATCCAGAGGTGTATGAAACCACGCCCGCTCTAAACAGGGGCCTCCTGTTCGCACCTGGTAAATCCGCTCCATCGTGGCCTCGCGCGATGAGAGCTCCCGCAGCCAGTGGCAATTGGGCGCGTCTTTCTTACTGCGGTCGCGCAGGGCCGGCTTGATCTCGGCCAGGACACCGTGCTGCCACTCGTCGTCTGCGGGAACAATCATGATGTGTAGCGTGTTCGAGGTCAGCTCGTAAGGGCTTTCCGGCACCGTGGTCTCAGTGACCGGGGGCGCATCGAGCGGATACACGCGACGCGAGGTGATGTTCACCGTATGCTCGCCGAGCTGGCTATAGTTCAAGTATCCGGGCGACCAAAGCTCCACTGGCTCACTGCCGAGCTTCACCCGGTTGCTGTCGACGGCGAGCACCGGCTTCTCGGGCGCCCCTGGCCACCCTTTTCGCGGATGGTAAGCGTGATAGCAGACCGGGCCGCCGATAGGTTGCGTTTTTCCGGGCTTGCGATTGAAGATGTCCGCCGTGGCAGTGTACTTGCCACAAATTGCAGTCTCCAGCAGGTACTGATACTGACCGGCGACAGTGCTGCGATAACGCGTCACCAGACTAACTTCTTCTCCCATGTGGTAAGTCGTGCGGCCGTCCACTGTTGCCAGTTCCACGCTTACCCCGGGAGGAGTTGTTTTTGCCGAGGCAGGTTGATTTTGAGATTGGGAGATCGCCAACTGCGTGCAGATTGCTATCGTCAGAGCAAGAGATTCAAGGCTGCGGGGGCAAGACATATTGGCTTGGACACCGGAGATCGAAACGATGTGCCAGTGTCAGGCTGGTTCTCAGCGGCCCAGCCCAAAGAAAACTTGACGACCGGGACTCGTGGCCTCTGAGCTACCCGCCGGCCTTCAACTCGGTCAGCACCTGCTTGGCGATTTCCTTCAGCGTTTCGAATACGCCGACGCCCTGGAAGGCTACGGCTTCCACGACTGGTTCGTTCTTCTTGCGAAGTTCCGTGTTGAGCAAATCTACAGGCAGAATGTTGGGCAGATCGCGCTTGTTGAGCTGCAGCACGTAGGGGATTTTCTTGAAGTCATAGCCGTGCTCTTTCAGGTTCGACATCAAGTTGTCGAGGGCTTCGACGTTGGCGTCCATGCGCTGTTCCTGGGAGTCGGCGACGAAGACAATGCCGTCGACGCCACGCAGAATCAGCTTGCGGCTGGCGTCGTAGAACACCTGGCCGGGGACGGTGTAGAGATGGATGCGGGTCTTGAAGCCGCGCACTGAGCCCAGGTCGAGGGGCAGAAAGTCGAAGAACAACGTGCGCTCGGTCTCGGTGGCGAGCGAGATCATCTTGCCTTTTTGCTGGTCCGCGGTCTTCTGATAGATCACCTGCAGATTCGTGGTCTTACCGCCCAAACCGGCGCCGTAATAGACGATCTTGCAGTTAATCTCGCGGGCTGCGAAGTTGATGAAACTCAAAAGGGCTTTCCTCGAACGCGCGGCGGCACACCCCTGCGGACGCTTCCGCGCACAATTGTCCCTGCGGGGGCTTGATGGTTTTATATCACACGCCCTCTATCACTTGCAGGTTACTCCTGTGGCCCCCGGGTAGCTCTTTGGTGGGATCAGGCCCAAGGCTCTACAATGGGAGGCGATGACTAACCACTCGGCTTTTATCTCCAAACCGCTGCTGCTGGCCGCCCTCGTGGCCGGCAGTATTCTCCCTTCCTTCGGACAAACCCCAGCTTCCGCACCAGCATCGACGCCGGCGCAGGCCCCGGCGGGGACGACCGCGGCTCCGGCGAAACCGGCGCCCAAAACCGGAACTACGGCCAAACCCGGAACTGCTGCCAAGACCTCAACTGCCGCTAAGCCTGGCCTCGCGCTGACCACTGCCAAGCAGAAGCGGAGCTACGCCATCGGCTCCGACATCGCGAAACAGGTGGGCGGCCGCTTCAAAGCCCAATCCCTGGATGTGGATCCGGCGATGCTTTCACGCGGATTCCGCGATGCGATGACCGGGGCCAAACTGGCTATGACCGACGACGAAATAAAGGCCACGCTCACCGAGTTGCGTACTCAGATGCAGGCAAAGCAGGCGGCTGCCAATAAGGAAGCTGCGGAAAAGAACAAATTGGCCAGCGACAAGAACAAGCAGGAAGGCGATGCATTTTTGGCGGCCAACAAGGGCAAAGAGGGCGTCACGGTTCTGCCGAGCGGGCTGCAGTACAAGATTCTGCAGGCGGGCGAAGGGAAAAAGCCCACGGCGAGCGATACGGTGGTGTGCAACTACCGGGGAACGCTGATCGACGGTGCCGAGTTCGACAGTTCGGCCAAACACGGTGGGCCGGCGACGTTTCCGGTCAGTGGCGTAATCAAAGGCTGGACTGAGGCTTTGCAACTGATGCCGGTAGGCTCGAAGTGGCAGCTGTTCATACCCTCCGATTTGGCTTATGGCGAGCGCGGAGCGGGTGGCGACATTGGGCCGGGCGCGACCTTGATCTTTGAAGTGGAACTGGTGTCGATTCAGGATAAGGCGGCGGAGAAGCAATAGGGTGGAACTTGAGCTGCGCTGAGTCGAAATAAAACCTGATCCGAAATAAAATTGGATGGTCCATGAATAGTCCTGTCGCGTCGGGCCTATCTTGCCCGGGGCTGGGCGGCCGGGCAGTACTTGTCTTTCGCGTAAATTTTCAATCCGGGATGATCGACTCGGACCTCGAGATCTTGGCACTTTTCGCTTAACGAGGCTCGGGTAGCGTAGCCGAGCGTGTACTGGTTGCGCACGTCAGAGGTGATTGCCGCGTAGGCGTCGGCGATGGCGTTGCGCGAGAACTCGGTGTAGGGCTGCCCGCCCCCGGTGTAGGAAGTGTATTTCGGCAGTAGATCGCTGTAGCCCTGGCGGGGCAGGTGGAGTTTCTCGATCTTGTTGTATACGGGTAAGGCGGAGCTTTCCACGGCCACGGCCTTCACCTGGATGCCCTGGGCAAGCAGTACTTTGATGACATCGCTATAGCTGGCCCTGCTGCCCAGTTCGCGGCCGTCACTGACCACAAAAATCACTTTGCGGCGGGTGCGCTCGCGCTTGCTCAGGTCGATGGCGGCACGCAGAATGGCGTCATTCAGAACGTGGGCTTCGCGGGGTGGAGTGTTCACTGGCACAGACGGGCTGCCAACGGGAATCCCGTTGACGATGGGTCCCTGGGCCATGGGGCCGTTTAACACCGCCACTCCGTTGTTGTGGCCGGTTTCGGTCTTCATCTGATTCAGCAAGGCGGTAAGCTTTGGTCCCGTGCCCTGGTAGCCGCTGACCTGGCTGACGGTGCTGCTGTAGGTGTAGAGGGCAACTTCGTCATAGATGCTGAAGGCGCCCACCAGCGCGGAAAATGTCTGATTCACCTTCTGGACCGCAACGTCGGGCATGCCGAGATCGAGCACGATGGCCACGGACAGTTCAAACGGGTCGGTGGTGAAGAACGTCAACTGCTGTGCCTTACCGTTCTCGAGCACGGTGAAGTCGACGGGGCGAAGGCCATCGACGCGGCGCCCATCTTTGTCTTTCACCATGACCGGAATCTGCACGAAGTTGACGGTGGTCACAATCTTCAGCACATCATCCTTGGGATTCATCTGGTTTTTCGGGTTGGCCGGAGTGCTGCCCGGGGGCAGGGTCTCCACCGGCGGCATGGCTGGACGAGGCGAGGTTTCAGCGCCCGGCGGGGCGGAATCTGGAGTTCCGGCCGCTCCTGGAGTTTCGTCTCCGCGCCTGTTGGCGGGCGCGGGCGGCAGGTTCGTGGGGAAGGACGGCACGGGAGGCTGCACGACTGAGGGCGCGTCTGGGATGTCCTGCGCTGGCTTCTGATCCTGCGGGGCAGGCTGGCTGGCAGCCGACTGGGCCTGCGCCGGAACGACGAAGACCTGAGACCAGACGATGACCAGCGCAATTCCTGCCAGGCTAGGGATCGCGGTTTTCCACCAACTCTTGTTCATATCCGTTTTCCCGCTTGCAGACTTCATTTGGCCTCTCGTTGGTGCACGTCCGATAATCCCATAGGTTGGGATGCTCATACCGATCGATTTGGTGCATCTAAGCTTTAGATTAGAAGCTACAAATCGGACCTTACCAGATTAGACTATCCGGAGTGGGTTGCTGGCAACTCTGCCCCGGCCGTAAAGGTATCCAAAGAGAACACCGAATGCTCAAGACTTGTGCGGTACGTCCCCTGACCCTAATTGCAGCACTAGCTTACCTATGCCTGATGCTGGCGCCGTGCTTTGCGCAATCCCCGGCATCCTCCGCAAAGCCGGACAGCGCGCCGCAGGCCAAGACTGAGGGCCAGACCGCGCCAGGTCAGACCGGTTCCGGTCAGACTGCGGCCAGCTCAGGCGGCGACGATCAGAAGCCGCAGGAGACACTCAAGGTCAACGTCAACGTGGTGCAGCTCTTCTTCAACGTCAAGGACAAGAAGGGCACGCTGATTCCCAACCTCAACAAGGCCGACTTTGACATTGCCGAAGACGGCAAGCCGCAAGTCATCAAATATTTCACCGCGGAATCGAACCTGCCGCTCACGCTGGGAATTCTGATCGATTCCAGCGGGAGCCAGCAGCGGGTTCTTGACATGGAAAAAGAAGTGGGTGGTGCTTTCCTGAAGCAAATCATCCGCAACAACGACGAAGCCTTCGTGATTGGCTTCGATGTGGATGTGGATCTGTTGCAGGATTTCACCAACGACGTGCATCGCCTGCAGGCGGCCCTCAACAAGGCCAAAATCAATATTGGAGGAGGAAGTCTTGGACCTCCAGGGAGCGGCGGGGGACCTATTCCCAGCAGCAATCCGCGGGGCACGCTGCTCTATGACGCGGTCTACTTATCCGGCCATGACATGCTGTCCAAAGAGACCGGGCGCAAGGCGATGATCCTGCTGACGGATGGGGAAGACCAGGGCAGCCAGCTGAACCTAAAGGGCGCCATAGAAGCTGCGCAGAAATCCGATTCCATTGTTTATGTGCTGCTCTGCGCTGACCGCGGGTTCTACGGTTCCGCAGGCATCGGTTACAGCGGTGAAGGCGAAATGAAAAAACTTACTGAGCAAACTGGAGGCCGGCTGATCAACGTGGGGAATAACTTCCAGAAGCTCAGAGACGCGTTCGACCAGATCGCCGCCGAACTGCGCAGCCAGTACAACATCGG
>Ga0209415_10013238_pt1 | contig 13624 bp, 3 predicted proteins | sample PeaSoiSIISIP2007_FD_187696 | JGI IMG/M metagenome (GOLD analysis project Ga0209415, IMG submission 187696) | Peat soil microbial communities from Weissenstadt, Germany - SII-SIP-2007 (SPAdes) (version 2) | ecosystem: Environmental > Terrestrial > Soil > Wetlands > Peat | place: Germany... | reverse complement strand
GTTGTTTACGCCAGCCGGATTGAATTTCTGCGTACCACAGCGGTCGCGGCTCTTTCAGTCACGCTCTCGACAGACGAAATCGGCCAGCTCGAAGAGCTCTATCAGCCGCATTCCCTTCCGGAAGTGATGACGAGTTGTGGGTGAATCCATCCGCCCCAGTCGCCTACCACGACATGATCAGCGTCTGCGCATCGTGGTAGTGTTGCTCCGGGTCCGCCTCCGTCGATGCCGGCCAGCGGTCTCTGTCCAGCACCGCCGACATTGTGTACACGCCCGGCCCCAGTGACACCGCGCCGGTGGACAGGATCAGGAGCGAGGTTTCCGCGCCATTGCTGAGAATCGTCATCGGGACGGGCACTTGGATCGTCTCCCAGTGTCCGCGCAGGATGGGTCCGATGACACCCCCGTGAATGATCGCCGTGGAGCCGGAGGTCAATGTCGCGACCGTGCTCGCGCCAAACCGCTTCGTCGCCTGTGCCAGGGTGAGTGTCTCGACCAGCTGGCCGCCGCTCTCGGGCGCATCAAAGATCTGGATGGGCGTTCCGCTCGCGCCGCCGTCCACGACGCGCAGTACCTGGTCGTCGGTCGATAGTGTCGCCGCACCGGACGCCGCCACGCGGTCCGCGCCGAACTGCAACGCCGTCAGCGCGCTCAGATCATCCTGACTCGGCGCGGCTTCAACTGGGGACGCGCTGGCGAGCGCCATCGCCGCGACGCGCGTCATGGAAAAGGGCACATGTGCCACCGGCTGGACCCAGACCGGCGCGCTCACCCACACGCGCGTGGCCACCGTCACGCTCAGCGTCACGTCGCGCGTGATCGAGATCGGCTCCGGTGACTCCATCAGGAATCCGAACGTGCCGTTGACGTCGGTCAGCCGCGAGAGGGTGACGCCGAGCCGATTCTTTCGCAGGCCGAGGGTGAGTTGCGTCAGGAACGCATCGAAGAGCTTCTGGCGCGCCTGCGGGTCAGCCGACGCCTGCATCGCCGGCGCGATCGCGCTCGCGTTCGCCGGGTACACCGATGCGATCGACGCAGGCGTCCCGCCAAAGGCGCCGGCGTGCAGCACCGCCGTCGTGCCGTCGTACGTGCCAAGGTGCTCGGCAAACGAGTTGAACTTGCTGGTGATGAACTCGAAGCTGAAGATGTCGAGCGCCCCAACCGCGATGCCGGCGAACGCCGCCACACCATCGGCGACGAGGGCCACGCGCCCCTCCCGGACCGCGTTGCGCGTCCCGTCCACGGAGACATCGCCCACGGCCGCGCGCACGACATCGTCGTAAGCCGTCACCGTCAGCAGCGCCGGCCCCGCCAACGGGACGGTCGCACGTCCGAGCTCGGTCTCGGTCGATCCCACACGCGACCGCACGACGAGCGCATGGCCGCCCCCGTCGATCTCGATCGTGCAGATGATCGCTTGGGAGACCGGGGTGCCACTCCCGACGCCAACCGCGATGCCGGCGGCCTGCGCGTTCCGCAGGTCGATCTTGGAGTGCGCCTGCAGATGGTCCCAGTCGCTATCCCCACAGGTCGCGTAGTGCCGGCCCCCGCTGTCCGAGGGCGCGATGAGGTTGCCACTGCCGTCCACCGACCACGCCGTGGCCGCGGCCGTCCCGTCGGCCTGGGCGGTGAAGGCCTCGGCGTCGTAGATGTCGAACCCCGTGCGCTCGGTGAACGCGCCGTCCTGTTGTCGCACGGTCGCGCGATATCCCGTCCCCGGTTCCCACGGGCCCGCGGCGCCGGTCGCGTCGATCGGTTCGTGCAGGAGCACCTGGCTGGCATGGTCGGTGTCCGGCGTGCCACACGACGACCCGGATGCAACCTGCGCCGCCTCGTAGCGCTGCACGAGCAGATCGTTCGAGGGCGCGTAGCGGGTCTTGGCCTCGGCGAACCCGGGCACCGCGACGAACGTCAGGGGCGGCCGGGGGTGTGGACGGTGCGCCGCGATCCAGTCGGTGCTCGGAACGGTCAGGCGCTGCAACCCACTGAGCGACACGACCCGGTCGACGTTCAACTCCAGCGGGAACATCTGCGCCTTCTCGGGCGGATCCGTCGGCCCCGGCGTCCGATCGATCGGCAGGATCGAACTCAGGGAGTTCTCGAAGGCCAGCACGCATGGCTCCTGCCGATAGAGCGGAATCGCGCGCTGGATCGGGTAGGTCGTGTCGACGTGCAGACGAATGTCATCGCCGACGTTGGGGCACGCGTTGAGGCCGGGCAGCCCTTTCGTGCGGAAGTACAACGCTTCGCCGAGCGTCAGCTGTCGCGTCCCCTGCGACGCCGTGCCGAGCGTCACGGCCGTCGTCACCACGACCTCGTAGTCGTGATTCGGCAGAAATGCCAATTTGCCCGACGCATCCGATCCTGGCGGCCCGACGTTGGACCCATTGTGACATGCCTGGAGACTGGCGATGTACGCCAGCACGTCGGCCACGGTCATATAGCTGGCGTCCTGCAGCTCGATGCCGGCGTACGCGTTGTAGCCCGAGCTCGCATACGCGCTGGCACTCACACCGACGAAGACAGCCTCCGGGTCGATCTCCACGCGCAAGGTGATCCGCGTCATGCCGGCGATGGCCGCGGCATCCGACAGCGTGAGTGTCGCGGTCGTGCTCCCCGCCGTGCGGAGGTCTATCGCTTGCTGTGCGACTAGGGTCAGACCCAGGTACCCCTCGAGGTACAGCGTCCCCGGCATCGCCATCCATTGCAGTGACGCGCTGGCCGTGACCACCGGCGCGCTGCAGTCGACGTGCCCCAGCGTCATCGAGGTCCGTGGGATGACGCGCGCCACGTTGGTGCCCGTGACCGGCCAGCCCGGGCTCACCGTCGGCGTCGGGGCAACGTCCCACGTCCACCAATACCCGTCCGGCCGAGGGCCGATGAACTGCTGGCGCGCCGGCGCGCGCGTGCCGGGGGCGAACGCGGCGTAATCGATCTCGTAGGGACGCGGGAGCTTGCCGCGGCGTTCGTTGCAGCATGGGAAGCCCGGGTCGTTTTTCAGGCCCTCCTCATCGTCTTGCGGGTTGCTCGTGGTGAACGAGTATGGCGACGCGCTGTTCATCAGCAACCGCTTCGGCGCCAGCTTGCCATCAGCGCGGGAATCGGTGTCCCACACGAACGTGAGATACTCCGGCGCGACGCCGCCGATCGACAGTTGCGTTTGGGCATCGGTGAGGAAGTCACTCCACTGCCCGGCCGTCGGCCCGAAACGGGGCGTGCGGCGCACGGCGATCGACTGCAGGCCGTATCGCGCGGTGATGTCCTGCACCTGCTGGACGCCGGTATCGGTCGTCCCGCCATAGGTCGACGTGGCGATGCCGCTGTCGTTCGACACGGGTTGGGTAAAGTCGATTGTGATCGTCGCGTCGACCGACACCAGCGGCACATCCTGCGACAGCGTGTCGGCGATCCGCACGCCGCTCAGCCCATTCAGCGTGTTGAACGTGTAGACGTTCGTCGGATCCTGCTTCCCGTCGCTCAGCCCCGGCACCAGGAGGGGTTGGGCCTGGCTCTGCGTCGGGTCGAGCCCCGACGACTGGGAGAGGCATTGGGTGAGCGTGGAGGTGTCGAACGGCTGCGGGCTCTGCCAGGTCTTGTCGAAGGCGAACGTGACGTCGGGCAGAAACCACGGCGTGTCGATCTTGACTTCGCCATGCAGCGTGATGTACCACGGCGTCTTCCCGAGGTACGTGATCTTCATCCCGATCTCGGCGCCAAAACTGAAGATGAAGAACAGGTTGATCTTGAACCCGATCTGGATCCAGAACTCCACGCCGCTCGAATCGGAGCCCGTCTTCCACGTGCCGATGATCAGGCCGAATGAGCCGAACAGAATGAACGCCCCGATCCCCCACGTCGCGCTCGCCGTGATCTGAATGACGAGGGCGAAGCCTTTCGGGCCGCCATCGACGATCTGGACGCAGAGCGCGATCAACCCCTTTTCGACCATCACCCAGATGTCGAAGTCGATCTTGAGCGTGAGCCACGTGCTCTGGTCGGCCAGCTGTCCGATGGCGAACGTCCACGGCTGGTTGCCGACGTAGAGGGAGCCGGTCAATGTGGCGATGTTGGCCAGCCACGACGGGACGCTCCCCGACGCGAAGTCGCTCAGCTTCAGGCTGACGCCGATCATCACGCCGAACTTGCCCGTGCTGATGTCGTACTCGATGGCGACGAACGCGATCGGCTTCGGGTTCTTCAGGAGGTACAGGTCCCCGACGATGAGGATGCCAGTGTCGGCCGCGCTCTTCGAGACGAAAATGAAGACGTCGATGTGCATGGCGCCGCCGGCGCCATTGAACGAGAACCCGACCCCGACCCCGACCGAGAAGGCGCCGTCCTCGGGGTTCCAATCGGCGAGCGTGCGATTCGCCGGGAAGTTGAGCGCCTGGTCATGTTGCTGATGCCACTTGAGCAACGCCATCCCCTCGCCGTCGGGGAACGTCGAATCGAGGTTCGGCGCCATGTTGTCGGCGACGAGGGCGCGGACGTCGTAGAGGCCGAACGGTCCGGCGGGGATGTATCCGACTGACAGAGCGGCGAGAAAATACCCGAACTGCTGCGATGGCGTGGCGATGTTCTTTCGGCTGCCTTTTACGAACTCCGCCGCCAGCTGGAACGTCCCAAACCCGAGCGCCAGCGACACGCTGACGCCAAAGCCCCACTCGTCGACCGCCCAGCCGCTATCGGTGTAGTCGCTGATGTAGCCAAACCCGGCGACCGTCACCGGTCCGTAGCTCAGGTTCAGGAAAATGCCATCGAGCTTGACCAACGGCTGCGACGCGTCGCTGTTCAACCGGAAGCGCAGCCGCCTGACTCGGATGCCAAACCCACTGCTCGACGAGTCCGAGCTGTTGCCCGAGGGCGTCGTGCGCTGTCCACCGCCGGCGCCGATCGCCACGCCGCCACTGAAGGAGAAGTACGGCGTCCCGTTGGGCTCCTCGACCCACCCGAGCTCTTCGATGATGACGTGGACGATCTTGGCGAAGATGATCTGCATGCCGTTGGGCATCTGCAGCCCTTCGAGCGACACATTGCCGAGCTTCCAGCCGACATCGCGGACCACGATCTGTAGTTGCTTCCCCGTGAGCGACGCGATCTGGAACGCGCCGGCGGCGGCCGGCGGTTGACCGGACACGAACAGATCGCCCAGCAGCTCGAAGCAGTCCTTAAAATCGAACTTCTGGCCGAGTCGGGTGATCGAGACGCCAAACTTGAGCCCGACCACCCCGACTGTGGTCCCGGCGATCGTCATCTGCGCCGGGGTCGTGGTCGGATCCAGCACGATGCCCGCGTTGAGCAACCAATCGGCGTCGACGCCGACCGTCGCGCCAATCTTTTGGCCGCTGGTGGTCTGGTAGATCAGCGCGGTGTCGAACAGGACCTGCGGCTGGTCGTTCGGGTCGACGGCGTTGACGTCGCCGGTCTGAAAGAAGAAATCGTCGACCTCCAGCGTGAGGGCCGTGCCGCCATTACCGCCCTGGCCGCTCGAGGAGTACAGTGGGATCTGCAGCGGCGCATTGGTGAACGAATACGCCTGCTGGATGTCACCCCGGTCGGTAATCTTCCGCCGAAAGCCGAACGTGCCGTGCGACGGGATCGGCCCGAGCACGCCGAAGAGCGGGATGACGACATCTTCCATCACGAGCTCGAGCGTGCTGACGTTCACCGCGCCCGTCTGCAACCGATTGCGGAGGTCGGTGAACGGCGACTGCGAGAGATCGATGTCGATGCTGCGAAACCCGAGCGCGCCTTTGACGGGCGGATTGGAGAAGAACGAATCCAGGTCGTTGTGGGCCCATTCGTAGTAGTCGCGGCGATTGGGCGAGGGGATGAGCAGGATGTCGTAGACCGCCTTGGCCGGAATCCCGAGCCAGCGGCAGGGGCCCAGCGAAATCGGCACCGTCGGCTCGATGATGACCTCGCCTGCGGTCGTCACCTGGATCCGCACGAGCATGTCGAGTTCGGCGGGCTGCGTGTCGTCGTTCAACGTGTAGGCGAAACTGTCGATATCGGTCGGGTCGAAATCCCCCACCTGCACGGGCGGACTGGCCAGCGCGGTCGCCGTCCCCTCTTTGAGAAACACGGCGACCGGGAGCTTGTCGATGATCAGTTCCCATCCGCGGCCATCGCAGGCGAAGAAGACCTTGGCGGGATGGGCGGCATCGGTGACCTGTAGCTGGATCCCGACATCGGGCATGGCGCCCAGATAGAACGGCTGCGACGTCGCGGGGGCGCCGGTCACGGACATGTCGGCGGCAAAGGCGATCTGCCCCGGGGTGGTGCCAAAGTTCGCGGCGGGATCCACGCCCGGACGCACGTTCGTGAACGTCAACCCCTGCTGGAGATTGTTGACGATCGGCAACGAATCGTTGTTCGAGTGCAGGCCCTGCGTCATCGAGACCATCGTGCTCGGCCAGAGCGCCGCGGCGGCACCCGCACGATCGGCGGCGGCGGGATCGATGCCCAGGAGATCGAAGAAGCTGATCTTCACGGATACTCCGGTCCCGACACCGTCGACGTGGGGTCGAGGATGGTCGTCGGATCGGCCATGAGCGGCCAGACGTCGGCCTTGCCGGCGGTCTCTCTCGCGATCCCGATCAGGATCTGCAGCAGGAACCCAGGGATCGACGACGAGGGGCCGATCGGCACGTCCGGAGGCGCCGACCCGAAGAAGCTCAGGGGCTGACGGTGCGCGCCTTCGTACCACGTCGTCGTGTTGAGATACGGCAGCGCCGAAATGGGATCGGCGAACAACGACTGTCCCATCTCCGGCGACACGCCGAGGTGTTCGGCCATGAGGTGCGACCGAAGGATCCGGGCCGGGTTGGTGGGGTCGCTCCGCAGTCGTTGGGGAATCGTGAACGAGTTCATCTCGCCGTCGTGGTAGTGCCCGCGGCGATTGACGTTCGATGACCCGACGAACAGGAACACGTCGTCGATGATCATGACCTTGGCGTGGACGTAGATCCCCGGGATCTGCACCGCGAGGACCGGCGTCGTGGCGGGGTGCATGATCGGCTTGGCCCCCCAACTGGGCGCGCCGCCCGGCCGGATGATCTCGACCATCTGTGACGTCGTCGAGGGCGGGCCAGAAATCGCGTACACGAGCACGAGCTCATTGCCAATGAACGCCCAGAACGGCGGCGCCGGCAGACGGCCGACCGGTTGCAACACCGCCGTGGTCGCCCCGGCCGCGAGGTCGGTAGCCAGAGAGAGGCGCCCCAGATTCGTGACCAGACCCGGGATCTCGTGGAGGTACCGGCGCACCGGCATGCCGGTGGACAGTCGCCCGCCCCACTTGGCGCTGAGCGCATTCAGCACATCGGCGCGCCGGATGCTGCCGTAGGGCTGATCCGTCGAGACCGGCATCGTGATCATGAGGCCCTGCACACCGTTGTCCGCCGCGGCAAGGAGCGCATTCACGTAAGCGTTCGACGGGGTGAAATACTGGTCTTCTATATAGATGAAGTCCTTGGCCTGCTGGATGGCCGCGATGATCGTTCGCGTGCTCGTCGTCTCACCCGCCGGCGCAAACGTCAATGCCGGCGTGGGACTCCCGGACTTGGGCGCGAAGTACGTGCGGGCGATCTGCACGACGTGCGATCCGGCGTTGCCGATGCTGCCTGCCGCCGGGAGTGGGATCGGAATCGGCGCGCTGTGGAGGGTCGCCCGTTCGACGTACGAGCGAATGAGTTCGATGACCGCCGGACCGGTCAGGCGGACCTGCACATCATGAAACGGGTGCTCGGCGCGGTGGATCGTCGTGTCGGGCCGGTCGGAGTTGATGTCAATCCCGCCCAGGTACCCAAAGACGTCACCGCTCGCCGGCTTGACGATGACGTATTTCTGGTGGTACACCCCGATGTGATTGACGTCGTCGAGCGTGACGCCCAGGATCGTCGGGGGCACCGTCACCAGTGGATTGTCCGAGAAGGCGCAGGGGTACGGTGTCCAGGTCGCGATCGTCGGGTCGAGCGTTTGCAGCGCGTCCATGAGCGGCTTTGAAAACTCGAGCTCCGTCTCGGCCAGATACTCCGTCGCGCCGGAGGCCAGCACGGCGGTCAGCGCCCCGACCATAAGAAATCCGACGACGTATCCGGCCGGATCCGTCTGGAGCTTGAGCAGCAGCTGGAGCGGCGACAGCGCGGCGTAGACGACGAAGAGGATCGGGACGATGAAGCCCGCATCATCGATCGTCGGGACGTTCCATTGCAGGAATCGGTTGACGAGCAGGTGCACATCGACGCCGGCGCTGTGCAGCTCGGTGATCAGGTTGAGGATCGTCGTCGTGCCATCGCCGGGGACAAGTGGCCAGTCGACGGAGCTGTCCCGCAAGCTGCCCTTCACGAATGCCCAGCCGGCGAGGCCCACGGCGCCAGCGGGGTTGCCGCCCGACGGCTTGGCGCTCCGGATGTCGGTGACGAGCCGCGCGAAGTATGGGTTCCCTTCCTGGATCGTTTCGATGTTGCTGTTCGCGTGCCACCGCGCCACCTGCACGCCGGTGTCGGGCGCCTTCAGCCAGAGATCCGCATCGAGCAGCTGGACGATCCGCTTGCCGGGTGGGAGCTGGAGTCCGGCATTGGCGAAGGCGTCGAATGCCGTCGTCGACGGCACGTCCAGCGCCGCCACGATAGGGTTCGTCATCCCGGAGGCGACGACCGTCGCCTGCGACGCGGCGGGGACGGCGATCCCCGTGTCTCCGTCGGTCGTGAGGGTCACGGTCTGCGGCGCGCCGGCGTCGATGGCGACGGAGAGAGTGCCAGTCGTCATTGGAACGCCGCGGTGATCCAGCACGCGCAGGTTGCGCGCGTTGGGCAATGCGGCCAGATCGAGGACGAACTGGGCCCACGCGGTGTCGCAGGCGTTGCTCGCGGCGATCGCCTCCGCCCAGCTGAGCGGATCCCGACACATGCGATCCTGAAAGGCGAACGACAGGAACGCGGTCGATGTGCCCACACCGGGTGCGGTCGCCAGGGTGGCGCCGGCCACGAGCATGTCATCGGTCGCCGGAGTGCTCACCGTCCCCATCACGATGACCATCTGGACCGGTAGTCCACCCTGGATGGCGTTGAACGCCATCATGTTCATCTGTGGCAGCGGTGACAGCTGGAAGATCGTGCACGGCGAGGTGGACAGTCCCGGCACGGTCGCGGCCGTTGTCTGCACGATGCCGCCCGTGGCAAACGCGGCGATCGCCGTGCCCGGGGGGAGGCCGATCCACATGAGCGGGTCGCCCGCAAACCGAAGCGCGGGCGTCGTGCCGACCGGCACGGGCGCCGATGGGGTCAGGCGCTGCATGGCGACGCCGTGCATGACGGGCGTCATAAACGTCGTCATGCGCCGACTCCTGTGCTGAACGGTCCGCACGCGGCCGACGGCACGCCATCGGTGGTCATGGTGAAACACCACAGCGTGTCCCACTGTCCCTTCGTGGCCGGGATCGTGAGCGTGGCCACCCGCGAGCCGTCGGTGGCGACCGTGACATCCGGGTCGCTCAGCGCTTTGGCCAGCGCCGGCGCCAGCAGCGTGCCATCGGACAGTTGGAGACGAATGCCATCGGTCGGGTACAGATCCCGGCGATTGGGGATGCGCAGCAGGTCGGCCTCGCCTTGCGGCGACGGATTCGTGCCCGCTGGCGTAATGTCGGCAAAGAGGAGCGCGTGCACGGTGTCGGCATCGCTCGGCACGGTGACCGTCAAGGACACGCTGGTGTCGGTCGTGCTCAGCGATTTGAGTCGCGGCGTCGCGCCGGCGGCGACCGACGGGACCCTCACCACGACGGGGAGGATGGCGCCACCGTCCGACACGTGACCCAGCGTGTCCGCCGCGCGGACACAGTAGAAGAACCGCCCCGGTTTTGGCGGGAGCCGGTCATCGAACGGACCGACCTGATCGATGTTGGCGCTCAGTCTCGTAAAGAAGGCCAGCGGATCGCTGGACGCGACCACTATGTGGAGCAGATATCGGTTGGCGAGCGTCTGGGGGTTGGCGGACGAGAGTGTGGCCAGGACCGCGGCTTCGTCACCGGGATTGGCGAAGGCGATCGTTTCCTGCGTGCCGTCGGCGTGGGTCAGCGTCACCGCGTTGGCGACGACGGACAACGCCGACGTGATGTCGTCGGATGAGCAGCGCTCGATGGCGATCGGTGCGCCAGTGGGCAGCGCGCCGCCCAGCAGCGCGGTGAGGTCGAGCGACGCCAGCACCTGGCGACCAGTGGGCTCGTCGGTGACGACCTCCGGCACGTCGCCGAGGGGCGGCGGAACGGTGAACACGGGCTGGCCGTGGTAGCGGACGCCGATCGTGCAGGTCGCGATCGCGCTCTCGTTGCCGGGCCGATTGGCGTTGGGCCCCGAGGTGCGCTCGTCGGGCACATATGACTGACCGTCGGTCGCGGACACGCCGACCCACAGCGCGCCTCGGGGTTGCGAGGGGCTGAGCGAGAACACGTCGTAGAACACGTGCTGGTATGTGTCCGCCGACGTCAGCGGATAGATGGCCACGCGCTGGTCCCAGCCTGCCGGCCGCTGATGGAGCGGCTGCAGCGGTCGGCCAAAGACGATGGGCCCGATCACCGGGATCGTGGTGCTCAGCGTCGAGGCGGCCACCTTGATCGTCGTATTCGTGCCGGCGCCGTTGTCGACCACCTGGAACGGATAGTTGTTGCTGGTGATCCATTGCCCGGCGAGCTCACTGGCGACCAGCGGGAGATCGGTCGTCACGGCGAGTTGCCAGTTTGGCGACGCCGAGACGACGCTCGTGACCGACGCGTGCACGGTGTCGAGCGGCGCGGTCGAGTAGACGCGGAACTCGGTCGTGGCCGGGTCGACGTCGCGTTCCTGCTGTCGCCAGCCCCACTCGAGCAGGATGGCGTTGTTGTGCGTGCCCAGGAGGGCGATGTCGTCCGCGGTCAGCCCAGGCGCGCCCTTGAGAATGGCGCGGGCCCGCGGCCCGAGCGGCGCCGTCAGCAGCCCGTTGGAATCGAGGGGCGGCTCGGGCTGTGGCCCGACCGGGAGTGGCGGCGGCAGGTGTGTCTCGAGGCGCTCGATGTTGGACAGTGTGGCCAGCGTCCCGACGCGTCCGACGGCGTCCATCGATCGAATCTGATACTGATGCCAGGAGCCGAGCGGCTGGGCGGGCCGTTCTTCGCCGGTGCTCGGATCGGTCTGTCCGAACACGTCGCTGAGGTGCAACGCCACGCCGGCGTCGGCCGAGCGCGGCCGCACCTCGGGAAACACGACAGCGAGGTCACAGCCATAAACGAGCAGCACATCGGGCGCGACGTCGTCTCGTGAGCCGACCGTCAGATCGTCCCCGCCCTGGATCGGCTCCCACGATCCGTAGGTCGACGGCGGGACGACCGTCCGATGATCGATGACGTACGCGATCGAGTCCAACGGTGGGCCGGCATCGATGTCGTCAGGCCAGATCGGGATGCCGCCAACCGTCGCGGGGAGCCAGTTGAGTTTCATGCCGACCGGCGGTCGTGGCTGCACCGGTGTCGATTCGTCGATCGGCCCGGTCAACGTTGCGAGGGGTTCTTGCAGGTTCTCGATGGTGAACGGCACCGGTGGCACCGGGAGCGGCTCGGGCGCGTAGGTGATCGGCGGGGTCACCGCGTACACGTCGATGGTCCCACTCGCGCCTGACGGGACGCGTATGGCGTACAACGCGCCCGCGCCCGACAGGCGCAGTTGCGAGATCGGCTGCGCGAAGTCCAACTCGGCGAACGGTTGCGCGGGCACGGGCTGCAGGGTGGCAACCAGCGGCCAGCTCCAGGCCATCCCGCCCGCGTAGCTGAACGAATGATCGGCGTCGACGTCGAGAATCACTTTGGTGACGGGCGCTGGGAAATCGAAGACGGCGCTCCATGTGTCGAGCGACGGCAACAGCCAGGACGCGTCGGCGCTGTTGGTCGGAATCGCTACGCCGCGCCGGCTGGTGTCCTGCAGATTGGTGGCCGACGGCACCGGGTCGAGCACGACGGTCACCGGGGTCGGAAACCGCACGCCGAGCGCGCCGATAGTGAATGCCGCGGGCAGCACCGTCCCCGACGGCACGAGGTGGAAATCGTAGATCGTGTCGGACAGATCCGCCGCATCGAACCGACCAGTGATCCGGTAGATGTACGTCGATCCGTCGGTCAGTCCCTTGCGATCGGCGAAGCCGAACCCGAGGACGCGGCGCAGCTTCGGATGCATGATCAGGACCGAGAGCTGATGGTTGAGCGTCAGCTCCTCGTACGCCTGTGTGGTGTCGGGGCGCGCGAGGACGACGCGCTGACCGCTTCGCCCCAACGTGGTGGCCGCGACAGGCCTGCGCACCGTGGCCACGAACGCGTCGAAGTCGCCTTGACTCAGGGTCTCCGTCCCTACCAATCGATGCTTTGCCGCCGCGTACTCGGCCGTCCCTGTCGTGAGCGACGGATCGGCCTCATGAATCGGGAGGGTGAGCCCCTTCACGATGTACGGGGCCTTCGCCCACTCGGCGTCGGTCACGAGCGACTGCGCGACGCAGATCGTGAGCTCGTCGATGAGCCGCGCCGACTGGAAGTAGATGAGGATCGTATCGATCGACGGCGCGGTCAGCACCACAGACTGGGTCCCGTCGCCCACGCCAACAGCCACGCTCTTGCCGCCCGAGAGCGCGATGACCAGGATCGGCTGCTTGCTCGCGGCCTCCACCGTGACGCGGTCCATCGGCTCGGTCAGCTCTTGCACGAGCAAATCGAACGACGGCGCCTCGTAGCTGGCGGCGCCGTAGACGGCCGAGTGCCAGGAGCTGAGCGTGGGGCCACCAAGGGACGGGTCCCACACCCGGCTGAATGTGGCTCCCGTTTGCAATCGGAGCGGTCCCAGCGGCGCCGGGATCTCGCCGAGGAGCAGCAAGAGATCGATCATGACGCGCGTGATCGTCTCGCACTGCTGGCGCCAATCCTTTTGGCGGTATGCGAGGCGTTGGATGTCGTATCCGTGCGTCGAGATCGGCAGCACGTCCGGCCACGTCCAGAGCAGATGGATGCCCTTGGCGTCAGGGTCGAACCGGGGAATCCCAAACGCTTTCATGGCGATGGCGCGCTGTGCACTGGCGTGCTATGCGGCGTCTGGCCGATCGCGAGCCCGAATCCGGGTAACAGGTCGATCCACGCGGCCCGCGCGAACCCCGCGTCGAGGAAGAGGTGGCGGAACTCGTCCGGCGTGTGGAACCCGATCCACCCGGGATCCGCCCATTTGGCGAGGGGCGACGATAGGACGCATTGACGATAGGACGCATTAGACGGGTGTCCCGAGTTAACGGAAGCCCCGTTCTCAGACCCGCCCCCTGCCACAGCGCAGATTAGCCCCCCTATCACGCGCCAATTATGGCTCGCGCCGACGAATTGTCAAGCTTAATGTGGAGCGTGCGGCGTGTGGCGGCGTTGTGGTGCGCAAGAATTCTGTCAGCAGGGACTGAGCCTCAGAAATAGCGCGCCAAAAGCTCATAATCCCTCTTTTCTAGAGATCATTGTCGGCCAGGAATCGGCCGTAGTCGTTAGCTTCCAGCCAATGATAGAGGTGAACCTGGTAGAGGTACGACGCGACCATCTCTTCTCCCAGTTCATGAGTCTCCGTACATAGGAAAGGAA
>Ga0209415_10013237_pt1 | contig 13626 bp, 14 predicted proteins | sample PeaSoiSIISIP2007_FD_187696 | JGI IMG/M metagenome (GOLD analysis project Ga0209415, IMG submission 187696) | Peat soil microbial communities from Weissenstadt, Germany - SII-SIP-2007 (SPAdes) (version 2) | ecosystem: Environmental > Terrestrial > Soil > Wetlands > Peat | place: Germany... | reverse complement strand
AAACAGGAACTGAAACAGGAACTGAAACAGAAGCTGAAACAGAAGCTATTACAGGAGCCAGTACTAGAACCAATATCTGAAGGCCGTCAGAAGAATTTCATCAACCATATTAGGCCACGCTTTGTCCCAGGCGGAGCGCTTACAGTGCTCTACACGTTTTGCCTCGGAGGATTATCTTTCTTAGCCTTTGTGGTACTTGGGATCACTGGTTTCTTGCTAATGTTTCATTATCAACCCGGAGAAAGTACTGGTTTCAGTAGTCTTCTAACGATCGCCTCTGTAATACCCTATGGTGGCGTGATTAGAAATTTGCATTATTGGGCTGGTCAGGTCATGGTTGTCACAGTTAATCTCCATATGTTGCGTGTGGTTTGGACCCATTCCTACAAGTCTCCCAAGCAACTGAATTGGCTGGTAGGAGTGTCTTTACTAATATTGGTTCTGGTTCTGGATTTTACAGGTTACTTGCTGATCGGATCTCAAGAAAGTGGCGCGGCCGCTACGGTGGCTGTCAATATTTTGGGGTTAATTCCCGGGATGGGGACTAGCCTAGCGCAGATCTTGTTCGGAGAACCCACTTCATTAAGTGGAAGTACCTTAGTGGTGTATGTCTGGCATTGTCTTGGCCTGCCGCTGGTTGCTTTGTTCTTACAACTCTATCACTTTTGGCGTATCCGCCGTGACGGGGGAGTACGTCCGCTCTAAGGGGGAGACCATAATGGCACGTTCACCAATTAAACATCTCATCGAAAAAGAGGGCATAGCCGCGCTATTTTTTTTGGTTTTTTGTACGGCCTTAGCCCTCAAGTTTCCGGCAGGGGTCGGAACGAGTAATCAGGCTCCCTCTGTTTCGCATGCCGTTGCTCCGTGGATTTTCGGTCCGTTTCAAATTCTTTTATTATATCTACCGCCGTGGTTAGGCGCGCTTGTTTTTCCCCTGCTCTTAATAGCAGGCGTTGCAGGGTTACCTTGGCTGGTCGATCTTTGGGGTGTGAAGTCGGGTCAGAGGATTTTTGTTGTTTTTTTCGGTCTTATCATGATTCTTCTGATCTGGTTTATGGTTAAAGAATTTTGGTGGACGTAATTAATGAAGAAAACATTCTTGCTGGCCAGTCTTTTTCTGATCCTGATAGTGATTCTCGTCCTGAAACAGGGCACAACTCCTAGCTGGACTCACTTCCAGAAGGAGTATTTTGCTGAACAAATTTCTAAACTGCAAGCCCAGCTCGGAACTGTTAACGATGAAACCAAGAAACAACAGCTTCGACTAGGAATAGCAAGTTATCAAAATCGCAAGCCTGAAATTATTGACCTCATCCTTCCCAATGGTAAGGTCGAGCGCTGTAAAACCTGCCATATCGGTATTGAAGAAATATCAAACTCCCATCCCAGCAATACGGTGGGGTGTGCAGCTTGTCATGGCGGAAATCCTCTGTCGCTTGATGAATCGACCGCACACGCTCAAATGTACGGGAGCGGTCACCCTGGCTCTTTGAATGTCGTCTCTTTAAGCTGCGGGGGAACAGGGGCAAATGGAGTAGCTTGTCATGCTGGCAACCAGGAACAGGCGAAAAATGAAGTCGATTTAGTCAAAACTTCGCTCATGTCTACCAAAGCCGGAGAGTTAAGTGTTGTGCGTAGGATGTTTGGATTAGACAAAACAAAGGATGTTCCCGGACTCTCAAAGGGTCAGGTGGCATTTTTTTATCCTAATCCGCTGCAGGGACGACCGAACGAAATGAGTTTTCGACAGGACTGCCTGAGTCAATGTCATCAAAGCGGAGGAAATATCCCCCTGCCCCTATCTCAAAAGAGCAACGGGCAGAACGTATCAAACGATAAAATACAAGGTAATGGCTGTGAAACATGTCATGTTTTGACGAATCCCACGCATACGTATAGCGGTGATGATACAACAATGCCAGCAAATAATCTTAACCACGGAGTGGTCCATCGCTTAACGACCCAAATACCATACACTCAGTGTAACCAGTGTCATAACCAAGGAAACCATGATGCGCTTAAAATGGGATTCACAGTTCGCCCCGATCTAGCTAAGGTAGTAAGAGATTGGCAAGCTGGAGATACGACCTGGACGGACCGCTTGAGTGACTATTATCTACCAAGTGAAATTTTTGCAAGATGTGAGGTTAGCCTTGACTGTATAGATTGTCATACCAGGCAAGATGTCATGGGAGATGACCAGTTACACACATCCGAGTATGATGCCGTTCATCTGCAATGTCTTGATTGTCATGGAACCAAGGAACGACCGCCTCTAACCAAGAAAATTGATAATCTGCAGGATTTGGCGTTCGAAGAGCAGATAACGAATCCTCAATTTCCAGCGTTGCACATTGGAGATGAGATACTTATGACAGCTAAAGATGAGGAGTTGCCCTTTATACGACATAAGGGAGACAATTGGATTCTGAGTAGTCGCGTGACTGGGAAAACGTTCAATGTGCCCTTAGTTTTCGGTAGCCAATGCCAGCAAGTCCCCGATGAACAAGGGGCAGATTCATGCCATAGATGTCATGACCGAAGTGCCTTGCATTACTAGCATAGACCTTGATGACAAATCAATTCCACCACGATTCTTGAGCATGTTGGAGGTAGGGGCTTTTAATTGGATATATGTTCCCTTGTACTTGGCACGTTGGTGTTACTTCATTGTAAGTTTTGGGCATAGAATTTGATGAAGAAATATTTAATGCGTTGGTAGAGAAGATAGAAATTCTCACACAACGCATTTTTTGGTTGGAGAGCGGGATGAGGGTGGAGGAATAGAAGAGTAGACTGTAGTTCTGCATGGGGGTATCGCGAGAAGTAGCGTTTCCCTGAAGTTTTCAATTACTTGCTTTTTTTGCATTGCAGGAATCCAATTGCGTGACTAATTCCAGCTCCCAGGGGAATCATCCCATTGAAGATATGGTTGCTCCCTGTTAGGCTCAAATTAATAGGTAGTAACGGCATATTTTCGAGGTAATTCGATAAATGGAAATAAGTAGCTTGATTTTTGAGTTGAGGATTGTGGCTAAAGTGGGAGGCTGGAAAGAATTTTGTTGTAACAAAAAGGATTTTGGGAGTTCGTTTAGAATATTAAAATACGTGAATCTAGATGAAAAAATTGTGTCTCCAAATCCTACAGAAATCTGTGCCTGAAATTTAATGGATATTAGATTAATCCAACATACCATATTAAGGTAAATTGGGATTTATAAAAAGGTAGGAGAAGATTTATAATGAAGTTTTTTAAAAAGGAAGCACCTTGTCATGAGGCGGTTTGTATAATTAAGCATGTTGAAGATAGACTTGATGGGAAAATAGTGGAACCTCCTAAAGTGGATTATCCCATTCACAAAACTTTGTTTAAAACATTTGATAGACTTTTAACAAGTGAAGAAACAATGTCAAAAAATTCCAAAAAGATGATTAACATTACATCATCGTTAAGTAAATTTGATGTTGAGATGACATATTCTTCATATGAATTAATTAAATTTGCAAATGATATGTCAAATATTAGTGAATCTAATCTGGCAATAGTAGAAGAGATTACTGCAAATATGAATGAGGTAAATGGAACTATTGGTAAAACCTCTGATATAATGCATCGACTCCAATCATCTTCCGAAGGTTTAGTTAAAAAGAATGATGAAAGTATATTTCAATTGAATGAAGTTAATATATTAAAAGAGAATGTTACAAAAGATGCGACAATAATGAGTGAACAAATAAAACTGTTAGTTGAAATGGCTATTAAAGTAAATAATATAGTAGATGGTGTAGAATCAATAGCAGATCAAACTAATTTGCTAGCATTAAATGCAGCGATTGAAGCTGCAAGAGCTGGGGAAGCTGGAAGAGGTTTCGCAGTTGTTGCTGATGAAGTTAGAAAGCTGGCAGACAATACTAAAGCTAATTTAAAAGATATGAGAACTTTTGTAAACAATATTCAACAGGCAGCTATTGGCGGCCAGGAAAGTATGAATAATACAATGAATTCTACTAATAATATGAATTTAAAGCTGGACAATATATCTGATATCATCAAAGAAAATGTGTCCATGTTAAAAACCACTATTAAAGATGTGGATAAAATAACAGAATCTATGGGAGATATAACTGAAGCCACAAAGCAAATAAATCAAGCAATGGAATCGTCAGCTAAAGATGCGGAAAAACTAAACTACATGACACAGACTATCCAGGCTGATGCAACTCAAAGTGCAGAAAGTGCTAAAGAAATATCAAAAATTGATGAAGAACTTAGTGAGATCGTACGAGATATGATTTCATCTTTAAATGGTGGGAAGAATGCAATAACGAATGAGGATTTGCTTAAGAATCTTTCAAATGCGAAGGAAGCCCATCGTAATTGGTTGAAAGGTCTAAAACGAATTGCAGATGAAATGAAAATTTACCCTATTCAAACTAATTCGAAAAAATGTGCCTTTGGTCATTTTTATCATTCTATAAATGTAACGCATTCTGATATAGCTAGTGAGTGGATCGTAATTGATAAAGTACATGATGAGTTCCATAGCATGGGCATGAAGGTAATAGATGCTATTAATAGAAATGATTCAATACAGACGAATAATTTGTACTCTCAAGCAGAAAAACTATCTCAAGAATTAATTGTCCTAATAGATAACCTTATTATAGTTATTGAAAAGAATTCAGAATTAGGAACAGAAATATTAGGAGTTGCTAAAGGTTAAATTAATTGTCATATACAGAAAAGAACGTAAAAACAAGTTCAATCTTTTTCCCGCAGACAGGGCACGTGGAGACCTGTGTACTGCTATATAACAAGGATTATGCGGTGGGTGAAAAGGGCAAGAAAGTAACGGTTGAGGTTGGGATGCATAAGTAAAAGTCGGATAATTCATTTATATTAAAGAGCATCTGCTGGATCATTAAAGTAGGTGCTTTTTAATATGGGTGAATATCTTCAAGTCCACAAGGGGAAATTTGGCGTAGCATGGGCAGTATGAAGAATATCTACTTAGGGCTTGAAACGATAGAGGATGAATTAACTATTGAGCAGATCGATGAAAGGCTTCAGGAGCTGCAGAGGGAGATAATGAGTAATGTCACGATGGAGTTTGATGATAAGGAATATTCAACACTTGTTACTGAAATTAAGCGTATGCAGGAACGGAGGCAGGGCACATCTCTTTGTCAGGCCAATGCAGGACTTGCGATCAGCAGGATGGTGCTGGTGCAAGCACACGATTTATCGGAAAATCTCATCCGTCTGGTACGTCAACCTTCGCGCGCTGGGCCAACCAGCCTTTACAAACACGTCAAGCAGTTCCAGAAGGGTATGCCGACAATCTGGGTTGTCTCGGAAGATCCCTCGAAACTCCGCTAGGTAACGCTCCACTAGTTTGACAACCAAATCGGCGGCCAAGGACTCGTACTGATAGCCGCCTTTTTGGTCGGCAAATACGGTAAGCCCAATACGGAGGAACACTCCAACCGGGTCCACTGGCACTATGTACTCTAGCGTCTCCAAAAGATGGTGAGGTTTTTACCCTGTCGCCATGTATCGAAGGCATCTCCGTCCCACCCCCGGTGTAAGATTAACGTTTTGATGCGCGGCTTTATTAACATATTGGAACGGTACTTTCAGGGTTAAAAATGATATAGTTATATTATTAAGCAGCGGACTATTCCCCGCGGTTATTAACTTTTTTTAAGCATAATTGATGATTGGCAGGGCTTAAAATGGAATACATAAGTGGAGTTGTCGAGAGGATTACCTTCGAAAATGAAGATAATGGCTTCAGTGTCATCAAAATAAAATCCAACGGTTATTCTGACCTCGTAACTGTCGTGGGAAGCCTGGCCGCTGTGAATGTTGGATCAATAATTCGGCTTAAGGGCGAGTGGAAGATGGACAGCAAGTTTGGGAAGCAGTTCGCGGCACAGGATTATCGTGAAACCCTTCCTGCAACAGTTGTTGGTATTCAGAAGTACCTTGGAAGCGGACTTATAAAGGGAATCGGGCCGGTGTTTGCTAAGAGAATCGTTCAACATTTTCAAGAAGACACCTTGAGGGTATTGGAGGAAGAAGCAGACTATTTAGTTAAAGTTGCGGGCATCGGACAAAAGCGAGTAGACATGATCAAAAAAGCCTGGCAAGAGCAAAAGGAAATTAAGAACGTCATGCTTTTTCTGCAAAGCAATGGAGTGTCCACAGTCTTTGCTGTGAAGATATATAAGACCTACGGAAATGACAGCATCGAAATTGTGAAGACTAACCCATATAAACTGGCGGATGACATCTGGGGAATCGGCTTTAAAACTGCTGATAAGATTGCCCTACAGATGGGTTTCGATAAGAACTCCTTCGAACGCTGTCGGTCGGGGATTGTGTATGTACTTAATGAACTTTCCAATGACGGACATTGCTATGGTACACGGGAACAGCTTCTGGAAGAGTCTGAAAAAATCTTAGAGCTTGAGAAAACTCTTATTGATACAACCCTTGATAGGATGATCGTGGAAAAGACCGTCATGCTCGATGAAGAAGAATCCATCTTTCTCCTGCCCTTTTATCACAGCGAACTGGGAATAGCGAAGAGAATGAAGGCCATTCTTTTTGTGGAGACTCTCTACCCTACGACCAACGTGGAGGGTATTATTGAAATGATACAAAAGCAGTACGACATCAGCTACGACGAGGTGCAAAAGGATGCGGTAAAGATGGCAGCGGCCTCGAAATTCATGGTGCTTACGGGTGGTCCAGGAACGGGTAAGACTACAACAACTCTGGCCATTATCAAGGTATTTCAGTTACTCGGTGCCAGAGTTCTACTTGCAGCACCAACGGGCAGAGCGGCAAAGAGAATGTCAGAGACTACAGGACTAGAGGCAAAAACCATTCACAGATTGTTAGAGTACAGGCCAACTGAGGGTTACAAAAAGAATGCTGAATACCCCTTGGAATGTGATGTTCTGATTATCGACGAGACTTCTATGGTAGACACAATCCTAATGTACAACCTATTAAAAGCGGTTGCCAACGAAACAGTGGTCATACTTGTTGGAGACGTTGATCAACTGCCGTCGGTAGGAGCTGGAAATGTGCTTAACGACATTATTGATTCGGATATCGTTAGTGTTGTTAAGCTCACAAGAATATTTCGACAGGCCCAGGGGAGCGCCATTATAACCAACGCCCATAAAATTAATAAGGGAGACTTACCAGACTTAAAGGGTAATCGTGATAGCGACTTCTTTTTTATAGAAGAAGATGAACCGACAAAGGTAGTCCAAACGATTAAAGAACTTTGTACAAAGAGGCTTCCGTCTTTCTACAATGTCGATTCTATCAACGACATTCAGGTTTTGTGCCCAATGCAACGGGGAGAAACAGGAGCGGTAAACCTCAATGTGGTGTTGCAGGGAGCTCTGAATTCCTCAAACGTTTCTATTAAATATGGGGGCACAGTCTACAGACTTGGCGACAAGATCATGCAGATTAAGAACAACTATGATAAGAACGTATTTAACGGAGATATTGGAAGCATCTCTAAAATTGACACGGAGGAGCGTACTCTCGTCCTATACTTTGATGGAAATTCAGTAGATTACGATGCCACGGAACTTGATGAGGTTGTTTTGGCTTATGCTACCACAATCCATAAGAGCCAAGGCAGTGAGTATAAGATCGTCGTGGCACCCCTAACAATGCAGCACTACGTGATGCTACAAAGAAATCTTCTATACACTTGTGTTACTAGGGCTAAGAAAGTATTTGTGCTAGTGGGTACGAAGAAGGCTGTTGCTATGGCAGTTCGCAATAATAAGACTTCAAAGAGGAATACTCGCTTGGCGGAGAGATTACGGGCTAATAATAACAATGATACGATGTTCGGCGAACGGGATGACTAACGCTATCCCTATCATCTTTCTCAGTTTATAATTACTAACTGTCCACTTTGATTCCCCACCAGACAACTACGGGAACATGAAAAGTTGCCGACAGCTCTGGAAAGTTGCCGATGGTTGCCAATATCGGCAACCGCTGAAAGGCAGGCCCCGCAAGGGCTGAGAGGTCAGGTTGCCTAGGTTGCCGATAAATATAATAGAAGTAATAATATATAGTATATACATAGGCGGTAGGTGGGGAGGGCATAAACACGTGTATTTGAAAGTCTGCAGAACTATCGGCAATCGGGAACTACGGCAACCTGGCGTACAGAGAGGTACATGTTGTTTATTTATTGAGAAGGTGGTGGTGTGAATTGAATACTGCGTACGAGTATCGAATCGCCTTCAGGGGCTCGGATGGAAAAAAGCACACCGACCACAAACTAACAGTTTCTACGATGCAGGATTGTTTCAGGCATATTTCCAGTTGGAATTTCAGGCTCTTCGTAAAATAGGTCTTGTTTTCAAGGAGGTAAAACATGGATTACATTTCACCGAAAGAAGCGGCGTTAAAGGTGAAACGGTGGTCTAAAAATACCATAGCGGCGGGTCGTCGTCATACCGTTGGTCTTAAATCTGATGGAACGGTGACGGCTGTAGGTGATAATAAATATGGCCAATGTGATGTAAGTAGCTGGCGCGATATTGTGGCAGTCGCGGCTGGTAATGTTCATATGGCGACGAACACGGGTAATGCTCATACAATCGGTCTTAAATCTGACGGTACTGTGGTGGCTGAGGGTTGGAATAAGCATGACCAATGCGATGTAAACGACTGGCGCGATATTGTGGTGGTTTCGGCGGGCCGTCGTACGGAACGACGCGAAACTAGGAACATGGAAATTGATTACTCGTCTAATTATAGGCGAGTTTTTTGTTTCTAGTAAACCTACCACCGTACTAAGGTTTCCATACTTACATAGTACGAATAGGATACTAATAAAATCTAAATGAAAGGAATGGTGTTATGTCTGAAAGTTGGCCATATCGTCCAAACAATCCCTCGGACGACTATTCTAGCAGACTAGATGCGCTAAATTCAATACTCGGCGGAACATGCTAATGGGCTGTCATATTTTGTCGTTCTGCGTAGGTTCCGCGTAGGTTCCAGGACCCTTCGCGAAACGACAAGTTTCGCCGAATGTGAACAAAGCCCTATTCTGGGCGAACTTCGTAGGGGTGGACTCTCTGCCATAACAACTACGTATTTCTATGTGACGGGTCACCGGAACTCTACATGATCATTGAAACTATATAGGCAAGATTTCCTACTGAACTTATTTGCCAGATCGTTTGGACGGTCTTGGTAAACAAGATGCGTAAGTGTAAAGATTATACGATATATAACTACCGGAGCATTTTGGGCGTGTGAGGTGGTTTTTCATTATGTGTTAACTTGGTTAATTTTACTAGTCTTGGAGGAAATAAGATGTGGATGTAGAAAGTTTAATGGTAGCGAGGGGGAATATTGTGAAGAAAATAGCTTTTTGTGGGAATGATTGTTCCGAGTGTGACTTAAGTTTCAAGTCGTTCGAAAAGACCAAAATATATTCTGAGAGCATAAAAGGAAAATGCAATGACGAAGATTACCAGATGTGTTATAAAGCCTTCTTTCTAAAAAAAGATAACTTGGACAATGCTCGTTCGTATTGAGCTGGGAGACATTTATTCTTTTTCCCGAACTTGGCATGTGACTATTCGGAATCGGTGAAGGGGTGTTGGATAATTGGCATCTCTGGAATAAGCTGAATTCAGACGCATCACTTCGCGCCGTTATTGGCGGGTCTCTCGCTTCGCAGTGGGCGAACCCCGCCAGGGTAAGGCTTGGAAAATTGGGCGTTGGGGATATGTCTTGGGCGGTGTCGGGGTATTAGTAATGGTAACTGGGATTTCCAGAATGTCGTAAATGGTTTCGATTCTAAAATGAGGGAGTGGAAGATATGAGCATTAATACTTTTAAAGTAAGTATTTCTCCGAGGGAAGCATTGGAATTGGTCAAGCAAAATGAAGATGCAGATTTGGTGCATGAGGAAACTCATGACTTGGGGAAGGGAATTTACATTGGCACATTGGTGTTTGAGAAATACTTTATGCGAGTTAAGAATAGGGTGGCTTTAGTTGTAATAATAGATAATATTTATGGACAAACGGATGTGCGAGCAATATCTACAGGGAGTTCTGATGGGATGATTTTTAATTTTGATTGGGGTGCAGCAGATTCCTTTGCTAGTAGCGTACAAGAGATTCTTGAGAATTACATTATAGAGGTATAGTTTGATGTGTGTGGTCAAAAAGAGATTGCCACTGATCGTTATCATTCTAATTTTGTTCCTATTATTGTCTGGTTGCGACCAAGGAGTGGCTCAGCAAAAAAAGTTGAAACACAGCCACAAACTAAGGGTCAAATTCAAGTTCAAGGACCAATGACTGTTTCTGATAATATAATTAATAACAATATGACATTGAAACTAAGGATGTACAAGGGCCGTTATTATGAGGACTGGAACCTAGGGGCGATTCAGGGGACAATTTGGGAAGGGCAGTTTGTTGCAGAAGTGACAGATGAAAACGGTAAAATAATTAATCAAACTGACTTAAGTAAATTTTATAAAGGTCAGCCACTAACTTTTACATCAATGTTCAAATTAAAGTTTAGCGACTATAACAATGACGGTGATATGGATTTTGCGTTAGGACAATATGGTTCAAGCAATGGAAATTTCTATAAGATATTTACGGTTCGCAAGAATGGAAAAGTGGAAGAGTTAAATGTCAAAGATTATCCTTCCCTAGTTATGAGTGGTCCAGCGAATTCTATGAAGCTGGAGAAAGTGGATAATCTTACGTTCAAAAAGAATTTTTATGATAATTCAAAGCTCAAGTATTTTGAAGATTTCTTTAAATGGGATGGTCAGCAATTCATACGTATAAAGCAAAACGAAAGCGAGACTCCTTTTGTAAATTAGGGTTTATTAGCCTATCCTGTCAGCTCGCACATATATGTCCTGAGAGAGAAGTACCTAAAGCCCCTTCCGGCCCCCTCGCCCCCAAACCGTGCTCGATGCACATATCTGGGCGCAGCCCGCCGGGGTGGCTGTCTTTCCTAACTGGTGCGTTTGTATATTATGAAGGTGATTGGATTCCTACCACGGGAAAATGGGGCATCCAGTCCATGACGTTGTCACCGTCGGGGTAAAGTCTAGTCAAATGGGGGCGTGTGAGTATGCGGGAGTGTTGGAGAACGTTGGGTTTGGTGTGACGATGTAAATATCATTGGGTTGCAACTGATTAAAATGCTATAATTTGGTTATTAAAACAAGGGAGAAAGAGGGTAATGAGTTGATCGATAGACCGTTTCGTCCCCCTACGGACTACTACTGTGAATCGCTAGCCCCGATTGATGAGCAGATTTGTGCACTGCTTGCAAAGCGTAAAGAGGTTTTCGAAAATAATCCTGGATTCCCACATCTTGACATAATTTCATCTTGGTGCAAACAATATGAACTTAGAGAGGATTTTGTACGAAGAGTTTTTGCTGGTCTATATCATGAGTACCACCATTTTTCACTGGTAGTGCCTACAGAATTTATTAGGTTCGTATACATTCTAAAATCTGAGAAAATAGGAGACGTATTGTATACTATACCGTACACGAAACAGTACAAAAATGCCAGTAGAGTTTATGTTGAAACCGAAGTTGACACAGATGATATAAAAATCCATTTTGAATTGTTCATTTCACTGGAGCATGAATGCCGACCGGAAGGCGGAATCAGGCATAATAGAAATATGCTGCGCACTTTTGTGGTAACGCCTCCGTTACCTGACGACATGAGTGGCGTGGAGTTTCACCTGACCATAAAGCCAACCATCAATCCACACCGTGTAGCACCTGAAATGCAAGTGGTCGCTATGCCGGCATTAAAGGTGACCATCAAGTGAGTTGTAAAATGTTCAAGATAGGGGAGTGACTAAGTATCATATTGATGTCATCTTGCAAACCGTAGACATCCCTAAGCCCCTTCCAAGCCTCGCTTGCGAACAGTGTTTGAGGTGCATATCTGGCCGAACCCCGCTGGGGGAAAGTCTGACGATATGGACGTGCTGTAGTGGCATTCGGAATGGAGAAACTGGGATTGTAAAAAAAGGGAGGTAAAAAGTGAGCAAACAAGAAATTGCTAGTCTTGCCTGTAAGATTCTTGGCGTCTACATGATCATACAAGGAATTAACGTAATGGTAAATGTAATTCCAGTAAATTCTTTTACATCCCAGCAAGAATTCAGCAACAATCTATTGGTAACAATTATCCCTTTCGTATTTCTGATTATTTTTAGAGTTTTATTATGGCCTTTATCTAATAAGCTTGCTGACATTATGGTAAAAGGAGAGTCGAATTTTCGTGATGAATCAGGGATTAAGGTAAGCGACATTCAGCGAGTATCATTTTCCGTTCTTGGTTTATTATTACTTGGTAATTCAATACCAAAGTTGGTATCGGTATTGGTTAGTTTCTATACGATGAGAGGAATGATAAATTCCACGGTAAGGCTTATCGGACAACTTGGAGTGGCAGGGACGATTGCCCAATTCATTATTGGATTAGGCATATTTTTGGCTCACAGGGATTGGTTAACTTGCTTAATGCCATTAGATATGTTGGATTAAATAGGGAGAAGCATTTTGATGAAAATGACTAGATAGCTCGAAAGTTAATCACGTAGGCTAAGGGCCTTGCGGCCCTCGCTCCCCTCGCTCCCGGAACTGTGGTTGATTTATGCGGCGCTTTGTTGGCAAACCCATGGTGACGAGTTATCGTATGCGGTGGGGCCGGATGATACATCTTGAGAAACATGCCAATGTGAAGTTTTGATAAAGAGGTGATTATCTGTGGATATCAATTCTATTGATATTTCAATAATAGAAAAGGAATTGAAGTCAATACTCTCTCTTGATTTTGTGGGTATGCTTATTGATTTGGGTTACATGCAGAAAGAGACGGTGATGACAGACCCGGACATTTCGTCTTTCGATGAACGCCAGCAGGAAATTGCCCTAGCGATGAGACGTACATATAACGAGCGAATACTTGAAGTGGTATTTGAATCCCCAAAATATAAAAGTGTTGCAAAAAAGTTCAAAGATCTTATGGAAAGCTGGGATAAAGCGTTCATAAGTCGCTATTTAAATGAATTTGACTTTAATATTTCGGCTCAAAATATTCATGGTACTATATCAAATCTTTTAACTGTGAAACCAGATGATCATAGCTTTCTAATAGGTTTCGAATTACCTGGTTACAGTCCGTTACAAAGGCATACCTTTAATGAGCATTGGCAAGTTCGCCCAATATCAAGTGGGCTTTTATCAGAACTAGGTGAAGATTCTGTTTTGGTGTCCAGCAAGTGGATTCCATCAATTTCTGTGGAGCATAGATAGTGGAAGTACAGGATCTAATGAATTATATGAATCAAATAGTGCTAGAACTACTTACAAAGCCAAAGTTGCCTTTGTCTCTGGGAGTGTTGAATAATAACGTAACTTGCGTTCATCTGGTACGGTGTCTTGATCTTTAATCTTACCTGTGTACTTCTGGTCTTCTGAAACATAAATTTAAAAGGAGATCAGAGCGGTTTGGTACGACATAGGGCTTTATAAAAGCTACCAGTATATGATTT